>Ga0210402_10001359_pt1 | contig 25277 bp, 23 predicted proteins | sample IncBWC7MmetaG_FD_161055 | JGI IMG/M metagenome (GOLD analysis project Ga0210402, IMG submission 161055) | Forest soil microbial communities from Barre Woods Harvard Forest LTER site, Petersham, Massachusetts, United States - Inc-BW-C-7-M | ecosystem: Environmental > Terrestrial > Soil >... | reverse complement strand
GGCGCCTTCGGAAAGGCACAACTGGCCGGACACGAATAACAAGCGCCCGCTGCGCACGAAGCCCACATAATTGGCAATTGGCGCGGCCGGTATCGGCAGCGCAATCCCCAATTCCTCAAGCTTCTTGTCGATGGTTCCGGACATTAAGCCTCCCTGCCGAATTGATTGCAACTTGAACGACCTTGGCTTATCAGGGCACGCCTTGCAAGCGGTCGCGGCGCCTTATGCCGGTAATTGCGGCAGCGGTCCGCCAATCAGCGGCAAGGAAGAAAGATGAATTTGCGGCGATTCCATGCCGGGCAGTCTGGGTGCGTCAGATAAATCCATGGGCGCGGCAACCAGGGTTGCGCCACTATGCTGTGAATCTTATGTTGAACGATGGGTGGCTACGAATTGCCAGATGTCGGGCTGGCGATGTCAGGAGGTTCCATGAAGCGCGTTCAAATCGCCTTGCAGGTGGCCGCCGCCGGGTTCATGGCGGGGGCGTATTTCCTCGCCGTGCCGCCGGCCAAAGCGGCGGCAGCGCTGGCGCCGCATCGCGCGGTCTACGAACTCAAGCTTTCGAAGTCGCACGGCAAGCGATCCGTTGAGGCAGTGCGCGGACGCATCCTTTATGATTTCTCCGGCAGCGCTTGTGAGGGCTACGCCCTGCAATTCCGCCAAGTATCCGAGATCGACAGCGGCGAGGGCAAGGTGGCTCTGAGCGATCTGCGGGCCGCGACCTGGGAAGAAGCTGACGCCAAGTCGTTCCGCTTCAACTCCGAAAACAAGGTTAATGATCGCGTCGTCGATACCGTCGACGGCAACGCCGGTCGCGACAGCTCCGGAGTTTCGGTCAGGCTCTCGAAGCCGAAGCTAAAGAGCTTCGATCTCGACGCCAAGATTGCGTTTCCGACCGAACATGTCAGGCGTGTTATCGAGGCGGCGGAGGCCGGCAAGACATTGCTTGAGTTGTCGGTCTTCGACGGCTCTGAGTCCGGCGACAAGGTATTCTCGACTCTCGCGGTGATCGGCAACGTCATCGCGCCGGGCGAGAAGTTGCCGGACGATGCCGCTGCCGGAAACGCGGCGCTGGCCAGTCTCAAGCGCTGGCCCGTCACCATCAGCTATTTCGACCAGGAGAGCGCCAAGACCGGTGAACAGACTCCGGCCTACGCTATCGGCTTCGAACTCTACGAGAACGGGATTTCGCGCGCCCTGAGCCTCGACTACGGCGACTTTGTCGTGTCCGGAACCATGTCGCAGCTTGAGTTGAAGGACGCGGCCGCCTGTAAGTGAGACGGGGCGCGGCCCGGCCATTCATCTAACGATCGTAAAGAGCCGGCTCCAACGCACCGACCTTGGCCAACTCCAGATGTGCCAGGCGGGCTCGTCGTCGGCGATCGAGAAGAAAATGATCTGGGCTTTGCCGACGAGGTTCTCGAACGGCACGTAGCCGACGCCCTGACGCTCCGGCGGAACGCGGCTGTCCGTCGAATTGTCGCGATTGTCTCCCATCATGAAATAGTGGCCGGGAGGAACTACGTATTCCTGGGTGTTGTCCAAGAACCCATTGTCCTGCAGATCGAGCGTCTGGTAGCTCACTCCGTTGGGCAGGGTTTCCCGCCAGCGCCGTACGCGCTCCGCACCACCGTTTTCGTCGTCGATGAAGTCGTCAACGCGTTCGCGCTTGACCGGCGTGCCGTTGATGTGAAGCAGTCCGTCGATCATCTGGATTCGGTCGCCCGGCAGACCGATCACGCGCTTGATGTAATCGGTGGATTCGTCTCTTGGCAGTCGGAACACCACCACGTCGCCGCGCTTCGGCGCCGAGCCGAAGATGCGGCCAGAAAACAGCGGCGGCGACAGTGGCAAGGAATAGTGGCTATAGCCGTAGCTGTACTTCGACACGAAAAGGTAATCCCCGATCAGGAGGGTCGCCTTCATCGATCCGGACGGAATATTGAACGGCAAAAACAGCAGGGTACGGATCACCAGCGCGATCAGTAGGGCGTGGACGATGACGCGGCCGTTTTCCGCTAGCCCACCCTCCCTATGCTTTTCCTCAGTGGATACGCTCATGGCCCCTCGTGTTGCGATTTCTAGGGTCGTCAGGGTGTCTGGTATTTTGCGAGGAATCGGATAGGCGCAATCCGATCGGCGCACGACGTGTCTGGGGCTTGTTCCGGCTGGTCGATGAAATCTGCGGCGATCTTAACTCCACAAGGACTGAATTGCCTTACGTTGTGACCGATATGGGGAAATTCGACCCAGCGCGCATTGCTTCCGATCCGTTCCGCAACATAGTGGCTCAAGGCCGGCCTAGCCACGGGATCGAATTGGCCTGCCAACACCAGGGTCGGTACGCTGGTGCCTACCGGAACGAGCGGCGAAGGTCCAAGCTCTGACCAACGATCGCACACCCCGTACAACTGCATGCGATCCAGCGCATTTGCATCACGGGCAGGCGGCTTGCGAAAGTGCGAACGATCCCGGCATTCGACAGCCGCGTGCGTCGCGCGATTCAATGTCGCGGCAGCGGCCAGTTGGGACACAAGGACGGTCCCAAGGCCTTGGGTATCGCCGTCATGCACGGATTGAATCATGCGGGGCAAGGTCGGGTAGGCGGTCGCGTAGTAAAGCAGGTTACTGACGCCCAGCTCGAAGAGGGGCGCCGTGATCCGCATCCGATTATCGCGTTGCCGCATCTGCGGCGGCACTGTCACAACCAGCGGATCTTGATTGAGCCTGGCCAGCGTATCCTGATACGTTCCTGCAAGATCGGGAAACGAAGTGGAGCAAAGTTTGTCCTGCGCGCAATGCGCAAAGAACGCATCGCGGGCGTCGCTCACGATGGTCGACCACAGCGGCACCGGGTCGGGTGGATAGATGGAATCGAGCACGGCCGAACGGACTGCGTCGGGATGCAGCGCCATCAACGTCATGGCGACCGTAGTCCCATAGGACTCGCCGTAAACGCTCCAGCGCTCTACTTGGAGCGCTTGCCTCACCATTTCAAAGTCCTCGACCGTGACCCTTGTCCCGAAATCCCTCAGATCAAGGCCACGTCCGGTCGCCTCATCGCGACAAGCCAAATAGACCGCTCGGCGGCCAGCCAGTGCCTCTTCGGTATTGGTCGCCGCAATGGCAAGGTTCGCGTCCAGGAGCTTGCTACCAAGGTCCGGGCAGAGGCTTGGTTCCGATCGGCCGGTTCCTCTTTGATCGACGAGGATCAGATCGCGGCGGGGCGCGTAGGGAGTCCGGGCCTGATGGGCGGCATAAATGGTAAGGGGACTACCGGGGCCGCCGCTGATATAGACGACCGGCTCGGGCCGCGAAGGCTGCTGCTCGCTCTTGACGACCACGACCGCCAACTTGAAATGGCCCGCGTCGGGATTGTCATAGTCACGAGGGACTGTGACCGTGCCGCACCTCAGCCTTGGACGAATTTCCGGCGATACGTCCGGCAGGTCACATGTCGTGTCATCAAAGGCAGGGCGGGGCGACTGCGTCTGGCCTCCGGCATTTTCCAGGAGCGCGAGTCCGATAAAGAGCATTAGGACGCCGCTTGTCGCAACGTGCCGCCAAGCGGCTCGCGTGCTGAAACTTGGGCGGTGGGCCAATCTGGCCCTGTAACTTGCTGCGATGCAGCCGAGCGCCCAGCGCAAGGCGGCCGGATCGTCTTCGATGTAGTCAATTTCGCGCCGCATCGCGTCGGCCCACGGCGATCGTGCGTCGGGGAGGACCCATGAGGCATGCTGCGCAAACCTCACAGCCCATCGTCGCCATCGGCCAGGCGCGGCGTTCATGCCAAGGCTCCTGCGCGTTCGGCGGCAATCGCCGCCAATTCTTGTTGTTCACGAGCAAGAGCCAGTCCCGACTTGGTCAGTCTATAGACGTGGCGAGGCGGCAAGCCGGGACGTTCCGCCTCTTGCCAGCGCGACTCCAGCAAACCTTGCTCGCTCAAGCGCATGAGCAGGGGATAGAGGGTACCCGACCTCAGGCCTGTCTCCTTCGAAAGGTCATACCCGTGCTGCCAAGTCTGGGAACGGTCGAAAAAGGCTGCCAACAAGGCGCGGGTCTGGCGGGAGTTGTTGGGTTTACGCGGCATGCCGGGATAATCAACATATGTAGACTTTCTGTCAAGACCGATTGGTGCATTGCTCAAGTTTGCCGCACCCCCGACTTTGCGGCCGAATGAACACTTCGCGTCAAAGGTCGCAGTCCCACCCCGACGGTAGTCTTGCCGGTTATCCCGGTATTGTGCCGGCAGAGAGCGTAGGACTACACTCGCTTTCGGCTCTGTTCTGAAGCTGCCAACAAAAGGGAGGAATTGATGAAGCACCTGTTCACGACTGCATTGGTTACCGCCACGTTCGCGCTGCCGCTCGCCGCCGGCGCGCAGGAGCGCTACCCGGCGCTCAATCCGGACCAGCTGAAGCCGGAACAGAAGGCCTATGTCGAGAGTCTGCAGAAGCCGCCGCGCAACAACACCACCGCGCTGAAGAACCCGCCCTTCAGGGTCTATATGCGCAGCCCTGAGCTCGCCGGCAAACTCGAGGCGGTGTCGGACTACGTGCGCTGGGGTACCGGGCTGGAGCCACGGCTGACCGAGCTCGCGATCATGATCACGGCGCGGCAATGGTCGAGCCAATGGATCTGGCGCGGCCACTATCGGGCGGCCGTGCGCGGCGGTCTCGATCCGAGCGTTGGCGCCGACATCGCGGCCGGCAAGCGCCCGGAAAAGACGAAAGAGGATGAGACGATCCTCTACAACTACGCAACGGAAATGTATCGCGACAAGGCGGTGTCGGACGCGACCTATGCGGCGGCCGTGAAGCAATTCGGCGAGAAGGGCCTGGTCGATCTGGTCGCCACCATGGGCTACTACGACACCGTGGCGATGACGCTGATCACCGCCAAGGCGGTCGCGCCGAAAGAAGACGACGTCCCGCAGCTGGCGGCGCTGCCAAAATAGCCGCGCAAACTTTCCCTCCCCGCCAGGGGAGGGAAACCATAGCGGGCGAGAGAGTTGAAGGCTGCTGCAGAGCGGCAGATTTGCTATCCGCTCATGCCAAATGCCAGGAGAGCTGTCACGGGGCGGATGGCATGGCTGACGAGTGATGGTCGACAATAAGCCAATGCTCATCGCTTTTGACGTAAGTGAAGCTGTAGCGCGCCGGCAAGGTCTTGGTTTCCTCGTCTTTTACATAGGAAAACGTGTAATAGCCGGCATTCACCGCCGTGTCGCCATACACGCGGATCAGTTGATCGCCGAAGGCAACCTTGAGGCTGGGAAGAACCTTAAACGCCGTTACGAAGTAATCCCGCAATGCCGCCCGATTGGCGCGCACCGTCGGCGACAGCGTCCCCCAAAGCACGGCGTCATCGGAATAGAGCGGCAATACCTTGTCGGGATCGTCTTCGCCAAGTGCCCGCGCCCATGTCAACGCCGCCGCTGCCACGTCCTCCTTCGGCCCGGCCGAAGCAACGGGAGTAAGCGCCAATAGGATGATGCTCAGCACGAATCCTGCGCCCGCGGCCTTCAAAGAATGTCGCATGATTATTTCTCCTTTTTTTCACAAGTTCCGCTGCATCCTGGCAGCGTGCGCTGCGGTTCAAGTACAAAAAACCAATCGTCCGGGGGCAGCGGGCCGGAGGATTATAGCGCCCATGATCACATACTGCCCGTGGCCAAAGCGGCCGAGGTCTTTGGGAGGCAAGTCAATACTGGATAGCAGACCGCCAGGCCGAATTCACTCTTCCTCCAACGCAATCCCCCGGATAACCGCGCCTTGACCGAATCTCTCCCGAAGACGATCGACTGCGTGCTCGGCGGCGGCGCTGCGCTGGCCGCGCTGATCGACGAGATCGGCCGGATCGGCGTCTTGCGCGCCAGCAAGCGCGCTGACGCCGATGCCGATCAGGCGAAATCGGGTCGTTCCGGTCTCGCGCGCTAACAGTTCGCGGCCGGCGTCGAATATCTTTGCCGCGAGCTGTGTCGGCGCACCGAGCGATCGCGCGCGCGTGCGCAGGCGAAAATCGGCGGTCTTGAGCTTGAGGGTCACGGTCGCGCCGGCAAGCTCCTTGGCCTTGAGCCGCCCGGAAACTTTCTCGCACAGCTCCCACAGCCGGCGCTCCAGCGTGCGAAAATCGGAGATGTCGGCTGCGAACGTCGTTTCGGCAGACACGCTCCTGGTCTCGCGATCCGGATTGACGGCGCGCATATCGATGCCGCGCGAGAGCCGTGCGAGCCGCAGACCCTCGGTGCCGAAGCGGCGCATCAGTTCGGTTTCGTCGGCGCGCTGGAGGTCCGCGATGGTACGGAAGCCGGCGCGGGTGAGGGCCGCCCCCATGGCCTTGCCCACGCCCCAGATGAAGGTCGCAGGCCGCGGCGCGAGAAATGACGGCGCCTCGCTCACGGCGAGCATCGAAAATCCGCGCGGCTTGTCGAGATCGGACGCGATTTTGGCCAGGAACTTGTTCTGCGACAGTCCGATCGAGACCGTGATGCCGATCTCGCTTTCGACACGCTTGGCAAAACGCGCCAGCGCCTTGGCCGGCATCATGCCATGCAGGCGTTCGGTCCCGGTAAGGTCGAGGAAGGCTTCGTCGATCGACAGCGGTTCGACCTGCGGAGTGAGGTCTCCCATCATGGCGCGGACCTCGCGCCCGACCCGGGCATATTTCGCCATGTCGGGCCTGATCACATGGGCGTGCGGGCACAGCCGCCGTGCCTCGAACATCGGCATCGCGGATTTCACGCCAAAGGTGCGGGCGATATAGCAGGCGGTCGACACCACGCCGCGATGGCCGCCGCCGACGATCACGGGTTTGTCGGCGAGCGAGGGGTCGTCGCGCTTTTCGATCGTCGCGTAAAAGGCGTCGCAATCCACATGTGCGATCGCCATGTGCGAAAGCTCGGCGTGGTGGGCGATACGCGGCGAACCGCATCCGAGGCAGCGCGCGCGGCGCTCCGGCACATCGGCAAGACAGTCGCGGCAGAAGCTCGCCATCGCGTTCGCCCGAGAATCGAAACGAATGATAGGCGGATTGAAGCTCGTCTGGCCAGCGCGAGGTGCTTCTGTGCTTCTGCCGCGGTTACGGCAGGTCGCGCTCCCAATCGGCGCCCGCAAGGATAAACCTTGCCTTCTCGATCTCTTCCGGAGCGATGCCTGCGTGGGCGGCAAATGCCAGGAGCGTACGCTCGTTGCCCGCAATGTGGGCGAGAACGCCGCCGAGAAAGCCCGGTTCCTCGGCCGCGGTGCGGATCGAGCCGTGGTCGATCCCGGTTAGCGCTAGGAAGCGTGAAAGCTCATCTCTATCGCTTGCGATGAATCCAAGCGCCGCAATCGCCAATTCCAGCGCTGCGTCCCGTCGGCCAACCCCCACCCTTCCTTCCCCCGCTTGCAGGGGAGGGTTGGGTGGGGGGTGCGGGGACCGGCGACTGCTTTTCATCTGCGCATTTGCGCCTCTGCGTTGGTTGATGGCGAACCGCCCCGTGGTAATATCCCCAACGGCGGCGACGACTGTCTGTACGCACCACGCTTTGACGGGTATCATCACGATGTTGCGCACGGCCTCGCCGGAATTTGTAGCGCATTTTGATGCGGTAATGATGCGATAACAATACGAGAGACGTTTGGCCTCAATTGCCATGGGGAGCACGATGGCAAGGCAAGTTTATCCGGTTGTTTCAACGGTCTTTTTCGTCCTCCTGTCGGTCCCGATCAGCCTCGGCATGAACGGTCGCGTACTTGCGGACAATGAATGTGCCGAACAACCTGATCGGGAATCGGCGCAGGGGGAGCATTGGTACTACCGCTACGACCGCGAGAAAAACCGAAAGTGTTGGCATCTTGAGGCGATTGTGCCGCCTACGCGGGACGTGATGCCGTCTCAGCCGGATCGAAAGGAGAAAGTTACGACGCCGACGATCGGTTCAGTGTTCTCCTCGCTGTTAAAAGGATGGCCCCGCAGGTCGGAGCCGCCCGAGTCCGCTGCGGGCGAACCGCGCATCATTCAGAGTGACCCGACCAAACCCCTTACGATTGAGGATATCGCGCAACAACAGCCGAACATTCCCGAGGAGCGGGCCGAGCCGCGCTACGTGACGCCCCTCACGCCAGCACAACGCAGGGCATTGTTCGAGGAATATCTGAAGTGGGAGGAACTTCAGCGCAGCCTTGGCAATACCGGTGCACCGGCTCGATCGCCGTAATGGTCGGCGACACGGCTTCGTGTCGCTAGATGTGACTGAATTATCGCCGATTGCAGGTTAGCAGATCGTCCGGTCGATCCGGGCAATGACCCCTGGGAGGGCGCCGAACAACGGTGCGTTCGCGCTGCTCTACGGCGTATCCACCAGAATATCCCGGGCGAGTTTCACGACGTCCGGCGCTGTCGCGTAGATGTCGCGCATCAGCTTTTGCATCGCGGCGCCCCCCAACGGGCGCACCTCCAGGGTCTGGCTGCGCATCTCGGCGAGAAAGTCCGGATCTCGCATCGTGGCGTCGAAGGCTTGCCGCAATATCCCGATGCGCTCTGGAGGCACCTCCGGCGGCGCCGCAAATGGGCGTGCGATGCTCTGCCGCGAAACGATGAGTTTGAGGGCGGCATTCTGGCGCGGGTCGGACGCGAGGTCCATGATCAGTGGAACGTCGAGAAGATCCTCGTGCTTTGCCAGGGCGATCTGCAGCGTGATGCGAATTCGCTTGTCGGTGAGCCAGTCACGATTGCGGCTGACGATGCTTGTCCATGACCAGCCGCAACGACCGTCGATCTCGCCGCGCTCCATGGCGAGGTTGAGGTCGGCACCGCCCGGATAGCCGGTGACGATCCGCATCGGCAGGTGAAAGAGGTTGCGCAGCACGATCGGGAATGCGTCGCTGTCGGCGCCCGCGCCGGACGCGCCGATCAGGGTCTTCGTGGTCAGCATGTCCTGCCACGTGGTGATGCCGCGGGAGGCGTTGATGGCGCAGACGCTCACCTCGTCCGAAATGCTGCCGATCCAGTTGAACTTGGGCGCTTCGAATAGTGCGCCGTCGAGGCGCCCGACCAGCGGCTCGAACACGATGCCGCGTGAGAACGTCGCGAGCATGGTGCCGTCGCGCGGCGCCGCATTGAAAAGAAAATTCACCGCCTTGAGGCTTCCGGCCCCGGCCATGTTCTGGACCACGACCAAAGGATGGCCGGGAATATGCCGCCCGAGATAGCGGCTAAGCTCGCGTGCATAGATGTCGTAGCCGCCGCCGGCGCTGAATCCCACCACGATGCGCACCGTCTTGCCGGCAAAGAACGAGTTCGTGTCCTGCGCTTCGGCAGGCGCGGGGATCACTGTCGCTGCCGTGGCGAGGGCCGCAATGAACATGCGCCGGACTGCGGCCGTCACGCCCGCGCCCGCCGGCCTGCGGGAAAGGGCAGCGTGGGGGCGGCAAGACGCCCGCGGTTTGGCAGCAGGCCGTTCGTCGCCGCTCACGTCGGCGCTATTTCGCGGCGGTGTGCGCCTGCCGCTGCACATCCATGTTGACGAGTGCAAGCGGAGAAGCCGCCTTGTCCAGCATGCCCCAGCTCTTTACCCAATCGTAGGTCCGTTGCAGTTCATCATCCGGAATCGGCGCAGGATCGCAAACCACGAGCCGGCTCTCGCGTAGATCATCGCAGGTGAGCGTTCCGATCTCCGGATCCCTGGTCTTGTGGTAGTCGATGAAATACTGAAGGTATTTTCTCTTGTCGGCGGCGATCCGGCGAACCGCCTCGCGCACGGCCCGATTGAACGCCGCATAGGTCTCGGCGTCCACCTTTTCGGAGGCAACCTCGGTGCCGTGATAGAAGGCCGCGCAGATGATGCGGCAGCCATACTTCTCGGCGAGGCTGACATAGGGCTCGGTCAATGTGGTTGCTTCGACTTCGCCCGTTACCATGAGCTTATAGCGGTTGCGCGATCCGCCGGGGGCGCGGCACACGCGGATGCGTGCGCGCGGCAGGAAACCTTCAAGCAGGTGCAGGGCGAGATAGTGCGTGCCGGCATAGAACGGTACGCCGACGCTGCGGTCGGCAAGCTGCTGGGGCGTGTAAACGGGAGAGTCCGGTCGTACTACGATCGCCGCATAGGTGACGATGCCGCGACGGCCGACCTGACGGCTGCCGACCGTGGTGTCCTGAACGCGGCAGTAGTTGCCCCATTCGCAGGCGTTGTACATGTCCGCCTTGCCCTGCTCGAAGAGGGCGCCGTGGCTTGTGAACGGATCGACACCGGTCGGGTCGGCAAACGTGGCGTCGACGGTCTTGATGCCGGCCTCGTCACGTTCGGCCCATCGGATATCGAGACCTTCCCGGGCAAACAGACCTTCATCGAAGGCTACCAGTTCGGGCAGGCCTTGAAACGGCGAGGTGGTCTCAAGCACCAATGTTCTCATCGGGCTCCTCCGTAACCGGGGCGCAGCCGCGTCGCTTGGGCGGACATCCGAAATGGCTCTTAATCTTCCGGATGTCGGTGATGGTACGGTAACCACAAGCGCATGAAAATGCTAGGACCCGGCCCGGCCGGGATCAAGCCCGATGCGGGCCGGGGCGTTCCGAAACTCGATAATCCTTCCGAAAAATGCCGGTAGTCCAAGTAAATCAACCGCATCGTCCTCGATCCGATAGGGTTTGCGTGAGCCTGACGGGAGTGCTTGACCGATCCTTCCAGATCGCGCGAATTTTCGTTTCTGTAAGGAATCCCAACTTATCGTACCGACCTGCCAGAGCGTTTCCGATAAGCTTGATGCCCTTGTCATCGCCCGGCTTGACCCGAAGTCGGGCCTGCCCGACTTCGGCACTTACCAAATGATCGAAATCGGAAGCATCCGATTTCGATTGGCGATCTAGTAACGGCCGACCGGGAATACTGGATTGCCCGGTCCAGCCAGGCAATGACACCGGCAGGGTCAGCCTTTTCGAAAGACGCTCTCAGGGCTGCAATGAGGGGATTTGAGATTGGCTAAGACCGTGCTGATTGTGGAGGACAACGAGCTCAATATGAAGCTCTTCCATGACTTGTTGGAGGCGCACGGTTACGACACCGTGGGGACGCACAGTGGGGCTGAGGCGATCGAGCTTGCGCGTACGCATCGTCCCGACCTGATACTGATGGATATACAGCTCCCCGATGTTTCTGGCCTCGAGGTCACGAAGTGGATCAAGGATGATCCCGATCTGCATAGCATTCCGATCATCGCCGTCACGGCATTCGCCATGAGGGGCGATGAGGAGCGCATACGCCAGGGTGGCTGCGAGGCTTATCTGTCGAAGCCCATTTCAATCGCCAAGTTCATGGAAACGGTTCGTCACTTCCTCAGCGTGCCGAGGGCAGAATGCCGGTGAGTTGTGGCCGACGGCCCGCGAGCAACCGGACGGGACTTCTTAAAATTCATCGTAAAAATTCATGGTTGATCGAAGTATAGCGGCCGCTCGAGCCGCTCAGCATTGTCTTCCGGGCCGTATCCGATAGATTTACCTCAGCAAAGGCCGCCGCGGCGACATGCTGCGAGTAACGCAAGTCCTTCGGCCGATGCGAAACCCTGCGGCTTGCTCAGGTCCGCCGCATCTCCTGAGTCCGTGGGGTTCGCCCGCTCGGGACGGTGGGGGTGGCCTCCTCAAAGACACCGTTTCCGACCGGCCACCATTCTAATCTTCTGTGATTACGTTAACGATCCGTAGCCCGAATGGAACGCCGGCCTTTACGGCGCGGGTAGTCCGGAGCGGGGCATCAGCTTCGCCGCGGGGCGCGGAAAGTCATTTCAGCTCATAGCCAGGACGATGGGACCGTCCTTTACGGCTTACGGCCCCGTAATCCGGGTTCAGAACTTGTGTGGTGATTGTCCAGTTCCGGGATGCCGAGGAGCTTATTATCGCCCCCGCCGCACCGGACCCCGGCCTTTGCCCGCCCGACCGCGGGCTCAGGTGACCGGTGGCTCCGTTCGGCTTATGGCAGCTTTACTTGATCTTAGTTTCGCGGAATTCCACGTGTTTCTTGGCGACCGGATCGTATTTCTTCTTCACCATTTTCTCGGTCTGGGTACGGGAGTTCTTCTTGGTCACATAAAAGTACCCGGTATCAGCGCTCGACAGGAGCTTGATCTTGATCATGGTCGATTTGGCCATGGCGGCAGTCCTCGATTAGGTTTGAAGCCAGAGCGGGCTCTGGGGCATTTCCTGCTCGGCTGATCCCGTTGTCATTTCCCGGTTTGACAGCCCAATCCAGCATCCACGATCGGTGTTCTGGATTTCCCGGTCAAGCGGGCCGATGACCGGCATAAGGATCAACCGATCGAAAGATGCTCTCAGCATGAAAGTTACCGGGACCCTAGCGGCCGAGGGTGAAAAGTCAAGGAACGGGCCGTTCAGTCCAACAGCTCGCGCACCCGTCTGCCGCGCTGCATGCGATAGAAAGGCACCGGAAGGTCGTGGGTAAGGCCTTCGGCGGTCCTGATCTTGAGCTCTTCCAGCACCGCCATCGTGATGCCCGGCATGTCGAGCTTCAGGCTTTCCTCGATCGGCAGCCAAACCAGTTCCACCAGCTCGGTGTCAGGGCCGACGACGCCGTCGATGCGGGCCGCGATAGCATCGGCATCGACGGCAAAAAAGCGGGTGTCGAAACGGCGTGGCCGTCCCGGCGGCGTGATGGCGCGGGCGATGAAATGCACCGCGGCGAGATCGGGCGCAACACCCAATCCGGCAAACTTCGCCCATTCGTCATTGGGCGCGTGCTTCGGATCTTTTACACTCGCTTGCTTGGGGGGGAGGGCAGGGGGGTGATGATTCACTTTGGTCCCGAGCACAAGGCCGGTCTCCTCGAACACCTCGCGAATGGCGGCGAGCGGGAAGCCGCGCGACTTTTCCGCACTCGGATTACGTACCTCCTTCATCAGCCGCGCCTCGACCCGCTTGTCGAGCGCGGTCGCCGCGCTGATGCGACGGTCGCCACGCTCGACACGCCCGCCCGGAAACACATATTTCCCCGGCATGAACTTGTGGCCGTGATGGCGGCGCCCGAGCAACACCTTTGGGGTGCGATCGGTGCGATCGATCACCAGCATGGTGGCGGCATCACGGATTTTCACGCCCGGCAGGTTCTGGCGGGTGTCGCCGATCGAAAGGAACTCGGCAAGGCGGGCGTGCGGATCGCTGGTCATCGGCGAATGTCTCTTTTTTCTCTCCTGCTTTCTCCCCTGCGACCGGGCAGGGTAGTCGCATCTGGCGCGGCACTTCTTCTCCCTCTCCCCGCTTGCGGGGAGAGGGGGCTCAGACTCGCGGAGAGCCTCCCTCCCTAGCCCTCCCCCGCTTGCGGGGGAGGGGATCACCGCGACGCCGGGTCGGCGCTCGGTTCCGCTTCCCCCGCATTCGGATCGAAGCCGTGCATGTAGTTCGCCCATTGCCAGCCGACGATCGCCCCTTTGATGGGCTGCAACAACCCGACCGCAAGCCCGATCGTCAACGGCAGCCACAGCGTAGCATGCAGCCAATAGGGCGGCGCATACGCGACCTCGACGACGAGCGCGAGGGGCACCACCACGTGGCCGACGATCAGGATGACGAAATAGGCAGGCGCATCATCGGCGCGGTGATGATGGAAGGCTTCGCCACAGGTCTGGCAGCGATCCGCCACCTTGAGGAAGGCCCGGAACATTTTGCCAATGCCGCAATTCGGACAGCGCCCGCGCAGTCCGCGCCTGATCGACTGCCACATCGGTCGCATCGGTAGGCCCCCTCCCTTCCCTCCCCCCCAATCCAAATCGGCTGTTGCCGATTTCGATCCTTTGTCAAGTGCCGAAGTCAGGTAGACCCGACTTCGGTCGGGGGAGGGGAGGGAGGGGGTTGCCGGCTCTTGTGAGGAATCCTGCGAGCTCATCGGCGCTTCCTGCGACCAACATCGCGGGCGGAAGCGCCCTCCCGGCGTCGTGACTTGCGCGCCGACGCGGGCCGATGTCCTTTCGCGAGAACGCGCGCCGTGGCGTCGCGTCGCCCCTCCGACAACATCTCGAACCGCAGCGCGCCGGCAACCGGTGCCGCCTCGACGAGCCGCACCGTGACGGCATCGCCGAGCCGGTAGGTCTCACGGCTGGCGTCACCGACAAGCGCGTGGGTACGCTCGTCGTAGCGGAAATAGTCATCGCCGAGGGTCGCCGCCGGGATGAAGCCGTCGGCGCCAGTGCCGTCGAGCTTGACGAACAGCCCGGAACGGGTAACGCCGCCGATGCGTCCTTTGAAGACGGCGCCGATACGGTCGGCAAGAAAATGAGCGATAAGGCGATCGACGGTTTCGCGCTCGGCCGCCATGGCGCGGCGCTCCGCAGCCGAAATGCGGGCGGAGACCTCGCCGAGCGAACCCACGGTTTCGGCCGCCGGCAGGCCGTCATCGCCGAGCCGGAGGGCGCGGATCAGGGCGCGATGCACGACGAGGTCAGCGTAGCGCCGGATCGGCGAAGTGAAGTGAGCATAGCGCTTGAGATTGAGGCCGAAATGTCCGTAGTTCTCGGCTGCATATTCGGCTTGGGCCTGGCTGCGCAGCACCACCTCGTTGACGAGGTTTTCGGTATCTTTCCCTTTGACGCGTTCCAGGATGCGATTGAAGCCGTCGGGCCGCAAGGCGCCGCCTTTCGGCAACGAGATATCGAGCGTTGCCAGGAATTCGCGCAGCGCGTGGAGCTTTTCCACCGCCGGCTCGTCGTGGACACGGTAGATCAGTGGCACGCTCGCGCGCTCCAGCGCCTCGGCCGCTGCCACATTGGCGAGGATCATGAATTCCTCGATCAGCCGGTGCGCCTCCAGCCGCTGCGGGCAAATCACACGGTCGAGGGTGTTGTCGGGCTTGAGCAGGATTTTCCGCTCGGGTAGGTCGAGATCGAGCGGACCGCGTTGGTCGCGGGCGCGTTTTAGCGCCGCGTAGGCGGCATAAAGCGGCGCGATGACGAGAGCGAGCAGCGGTTCGGTCGTCTCGTCCGGCTGGCCTTCGGCGGCGGCCTGGACCTGGGCATAGTGAAGCTTGGCGAACGAGCGGATCAAGACGCGGTGGAACCGATGCTCGCGTTTGCGTCCGTCGGCCCCGATCACCATGCGTACCGCAATCGCCGGGCGGTCGAGGCCCGGTTTGAGTGAGCACAAATCGTTGGAGATGCGCTCGGGCAGCATCGGCACTACCCGGTCCGGGAAATAGACCGAATTGCCGCGCGCTACCGCCTCGCGGTCGAGCGCTGAATCCGGCGTGACGTAGTGGGCGACGTCGGCAATCGACACATCAAGAATGAATCCGCCCGGATTTTTAGGATCGCTGTCAGGGCGCGCGAAAACCGCGTCGTCGTGATCCTTGGCGTCGACCGGATCGATGGTGACGAAGGGAACCTCGCGCCAGTCCTCCCGTCCTTCCAGCTTGGCTGGGCGTGCCGCCTCGGCTTCGTGCAGCACCGCACGGGCAAATGTGTGCGGGATGCCGTGGGCGTGGATCGCGATCAAGCTCACGGCTTTTTCGGTCGCAAGCGAGCCCAGGCGTTCCTTTACCCGCGCGGTGGGCAGGCCCAAGTACGCGCTTCTCGAGGGTCCGCTCCGGCTCACCTCGACAGAGACGAGGTCGCCTTCCTCGGCATCGAGAGTTGCACCCTCCGGGATGGTAAGTTCGCGGCCGAGATTTTTCTTGTCGATCGTCGCGAGTCGGCCGCCGCCGCCCGGCAACTTGCGAAATACACCGAGCACGCGATGCTTGGCACGATCGATGATCTTGATGACGCGGCCCTGGTAGAGGATGCCGTCGGCGCCGTCGCCCGACTTTTCGGTGCGCAGCAGAGCCCTGTCGCCGACGCCCGGCACCTCGCCTTGGCGTCCACGGCGAGGTGCGTGGAGGCGGATCTTGGGCGGCTCGCCGTGAGCTTCCTCATCCCATTCGGCCGGCGTGGCGATCAACTCGCCATCGGCATCGCGGCCAGTGATTTCGGCGAGCACGACTTCCGGCAGCGCGCCAGCATGGTGCAGCTTCTTGCGCCGCTTCTCGATCACGCCTTCATCGGCGAGGTCCCGCAGCATCTGCTTGAGGGCGGCGCGATCCGCATTCTTGAGGCCGAAGGCGCGGGCGATCTCGCGGGTGCCGACGTTGCCGGCTTCCTTGCCGATGAAGGCAAGCAGGTCCTCTTTGGACGGGAAGGAGGTGTGTTTGCGGGGGGGGGAATTCAAAAATTTATCCGAAAGCAGAAAGTCCGCAGCCCGGGTGGAGCGGAGCGTAATCCGGGATCGAACGTGCCTCGGGAAACTCAGTCCCCGCATTACGCTTCGCTCCATGCGGGCTACGATTTAGCACATAATCACGCTGCCGCCGATTTGCGAGTCGGTTCATCTGCCCCCCTTGGCGCGCTTCGCCGGCGCCTTGGGGGCGGGTAGTTTCTTGGTTGGTTGCCCGGCCGGTTTCTTGCCCCGCGTCTTGGCCGGCATTTTGGCTGCCGGTCTTGCCGGTTTTGCCGCCGGCTTGGTGGGCTTTGCGGATTTTCCGGCACCGGCTTTTGCAACCTCTGGCGGCCCGGGTTTTGCCGCCGTTTCCTTTGCTTTCTTCGCGGGCTTTTCCGGTTGCGTCACCTTGGCGGCAGATTTCATCACCTTGCCGCGCTTGGGCGACCGCCGGCCACCGCCGTTGCCGATCTGCTCGGCGCGCGCCGCCAGCAAGGGGAGCGCTTCCTCAAGCGTGATCGTCTCCGGCGCCTTGTCCTTCGGCAGAGTCGCGTTGACGCCGTCGTGGCTCACATAAGGGCCATAGCGACCGGACTTCACGACGACCGGCCCGCCCTTGTTCGGATGGTCGCCGAGCGCGCGGCCCGGATCGCCGCCGAACCGCCGGCCGCGCGGCCCCTTGGCGATTTTTTCGGCAATCAGCGTCACCGCGCGGTTGAGGCCTATGTGAAGCACGTCGTCGCCGGACTCCACATTGGCGTAGGTCTTGCCGTGTTGCACGTAGGCGCCGAACCGGCCGATGCCGGCCAGGATCGGCTCGCCGTCCTCCGGATGCCGGCCGACTTCGCGGGGTAGCGACAACAGCTTGAGCGCCATGTCGAGATCAACGGCGCCGGGCTCGGTCCCGCGCGGCAGGCCGGCGCGCTTGGGCTTTTCCCCGTTTACGGCCTCGCCCAGTTGCACATAGGGGCCGAAGCGCCCCGAGCGCAGCGTCACTTCGAGGCCGCTCTCCGGATCGATGCCCAGCACCTTTGTGGCGTTCTCCTCGGCGCCGTCGGCGCCCGGAACCGAGAACGGCCGCGTATTGCGGCATTCCGGATAGTTCGAGCACCCGATGAAGGCGCCGAACTTGCCGAGCTTCAGCGACAGCCGCCCAGTGCCGCATACCGTGCACAGGCGCGGGTCGGTGCCGTCCGGGCGGGGCGGAAAGATGTGCGGCGCCAGCATCTCGTCAAGCGCGTCGATGACCTGGGCAATGCGCAGGTCCTTGATCTCGTCGACTGCGGCCGTGAAGCCCTGCCAGAATTTGCGCAGGAGATCGTGCCATTCCAGCTCGTTGTTGGAGACGAGATCGAGCTGCTCCTCGAGGTCGGCGGTGAAATCATATTCGACGTAGCGTGCAAAGAAACTCTCCAGGAACGCCACCACGATGCGGCCGCGATCCTCCGGCACCAGCCGGCGCTTGTCGATGCGCACATAGCTGCGGTCCTGCAGCACCTGCAGGATCGACGCATAGGTGGAGGGCCGGCCGATGCCGAGTTCCTCCATGCGCTTGACCAGCGAAGCCTCGGAATAACGCGGCGGCGGCTCCGTGAAGTGCTGGGTCGCGACGATCTCTTTGCGGGTTAGCGGTTCGCAGGCCGCCATGGCGGGGAGGCGGCGCGCCTCCTCGTCCTCCGGATCGTCGTCGCGGCCTTCCTGGTAGAGGGTGAGAAAACCGTCGAACTTGATCACGGTTCCGGTGGCGCGCAATTCCAGGAGGCGCGCCGCGACCTTGGCCTCGATATCGACGGTGGTCCTCTCCATCTCGGCGGATTCCATCTGGGACGCAGTCGCCCGCAGCCAGATCAACTCATAGAGCTTCGCCTGGTCGGCATCGAGATGGCGCTTGATGTCCTGCGGCCGCCGGTTCGGATCGGTCGGCCGGATCGCCTCGTGGGCTTCCTGGGCGTTTTTGGCCTTGACCTGATAGCGCCGCGGCGCGTCCGGCAGATACTTCTGCCCATAGGCGGAGCCGATCATCTTGCGAATGGCTGTGATCGCCTCGTCGGCGATCTGAACCCCGTCGGTTCGCATATAGGTGATGAGACCCACCGTCTCGCCGTCCAGCGTGATGCCCTCATAAAGCCGCTGCGCAATCCTCATCGTATGGGCGGGCGCGAAGCCGAGCTTGCGGCTCGCCTCCTGCTGCAGCGTGGAGGTGGTGAAGGGCGGATAGGGGTTGCGCTTGGCGGGCCTCGCCTCCACGGACTTCACCGTGAAGGCCGCCGTCTCCAGAGCCTGCTTGAAGGCTTCGGCCTCGGGGCCAGTACCGATGTCGAGCCGTTGGATCTTCTTGCCGTCGGCGCCGACCAGCCGGGCGTCGAAAGTCTCGGCCCGGGGTGTCGCCAGCGTCGCGACCAGGGACCAATATTCGCGCGCGACGAATTTCTCGATCTCCAGCTCGCGGTCACACACGAGCCGCAGCGCGACCGACTGCACCCGGCCCGCCGACCGCGCGCCGGGCAGCTTGCGCCACAGCACCGGCGACAGCGTGAAACCCACGAGGTAGTCGAGCGCGCGGCGGGCCAGGTAGGCATCGACCAGCGGCTGATCGATGCCGCGCGGATGCCTCATGGCTTCCGTCACGGCCTGCTTGGTGATGGCGTTGAACACCACCCGCTCGATGGTCTGGCCCTTGATGGCGCGCTTCTGCTTGAGGGCCTCCAGAACGTGCCAGGAGATCGCCTCGCCCTCGCGGTCCGGGTCGGTGGCGAGGATGAGCTTGTCCGCCCCCTTCAAGGCGTCCGCGATACTGTTCATGCGTTTCTGGGCCTTAGGATCAAGTTCCCAGATCATGCGAAAATCATCGTCCGGATCGACCGATCCATCCTTTGCCGGGAGGTCGCGTACATGGCCGAACGAGGCCAGCACCTCGTAGCCGCGGCCCAGATAGGCGTTGATGGTCTTCGCCTTTGCGGGTGATTCAACAACGACTATCTTCATGTATTTCCACTAAAGTTCGTACTTTGCGCCGGGCTTTTCGCAGAATCCGCCAGCATCGCAGACTCGGGGAAAATGGGTAAAGCCTCCGTCCCTGTCAAACGTCCCGGACGCATGGCTTGGGCCTGTGGACATTCGACCCCGATGGGAACACAATTCAAGATTGTAAATTTAGAGCTTTTTCCGATCAGGATGAAACTCACTGTGCTGTCATCGCCCGGCTCGACCGGGCGATGACGCCGGCCGGTGGATACAATGACACTGGTGGGAATCAAATCAAGGCAACCCGGCCGCCTTGTTGCCGCTTGAGCCGGCCGGCAAGCTCAAGCTCCAGCAACGTCGCGTGCACCATGGTGGTAGAGGCCCCGGATAGACGGATAAGGTCGTCGGCGGAAACCGGCGTTGGTCCGAGCAGGGCCACGATGCGGGCGCGGGAATCCGGCGACGGTTCGGGCGGGGGCATGCCGTCCTCAAGGCGTGGCTCCGGGTTCGTTGGCTCGGGCCGATGGCCGATGATCGGGCGCAGCATGGCGAGCACATCTTCGGCCTCGGTGACCATCACGGCGCCTTGCTTGAGGAGCGCGTTGGTTCCCGCTGCGCGCGGATCGAGCGGCGAGCCGGGCACCGCAAATACCTCGCGGTTCTGCTCAAGCGCCATTCGCCCTGTGATCAGCGAGCCGGATTTCTGCGCCGCCTCGATCACAATGACGCCGAGCGCCAAGCCGGAAATCAGGCGGTTGCGCCGCGGGAAGTCGCGTCCGCGCGGCTCATAGCCGAGCGGCATTTCGGAGACCGCGGCGCCGTTTGCGATCAACGCCTCCACCAGTGGAACGTGCTCGGGCGGATAGATGCCGTCGTGCCCGCCCGCCAGGACCGCGACCGTCCCGGTCGTGATGCTGGCGCGATGCGCTGCCGCGTCGATGCCTCGGGCAAGCCCGGACACCACCACGAGGCCTGCGGCTCCAAGGTCTCGCGCGAGCTGCTCGGTAAACTTGACGCCGGCCGCCGACGCATTGCGCGAGCCCACCATGGCGATCATGGGCTGGTTCGGCACGGCCGCTTGGCCGCGCACCGCGAGCAGCGGCGGGGCATCGTCGATAGTCGCCAGTTGCGCTGGGTATCCGTCCTCGCCGAGAGCGACGAATGCGACGCCCATCCGGGCGGCTGCCGCGAGCTCCCGCTCTGCATCCTCGCGCGGGCAAGTCCGCACCGGCCGCCCGGCGCCGCCGCGTCTCGCGAGATCGGGCAGCGCCTTGAGTGCCGCGCCGGCGCTGCCGCAGTGATTGAGCAGCGTGCGGAATGTGCGCGGCCCGACGTTCTCGCAGCGAATGAGGCGCAACCAGTCGAGGCACTGGGCGGGGGATAACTTCATGGTGATCAAGTCGGCTGGAAATCGATGAGCTCGTTTTAGGCTTCCACTACTTTCAAGGCCGGCGCGATGGCGCAATCATTCAACGTGGGGATATTCGGGGAGAAGAGCATGGCGAGTTTCCTCGTTCTAAACAACAATTTGATGTACGTCTTTCAGAATCTGATATTCTGTTGCGAAGTTTGAAGAGGCTGACGTGATCAATCTATCTTCAGAGACAATCGCGCTTGCCCAACGGCTAGCTGCGGCGCATGGCGTTTCCACAGAGGACGCAATCAAGCAAGCGATCGAGCAAAGCGCTCGCGAGGCCGGAGTGATGGCTCCGGAACTTCGGCGGGAGCTTTCTGCCGCAGCAATCGCGGCCCGTAAGGCGCGAATAGATCGGATTGTCGATGAGATTGCGGCCATGCCGATTCTTGATCCACGCTCTCCACGCGAGATCATGGATGGTTTGAACGCCCTATGATCGTCGTCGATAGCTCAGCCTGCTGGCCATCCTTTTTCAGGAACCGGAAAAACAAGCCTTCGAAGATACCATTGCCCGCGCGGAGCGCTGCCTAATTTCAGCTGTCAATGCGCATGAAGCCGCAACGGTGCTTCGGCTACGCCACGGCAGCGCTGCCGTTGAGCATCTTTGGCGATTGCTTGCAGAAAATGAAATTGAGATTGTTCCCTTTGACGAAACCGCAGGTGCGGGCGGCAGCGACGGCCTTCGATCGTTACGGCAAGGGCATACATTCAAAGGCGCGGCTCAATCTCTCCGACTGTGCTGCGTACGCGCTGGCGAAAAGCATGAACGCACCCCTTTTATTCAAGGGCGACGATTTCGCGGAAACCGATCTGCAAAACTGCCGGTAATCTGGGGAACAGCCGCGCTTGTTTCGGCGCGTTTATGACCGCGTTTGTTCCGGCGTCGCCCCGATCTTCCCCTCCGCTCCTACAAGAAGCCGCGCGATATTGGCGCGATGCATCACCCACAGCAGCACCGTCAGCACCGCGAACAGCGCCGCCTCCCGCGCCTCGCCGAAGCTCCACAGCATCATCGGCGTCGCGGCGCTCGCAACCAGGGCGGAGAGCGAGGAATAGCGGGTCACGGCGGCGACGATGAGCCAGATCGCGCAGAAGCCGAGCGCGATCGGCCACGCAAAGGCAATCAACAGGCCGATGAAGGTGGCGACGCCCTTGCCGCCCTTGAACTTGAGCCAGACCGGAAACAGGTGGCCGAGGAAAGCGCCCAAAGCTGCGGCGATTGCCGCATCCAGCCCCGCGAAATGGCCGGCAACAAGCACGGCCGCCGTGCCTTTCAGCGCGTCGCACACAAGCGTCGCCGCCGCGAGATCCCTTCGACCGGTGCGCAACACGTTGGTGGCGCCGATGTTGCGGGAGCCGATTTCGCGGATGTCCTGCGTGCCGGCGAGGCGCGTGATAATGAGCCCAAACGGGATCGTGCCCGCGAGATAGCCGAAGACGAACGCGATGGCCCAGTAGGGCAGGGCGGTCAATAACTGTCCGGAATCGATCATGGCGTTTCCCCCCGCCGGGAGGAATAGCATTGCGTCACACGTATTCGTAGACCGTCCGCCCGGCCACGATGGTGCGCGTCACCCGGCCCTGCAGCCGCGCCTCGTCGAACGGGGTGTTCTTGCATTTGGATTTGAGCTCGGCGCGGTCGAGCACCCATGGGGCGTCCGGGTCGAACACCACCACGTCCGCAGGGGCGCCGGGCCGCAGGGTGCCGCCCGGCAGGCCGAGCAGCTCGGCCGGCCGCGTCGACATCGCCCTGAGCAAGACCGGCAGCGCGATGTCGCCGCTGTGGAAGAGGCGCAAGCTCGCAGCCAGCATGGTCTCGATCCCGATGGCGCCGGGCGCCGCTTCCGCAAAGGGCAGGCGCTTGGTCTCCACGTCCTGGGGATCGTGATCCGACATAACCGCATCGATCAGGCCCGAGGCCAGTGCCGCTACCAGCGCGACCCGATCCGCCTCGGCGCGCAACGGCGGCGCGAGCTTGCAGAAGGTACGGTAGGAGCCCACGTCGATCTCGTTCAGGGTGAGATGGTTGATCGATGCCGCCGCCGTCACCATGAGGCCGGCGTCTCTGGCGCGCCGCAAAACATCGAGCGAATCCGCACAGGTGATCGAGGCAGCGTGATAGCGCCCCTGCGCGAGTGCGACGAGGCGAAGATCGCGCTCCAGCACCACCGTCTCGGCCGCCTTGGGCACGCCGACGAGGCCAAGTCGGGCCGCGAATTCGCCCTCATTCATGACGCCTTCGCCGACCAGATCCGGGTCTTCGGTGAAATGTACGATCAGCGCGTCGAAGTCGCGTGCATAGACGAGGGCGCGGCGCATCACCTGCGCATTGGTGACGCTCTTTGCCCCATCCGTGAACGCAACCGCGCCGGCAGCCTTCAGGAGGCCGATCTCGGTCATCTCGCGGCCCTTGATGCCCTTGGTCAGCGCCGCCATCGGATGGACGTGCACGATCGCGGTATCGCGGGCGCGGCGCAGCACAAAATCCACCATGGCGGGGTCGTCGATCGCCGGGCTGGTGTTGGGCTGCGACACGATGGTGGTGACGCCGCCCGCAGCCGCGGCCTGGCTCGCCGACGCGAAGGTCTCGCGATATTCGGCTCCCGGCTCACCCACGAAGGCACGCATATCGACGAGACCGGGAGCCGCAACTTTGCCGCGGCAGTCGACCACCTCGGTGCCTTCGGGCACGCCGGCAGCTCCGATGCCGCGCTTGGCGTCGCGGATGACGCCCTCGGCGATCAGCAGATCGCCGTCGAGATCGAGATCGCGCGACGGATCGATGATCCGGGCGTTGGTGAGGAGAATGGGGCGCCGGTCGGAGAACACGTCACGCATTCGGCAGGTTCCGCGACAGCGCTTCGAGGACCGCCATGCGCACCGCGACGCCCATTTCGACCTGCTCGCGGATCAGCGACTGGGCGCCATCGGCGACGCTGGAGTCGATCTCGACGCCGCGGTTCATCGGTCCCGGATGCATCACGAGCGCGTCGGGCTTCGCATAGGCGAGCTTCTTCTCGTCGAGACCGAAATAGGCGAAATATTCCTGGCTGGAGGGCACCAGCGAGCCGTTCATGCGCTCGCGCTGCAGACGCAGCGTCATCACAATGTCGGCATTGCGCAGCCCCTCGCGCATGTCGCGGCTGACTTCGACGCCAAAATTCTCGATGCCGGGCGGCAGCAGGGTCGACGGCGCCACCACCCGCACCCGCGCGCCGAGCGCGTTGAGCAGGATGATGTTGGAGCGCGCCACCCGCGAATGCGCGATGTCGCCGCAGATTGCGATGGTGAGCGCGTCGATCGGCCCCTTGTTGCGGCGGATGGTGAGCGCATCGAGGAGCGCCTGGGTCGGATGCTCATGGGCGCCGTCACCCGCATTGATGACCGAGCAATCGACCTTGCGGGCGAGCAGCTCGACGGCGCCGGAAGCATGGTGGCGGACCACCAGAATGTCCGGATGCATGGCGTTGAGCGTGATGGCGGTGTCGACCAGCGTCTCGCCCTTGCGCATGGAGGACGAACTCACCGACATGTTCATGACATCGGCGCCGAGCCGTTTGCCGGCGAGCTCGAATGAGGACTGGGTGCGGGTCGAGGCTTCGAAGAAAAGGTTGACCTGAGTACGGCCGCGCAACGAAGTGCGCTTCTTCTCGATCTGGCGGTTCAGATCGACGAATTCCTCGGCAAGATCGAGCAATCCGACGATCTCATCGGGCGAAAGCCCTTCCATCCCCAACAGATGCCGATGGTGGAGAACGAACGAGGTTTTCGGGGCGATGTTCATTAAAGCGGCACCTATAAGGACATTTGGCGAGGCTCGCAAGGGCGCCTGCGAAACGGTCCCCAGGATTGGGTCCGACCTATGGTTCGGCCGCAATTCCGGCCACCGCGCCCGAATACCGCCACGCGACATCTTCGGCACGAGGCAGCGCCACGGCCTCATGCGTCAACCGTCAACTCACACGCGAGGCGATTTGTGCCGCCATTGCGGCGGTGCAGCCGATCGCCGCGGCCATCCGATTAAGACAGACGCCATCATGCGATCGCAATGAAATGACCGGATCGTTGTGGTCGCAAGGAGGCAGCGAGTCACTTCTCAGATACCTGATCAGCTTTCGAGCCGCGCGGCTGCTGGTAGGACTGTGAGAACGCGGCGATATCCTTCTCGGTCGCCGCAAAACTTGTGACGGTGCGACGGCAGGCATCGTGATATTGCGCCGGTAGATATGTCAGCAATTCCTTGAGATCATCCTTGTTGCCGATCCAGTCCAAAGGCTCGCCTGACTCGCCCACGATCGGAATCGGCTGCGGATCCTGATGCGCAGGCTTGAACGTATCGTTGAGGGCCGCTTCCAGATTGATCGGCCGGTAAAGCGGAAGCGATGTGCCGGATTCTTCCGACTTGCGCCAGCGGAGCAGGGCGCTCCAATGGACCATTTCGCCAAGCGGAATGGCGTGGCGCGGCAGGCCGCATGTTCGCGCAGGGCCTGCTAAGCGCAGGTGCCGCTGATTGATCACTCGGATCATCGGGGAAAACGTGCTCCACGCATAGGCCGCAGTACGTGATTCATGCAAGGTACCCGATGGGTTACCGGCTATCGTGTTTTTCCAGTCGGCGACCATCTGCAAGCCGATCTTTTTCGTCTCGATTCGCGACAGCATCCACTGCAGCGCCACATCCGACAGACCGGCGTTCTCGTATCCGCCGCCGATGTTGGAGTGC
>Ga0210402_10001358_pt1 | contig 25279 bp, 25 predicted proteins | sample IncBWC7MmetaG_FD_161055 | JGI IMG/M metagenome (GOLD analysis project Ga0210402, IMG submission 161055) | Forest soil microbial communities from Barre Woods Harvard Forest LTER site, Petersham, Massachusetts, United States - Inc-BW-C-7-M | ecosystem: Environmental > Terrestrial > Soil >... | reverse complement strand
AAATGATTGAAAATATGGTGCGCCCTGAGAGATTCGAACTCCCGACCTTCTGGTTCGTAGCCAGACGCTCTATCCAACTGAGCTAAGGGCGCAGATCTGAATGGAGGGTGAAAAATCCTTTTGAATTATAGCAAGAATCCAATTCCAGAAATTACGACGGCGGACGCGTCACGAGGAAGTTGTCGCGACTCGGGCGGCATGCTGAGTCCAGAACCGGAATTGCCGGATCAGTTGACTGGTTTGTGGGAAGACTGGCGAGCCGTCCGGATGAAAATCGCGGCAGAGAAAATTAAACCCTCTCGTGACCGCGGGGTGGCCCTTCTTTTGCGCTGCCGCGCGCGAAGTAAAACTTTCCGCGTTGAGAGCAATTCCTACAACGGGTCGAACTAGATCGCCATGCGTTTTCAATCACTTAGGAATGGCGGGGTTCTTGCATTAACCGAGATCAGACGAAGTGGCGCGCAACGGGGTGCTTCAGAGAATAACTTCGGCCAGAGGTTTTCTGTGAGCACCCCTTGCTTTATTTCGCGCTTCGGACGGCCCTCCCCCACCCTCGTTTTCCAAGGAACACGAGGTTAAAAGACCATCCGAGTTTCGTTCTGCCTCTGCATTCCTAATCAGGCCAGCGCCACCGACTCCCTCACATCGACTCCTGCACTGCGCAACAGCTTCGCGACGGCATCCTGCTTCATGCGTGACGCGTCGTACTCCACGCGCACCGTGCGCTGCTTGTGGTCGAACCGCACCGATCGAATGCCGTACACCTCACGCATACTGTCGATGGCACGCAGCTCGTTTTCCCCCGGCAAAGACCCGTAATTGAAAACCACGTCGAGATAGGTCATCCCTAGTCCTTCTGTATGATGAATTTGGAATTCCGGCCTGATGCGCCGCGTGAATCCAATATAGAGCATTCCCAATCCAACAAGACAGAGGCTTCGGTTGGGCAAAAAAGATGATGAGCGACGATCCAAATCAGTCTACGAAGACCGCGGCGTCCACGGCACAGCTAGAGATGGACCCTGTTTGCGGGATGAACGTCAATTCCGCCAGGACCAAGCACGTTATCGACCATGCAGGAAAGAAGTACTACTTCTGCTGCGGGCCATGCCTCGAAAAGTTTGCTGCCAATCCAGGTCGATATCTCAATCTGAACCGGCCCGCCTCGGGCAGTCTAGTTTCATTGGGAATGCCCCCAGCCACTCCCGCGCTCAAGACTGAACGCGACCCCGTTTGCGGGATGAGTGTGAATCCTGCCACGGCCAAACACACTCACGAAGATGCCGGAAAGAAATACTACTTTTGCGCTGGCTCGTGCGCGGAAAAATTCAAAGCAGATCCGCAGAAGTACCTAAAAGCGCCTGCTGATGGCACTCACCGAGTCTTGCTCCAGCCTGCAACCAAATCAACTGCCGCGTCTGCCCCCCACTACGTTTGCCCGATGTGCGCCGAAGTGCGCGAGCCCAAGCCGGGAGCCTGCCCTTCCTGCGGCATGGCTTTAGAACCCGACGTGCCGCTCGCTGCGACCCGCACCGAATATACCTGCCCGATGCATCCCGAAATCGTCAGGGCTGAGCCGGGTGCGTGCCCGATTTGCGGCATGGCGCTTGAACCACGCATGGTCACGGCGGCGCCAGAAGAGAATCCCGAACTGCGGGATATGTCACTGCGCTTCTGGATCGGCGCGATTTTGACCATGCCACTTCTCGCTGTCGCGATGGGGAGCATGATATGGCCACACGAATTCATGCAGGAGCTAGAGGGCCCACGCTTGCCCTGGCTGGAACTGGTGCTCGCATCACCGGTCGTGCTCTGGTGCGGTCTGCCATTCTTTCAGCGCTTCTGGACGTCTTTGGTGAACCGCAGTCCCAACATGTTCACGCTGATCGGGCTGGGCACCGGGGTAGCGTACGGGTACAGCGTGGTTGCCACCATCGCTCCCCAGATTTTCCCGGCGGCGCTTCGAAGGATGGGGGGATATCCCGATGTCTACTTTGAGGCTTCGGCCGCGATCACAACACTAGTACTGCTCGGGCAGGTCATGGAGTTACGGGCTCGCAGCCAGACCAGCTCCGCGATCCGCGCACTGCTAGATCTAAGCCCTAAAACTGCGCGCTTGCTAGCGTCGGACGGCACAGAGAAAGACATTGCGCTCGATCAGGTGAAGCCGGGCGACAGACTTCGCGTTCGTCCGGGTGAGAAGGTTCCAGTAGATGGCATCGTGCTCGAGGGCCGCAGTTCGGTGGACGAATCGGTGATCACTGGCGAATCGATCCCGGTGGAGAAAGAGCCGAACCGCAAAGTCATTGGCGCAACGATCAACTCGACCGGATCATTTGTCATGCGAGCCCAGCGCGTCGGCTCCGAGACTCTGCTCGCGCGCATCGTGCAGCTGGTTGGACAAGCACAGCGCAGCCGCGCTCCGATTCAACGCCTTGCCGATCGCGTTGCGGCGTGGTTCGTGCCGGCCGTCGTAGCCGTTGCCGTGATCACATTCTTGGCGTGGTTCTTTCTCGGCCCCCAGCCGCATCTCGCGAATGCCATCGTCAATGCTGTCGCAGTGTTGATCATTGCTTGCCCGTGTGCCCTCGGTCTGGCCACTCCCATGGCCATCATGGTGGGCACCGGCCGAGGCGCTCACGCCGGCGTGCTCATCAAAAACGCTGAGGCACTTGAAACGCTCGAGAAAGTCGACACTCTCGTCGTCGACAAAACCGGAACGCTCACCGAAGGCAGGCCAGCGGTCGTCGCCATCTCCGACGCCTTGGAGAAGGATCCCGAACAGTTCCGCCTCGCCGCCAGTCTGGAGCGCGGCAGTGAACATCCTTTGGGTAAAGCTGTCGTGGACGCGGCGGTTGCGAAGGGGCTCAAGCTCTCGCAGCCGCAGGAGGTCCAGTCCATCACCGGAAAAGGTATCGTCGGCATCGTCGATGGACACGACGTAGCCGTTGGCAATCCCGCGCTGATGGTCCAGCTTGGAGCTCTGGAGGCGCCAGGGATCAACACCGCTCCTCGCCTTGATGATGGAAGGCTCTCGGTGGCTGTGGATGGAAAATACGTGGGTAACATCCGGGTGGCAGATCAACCAAAGGCATCCGCAGCGGATGCCTTGCGCGGTCTCAGGAATCAGCATCTTCGCATCGTGATGCTCACCGGAGACAGCAAGCCCATCGCCGCCGCTATCGCCAAGAAGCTTGGCATCGAGGAGTTCGAAGCCGAAGTCCTGCCCGAAAGAAAATCCGAGGTCGTCAAGAAGCTGCAAGAGCAGGGAAGAGTCGTCGCCATGGCCGGCGATGGCATCAACGATGCACCCGCGCTTGCTCAAGCCGACGTCGGAATCGCCATGGGCACCGGCACCGATGTCGCCATGGAAAGCGGCGGCATCACGCTGATCAAAGGGGATCTGACCGGAATCCTTCGCGCCCGCAAGTTAAGCCGGGCCACGATGCGCAACATCCGTCAGAACCTGTTTTTCGCATTCATCTACAACGCGATTGGAGTGCCCATCGCCGCCGGAGTTCTCTATCCGTTCTTTGGAGTGCTGCTGAGCCCGATCCTGGCAGCCGCGGCCATGAGCTTCAGTTCGGTGTCGGTCATCACCAACGCGTCGCGCCTGCGGAACCTGAAGTTATGAGAAGGTAAATGTAGCCCCGGACGCCTCGTCCGGGGTTGCGCGAAGCGCAATCACAGGGCCGAAAGTATTTGGGAACTCCATTCACGCGCCCCTGCGATTCGCTGAGGGCGCAGGGCGGACGAGGCGTCTGCCCCTACACGATCTCTCCTCACGGCGTAGCTGCGGAGGTTAAGGCTAGTCCGACGTGCGCTCGTTCTCCTCATCTCGCCGCTTGCCGTAGCGCACCGCAAATCCAAGTCCCAGCGACAGAATCCCCAGCGGCGGCACCAGCATAACAAGGATCGCGCGATTGATGGCCTGTTGACCCTCTTTCGGCGTGGCCTTCGCATTCGCACGGCACATCGCACAACTCTGAGCCAGCGCCGGAGCGCACGAGAACATCATCAGAAGCATTGCCGCCAACCAAGGCCTACGCACTACACGCCTCCTACTGCACTCCGAGCTGCCGGATCCGGTCCGCATCGGGAAAGAAGAAGAAATACATGATGACGAAACATGTCACCACGGAAAGCACGAGCAGCCAGCGCATCAGCGCCGTCTCGAATTTCAAGTGCATGAAGTAGCCAATGATCAGCGCCGACTTGATCACTGACAACAGCAACAGCACCTCGAGCATTCGTACCGGAGAGAACACCTGCTTGTATCCCAACACGACTTCAATGGCAGTCAACACCAGTAGTGCCGCCCAGACCCAGAAATACTGCCCCTTAGTGTCATGTGTTACCGTATCGTGCATCTCAGGCTCCCTCAATCAAGCTCGAATTGGCTGCCCCATCCTTCTTTCGCGTTTTCTGCAAAAGAGGGTGGGAAATTTTGACTTCTCAGACGTGTTCCGCCCCCGCCTAGCTGACCTTCGTCGACATCAGATAAACTAGCGGGAAGATGAACATCCACACCAGATCAACAAAGTGCCAATACAGCCCGCAAACTTCAACGTCGTGCGCGTCGTAGTCCTTGGGCTTAAGTAGAACGATGACCGCAGCTACGAGCAGTCCAATACCAAGTGCGTGCACTGGATAGTGAAATACGTTGCCGGATGGAATCATGAACGCGCCCGCAATCCAGATCACTGCCAGCGCCGGCAGAAACCATTTACGAAACGCGATCACGCCCAGATAGATGACGCCAATCGTCACGTGGAGCATGTGCATCGCCGTGAGCCCGAAGAAGGCCTGCGGAAATTGCGGAACGTTTTTCGAGATATCTGCCAGTTCTCCCGATGTCGCGGTCTTGGAGACTCCAAGGATGGTCTGGAACCCTGAAAGTATCAATCCCTCGCCGATCAACTTGCTCCACTCCATGGCGTGCAGCACAATGAATGCCGTACCGAAAACCATCGTAGCCAGCAGCCAGTTGCGCATCCACGGACGGTCGCCGCGCTGCGCGGCAAACACAGCCAGCACCATGGTCAGAGAACTCGACAGCAGGCATGCCGTCATGATCGTCGCATTCGCGATGCTCTCGGCGTGAAACGGTGTCGGCCAGGGATTGGTGTAGATCCGGTTGTAGCTGAAGGCGAACAGCAGAGCGCCAAACGTCAGCGAGTCCGACGCCAGGAAGAGCCACATCCCCACTTTCTTGGAGTACGCCCCGAACAGCGGCGCCTCGTAGGCTCCCGGTGCTGCATGCTGGACCGCATCATGCTCGATCGTAGCTTCCGCCATTCCCCAGTTCCCCTTTCTATCTGCCGGAAAATCGTCAACCACGAAGGAAACGAAGGTACACGAAGGAATTCCTTAGTGCACCTTCGTGTCCCTCGTGGTTATAGCCTTTTGCACTTTAACGAGCCAATCCCAACAGCAAGAAAATGTAAATCCACAACACCGCCATGAAGTGCCAATACCACGCGGTGATATCCACGGCAATCCGCCGCGCCTCAACCGGCTTGCGGAGCAGGGAAGCGCTGGCCGCCCAAATCAAGGCGATCATCCCTCCACCAAGATGCACCGCGTGCGCAATCGTAAGCAGAAACGCAAACGAGCTGCTCGGATTCGTATACACGAAGAATCCTCGCGTGTGCATCGCCGACCAGGCGAGCCATTGCCCAATCAGAAACGCAAAGCCCAGCACGACCGTGATGCCCAGCCACGGAAAGTTCTTCTCATCGCCCAGCGAAATCCCTGGAATCGAACTCACGGGAGCCAGAGCCGCCTGCCGCGCGGCCTTCCGTCTCGCCAACTCCATCGTGATGCTACTGAACAGCAGGATCGCTGTATTGATCCCCAGTAGCACCCAAGGCAAATCCACGCTCCCCCAATCGCGGACGTAGCTGTTCGATTCGCCCTGAAACGTCGGCAGGCCTCGCCGGAAGATATATGCGCTGGTCAGCGAGATGAAAACCATCCCGACCGTCGCGATCCCGCAAATCAGTCCCAGCCGAGCCCGTCGCAGCCGCGCCCCATAGTCTGGAACATCGCCGCCGCGTCCATCGTCTCCTCCACCTGTGACCGGGGGCGCCGGAGGTTTGTGCCCAATATCATCTACCGGAGTGCTTGGGGTATACGTCGCCATAACTACTTAGTGCGCCACTGCGTCCAACTGGTTGCCGAACGTGTACACAACCACGAAGCGGGCGCCCCATCCTTGTCTCGCGTTTTGCGCGTGACAGGGTGGGGATTTTGACTTCTCAATGCTTCGGCTCAGTCGGCGGATCCGTCTGCATCACAAAGTCCTTCGGCGCTCCCGGTACTCCGTACTCGTACGGCCCATTGTTTACAACCGGAGTCTTGCCGCCGAAGTTGTCGTGCGGCGGCGGAGTGGCTGTCGTCCACTCCAGCGTGGTCGCATCCCACGGATTGTCGCTGGCCTTCGGCCCTTTAAACATGCTCCAGAACAGATTGATGACAAAGATGAACTGCGCCGCGATTGTGACTATCGCCGCAAAGGTGATGAACGTCTGCAGCGGCAGCAGCTTGGTCTGGTAGGCAACCTCGGTAAACTGCGAGTAGCGCCGGGTCTGTCCCGCCATGCCCAGGTTGTGCATCGGCATAAAGATCGCATACGTGCCGGCGAGTGTGATGAAGAAGTGGATTCTGCCTAGAGTTTCATTCATCATCCGGCCAAACATTTTCGGGAACCAGTAATAGGTCGCCGCGAAGATGCCGAAGATTGCCGCCACACCCATGATCAAGTGGAAGTGCCCCACCACGAAGTACGTATCGTGCAACTGTATGTCGAGCACCGGCTGTGCCAGGAACGGCCCGCTCAATCCGCCCGACACAAATAGTGAAACAAAACCGATGGCATAAAGCATCGGAGTATCGAAGCGAATGCGCCCCTTCCACATCGTGCCCAGCCAGTTGAAAGTCTTGATGGCCGACGGCACGCCGATGCACATGGTCAGAATCGAAAACGCAAATGCCGAGTAAGGGCTCATCCCGCTCATAAACATGTGATGGCCCCAGACCATGAATCCGAAGAATCCGATGGACAGCATCGCGTACACCATGGCGCGATACCCGAAGATCGGTTTGCGCGAGAAGGTCGACAATACCTGTGACGCCACGCCCATGCCCGGCAGGATGGCGATATACACCTCGGGATGTCCGAAGAACCAGAACAAGTGCTGCCACAGGAGCGGTGAGCCGCCTTTGTGTCCTACGATCTGGCCGTTCACAATAATCTGCGGCACGTAGAAACTGGTCCCTAGATTGCGATCCATTAGCAACAGGATTCCCGCTGAAAGCAGCACGCCGAACGCGAGCAATCCCAGAATTGCCGTAATGAACCAGGACCACACGGTCAGTGGCATGCGCATCATCGTCATGCCCTTGGCGCGCAGATCAAGCGTCGTGGTGATGAAGTTCAAGGCGCCCATCAGCGAAGCTACGCAGAAGATCGCGATCGCCGTGATCCACAGATCCGCTCCGAGCGCTTCGCCTGGTCCGGCCGACTGAATGGCACTCAGCGGCGGATATCCCGTCCAGCCATGCAGCGGCGCTCCGCCCGGCACAAAGAACGCGCACAACAGGACGATGAACCCGACGAATGTCGTCCAGAACGAAAGCATGTTCAGGACTGGGAACGCCATATCGGGTGCGCCAATCTGAATTGGAAGAACGTAGTTGCCGAATCCGCCCTGCGGTGCCGTGGTCAGCACGAAGAACACCATGATGGTGCCGTGCATGGTCAGAAACGCAAGGTAGGTCTCCGGCTTGATCTCTCCCACCAGCGGCCAGTTCGCGGTCGGCCAGATCATGTGAACCCGCATCAGCAGTGACAGACCCATTCCGACGAACACCGCTGTGAGCGCGAGGAAGAAATACTGAATCCCAATAACCTTGTGATCGAGGCTGAAGATATATTTCCGAATGAACCCCTGAGGAGCGTGCGAATGAACCGTAGCCGCGGTCGCCATTACTGTTTCTCAGCCTCCCGTGCCGCCAGCCACTTGTCAAAATCCTCCTCGCTGACGACGTGGACCATACCGTGCATCTTGTAGTGACCCAGTCCGCAAAGTTCGGCGCACGCAATCTCATATTCGCCGATCGCGGTGGGTTTGAAATGCATGTGGATGTTTAAGCCCGGTACCGCATCCTGCTTGAAACGCAACTGGGGTACGAACAGGTCGTGAATCACATCGACCGAGCGCAGACTGAGATCGACGTCGCGATTCACTGGCAGATACATCGTGCCCGTCACGACATCGTCTTTCGCCGAGGGATCGGAGGTGTCCAGTCCCACTGCCGCTTCGCCGCCCGCCGAGGGATCCATCAAACTCATCTTCGTCGTTGCATAGGTGCCATCCGGCCCGGGATAGCGGAAGTACCAGGCAAACTGCATGCCCGTAGCTTCGACTTGCACAGCACCCGCCTCGGGAGGGTCAAAACGCTGGCTAGCCCACACGCTGCTGCCCATCAGATTTAGGCCGACGAACAGTATCGTGGTCAGCGTGGTCCATACGATTTCAAGTGTCGTATTCCCGTGCGAATAAGAAGCCGGCGGAGCCGATGGTGTCTGACGGTATCTCCAAACGATGTAGCCCAGCCCAAGCTGGGCCGCGAGGAAAACAATTCCCATGATGATAAAAGTGATAGTGAATTGTCTGTCGATGAAACCGGTCGCGGCGGAAGCGCCGACAGGCAGCCACCAGGTCTTAGCGACAAAAAAATACGTGCTGATCAGAGTGATCAGCCAGATCAAAACCATTAACGCGAGGCCCATTCCCCAGTCCCCCTAGCCTTAGGACGGCACAAAAGGATCTCCCCCAAGGCTGTGTCGCATCCCATAACGCGAGCATCAGTCGGCGGCGAGTGTAACACAGCCGCTTGGCCACAATGCAAGCGACTTGGGGAAGAAAATCTTCAGAAGTACACCCGATAGAAATGAATCAGCGTGCTATGTTTATTTTTTCTACAGGAGATTACCGAGATGAAGCTCGTGCTTGCTTCCGAGTCGCAGTTCCGTAAGCGAGCCATGGACTTGCTCGGCATTCCGTACGAAACGCGCCCAGCCCGCATCGACGAGAAGGCTATTCGCGACGACGATCCCGCCGAGTTGACTCGCAAAATCGCTGAGGCCAAAGCTCACAAGGTCGCCGGCGAGTGCCCCAACTCGGTCGTCGTTTCAGGAGACGCTGTCGCGGCAAAAGGGAACAGGATTTTCGAGAAGCCGCGCGACAGAAAACAAGCCGCCGAGTTCCTGAAAGAATTTTCGGGCAGCCATTTTCAATTCGTGACCTCGATTGCAGTCCTCAACACCCAAACCAACCGGATGCTCTCCACGGTCGAGACCTCCGACATCTTCTTCCGCCAGCTGCTCGACCGCGAGATCGAGCAGTACATCCACAAATACGACGCCCTGAGCTACGCCGGCGCCTTCGAAAACGACGCCGTCCTGCTCTTCGCCGATCGCATCAGCGGCAGCTACAACCTGGGCACCGCCTTGCCCCCAAGCCGCCTGATCGTTCTTCTCCGAGAGCAAGGTGTCGATATCTAGGGCGCACTCACCAGCCTGTCATCCTCGAGCGAAGTTGTCGCCCGCGAAGCGAGCGACAACGCAGTCGAATGATCCCTATCCCACTTGAAATCAGCCCTTCATCCCTTGCACCCTCGGTGTCCTCTGTGGTTTTGGTTTTATCCTATTTCTCAGACCACTCCGGCACGCGCCCCGGAGTCCAGGGCGCCCCCGCAGCCTCCATGTCCTTCTCGAGTTTCGCAAGATCAACGTCAACCAAAGTTCGCAATTTCCCCAACTGATCCGCGAATTCCGCTGCTGCAACTCCGTACGACTCCACATCCGACTGCGTCGGCTTTGCCATCGAGAATCTCTCTCCCTCGATGATCGTCCCAACGCGATCGCCGATCGAAGATGGGATCGGCTCGTTCCGCTTCGCGATTTCGATATCCCCCTGCAACGCGCGCAGGATCTCGCGATCGCGCTCCTCGAGTGAATCCGCCACAGCTCCCAACTGCTTCTCCGCCACCGGAGTTTCATGCAAGGCTTCGCGAATCTGCTTCAATCGCTCCTGCGCGTCCTCCGCCGTGCGGTTTGCGCCGTAGACCGCACGGTAGAGCCGCGACACTTTGCGCAAAAATTCCTCTTGCGCCGCACGGTCAGCCGGCGTCATGGACGCCGACTGTTCCGTCGTGACTTTGAACGACTGCGGGCCCGCTACTTCACTGACAACTCCTCCGATTTTCTCGAACATTCGTACCGAGTAGCTGCCCGCCAGTGCTAGCGGACCCTGATCAGACGCGTCGTGAAAAAATCCCGCGGTATCCTCCTCCTGCTTGACCACTTTCGCTGCCGGATAACGCAGATCCCATGCAATCCTGTGGAAGCCCGCATCCGTCGAGCCTTCCACTCGCCGGATCGGCGCCCCGCTCTCGTCGTACACCACGAAATAAACCTCCGGCTTCGCCTCCTCCGCTTCGGCGCGCAGTTCGTCATTCGACGGGTAGGGCGATGTCTCGTTCTTCTTCGCGGCTTCTTTCTCTGCCTCCTGCCGCTTTTCTTTCCTGGTCTTGATCTTCTCTTTCAAATACGCGGTGAACACCGCGCCATACGGAGGATTCTCCGCCGCAAAGTACGAATCTCCCTGGAACCCCTTGTGCGGCCCGCCCAGCGGATGCCGCTCGACATACATCAACGCATCCTTGACCGGATATAGAGCCGCGGCCTGCTGAGTCGCCTCGGCCTTCATCTGCCGCAAGGGAGTGATGTCATCCAGCACGTAGAAGCCGCGTCCGAATGTCGCAATCACCAGATCGCCCTGCCGCGGATGAATCAGCATGTCGCGTACCGCAATCGTCGGCAGACCACCTTTCAGCCGCACCCAATGCGCGCCACCATCGATGGTGAAGAACGCCCCAAACTCCGTGCCCGCAAAAAGGAGATTGGCGTTGACAGGATCTTCCGCAAACGCCAGCACCGGACCGTTCTCCGGCAGATCGCCCGCGATTGAGTTCCAGGTCTTCCCGTTGTCGGTGGATTTCAGCAGATACGGTTTGAAGTCTTCGTTCTTGTGATTCTCAAATGCGGCGTAGACAGTGCCGGCGTCATGCGAAGACGCCGCTAACCGACTTACGTATGTCGTCTCCGGCACGCCGGGAAACTTATCGTACTTCGTCCAGCCTCCCCCGCCGTCCTGAGTGACCTGAATCAATCCGTCGTCGGTCCCAACGTAAATCAGCCCCTCTCTCTTTGGAGACTCCGATAGAGAAACAAGGTTCCCGTAGAACGAAGTCGACGCACTCTTCGCCACCGCATCTGGTCCCCAAATCTTTCCCATGACCGGCAGTTTGTTGCGGTCGATCTGCCGCGTCAAATCGCCGGAGATGGCCTTCCAAGTGTCCCCGCGATCATCGCTGCGAAACAGTTTGTTGGCTGCAAAATACAGCCTGGTGTGAGAGTGCGGACTGATGATGATCGGCGAATCCCAATTCCAGCGCAGCGGAGGCTCGCCCTTGCCTTCCTTCGGCTGCAGCAGCAATTCCTGTCCTGTCGGCTTGTCATAGCGAATCAGCACACCATACTGAGACTCGGAATAAACAGTGTTCGGATCCACCGGATCGACCGCAGACCGGAATCCGTCGCCCCCGGTCGTTACAAACCAATCGCTATTCACGATGCCGCTGATGTTTCGCGTGCGCGTCGGTCCGCACCATGAGAAGTAATCCTGCGTGCCTCCGCACACGTTGTAAAAGGGCAGGGAATTGTCGACGGCGACGTCATAGAACTGCATGGTCGGCAGGTTCGCCTTGAACTGCCACGATTTTGCATCGTCCCAGGTTTCGTACATTCCCCCATCGGATCCGAGCAGCCAGTGCCGAGTGTCGTTGGGATCGATCCACATGGCGTGATTGTCCCCGTGATGGTTGATCTCGTTGATCTTGTGCAGAGTCTTGCCGCCATCGGTCGACTCGCGCAGTTCCACATTCATGACAAAGATGCGGTCCACATTTTTCGGGTCCGGCACGATCCGCGCGTAGTACATCGCTCCCGCATCGAACTCGTTCCGCCGCTCCCAGTTCGCGCCCTTGTCGCTCGAACGGAAAATTCCGCCTTTGCCATCGGCCGCTTCCACAGCGGCATACACCACATTCGGATCGGCCGGCGAGATTGCCAGCCCGATGCGTCCCATATCGACCGAGGGCAACCCCGATGTGACTTTGTTCCAGGTCGCACCCGCATCGGTTGACTTGTAGATCGCGCTCTCAGGCCCACCATCGATGAACGTGAAGACATGCCGCCGCCGCTGATATGCCGATGCGTAGAGAATGTCGGGGTTCGATGGATCCATCGCGACGTCGTTCACGCCGGTGTTCTCGCTGATCGTCAGCACCACCTTCCAGTTCTTCCCGCCGTCGGTCGTCTTGTAGAGCCCGCGATCTCCGCCCGGTCCCCATAGCGGCCCCTCCGCCGCCACATACACGACCTTCGAATCTCGGGGATCGATCACCACCCGACCAATGTGTTCGGACTTCTTCAACCCTAGATTCTTCCAGCTCTTCCCCCCATCATCCGACCGGTAAATTCCGTCGCCGTATGCGACGCTGCGCTGCGAATTCGATTCGCCCGCGCCCACCCACACCACCGACGGATCATTCGGATCAAGGGCCACCCAGCCTGTTGAATACGATCCCTCGCCGTCGAACAGGGGAGTCCAAGTTGTGCCGTCATTCACGGTCTTCCACACACCGCCCGACGCCACGCCGACATAAAACTCCGAAGTCTTCTTCGGATTCACCGCAATCGACATCACCCGGCCCGATTCCGCTCCAGGCCCAATCGAGCGAAATTTCAGCCCGGCGAAGGTGTCCGCATTCATGCCGGGCTTCTTCTCTTCTTCTTTCTTGGGCTCCTCCTTCTTCTCATCCTTCGAGCTCTTCTTCTGATCTTTCTTGCCCGTCGACGGCGAGGCGGCGGCCTGCTTCTTGTCTGCGTCCTTATCTGGCGTCTTCTGATCCTGCGCAGATTGCGCGAAGAGGTTGAACGACCCGAGAACTGTGGCGATGACGAATGTGGCGATTGATCTCATCGAGGACTCCAGTCAAATTGAGTTGTCATCCTGAGGCGCGCATTTTGCGCCGAAGGACCGATGCAACTTGCTCGCGGCATACCACCGTTAGCCAAGCCGCCCCGTGGAAACCGATATGTATACAGCATCCGCGTGGAACTTTCACCCATCATTGAGAGCACCAGTACTCTGTGCCCTCTGTGGTGACCGCTCTTCCGCGCTAGAATGACGTTCCATGCGCCCCAAGATCCACGGACACGAAACCGCATACCACAAGCTCCAGAAGAACTATTGCTTCGTCTGCGGCCAGGACAATCCCGATGGCATGCGCCTCAAATTCATCCTCGACGAAGAACGTCAGACTTTCGTCTGCCGCTTCCGCCTCTCCAAGCGTTACACCGGACCTCCCGGCCACTGCCACGGCGGCATCATCGCCACGATCCTCGACGACGCCATGGGCAAGGTGAACAAACTCCACCACGTCATCGCCCTCACCAAAGAAATGACTATCGAATACCTGAAGCCCGTCCCGTTGCACAAACCACTGCACGTTGAGGGCAGGGAAGTCAGCGTCCACGGACGTCAGCACATCAACGCCGCCGAGATCCTCAACGAGCAGGGAGAAGTCCTGGCCCGCAGCCGCGGCGTCTTCATCGCCATCGACCCAGAAAAAATGTTTGGAAAGTTCGTAGAGAGGTAAAGACGTGATCCGTACGGTGACCTATGTTCTGCTCGCGACATCGATCGCGCTGGCGGCAGATACCGAAAAGGCACTGAAGGCTTCATTCCGACAGACTTGCAACACGCAGAAATTCATGGGCGCCGTTGCGGTGGCTGTCAACGGCAAGATCATCTTCTCGGATGCCTGCGGTTGGGCCGACGCGGAATGGAATCTCAAGAACACCGTCGACACTCGTTTCAGGACCGGATCCATCGCAAAGCAGTTCACGGCCTCCGCCGTCTTGCTTTTGCATGAACACGGAAAGTTTGAGCTGACCGATCCGATCGGCAAGTTCCTGCCGGATCTACCGGAGTCCTGGCGCGATGCTACGATTCACCAACTTCTGACGCACACTTCCGGAATCCCACCGTACACCGTCAGCCCCGTGCTCGAGCGCTTGAGTCGCCTCGGAGCTACACCCCAGGAAATGATCGATTCGGTCCGCGACAAACCGCTCGACTTCGCACACGGCGCCCAATTTAAATACAACAATACCGGCTACATCCTGCTCGGGATGCTGATCGAGAAAGTTTCGGGTAGGTCGTACGAGCGCTTTGTTCAGGAAAACATTTTCGACCGCGTCGGAATGAAAGACTCAGGCTTTGACGACCAGCACCAGATCATTCCTCGAAGAGCCAGGGGCTATACGCTCATAGGGGGGTCGTTGCAGAATGCCGACTTTCTCGACACCACGAGCGCCTGGTCCGCAGGCGGATTCTATACAACGGTGAACGACCTACTTGTCTGGAATGAAGCACTGGCGCGTCAGAAACTCCTGAACGCTGATTCCACCCAGCGCATGCTTTCCGTTTATCCAGAGACCGCATTGCAAGCGATGCACTACGGCTACGCGGTGGTTCTCGCCGAGCGTTTCGGCCACAAACTTCAATATCACGGCGGCGGCATCACAGGATTTCAGTCGGTCCTCCAACGTTACCCGGATGTCGGCCTCGTGATCGCGATTCTGTCGAATGTGGACTCCGGTAATGATTCGTCGTCCCAGGCAGTTGCTCCATGGACATTAGGCGACGGATTGGCCAAAATCTGGTTCGATACCAGCCAGCACTAGACGCTGTTCCTTCTTAGGAAAATCGCCTGTCAGCTGTCAGCAACACAAATCGGGTGCCCCATCCTTGTCGCGTTTTGTGCGACAGGGTGGGGATTTTGACTCCCGTTTCGCTGCGCGGAACCGTTGAGCATTCACAAGCGTAAAGCAAATCATGAACACCACGTTCGTCGCCCACCGCCCGCTCACCTCCTATTTCGTTTTCGCTTTTGCGATTTCGTGGTCGGCTGCGTTCGCGATAGTCGCTCCTAAACTCCTGCACGCAGAACCGATCCCCAAGTTCTCCGGAATCCTGATGTTCCCCGCCATGCTCCTTGGACCAGTCGCGAGCGGCGTCGTCATGACTCGCCTCTTAGACGGGCCGGCCGGTATCCGGAAATTGTTTTCGAGGATCGTTCTTATGCGTGTGGGGATAGGCTGGTACAGCATTCTGCTGCTCCCGCCGGCGGCCGTATTGGCGGTTCTCGTGATACTGAAGACCTTCGTGTCCCCCGCCTTTGCTCCCAATCATTTTTTCTTAGGCGTAGCCTTCGGCATTCCGGCAGGGTTCCTCGAGGAAATCGGCTGGACCGGTTTCGCCTTTCCGAAGATGCAAGCCCGTTTGGGCACGCTCCAGGCTGGAGTCCTGCTCGGCCTGCTGTGGAGCGCCTGGCACCTGCCCGTCATCGATTTCCTCGGCGCCGCATCGCCTCATGGAACATACTTGCCCCTGTTTTTTCTTTCGTTCGCAACGGCTATGACCGCGATGCGCGTGCTGATTGGCTGGATTTATCAGAACACGCAGAGCGTACTGCTGGCGCAGCTGATGCACGTCAGTTCGACCGGAGCGCTGGTTATCTTCGGTCCGTTCCGGGTGACTCCCGCGCAGGAGACCGCGTGGTATTTCACCTACGGAGCCGCACTCTGGATCGTGATTGCGGCCCTTATCGCGTGGTTTGGTCGCGCTCTCTGTGCTGCAGATCTGAGCCGCAAAGTTTGCGTAAGACAGGAGTGAGTCTGATCGCAGGCCGGAGAACCCTCCGCACCAGTACCGCGAATTGGGAACGGGCTGTAAAATAGATCTAGCGCCGCTGGCCTTGCCCCCGGCCCATCCTTCGCGATTGCGAAAAGGTATCCACAGGGTTCCTGACATGTCCCAAAACAACGGCAGCAACACCACTTCTCTCCGCCTCAAGACCGGCCTCGCCGAAATGCTCAAAGGTGGCGTCATTATGGATGTCACCAACGCCGAGCAGGCCGTCATCGCCGAACAAGCCGGAGCCGTATCCGTGATGGCTCTCGAGCGCGTGCCCGCACAAATCCGCGCCGAAGGCGGCGTCGCCCGCATGGCGAGCCCTAAGAAGATCCGCGAGATCATGGCCGCCGTGTCGATCCCGGTCATGGCCAAGTGCCGCATCGGACATTTCGCCGAAGCCCAGATTCTGCAGGAACTCGGCGTCGACTACATCGACGAATCCGAAGTCCTCACCCCGGCAGACGAAGCGCATCACGTCGACAAGCACGCCTTCAAGACCCCATTCGTCTGCGGCGCTCGCAACCTCGGAGAAGCCCTGCGCCGCATCGCCGAAGGCGCCGCCATGATCCGCACCAAAGGCGAAGCCGGCACCGGAGACGTCGTCCACGCCGTCAAACACATCCGTCAGATTGTGCAGGAGATGAAGATCCTCACAGTGCTCGGCGAGGAAGAACTCTACGCCAAGGCCAAAGAGCACCAGGCCCCGTATGAGTTGATCAAGATGGTCGCGAAAGCAGGGAAGCTCCCCGTCCCGAATTTCTCCGCAGGAGGAATCGCGACCCCCGCTGACGCAAGTCTGGTGATGCAACTCGGAGCCGAAGCTGTCTTCGTAGGCTCAGGCATCTTCATGAAGGACTCGACCACCTTCGCCGATCCGGCCGAAGCCGAGAAGCGAGCGCGGGCGATTGTGCAGGCCGCCACGCATTATCAAGATCCTAAAGTATTACTTGAGGTGAGCGAGAACCTGCAGGGCGCGATGAAGGGTCTGGCAGTGAGTGGCTTGGACGAAGCGCACATGCTGCAAACCCGAGGCTGGTGAAAGAGGATGTGGAAGGTGCGGAGAAAGTTCCAGTGCCAGAAATCAGAGGTGGTTACTGGCTTTCAATGGGCGCTTGACGCTCGGCGGCTGAGGCGTAATACCCTCGCCGCGCATACACGCGCAGCTTGTGTCCGTCCTTTTCCGCAGTGATATCGATCTCTCGGTAATGGCCGTCGCGCTGAAACGCGGCGGGCCGATACGAAATCAGATACCGGCTGCGGATCACTTCCTGCAACTCCGTAAGGCTTCCGTTCAGCCGCGAAACAGAACCCGGTCGATACGCGGCACCGCCGGTGAGTTCAGAGATTGTCTGCAAGGCACGATCTCCCAACACCGCACTTTCTTCTTCATTCAATACATCTCGCGTACTGACTGTATAGACCGCAACCTCGCGGCGCAACGCGCTGGCAATCGCCTCTTTTAACGTAACGCTGCTGGAATTATCCTCACCATCGCTTATCACCACCATCACCCGCGCCACCGGCTGAGTCTCCGGACGCCCCGCCAATTTTTCGGCTGCGAAGTTCATGGCATCCCACAGTGCCGTACCTCCTGCGGGCGCCAATTCGTTGATCGCATGTGCCGTCAGCCCCTGATCCGAGGTGAAGTCCTGCACCAGAAGCACGGCGTTGTTCACGCCGATCACAAAAGCCAGATCGTTTGAGTCGGTGACGACTTTTTGCAGGAATCTGATCGCCGCCGCTTGTTCGAACTTGAACCTTTCCGTTACTGAGTTGCTGGTGTCGATCACAAGTCCCAAGCGCAGCGGCAACTCCTTTTCCGTTCGGAAATTCAGGATGGCCTTCGGCGGCTGACTGTTATCGCGAACCAGAATGTCGGAACTCGCCAAGTTCGTCACCGACTTGCCATGATCCGTGGCCGCAAACAGGATGGAGACTTCGTCTACGCTGGCACGGATAACCGCGCCGACGGCCGGCCGAGAACCGATGTCCGAACTGGAACGTGAGCTCTCCGCAGACAGCGCGCCACAATCGGTGCAAACTGACTCCGGTTGTTTCTCCGCTTCTTCAATCTGCTCTTTCTCCGCCAGATTCTGGGTGGCAAGCTGCGCCATGCGATTCACTACCTCCGGACTCGTCCCCGTCGGAATACCTATGGAATACGTCACCTTTTGGATTAGAGGGAATTTCAACTGTGCACGCTTGCGATCTTCCTCCTTAAGTTCGTCCAATAACTGTCGGAATTCCGGCGCCGACGGCGACTTCGGATCTTCTCTGAGCAAGAGCTTCACCTCATCTTGCGCGCCTGAGATGTTGTTTTGCGCCTCCTCGGCTGCGGCCGCAAAAAAATGAACCAGAGCTACTCCCTGATGCTTGCGGCTGTGTAGTTCTTTCGCCGTCGCTATCACCGCCGGATAATCTTTATTCGCAAATTCTCCGTACGCGAGTGCCAGTTGAACCTGCACATCCACGGGAGCTAGCGATGAAGCCTTTCGGAATGTCGCTTCGGCTTCCGGATACTCTTTCAGGGCCAGTTGCGCACAACCCAGGTTGAGATAGGAATTCGGCATGTGGTCATCGAGCGAGGCGGCCTGGAAAAACTCGTCGCGTGCTTTCTCGTTCTGATTGAGATTCAGATACGTGGTCCCCAATGCGTTGTGCGCTGCGACGAACTGAGGGTAGACCGTCGTTGCCCGAACCAGATGCTCGACTGCGCCATCCAGGTTCTTCCGCATCAACAGTTGATAGCCTTTCAGATATTCCCGTTGGGCTTTGCCGGGCGCCTTCAGATCCAGCTTGGAAACAGAACCGCTGGGTGTCTGCAGGGGAGTGGTACTCGGGCTCTGGCTGTTGATCGTAAGAAAATTGAAGTCCATTTGTGCTGACTGAATCGCGTCCAGCGCAAAGGCACTGCCAAAGCGATTTGTAGAACCCGGAATCGTCAACACTTGCCCGGTAGCCGCACAACAAAGCAGGATCAGAGGGAATCCAGAAAGAAGTGTCCGGCGAAGCATAAGGCTTTACCTCATGGGTTGAACTTCAGCGGGGGAAGTGCCGCAAGACCTTAGGTTAGGAGTGTATCCCGGTCTCGGGGACCAATCAAGGATGTGCGGGTTTCCAATCATGGAGTGACAACTCCCCATCCACTCTCGTGTGAAAATTCAGTCATGCCGAGTCCCCCCGATCATCTCAACACCGTCCGCCGCTACCTTAAGACCATCGAAGATGGCACTTTCGCCGATATCGCTGACCTGTTCACTCCCGACATGGTCATGGAGCAGTTTCCCAACCGCGTCTATCCGCAAGGTCTTCGCGGATCTGTTTCCCAGATGGCGGACGGATTCGAGAGAGGCCGCAAACTGCTCTCTCATCAGACGTACGAAATCAAGAACGCGCTCGTCATCGACAATGCGGTTGCCGTCGAAGTGCTCTGGACCGGTACCCTCGCTCTGTCTTTCGGCAATCTCTCGGCGGGATCCAGGATGCGGGCTCACTCCGCCATGTTCTTCGAATTCAGAGACGGTAAAATCGTCAGTCAGCGTAATTACGATTGTTTCGAGCCCTGGTAATTGAGTTAGCCGACTCGAACCCTGCCCGATTCTTTGCCAGTCCTTCACCTCCGTGCTAACATCCCTCCCCATTGATCTATGGCGGAATCGATCCAACTTCCAGCTCTTGCTGTTCCCGCGACTGAGGGGGCGTCCGACGCGCCGCGGCACTCGGCGATCGTGCGTGTCACCCACTGGATCACCGCGGTTAGCGCCTTCGCGCTGTTGCTGAGCGGGATCGTTATCCTCCTCGCCCACCCGCGCTTCTACTGGGGCGAGACCGGGGGCGCGAGTGGCTCCAGAGTTGGGCCGTCACTTTTCGACCTGCCGCTGCCGTTCGTTCTCGAGAATCCGATTCGCGGTCCGGGACGCTACCTGCATTTTTTCTCTGCGTGGATTTGCGTGCTGACTGGACTGTTCTACGTGCTCTACGGTTTCTTCAGCGGTCACTTCAAGTGGAACTTGCTGCCGGCGAAGAAGGATCTTTCCTGGCGTCTGATCTCGGATCACCTGCGCCTCCGTCACTCGCCCGCCGAAGATGCACATAGCTACAACGTAGTGCAGCGGCTTTCCTATCTCGTCGTGATTTTTGTTCTGTTCCCCTTGCTCCTCTGGACGGGCCTCGGAATGTCTCCCGCCGTCACATCTGTCTTCCCGTGGCTGGCCACCACCTTCGGCGGACAACAATCCGCCCGCACTATCCATTTCTTTCTCACCATTGCAGTGATCGCGTTTGTCCTGGTCCATCTTTTCATGGTCTACCGCGCCGGATTCCTGGGACGCGTGTGGACTATGATCACAGGTCGCACGCCCCGTTAGGAGCCGATAGCATGAGCGAACTCATTACCCGCCGCAAGCTGATCACCACCGGACTGGCTACTGCCGCGGGTTTGGCAGGTGTGACCACAGCAGCAAAAATTGCGGACCGGTACGGCTTCATCCCTCCAGATCACCGGGGCATCTTCGGCGCCGGGGAAACGCTCACCTATGCCGCGCAGCGCATTCTGATGTCGCGCCATTCAATGGCCCGTGAGTTCAGCCGCGCCGAAATTTCGAAGGTGACTCCCGTCAACGGCAAGCATCCTCAAACGGATGCATACCAGCGCTTGCTCGCCGGCGGTTTCGCTGACTGGAAACTCACGATCGATGGTTTAGTATCTCGGCCCACTTCTTTTTCCCTCGCGGACCTGAAACGATTCCCGGCCTACACCCAGATCACGCACCAAGCTTGTGAGGAAGGTTGGTCGTTCATCGCGGAGTGGAAGGGCGTTCGACTCTCTGATGTCTTGAATGCAGTGGGCATCGCTCCGCAGGCCAAATGGGTTTTCTACATCTCGATCGACAAAGACTGGTGGGACAGCATCGATGTTCCCGATGCCATGCACCCGCAGACTTTTCTCGCGTTTGGCATGAACGGTCAGGAGATTCCGCTAGACCATGGTGCTCCCATACGGTTGCGCGTTCCTCGCCAGCTTGGATACAAGAGCGTCAAGTTCGTCAACCATATCACCGTGACCGACACTATGAAGGGAATTGGCGACGGTCTGGGATCCGCATCTCCGGCCGCGGGCTATTCCTGGTACGCAGGAATCTAAAGCGTGTAGGGTTCCCAGCTTCGCGTACGCTACTTAAGCCGGAAGTCTTTTCGCTCAGCAGCACCATGCAATCAGCACAAATAAAGTGGTGGTCCAGACGACTGGGACTCACCCGAATTTCTCTGATCGTTTCGGCTCGAACAGCCGTCGCCGCCGTTTTGGCGCTCGTCCTTGCGAGGAGCTTGAGCATGCCCGAGTTCTACTGGGCACCGATCTCAACCATCGTCATTCTGCTTTCTACGATCAATCCGTTGACTCTCGCCTGGCAGCGTTTCGCCGGAACTGCCCTGGGCGCCTTTCTCGGAGCTCTCATCGCCAGGTACTTCCACCCGACCTGGGTCGTTTACGGCATTGGCATTTTTGTGTGCGGAGTTCTGAGTTCGATCCTGCGCCTTGGCTCGGCCTACCGCTTCGCCGCGATTGCGCTGACCGTCGTACTTCTGATCACGCACGATCGCCCACCTTGGATCGTGGCGACTCACCGCTTCCTTGAAGTATCCCTGGGGATCGCCGTCGCGCTGCTCGTCACAGTCGTCTGGACCGTGCCGCAGAATCCAAGTTAAGCTGCAACCCGCATTGACCTGGCGCTCATCGAATCGTCGCAACATCGCCATCGCATGCGCAACTTCATCTTTCCTTTTGTCGCGACTGTTCTTGTAAGCAGTTTTGCCTCCGCACAATCCCGCATGGAAGCGGGCATCTTTCTCGATGCGCTGAGCATTTCGCAGACCGGCACGAGCAACTTTGGTCTGGGCGCCCGCTTCGGCTATCGCTTCCACCACGCCGTGCTGCTCGAGGCCGAACTCGCTTACGACTACGGTCTGAATTTTCACGAAGCCTTTGTCAATCTTGCCAACGGCAACATCGTTGCAATCGAGAGTACGTCGATCGGCGTCACACATGGGTTGATCGGGCCCAGGATCCAACCCGCACACGGTCCCTTTCGTCCGTTCGCCACGATGAAAGCCGGATTCATCGACTTCCGCCTCAGCGGCAGCCTGCTCCCTTATAGCAGCGTCGTGAGTTCGGTTCTCGGCCTGCGCACTTCGAACCTGAATGCTGCGTTATACCCGGCGGGGGGAGTCGAAGCGATCCTCGGCCCTCTGGGGCTTCGACTCGAAGCCGGCGATGAGATGTATTTCAACCGAGGCACGCACAACAACCTGCGCATCACATTTGGCCCCACTCTGCGATTCTGACCTGCTCGTGACATCCTCGTACCTCGACCTTGCATTAGAATTGAACGTGGGCGTTGCTAAGAGCACTCTCACAGTAAGGTCCCCCGACATGATCATTGGAGTTCTGGCTCTGCAAGGAGATTTTGACGCGCACCGCCGCCGGCTCGAAGAGCTGGGTGCCGAGGTTGTACTCGTCAAAAAACCCGAGCAGCTCGATCAGATCGATGGACTCGTGATCCCCGGCGGCGAATCCGGCACGTTCCTTAAACTCCTCGGTGACGCCGGATTCGAAAAGTTAAAGCAATTCGTTAAGGCCAAACCCACGTTCGGGACTTGCGCCGGCGCAATCCTGCTGGCGTCGGAAGTCGAGAATCCTCCGCAGGCCGGACTCGGCGCCCTCAACATCCGCATCCGCCGCAACGCCTACGGCCGCCAGATCGACAGTTCGATCCGGGAAGGGAAGCTCGTGGCCGATTTGAAGCGGCAGTTGCACGAACCCGGCGACCCTTCGTCGCACAATGGATTCCCCTTGGAAATGGTCTTCATCCGTGCCCCAAAGATCGTTCGCGTAGGGGAAGGAGTCGAAGTCATCGCAACGGAGGGCGGCGATCCCGTCGCTGTGCGGCAGGGAAGAGCCATGGCGGCCACCTTCCATCCTGAGCTCTCCGACGATACCCGCGTCCACCAGGCCTTTCTGGATTTGGTCTCGAACGGCAAGCTATCCTAGCGCGGTCTCCGCAACTCCCTCGGCGAAAAAAAAGCTTGACACTGAACTTATGTAACGATATGGTTACGCATTATGCGTCACCGTTCGGTTACATATTCGACGGCACGAAACAGTGAGGCCACCTTCCAAGCCCTGGCCGATCCGACCCGTCGCGCCGTTCTCGATCTCCTGCGCCGCGGCGCGCAGCCGGCGGGACAGATTGCCAGCGCTTTCCCGGTTTCCCGCCCAGCCATCTCGAAGCACCTGCGTTTGCTGAGGCGTGCTCACCTGGTTCGCGAGCACAGGGAAGGCCGCCATCGTATGTATCAACTCAATCCGGAGCCGCTCCGCGCCGTCGACTCCTGGATCGAGCAGTACCGTCAGTTCTGGACCGCGAGCCTGAACAACTTGAAGTCCTTCGTGGAATCCGAATACGCCCGGGAGTTGGAAGCCGACTCCCGCAAACCCAAATGAGAATTCGCGACGGACATTTCCGTCCATAGAAAGGAAAACTCCTATGACGAACCGCACTCGCATTACAACCCGCATCCTGATCGCCGCCCTGGCGCTGGCAACCGCTTCAGCCTTGGCTCAAACCGATGCCCAGAAGGCCTTCACCACCATTAAGACACTCCCCGGAACATGGGAAGGGGACACCCACATGGGGCCAGTTCAAGTCACCTTCAAGGTCACCGCAGGAGGCTCCGCCGTGATGAGCGAGATCCTCGGCAAAGAGGACATGGTGACCATGTTCAACCTTGACGGGCCAGGTCGCCTTCTTCTCACGCACTACTGCGCCGCGGGCAACGAGCCACGCATGCAGGCCAGTCTCTCGTCCGACGGTAGAGTCATTACCTTCACCTACGTGGACGCGACCAATCTCGCAACCCCCGATGCCGCACACATGCAGAAAATGGTCCTCACCTTAATCGACGACAATCATCACACCGAAGAGTGGACGCTCGTCGACCATGGCAAGCAGCACACGGAACTCTTCGACTTGCGCCGCAAATCGTAGCGCTCGGGCATCTTGCCGGCTGTGGGGGGCGTTTCGCCCCACGCTCGGCCGGACCGAGAGATTCAACCACCATCACGGAGACCTCTTTAGTGTAGAGAAAATTTATGCCCACAACGATCATTACACCCAGTCAAGACGCTATCGTCAGCGAGATTGAAATCGCCGCGCCGGCGGAACGCGTGTTTAGAGCTCTCAGTGACGCCGGTGAACTCCAGCACTGGTTCCGCAGCCCCGAGTGCCCAGTGAAGTTCTGGAAGATGGACGCCCGCGTCGGAGGACACTACTCGTACGCCACCCAAAAAGGATCGATCGTGGTGAACGGAATCAGTCAGTTCGAGTGCGAGGGGGAAATTCTCGAGTGCGATCCGCCACGCTTACTGGCCTACACCTGGATCGCCAACTGGCACGACGATCCCACAAGCCCCACCGTCGTCCGTTGGGAACTCACGCAGAAGGGAAGCGGCACCCACGTAAGAGTCACGCACAGCGGCCTCAGCAATCTGCCCGTCGCCCGCAAGGACTACACGGGAGGCTGGCCCGAAGTCGTCGAGATGTTGAAGAAGTTTGTAGAAGGCAGGGATTAGGGTCCAGGGGTCAGAGATCAGGATACTGATCTTTCGGCGCCTGGCAACGAGTCCCTGACCCCTAATCCCTAAACCCTGAGGTAAGGAGAAAGCTAATGGCCACTGCCACAATCACGCCGGATCAAAACGCCGTCATCGCTGAGATCTTCATCGCCGCGCCGCCGGCTCGTGTTTTTCAGGCGATCAGCGATCCAACCCAACTCCCGCGCTGGTGGGGACAAGATGGTCTGTACCGCGTCACCAAGTCCACCATGGACCTGCGCCCCGGAGGTAAATGGCGTAGCGATGGACGAGGCGCCGACGGCACGGAATTCTACGTGGAAGGCGAATATCTTGAAGTCGATCCTCCGCGCAGACTTGTCCACACTTGGATCGGCAGTTACACGGGCAAGCAAAAAACAATCGTGCGCTGGGAACTTGAGCCACAAACCGTGAACGCTCTGCACCCCAGCGGTCCGAGAAAATCAGGCACCGGCACGCTGGTACGGGTTACGCAGGAAGGTTTCGCTGGAGATCCCGAGCAAGCCAAATCTCACGGCGAAGGCTGGAAGCGAGTGCTCGGCTGGCTGGAGAGCTTCGCCACCAAAACTGAGTAGCAATCGAACTCGGGAAACGTCGAATGCATCGGGGCCCATTTCTCAACTCTATCCCTGAGGAATGGGCTTCGATTTTTCCAATTGTCGAAAGCAAGTAGACCAGGTGTCCGAGTGGCTCACCTTTCCTCCTTGTTGCCGTCGAAGTACAATGTCCACCG
>Ga0210402_10001357_pt1 | contig 25296 bp, 22 predicted proteins | sample IncBWC7MmetaG_FD_161055 | JGI IMG/M metagenome (GOLD analysis project Ga0210402, IMG submission 161055) | Forest soil microbial communities from Barre Woods Harvard Forest LTER site, Petersham, Massachusetts, United States - Inc-BW-C-7-M | ecosystem: Environmental > Terrestrial > Soil >... | reverse complement strand
CGTGACCCACTCTCTAGTCTGCTGGCGATGCGGCGCATCCCTATCCGCGCTTAGCTTGCCGCTTCGTCGTCTCGATGTTTGTAAGGCGTGCAATGCAGAGTTGCATGTTTGCAAGATGTGCGTCGAGTACGACGTCTCGTATGCGAAGCATTGCAAAGAGCCTACCGCCGAGGAAGTGCGCAAAAAAGATGAGGCCAATTTTTGCGACCATTTCAAGCCGAAGGCCGGAGCATATGTCGCGAAGGATACTGCGGAGCTCGCCAGAGCCAAGTCCGCATTGGATGATTTATTTAGGAAGTGATTATTTCTTTTTGGTGGTGTCGGCGATCCGCCATAAATAAAGAGCGGCCACGGATCGGTACGGTCGCCATTTTTCCGAGAATTTCTCGAGTTGTTTCGGCGTGGGCAGTTTCCGTTTGCGGTACAGAACCTGAAATCCCTTGCGCACGCCGTAGTCGGTCACCGGCATGATGTCCGGCCGGCGCAAGGTGAACATCATCAGCATGTCCACCGTCCAGGTGCCGACCCCGCGAATCTCCATGAGCTGCGCGTAAATGTCGGCATCCGACAGCTGCTTTATCTGCACGGCGTCGGGAATCTTGCCGGCGTTGACCCGCCCGCATATGTCTCGCATGGCCGAAGCCTTACTGCGAGAAAGGCCGGCGCTACGTAAGTGCTCCTCGGACATGTCCGCCAAACGCCGCGGGCATAGCACGCCATCGTCGAACAATCCGATGACCCGCGCCCAGATGCTGCGGGCCGCCGCGCCCGCCAGCTGCTGATGTGCAATGGTCTCCAACAACGCGACGTAGGGTTCGCGGGCCTCGGGCACCGGCATCTGCAGCGCGCCTATGCGATCAATCCATTCCCCTAGTCGTTCATCGCACCGGCGAAGGTGATTGATCGCGCGTTTCGGCATCGCACAAGTTTAATCCTTACCCGCAATTTCTTGCGGCAAATCGATGGACATAACGCCTCGCATACTTTAGTACGCAGCGGCGCGGCCGATGATTGGGTGATGCGAAACGCAATCGCCGACGTGTCCCCATCGCGAAGCACAGGATTTTCTCTCGTTGAAGTTGCAGTCGCGGTCGCCTTGCTGAGTATTGCCACCGCCTTTTCCCTACCGCGCTTCAACCGGCTGGCGAGTCACGAACCCCCGTCGGCGGCAGCGAAGGTCAGACTGATGGATCTCATTCGCGGTTACCCCGCCAGCGGCACAAGTAGCGTACTCGTCAACTGGGGCGGGTTTACGCCCGCCGCCGAGCCGAATTCCCTCGCCACCGCCAATACCCGTGCCCCGTCAGGGGAAAAATGCGCCCCGCCGGACTACGCGGTGCAATCGGCGAAAAACGCCGCAGCGGGCCCGAAATTGAAGATCAACGGCTGCTAAATTCAGGGAATCCCGCATTTTAGTGCTCCGGGTATACGCCACGGTCGTGTAGGGCGTATAAGCTTTCCAGGACCGGGATTTTTGGTCAGTTCCCGAAGTGCGAAAGGATGGCGACTTCTCCTGATTATCTGCGGCTCGCTGCCAATGCAACGCGCGCCCTTGCGGACACCGCTCTCGACAGTATTCGCAATGCTGTCTTGGTGGTCGATGCCCGGCAGAAGCATCTACCTCTGGTACTCGCAAATGCCGCAGCGCGTCGCTGTTTGGCCGCCGAGGGGAACAGCGCCAGCCTGATCGAGGCGCCGCTCGCGCGCCTGTTGGGGACGGCATCCGCAGTAGCGATCGAGACCATGGTGGCGACCCAGTCGGGCGCCGAGTGCACCGGTCGCATCATTACCTGGCGTTTACTTCATGGCGAACAGCCCGTCATGACCGACATCAAGGCGCTGGCCACGGCCCCGGGTCAACGCCTGGTGATGCTGTCATTTGCGCCGGAGGCGCCCGAAACCGGCGCGGTGGCGGCGGTCGAACAGCTGTCTTTGGACATGCTCGTTCTGGACACCGATTTGAAAGTGACGTACGCCAATGCCGGAGCGGTGCGCACGGCCGCGTCGGTGCCCGGCGGCGTGATCGGCTGCTCCGCATTGATGCTCACGCCCACGCTGGCGCTGCATCCCGACATTTACGCACGAGCGTTGGAAGGCCGCAATTTCCACGATGACGCCTTCGCCTTTGCGGAACCCGGCCGTCCGACCCGGCTCTTCGAGATCGATGTGCAGCCGCTGCGAAGCGGATCGCGGATCGTCGGGCTGATCATTCTTACCGTCGAGGTCGCCGCACGTTCATTCACCAACCCAGCGGGCAGCAACCGCCGGTTGCTGGCGCTCACCGAACACGCGCGGGATATGATCCTCGTCGCGGGCGCGGACGGCCGTCTGCAGTATGTCAGCGGCGGCGTGCGCAATTCACTTGGCTACACCTCTGAAGAACGCGAGTCCAACCACGTCTTCGACCATATCCACCCGGATGACGTCGGTGAGCTGCGCACGAAGTTCCAGAAAGTAATCGCAGGTGAAATTCCCGGTTTTTCTCGAGAATTCCGGATTCGCCACAAGGACGGCACGTACCGTTGGCTGGAGGCGCGCTACGTTTCCGCTCTCGACAATCCACTGATCCGCGGCGTGGTCATCAATTCCCGCGACGTCACCGAGCGCAAACTGGCGGAATTCAAACTCGGGCAGCGCGAGGAGGTGTTTCGGCTCGCCGCCGACGCTGTGGACGGGGTGATTTTCGAATGGGACATTGTACGCGGCGTGGTGCATCGCTCCCGCGGCGTACAGGAAGTGATGGGAATCCCGCCGGAAGATCTGGAATCCTCAATCGACGCATGGTTCGCACGAATTCATCCGCGCGACTTCACCGCGGCAAAAAGCGCCGTCGGTCTGGCGCTCATCGACGGCCGCGGTTGGACCACCACCTATCGAATCCGCGACGCCAGCGGCTGCTACAAATCCATGCTGGAGCGCGGACTGATCCAACGCAACGCCGCCGGGGATCCCGTGAGGGCGATCGGTTGCTGCGTCGATGTATCCGAGATCAAGCGCTTGACCGACATCCTGGCCGAAACCCAGCGCAGTGCCAAGATCGGCGGCTGGGAATACAGCTATGCGACGCGCGAGCTCACCTGGACCGACGAGATGTTCCACATCTACGACACCAACCCGAAGGATTTTCCGGTGTCGTGGGAATCGATGCAGTCGCGCTGGGTTCCCGATTCGGCGGAACAATTCCGGGAGGCATGCCGCCAGACGGAAGCTGCCGGCGGTCAGCTCGATCTCGAGCTCGAAATCACCACCCTGAAAAATCAGCGGATCTGGGTCAGGGTCATCGGCCGTCTGGAGCTGCTCGACGGACGGCCATTTCGCGCGTTCGGCTCGGTGCAGAACATTCAGGCGCAAAAGTTCGCACAGATCGCGCTGGAAAACAGCACCGCGTGGCTGAAGCAATCGATGAACATGGCGTACATGCACGCGTGGCGCTGGGACAAGGAAAACGACTCACTCGAATTTGCAAACCTCGGTGGCGACCCGGCCAATGTACCGAACTTCTATCCGGACATGCGCACCACGCTGTCGCGCGTACACCCGCAGGATCAGGCAAAAATTACGCGTGCCATCGACCACGCATTTACCCACCAGGTTGAGGTCCGCGAGGAATTTCAGCTGCTCGACAATGAGGGTCGCTATCGGGCGTATGCGACCACTGCGCGGCCCGTATTCGACGGTGCGGCGCCCCGCGGCATGGTGGGCGTCATTCAAGACGTGACCGCGCGGCGCGATTCCGAACGGCGGTTGCGGCAATCGGAAGAGCTGCTGCGTGCGACGACCACCAACACGGCCGACACGCTGTTTCTGCTCGACACGGCGTTGCGGGTGCGCTTCGTCAACAAAAGCGTGAACGGCATGGCCATCGACGAAATCGTCGGCCGCGAGATGGAGATGCTGCTGCCGCAGGCGGCTCGCGCGCGCGTGCTGGAAAAACTGGGGCAGATACTGCAGACCGGCGAAACGACGACTTACGAGTTCGAAGCGGTGATGGAAGGCGCGGCGAAATTCTTTGAAAATCGCGCGGTGCTGGTTCGCGAGGACGGCATCGGCACGGGTATTTCGATCTCGATGCGCGACATCACCGAGCGCAAACGGCTGGAGCAGGAAATCCTCGATGTCTCCGCCCGCGAGCGGCATAGCATCGGCCGCGACTTGCACGATGGGTTGGGGCAGGAACTGACCGGTGTCGCGCTGATGCTGCGCGCCGTGTCGAGCCAGATGCGGCGCTGCCCCGACCTGGCCGATAAATTCAATGAAATCGTGGGGCATGTGAACCAATCCATAGAGACGGCGCGTACGCTGGCCCGCGGCCTTCTGCCGGTGCGCGACGAGACTGGCGGCCTGCCGTTCGCATTGCGGACGCTGGCGGCGCGCAGCCGCGATTTATATGGTTTGGAAGTGAATTTCCGTGCGGATATTTCGCGCGACTTCGCGTTCAATGAAACCAACGCGAGCCACCTGTACCGCATTGCCCAAGAGGCATTGACCAATGCCGCCCGGCACGGGCGCGCCACCCTGGTCGACATCTTCTTGCGCGCCGCAGCGGAGGGCTTCTCGCTGCGCATCAGCGACGATGGCGAGGGCGTACCGCGCGGCACAGCGAACTCCGCGGGCATGGGTTTGAAAATCATGAAATACCGATCCGACATGATCGGTGCACAGTTCAATATACAAGCCAACGATCCGCGCGGCACCGTTGTGACGGTGGCGGGCTGACGATAGGGGTAAGCTACAATGGGTATACGCCAGGAGACGACAATGATGGCAGCCAGCAGCGCATGGACTCGAGCTTCGGCTTCGGAATCGGGAGCGCACAGCAGCAAGCGCCCCGTGCGCCGCGTGCTGATCGTGGACGATCACCCGATTGTTCGTCAGGGCCTGCGCCGCATCATGGAAAACGAAGAGGACCTCGTCGTATGCGGCGAGGCGGAATCGGTGCGCGAGGCGCGTAACGCCATCAAGGAACTCAACCCCGATGTGATGATCGTCGACATCAGCCTGAAGCAAGGCGACGGCATCGAGCTGGTCCGCGATGTGCGCGCTCATCATCCGCAGCTGCCGATACTGGTCCTATCGATGCATGATGAGACTATTTATGCGGAGCGCATGCTGTCGGCCGGCGCCAACGGCTACATCATGAAGCTGGCCGCCAGCGAACAGTTCCTGATTTCATTGCGCCGCGTGCTCGACGGAGGCATTTACGTCTCCGAGGCGGTGGGCAACAACATGATTCAGAAGTTCGCCGCCGGCGGCGCCTACATCTCGGCCAATCCCGTCGACCGGCTGAGCAATCGCGAGCTGCAAGTTCTGCACATGATCGGCAAGGGAATGAGCACCCGGGAAACCGCGGCATCCTTGAACCTGAGCATCAAGACGGTCGAGTCGCACCGGCAGAGGATCAAGCGCAAGCTCAACCTGCATACCGGAACTCAGCTGGTTCAATATGCCGTGAATTGGTTCACCGGCCGCGACGCCGGCAACAGCATGCCCACCTCGCAGCAAACTCCCGAGGCCTGAAGGACCTTCAGGCCTGGCGCGGCTCGCCGCTCACCTCGCGCACGCTCCCGGCCACGTGGATGGGATGACCCACCTCGTTGTGTTGCGCCACTCCGCGCATGTGCCACGATTCGGTTCGGCCGTCCGCGAGCTGCACCGGAAAGATCGCATCGAATGGAATTTTCCGCTCCAGATGCGCGCGTAGCTGCCCGAGCAGCATCTCCCAGGCGTCGGGCGCGAAGATCGGGCGCAGGTCATTGAACGAGCGTTTGGCCGCTTCGGTCCAGCCGAGACGATGGTGGAACCATTCGCTGTACCAGGCGGATCCGTCCGACAGCGCCAGCTCCCAAAACCCATCACCGCTCGCCTTCATGGCCCGCGCTCCGGGCACGGGGGACTTGTTGCTATAGGGACGAGATTCGCACATTCCCCGATATCGGTCGGTTATGCTGCGACCTGAAGAGACAGTTTGCGGCGCAGATATCGCTTTCCTAAGCTTAAGGCATTGGCCTAGCCTCGTTGAGTGGTAGCGCTTAGAATTTGCAGCCAGGACGCCCCAAATGGTCAAGTCGTTGCGATATGCGCCGATATCTCGAAGCACTAGAAACTCAAATTTGCCGGGGTTGAGAAAAAGTGACTGAGACGGAATCTGTGACGCCGATCACAGTCGAAACCTCACCTGCAATTTTGCTGGCCGAGGATGACCCCGTCACGCGCATGCTGATGACCCGTTTTCTCAAGAATGCGGGCTACGAAGTGGATGCGGTGGCGAACGGCTCCGAGGCGCTCGACAAGATGACGAAGCGCTACTATCCCATGCTGGTCACCGACTGGGAGATGCCGGAAATGGACGGCATCGCATTGTGCAAGGCGGTGCGCAACATGCAGCTGGACGGATACGTGTACGCGCTGCTGCTCACGGCCAGGGATGCCAAAGAGCACATCATCATGGGGCTGGAGGCCGGTGCCGACGACTATCTGGTCAAGCCCGTCCACGAACCCGAGTTGATTGCGCGCTTAAATGCCGGCCGGCGAATACTTGCGCTGGAACATTCGCTGCGCGTCGCCAATCAGCGCAATCGCATCCTGTCGATCACCGACGCGCTGACCGGTGCCTACAACCGCCGCTACTTGATGGAACAGCTACCGCGCGAGGTGGAGCGCTGCCGCCGGTATGCGTATCCCTTGTCGGTGCTGATGTGCGATCTCGACAATTTCAAGCAGATCAACGATCAGCGCGGCCACGCCGCCGGCGACGATGTTCTGCAGCAGTTTGCGGCCCGCGCCCAGAAGTCCATTCGTCCCTACAGCGATTGGATTGCGCGTTACGGCGGCGAGGAATTCCTGATCGTGCTGCCGGAAACCGCGCATGCCGATGGGCTCTTCGTTGCGGAGAAGATCCGCAATCTGGTTGCGGAAGCGCCGTTTACCACGCGCGCCGGGGATGCCGCCGTGACCTCCAGCTTCGGGGTGGCCTCGACGGGACCGCAGGGACCGGATCTGTCGCTCAAAGTGGAAACGCTGATTCGCGCCGCCGATGAATGCCTCTACAAGAGCAAGGCCGAGGGGCGAAATCGCTCCACCGGCCAGGAAATCGCGGTCTCGCTCGCGCTCATGGCGCACGGCTGAAAAATAGCGCTTAGGGTTAAATGACCTGGCGCAATTCGGCGTTGACGGCCGCCAGTTTCTCAGTGAGTTCCTCTACCAAACCGCCGATGCTCGGAGTGGCCTGCTCGCGGGCGGCGATCTCGAGACTCGAGGCCGCCTGACTCAAGCCTGCGGCGTGGATGTTCGCGCTCGCCCCCTTCAAGGCATGCGCGCGCTTGCGCACGGTGTCCAAGTCGCTGGCCTTGAGTGCCGCGATGATCTCCGCCAGACATTGATCGCCGCTTTTGACGAAGGTCTCGGCCAATTCGCGCTCGAAATCGATATCGCCGCCGGTCAGTTCGCGCAGCGCTTCGCGGTCCACCGCCGGCGCCCGCGCACCGGCCTTCAGGTAGCGGCTCAGCACCTCGATCAGCTGCGCCGGCTCGATGGGTTTGCCAAGGTGCGCGTCCATGCCGGCCGCAATGCATTTTTCGCGATCCTCAGACATGACATTGGCGGTGAGTGCAATGATGGGCAGCCGTTTCACGCCGCGGCGGCGCTCCGAATCCCGGATGCGCTGGGTCGCGGTAAAGCCATCCATCACCGGCATCTGGCAATCCATCAGAACGGCATCGAATGCGGCCGCCGCAATTTGTTCCAAGGCTTCGGCACCATTGTTGGCAATCGTGACTTCGGCCGACAGTCTCTGCAGGGTTCGCTGCGCCACCCGCTGGTTGACCGGGTTATCCTCGACCAACAGAATCTTGTTGCCGCGGAAAGTCTGATTCGCATTCGGCGCGGCACTGACCATCGGCGCATGCGGTATCTTGCCGGTCAGTACCTGATCGACGAGCGTGGCGAGCAGCGTGGCGCGAATGGGCTTCAATCCCACCGCATCCGGCCGGTGCTCGCGCTCGATGGTGTCGTGATCGGCGCCGAACAAGGACAGCAGAATGAAGGGCAGGGAGGCGTGGCGCGGGTCAGTGCGCAGCGCGCTAAGCAGATCGAGACCGTCGCGACCGGGCATCAGTTCGTCGGCCAGCACCACATTGATGGCGTGGTCTTGCGCCAGATGCTCCAGGGCCTCGTCCACGCTGCCGGCCGCCACCGTATCGAAGCCAAAGAGTTTGAGCTTCATCGTCAAGCTCTCGAGGGCGGCGGGAATGTCATCCACGATCAGCACCTTGCGGCCTTCTCTTGGGGCCTGGCGCTTCGGCTGCGCCGCCGCCGCATCGACATTCACCGTCACCCAAAAAGTCGAGCCTTTGCCGCTTTCGCTGCGCACGCCCACTTCGCCGCCCATCAATTCGGTGAGGCGTTTGACGATCGAGAGTCCCAAACCCGTGCCGCCATAGTGGCGGGTGGTGGATGAATCGATTTGCGAAAACGATTTGAACAGGCGGTCCAGGCGGTCGGCCGGAATGCCGATGCCGGTATCCGCGACTTCGATCCTCAATGTCGGATGGCCGGTCGGGTTCACACCGGCCGCGGCATACAGGCGGATATGTCCTTCGTGGGTGAATTTGATGGCATTGCCGATGAGATTTAAGACCACTTGACGCAGGCGTCCGGGATCGGCCCGCACCATCACCGGCACCTCCGGCTCGATGGTGACGATGAGTTCGATCCCCTTGGCGGCGGCCTGCAAGGCCGTGGCCGCGACCGTCTCGTACAGCAGGTGAATCAGGTCGAAGTCGACGTTCTCGAGCTCCAGGCGGTCGGCCTCGATCTTGGACAGGTCGAGCACATCGTTGATCAGCGACAGCAGCGCCTTGGCGCTGCTGCGGATGATGTCGAGATACTCGCGCTGCGTGCCGTCGAGCTGGGTCTCCGCCAAGATCTGCGACATGCCGATCACGCCGTTCATGGGCGTGCGAATTTCATGGCTCAAATTCGCGAGGAAGCTGCTCTTGGCGCGATTCGCCGCCTCGGCCGCCAGTTTGGCGTCGAGCGTGGCCTGCTCGGCGAGTTTTCGCTCGGTGACAAGCTGCATCGCACCCGCCAATCGCAGCGGCGTGCCGTCGGCAGCACGTTCGGCCTGACCGCGCACGCGGACCCACTCGTAGTGGCCGGCCTTGTGCAGCACCCGGAATTCCAGTTCGCCGATAGCACGATTTTCGAGATGTGCAAGTACGCTGGCATTGACACGTTCGCGGTCTTCCGGATGGATCAAGGTCGCGAAATGATCGCGCGAGGAGGAGAGTTCCGCGGCGCTGTAACCCAATCGCTCCGCAAACCCCAGACCATACCAGGCGACATTGGCGACGAGATCAATCTCCCAGAGTGCATCCTGCGTACCGCGCAAGGCGCGCTCCAGCCGCATTTCCACCGAACCCAGCTCGGCCTTGGTGCGCTTCAAATCGCTGATATCGACGATGGCGCCGGTGATGCGGTCCACTTCGCCGGACGCGCCGTGCGAGACTTGCGCCTTTTCCGCGATCCAGCGTTCGCCGCCACCCTCGAGCAGTACCCGGTACTCGCAGCGGTAGGAGGGCTCTTGCGGGGTGGTTTCAAGCGGCGCGCTGCGTACGCGTGCGAAGTCATCCGGATGCACCCGGGACAGCGACAGGTTCAGATCCTCGAGCGGCGTTGTCGCCGGCATTCCCATGAGTTCGAGGAAATTGCCCGAGCAGATGCGGCTGTGGCGGCGAAAATCGAAGTCGAAGGTGGCGACACCGGCCGCGGTCTGGGCGATGTTGAGCGAATCGGTGGCATAGCGCAGCTTGTCTTCCAGCTGCTTGCGCTCGGTGATGTCGGTGATGGTGCCGACCGCACGGGAGTCGTAGCCTTCGGTGCCGAGCAGCACCTGGCCACGGCCCGCGAGCCAGCGAACCTCACCGGCCGCCGTCAGCGTCCGATATTCGCATTGATAGCCGCTGCCCGAGTCGACCGCCGCGCTGAGCGCTTGAACCACGCCTTCCAGATCTTCCGGATGCACCGATGCCAGCCACTCATCGCGCGTCAGGCTCATGTCGCGGCATTCCAAGCCGATCAGCTCGAAGAACAGGGACGTGCCTTGGATGCGGCCGGTATTGAGATTCAGTTCGAAGACGCCGAAGCCGCCCGCGGCCTGCGCAAATTCCAGAAACTCCGCCGATCCCCGTGAAGCTTCTGCGCTCACGGTGCTGGCCACATCATCGCCCGCACCCTCGCGCGCCGGTGCCTGCAGCGCCTGCGTGCCGGACCGAGTCCGTAATTGAGCGAGTAATTTGCGGCGAATCGACCAGCTGCTCATCCGGTTTCCGTACCCAGTGGGGCTTTCGCCCTGCATCATAGGGGTATCGGCGGTAACTGGCACCGCTTGAGCTATGATCGATCTCTCAATCCCGAGCGAAAAGCATGCGAAAAGCAAGGATTTTGGGCTATTTGGTGGCTGTCATCGTGGTGCTGCTTGCCGCCCTGTTGCTCGCCGTCAGGCTCTTCGTTAATCCCAACAACTACAAGGGCAACCTCGCTGCCGCGGTGAGAAAAGCCACCGGACGGGACCTGCAACTGCCGGGAGATATCAAGCTCTCGGTATTTCCCTGGGTGGCCCTGGAGCTCGGCCCCGCCCGTCTTGGCAATCCGCCGGGCTTCGGCAAGGAGCCCTTTGTGGCGTTCGCTCACGCCACGGTTCGCGTCAAACTGCTGCCGCTGCTGCACCGGGGGTTGGAAGTTTCCCGCGTTGAGCTCGACGGCGCGGATCTTCGCTTGCAGAGGAATGCCGAGGGCCGGGGAAACTGGCAGGACGCCGCACCGACCTCGGCCTCCCCGTCCCGCAACGGTGCCAGTGCGATCGCCGCGCCGAGTTTCGCATCGTTTGCAAACGTCACCATCCATGACGGACGCTTGAGCTACCAAGACCTCCTCGTTGAGCATCTGAATGTGGAGACCGGTTCCGCGGCGCTGCATCGCGATATCCCCGTCATCATCAAGTTCGACGCTCATCGCGGCACGGGCGACACCATCGTGGTGACTGCAAAGTTCGACCTCGGCGCCGATTCATCCCTGCAACAAGTGCGCCTGGCCGCGGTGAATCTGAGCGGTACGCTGAGTCGACCCGGCGAAGACCGGCCCATTCTCTGGGAATTATCCGCCCCCGCATTCGCCGCGAATCTCGCGGAAGCATCGGCGCAGGCGGCGGCGCTCACGTTCAGTTACGCAGGTATGCATCTTTCCGGGAGCGCGGCTGCCGCGAACATGTTTGAGGATGTGAACCTCACGGGGTTGCTGACGGTGGCGCCGCTGGTAATCCGCGAGTTTGCCCCGCGGGTTGGGATGGAAATTCCCGCCACCCGCGACCCCAAGGCGTGGTCGCTGCTCTCGGGTAGCACCGACTTCGCCTATAGAGCCAGGGCCTGGACTCTAAGAAACTTGCGGGTGCATCTCGATGACACGGAGCTGCAGGGCAGCTTGAAGTACTCGGCCACTGACATCCCGGGTCTGCAATTTGATCTGGGCGTCGATCACATCGATCTGGATCGCTATCGCCCCCTCAAGGGCAACGCGGCGGGCGCTGGCAAGACCCCGGCCGAATCCGGCGCAAAGTCACAATTGTTTGCGGCCGACGGTACGCTGACGGCCGCGGCGGCCAGTTTCGCAGGATTGGAACTCACCGATCTTAAGCTCACCCTGGTGTCTAAGGACCGTGTCACGCGCATTTTTCCGGTCGAAGCGCAAATCGACAGCGGCCGCTATGCCGGCGACCTCACGCTCGATGACCGCGGCGCCATTCCGAGCGTCAGCATCGATGAACACCTTAAGGGCATTGATTTGGCGCGCTTGCTGGCGCATGGCGCGCAGAAGGGACGCTGGTCGGGTCGTGCGACCTTGAGCTTGAAGGGCACCGCACGTGGCGACAACATGGACGCCATGCTGAAAACCTTGAGTGGCCATTTCGATGCGGATCTGGCCAACGGCGCGCTCGAAGGCATCGACTTGGAGTACCAGCGCGATCGCGCGCAAGCCTTGATCGATCGGACGACCAACGAGCGCACGGACACGAAACGGACCCCATTTAGCGCCCTGAGAACTTCGGGTGAGATCACCAACGGTATCGCGCAAACGCGCGATCTGATCATTTCGACGCCGGCGCTGAAGGTCACCGGACAGGGGAGCGCGAATCTCTCGACCCAGGCCATTGATTTTCAACTGCTGGCCAGCGTCCTCCAAGCGCCCACCAAGACCCTCATCGACATTCCGCTGAAAGTCACGGGAACCTACGCCGATCCCGCCGTGAAGGCGGACATCGACTCACTGGCCAAGGATCAACTGAAACAGAAGCTCAAGGACATTCTCAAAAAGAACGGCCTGCAGGGATTGTTCAGCAAATGAGCGGGCAGGCGCACACCTTCGCTGCGCGCCTGCTTCAGTGGTTCGCACTTCACGGGCGGCACAATCTGCCCTGGCAGACAAACTCCACCGCGTACCGGGTGTGGGTGTCCGAGGTCATGCTGCAACAGACCCAAGTGACCACGGTCATTCCCTACTATCAACGCTTCATGACGCGCTTCCCCACGGTCAATTCGCTGGCCGCCGCGCCGCTCGATGAGGTGCTGCATCTTTGGACCGGCCTGGGCTACTACGCACGTGCGCGGAATTTGCATGCCTGCGCGCAGGCCCTGGTCACGGAGCAGGGCGGTGAGTTCCCGACGCAACTTCAAGCCCTGATGGCGCTGCCCGGGATCGGACGGTCCACGGCCGGCGCGATTCTCGCGCTCTCCGGCGGTCAGCGGCATCCGATTCTCGACGGCAACGTGAAAAGGGTGCTGGCGCGCGTGTTCGGCATCGCCGGCAACCCCGGTTCGAGCGCCGTGATTGCGGCGCTGTGGGCACAGGCGGACGCCTGCACGCCGACCTCGAATATCCCAGAGTACACGCAGGCCATCATGGATCTGGGCGCGACCGTGTGTGTGCGCGCGCGGCCGGCGTGCACACTCTGTCCCTTGAATACCGCGTGCATCGCCGCCCTCGAGAGCCGCCAAGCGGAACTGCCCGGCAGGACGCAACGTCGGGCCCGACCGTCGCGCGAGACCACGCTGCTGATTGCCCACACCGGGGTCAATGGATCGATCGCCGTGCTCGTGGAACGGCGACCCGCATCGGGCCTATGGGGCGGATTGTGGTCGCCGCCGCAGTTTGACAGCGAGCAGGAAGCGCTCGAGTGGTGCCTCAGGGAAATCGGCGCGCCGTCCGCGAATTCTCACGCATTGCCGCCGATTGATCATGCATTCACGCACTTCGATTTGCGGTTGAATCCGGTCAGCGTGCGCTGCCAGCCGCGCAAGGTGCACGATGGCGGCGATCGACTCTGGTATCCAATCGAGACGCCGCCGCAAATCGGTCTGCCACAGCCCATCCACCAGCTGTTCGAACGCCTGCGCGCGGGCTTTCTGTTGGGTTAAGATCCAAGCTATGGCGCGCAAAGTACACTGTGTATTGCTCAAAAAGGAGGCCGAGGGCCTCGACTACCTGCCCTATCCCGGCGAGCTGGGCAAACGCATTTACGAGCACATTTCCAAGGAAGCGTGGGCGCAGTGGGTCGCGCATCAGACCACGCTCATCAATGAAAATCGCCTCACGCCCATCGAACCCAAGGCGCGGGCCTTTCTGGTGGCGGAGATGGAGAAATTTCTCTTCGGCGCAGGCTCACAAAAGCCGCCGGATTTCGTGCCCAAGTAAGGCGGCCTCAGGATCGACGGCGTTACTCTGAAGCCCCAGCGCCCACCGCCACCCACGCCAGATCCGAGTTCGACACCGACTCAAGATTGAATTTCTTGGCGGCGGCCGCCATGCGCGTGAGCGCTTGGGCCAAGGGCATGGGCGGCCGATTATCGCCCTTCTTCAGTTTGTGAAATCGCACGGGGTTGATGCGCGCCACAACGTAATTGCGCAGGTAGGGCGACTTGAACCCGCGCTTCTGCAGGGTCTGAATGATGCGCTTGGTTTGGGCCTCGATTTCCATCAACCGGGCGGCAAAGCCTTCCCGCTCGCGCAAACTGGCCGCGAGCGTGCGCTCGCTGAACCGATCCACTTTCTTGAGGAAGGAGCTGTAGGCGCCGCCGGCGAAGCGGGTTGATTTTTCATACACGATCCCGAGGGTCAGCAGTTCGGCGGACTCGAATTCCGCGGCGTACTGGGCTTCCTTGGAGGCTGGGTGGCGCTTCGCGAGACTTCTGGCCATCCGAATGACTTCGAGGCTCCGGTCGCGCAAGTTGTGGGCCTTTTCGGTGTTGAGGGCGAGGATGCGATAGGCCAGCGTCTCATCCGGCGAGATCAGCGCAGTAATCTGCTTCAGCCCCAGGACCTTCCCGGCAGCCAAGCGGTGGCGACCATTGGGCGTCCACAATCGGCCGTCTTCTCCGCGCACGACGATCAGCGGATCCAGAAAGGCCGCGGTCTCGTCGATTTTCAGCGCGAGCCGCTTGGCGTGGGTGGGCGACAAGTCCCGCTGGAACGGGGTGGGCTGAACGGCGCTTAAGGGCAGCGATGCGAGGACGAGGGGCCGCCCGCCCAATGGATCCCGATACGCACCGATGAGCGCGCCGCCGGCGTTTCGTATCAACGCGACGACCTCGGCGATTTCTGCACTGTCCATCGCGATGGCGACATCGGCGGCGTCCAATCCTCGGGCGCTCGCACCCGGCGCGAGCTTTCCGCGTGCGCGCTTGGCGGTTGCAGATTTGCGGGTGCGGGTGGCTTTTGATTTGTTCTTTGTAGCGGCCATGAGAGGCGACAGTACTCCCTATGGCCCGCGGGCTTCAATGTCGGCAGCGTTTCGTTCAGATCCAAAGGAGTCTGGTACCAAAAAATGGTCACGGAGCGGCTCTTGACGGTCGAGTGCGTCGCTAAGAGTATTGCCCGACACCCTTAGCGCCAGCGATCCATCGGAGGAGTGACTTGCTCAAAATGCTTCAATCGTTGCTCGGGGGCATCCTGCTCGGCGGCTTCATCGCGGGCACGGTCGATATCGGCGCCGCTGCCCTCGTCAACAATGCCAGTATTGCAGTGATTTTGAAGGCAATCGCGAGCGGCATTTTGGGTAACGCATCTTTTGAACAGGGCATCGAGGCTGAAGTATTGGGGTTGCTTCTCCAGTGGGCGATGTCGATTTTGATCGCGGCAATTTTCGTGGTCAGCGCATCGCGGTTGGCCATCCTCAAGCGGCGCTGGTTGGCGGCGGGACTGGCCTACGGCGTTGTCGTCTTTTTTGTCATGAACTATGCAGTCGTGCCGCTCTCCGCCGTCGGTCGCGTCCCTCACTTCACCGCCATGCGCTTTTTTGCCAATCTGCTGGCGATGCTTTTGTTCGGCGTGATCATCTCCTTCGTGGCGCGCTCTGCGCCGACCAACGACGCAGGAACTGCCGAGGTTTCGTGAATGCGCCGTTCATCACTAGCGGAGCGTGGCCGCGCGTGCAATGGAACCCAGTCCCATGGCGTAAAGCCAAAGGAGAACCGCGATCAAGCTGCCGCCGGGCAGCGATAGAACGTCGACGTCGACAGTCGCGCAAACGCTGTGGATTGCTGCGCCAATTCGCACGATGCCCGACTCAATCAACTGCTTCATTGCCGTTTCTCTCACCGCGAACCTGATTAGCGCTTGTCGTACTCGTCGTGACGGCGCCACCAGATGCCCTTCTCGTTGCGTCCATACGGGGTGCGGTCGAGCCATTGGTACATGCCCCAGAGGCCGTCCAGTCCGCGCGCGTAGGTGGAATAGGTGTGATAGACGATGCCGTCCTCGAGCACGAACGCGCTCAAGCCGGGCCTCTCGCGCATAAACGTGGGCACGTCGGTGCCGGTCATGGCCGCAAATTGCGCGACGGGCCGCTCGCTGGCGCGCGATTGCGACTCGTCGACCGTCTTGCCGGCGGGCGGCTTACGAGTCGCGGTCCCGTGCCGGTAGTTGTATTCGACATTTCCATCGCGCTGCTGCTCCTCGGTGAACCCAACGTTGTAATCGAAGTTGAAGTCGCCACCGTGCGAGGATGCCCAGGGGAAGGTCCATCCCATGCGCCGTTTGTAGGCCAGCAGTTTCGCGAGTGGCGCCCGCGACACCGCCCAGAGCATCACGTCGTGGTTCGCCAGATGGATCGCGAAGCCGTCGAACCCGTCCGCAATCGCGGAACAGGACGGGCATCCCGCCGTGTAGTCGGGTCCGAACATGAAGTGATAGACCAGGAGCTGCGAGCGCCCGCCGAAGAGATTGCTCAGAGAGCTGCTGCCGTTTTCAGTCTCGAATGGGTATTCCTTGTCGATCCGAACCCACGGCAACTCCTGACGCCGCCGCGCCAGCTCATCGCCGCGCCGCGTAAGCTCCTTCTCCGCCTCAAGCAGCTTGAGCCGTTGGGCGAGCCACTCTTGGCGTGTCCCGGTAATATGTGTCGTCATGGCTTCTCTCCTTCGTTCGGCTGGTAGCGGGTCATGAGCTAGTTTAAGCGCCGGTCCTCGGAGGATGGGAGTTACAAGTGTGACGGGAATTTGATGGACTCACTGATCACGGCGGCGGCGCGTGCACTCGCGGCAGGCGATCCCTTGGGCGCGTTGAAGCGGGTCGCCCTGCGCGGCGATGCGCCGGCGCTCGCGCTTCGCGGCATCGCGATGGCGCAGCTCGGAGATCACAGTCGAGCGAAGGTATTGCTGCGAAGCGCCGCGCGCGCCTTCGGTGCGAAGGAGGCGGTGGCTCAAGCGAGGTGCGTGGTCGCCGAGGCCGAGGTCGCGCTCGCGGCGCGCGATCTGGGCTGGCGCGCGAAGGCGCTCGAGACCGCGCGGGTAACTCTCGATGAACACGGCGACCGGGTGAATGCCGCACATGCGCGTTATCTTGAGGTCCGTCGACTGCTTCTGATCGGACGTCTCGACGAAGCGGAGCGTAAGCTCGCAGCGCTTGACCCCGCGCCGTTCCCGCCGGCCTCGCGAGCCGCCCATGAACTGGCGCTGGCGGGAATCGCGATGCGACGCCTGCGGACCAAGGAGGCGCGCGCTTCGCTTGAAAGGGCTAGGCGCGCAGCGCACCACGCCGGTATCCCGGCGCTGACGGCGGAAGTCGACAGCGCGTTCCGCGTCTTGACTACGCCCGCTGCGCGCCTGATCGCGAATGGCAAGGAGCGCTTGGTCCTGCTCGAGGAGATCGAAGCGCTGTTGGCGTCCAAATTATTCGTGATCGACGCCTGCCGTCACGTGGTCCGGGATGATGGCAAGGTGGTCTCGCTCGCCACCCGTCCGGTGTTGTTCGCGATCGCAAGGGCGCTCGGCGAGGCGTGGCCGGAAGATGTTCCGAGGGATGCCCTCATCGCGCGCGCTTTCCGCGCGAAGCGCGCCGATGAATCGCATCGCGCGCGATTGCGGGTCGAGGTCGGGCGCTTGCGCGCAGTGCTGCGGACGCTGGCCGATGTCACCGCCACGAAGCGGGGGTTTGCGCTGGCGCCGCGCCGCGCACGCGCGGTGGTCGTGCTGGCGCGGCCCACCGAAGAGCAGCATGCGGAGGTGCTCGCTTTTCTTGCCGACGGTGAGTCGTGGTCGAGCTCGGCTCTGGCGCTTGCACTCGGAGCCAGCCAGCGCACCGTACAGCGGGCGCTCGACTCGCTGGGCGAAACTGGAAAGGTGCAGTTCTTCGGGCGCGGGCGAGCTCGGCGTTGGATGACCCCGCCGGTGCCGGGATTCGCGACGACATTGTTACTCCCCGCGCCTCTGCCGGTTGACTAAAATACCGGCATGACTCGATCAACCGCCGAGATTGTTCGTGAATATGGGCCCTTCCCAGGTGTAAATCACGTGCATGGCGTGACCTTTGACGGCAAAAACGTCTGGATTGCAGTGGGCGACACGCTGCAGGCCTTTGATCCGGCGAGCGGGAAGACGCTGCGCTCAATCGATGTCGCCGCGCATGCGGGAACGGCCTTCGACGGCGAACATCTGTATCAGCTAGCCGAGGATCGTATCCAGAAGATCGATCCCAAGAGCGGCCGTGTGCTCGCCACGATCCCGGCTCCGGGGCGCGGCGGTGACTCGGGGCTCGCCTGGGCCGAAGGCACGCTGTGGGTGGGGCAGTATCGGGACCGGAAGATCCATCAGATTGATCCCGAAACAGGGGCGATACTTCGCACCATCGAGTCCAACCGCTTCGTCACCGGGGTCACCTGGGTCGATGGAGATTTTTGGCACGGTACGTGGGAAGGGGACGAGAGCGATGTGCGGCGAATCGATCCTCAAACGGGAGAGGTGCTGGAGAGACTCGAGATGCCGCCTGGAGTGATGGTGTCCGGTCTCGAGTCCGACGGCGGCGATCGGTTTTTCTGCGGCGGCGGAACGAGCGGCAAGGTGAGAGCGGTCCGACGGCCGAGGCGACACGCTGCGGGCAAGACGGGTTAAGCATTGCTTGATCGTTGCGGACGGCGACCCTCGCCGCCTGCCCATCCCGCATTGATTGCCGTTTATACTTCTTCTTACCATGAGCCACCTCTTGAACGATGCGGCCAAGCGCGCAAGCCGCTACCTTGAATCTCTCAACACGCGCGCCGTCGCACCGAACAAGGAGGCGCTCGCCGCCCTTGCCGGATTCGACCAGGCCTTTCCGGAACATGCCTGCAGCGCGGAAGCGGTGCTCGCCGAACTGGATGAAATCGGTTCGCCGGCCACAATGGCATCGGCCGGCGGACGATTCTTTGGATTCGTGACCGGCGGGGCGCTTCCCGCAACGGTGGCCGCAAATTGGCTCGCCACCGCGTGGGATCAAAACGCCGGTCTTGTGGTTTCCTCGCCCACCAACGCTGCGCTCGAGAACGTCTCGCTGCGGTGGGTGAAAAATATCTTCCATCTGCCTGAGCACAGCGCCGGCGGGTTTGTCACCTGTGCCACGGCAGCAAACTTTTCAGCCCTGGCGGCCGCACGGCATACGCTGTTGGCGCGCGCCGGCTGGGATGTTGAAGCCCAGGGATTGTTTGGGGCGCCACCGCTCACGGTGGTGGTTGGCGCTGAGGTGCATGCGAGCGTGCAGAAGGCGCTATCGCTGGTGGGATTTGGGCGCGACAGGGTTGTGCGTGTTCCCGTTGACGCACAAGGGCGGATGCGCCTCGACGCCTTTCCAGAAGTCGACGACCGCACGATTGTGTGCGTGCAGGCAGGCAACGTAAACAGTGGCGCGTTCGATCCCATTTCAGAGCTCTGCGAACGCGCTCACTTGAATGGCGCCTGGGTACATGTCGATGGTGCTTTCGGCATGTGGGCCGCGGCGGCGCCGGCGCGGGCGCATCTCACCCGCGGTGTCGAAGACGCCGATTCCTGGGCCACCGACGCCCACAAGTGGCTCAACGTCCCCTACGACAGCGGTTTGGTATTCACGCGCCATGCGGACGCGTTACGGCAGGCAATGTCCGTTGGCGGCGCATACCTCGCACAGGATGACGACCGTGTCCCATACCAATATACGCCGGACTTCTCGCGCCGCGCGCGTGGAATCGAAGTCTGGGCCGCATTGCGACAGCTTGGCCGCCCCGGACTTGCCGATCTGATCGAACGGACATGCAGATACGCGGAGCAATTTGCCGCGGGACTCCGTGCTGCGGGGTACCGCGTGCTAAACGATGTGGTGCTCAACCAGGTGTTGGTGTCGTTCGGAAGCGCGGAGCGCACGCGCGAGGTGATTGCGCTGGTGCAACGCGAGGGTACTTGTTGGTGCGGTGGCACGCTCTGGCAGGGCCACGCGGCGATGCGCATCAGCGTGTCGTCGTGGGCAACGACTGAGGAGGATGTGCAGCGCAGTCTTGCGGCGATCTTGCGCGTGGCCGCGTCGTGATCATTCCGCTCATCGCGCTCATCTTCGGCGCAATCGGGCTCGGTGGCGGAATCTATGAGATGCTGCTTGTCGACAGCGTGTGGCCGGACAACCTTGCCATCATTCAGCCGAGCCGCGGGGGACTGGATCGCAAGCGCTTCTGGATTCCCATTCATACGCTGTACGAGGTCGCGCTCCTTGCCAGCGCCTGGATACTGTGGAGCACCGCCGAGGTCCGCTCTTGGATAATCGTCGCCCTGATCGCCCATTTCGTTTCGCGGGTCTGGTCGTTCGCATACTTCATTCCGAAGGCTCTGCGGTTCGAGAACCTGAGCGAGCTCACTGATTCGGAGCTTCGTCTGGCCCGACAATGGATCCGATTGAGTCGGTGCAGGCCTCTGCTCGAGGCGATTTCGATTATCGCGCTTGGCGCGGCGATCCTGGATCTTGGGCGCTCAGTCCATTGATCGAGCGCGCGCCGCAGGATTACAAACCGATCGTCTCTACCACCGAGTTGACGATCAACTGGAGATTGGCGGTGCGGTAGTTACTGGGCGGTGGAAGAGTAATAGAATGCCGATGAGACACCCGTGCCGCAATCGAGTAATTCTTAAGATTATCTATTGGAGCGCGCGGCTTCGGTGGGCGGCACGCGCCGATAATGAGCCCACAGCAACTGAAGGAGGTGATCCAAGTGGCACATACAAACGTTGGTTCGATCGCGTCTGAAGGGCGCTTGGTTGGTGGCGAGGTTACGTTAGTCCACCTCGTACTGGCTTAGGAGGCCAATGAGGAATGCGCGCAGGCTCTGATGCCACGCGTGCGATCGGATCCAATGGATGGAAGCTCCGATGTAGTTGCTGCGCGGACTGCCTTGGTCCGTGAGTAATGATGCTCGAGCGGGGAATGGCGGAGTCCCAAGGGACTCCGCCGTTTCTTAGTATGCCGAATAGCTAGAGCGGGGCGTCAAGACCGCTATTGCGGCGGCGGCGCGAATGGCTGCTGCTCGCGTGCCGGCTTGGGAAAGATCACGAAGTCGCGGTGGGCCTGTCGCAGCAGATTCCCGCCCATGGCGTGGAGCGCAGTCTGCAGTTCGGGCAGGTTTGAGTAGGAAATCTCGAGCACGTGCTCATCGGGATGCGTAAGCGCCTCGTCGGGGATTAGCGTTCCGGGCTTGGTGGTCATCTCGATATGAGCGCCGAGGATCCAGGACACGTGCAAATCCCTGGTAAAGGTCGCCACACGGTCGATGCTGTCGCAATAGGTCTTCGCCTCGTTCATCGGTATGTAGAGACGGTAGGGACCCAGCGAGTCGCCGGAGAATAGGAGCCGCGTCTTGCGGTCCAAAATCATAATGTGCGCCGACTGGTGGCCGGGCGTCGGAATGATATCGAGCACGCGGCCGCCGAGATCATACGCCACGATCTGATTTGGCCAGTCGGTGATTTTGAAGAACTCAGCGACGTCCCGAGGGTACAGGCCGACGACAACGGTGTCCGGTCGATCCTGGAATTCGGCGTCACCCTGGTGGTGGTCGCCGTGGCTGTGGGAATGGGAGACGATCAGAGGAATGGAAATCCGGTGATGTCGGGTCGCCCAATCGGCGATCACCCGGTCGATCGTCGGGCGCACCGTCAACCCGCCGGCTCCGGTGTCGATCAGGAGGGCACGATCGCTACCGAACAGTAGGTAAAGAAAAGGCCCCTCGAAGTTGGTGCGGATCGACTGGCGGATGACGTAGGTGTCGTCGTCGTAGCGCTGCACCTGCATCTGCGGCTCACCGCCCGAGACGCCATTGATCCAGGGCTTGAATAGCGGCGCGTGTATTGGACGGTCTGCGGCATGGGCTGCAGAAGTCGCCAAGATCAGGTTGGTCAAAATCAAGGTGAAGGTAGCGTTGCGCAAATTGGACACGGCATGGCCCGATCGATGCTTGTGAATGTGAGGCAGCGGAGACGGCCGCAAACAGATTAGAGAGGGAGTACAGCTCGACCAGACGGAGAATACTCGTTTCAATCCTCGGGGCTCCGTTTTAACGCGAGGGCTGCGAAGGCAGCGTGAATCACTTCGTCCGGGATGAGTTCGGGAGTGAGGATTCTCTGAAAAATGAGGCCTTCCATGAGGGCATATATCACGCGCACCAGGATCTCAGGCGGCATCGGCAACTCATCGCTGTCCACCGCGGTTCGCAACCATGAGGCACCCGCATCGTAACCAGCGGCCAGAGCGTCGCGAAACTGCACGCGCACTGCCTCGTGGCGAAGGGTATAGGCTCTAAAGGTGAGCGCGCCGACTGCGGCGACCCGCCGTTCGGGAATGGCCGCGATCACCGCGTCGGCGAGGGTTTGCATCTTTTCCGCAAAGCTCGACCCGGCGCGAAACGCAGGCTTGATGGCTGCCCACTGGCGCTGCGCTAACGCCATGAATAATTCGTCGCGATTCTCGAAATTGCCGTAAATCGCGCCGGTGGTCATGGCGGCGCGCCGCGCCACATCCTGCAGGGTCGTGTGTTCGAAACCCTTCTCACGGGTGAGAGCCAGCGCGGCGTCCAGCAACTTCGTGCGAGTACGAACTCGCTTGTCCCCCTTCAGGAGCCCTTTGGGTTGTGCGCGCGATGAGGCTGCCCTCTTTGCTGGTCTTTGCATTGACGAGAAGCACCTCTATTTTGTAATATGGCTATTTTATAATGATATTATATTTTATATCCCCATGTTCTGCAAGGATTTTAAGATGATAGCCCGCGATTCTTTGGCTGCCGCACTTCAGGCTTTTGTGGATGATGGCTCACTTGCCGGCTTGGCCGCTCGCGTTTGGCGCGACGGGGAGGAGGAGCAAACCATTTGTGTTGGTTGGCGCGACATCGAGGCCGCGCTGCCGGTGCGAAGCGACACCCTATTTCGTATTGCGTCGCTGAGTAAGCCCGTCACCTCGGCGGCCGCACTGCTGTTGTGGGAGGAAGGGAAATTTGCGTTGACCGATCCGATCGCCCGCTGGGTGCCCGAGTTTTCCACTATGCGGGTGCTGCGCTCGGTCACGGGTCCTCTCAATGAGACTGATGCGTCGCAAAGGCCAATCACCTTCGAGGATCTTCTGACGCATCGGTCGGGGCTGACGCATGGCGATTTTCATTCGGGGCCCATCGCAAAGGCCTATGACGCGCTGGGCGGTGCCATTGATAGCCACCTGTCGCCGGACGAGTGGATTCGCGTACTCGGTTCCTTGCCCTTGATCGACCAACCGGGGCGGGGGTTCTATTACGGGCATTCAACCGATTTACTCGGTCTGCTGATTGCGCGAATCGAAGACGCGCCGCTCGGTGATGTTCTAGCGCAGCGGATCTTCCGCCCGCTTGGCATGCAGGACACCGGATTTACCGTTCCTTACGCGAAACTCGCCCGGCGCGCGAAATTGTACGGATTCGATGAGTCCGATCGGCTAGTCGCGCGTCTAACGACACCCGGCGGTGCGACGCTGGCCGAGCGGCCCCAAGACATGACATTTGTCTCCGGGGGTCAAGGCCTCTGGTCGACACTGGACGACTATTGCTGTTTCGCGCGTATGTTTCTAGGCGCGGGGTCGGCAAATGCGGTCATATTGTTGCGACCCGAAACTCTTGCCTTGATGACCTCGAATCGACTCACGCCGAGTCAGCGATCCGCCGCCAAACTATTGGGTTCACCGATTTTCGCAACCGGACATGGCTTCGGGATGGGAGTTGCCGTGGTGCTCGACCCAAAAACGGCGCCTGCCTACCGGTGTCGCGGCGGCGTTGGGACCGTCGGTTGGCCTGGCGCCTACGGCAGCTGGTGGCAAGCGGATCCGACAGATAACTCGGTGATGATCTTGTTCGCGCACAACATGATGGACCTGGAACAGTTGTCCCGCGGTGTGGGCCTGGGTGTCTACGCCGCGATCGAGAAGTTTCATGCGCTGGCATCGGCCGTCCCGATCTAGTGCAGTGACATGGCCCGCAGCGGAGCAGGACCATTCGGCGCTGCGCGCCGCGGTGCGGAGTGTTGCTGCGAGAACGGCCCGGCCGCCGAAGAACACTTTACCGTGAGACTCTATTTCGCCGCCTCGTGCAATGCGTTGACGAACGCAGTTCTGGCCGCGCTGTACTCCTTGCTGGTGGCGGCCGGCCATGCCGAATTGATGACAATGATCAATCGGTCGTCTTTGAACGTAGTGATCGATTGGCCAAAGATGCCCACCGCTTCGTAGCTGCCATTGTCGCGGATCCACCAGAAATAGCCGTAGCCGGCCGCGCCGTTGTCGATCTCCTTGGCGGTGGCCTGCGCCACCCACCAGGAAGGAACGATCTGTCGACCTTGAGCCCTGCCGCCATCTAAGATGAATTGTCCGACTCGCGCATAGTCGCGCAGGGTCATCGAAATGCAGCAGCCGCCACGTTCCTGCTGGCCCGATGCGTCCACCATCCAAATCGCATCCTGCTCCATGCCATAGGTGGTCCAAACCTTCTCGGCGAGATATTGCGAGAGTGGTTCGCCGACGGCATTGGCGACCATGATGCCTACCATGTCCGTCTCGCCCGTATCGTAATGCCACTTCGTGCCCGGCTCGGAGTCGCGCGGCAAATGACGCATGTAACTCACCAAAGGATCCATGCCCGGCTCGCTGCCAGTAAAGCCTGCCTGGGCCACGTCCGACTTGGGATCGGTGTAATCCTCATTCCACTTCACCCCCGAGCTCATCATGAGGAGCTGCCTCACCGTGACACCGTCGTAGGCTGAGCCTTTGAGCTCAGGAACGTAGTCAGTGACCATGGCATCCGGCCCCTTGATCTTGCCATCTTGAATCGCAGCGCCGACCAGAGTTGAAGTCAGGGATTTGGCGACGGAGAACGAGGTCCAGCGATCTTTTGGCGTACGACCCAGGCCATAGCGCTCCAAAACGATCTTGCCGTCCTTCAAGACCAGGACACCAGAGGTTCGGTTCGCGCTCATATAGCTGGCGACGGTCCATTGACGATCGCCATGGTTCCAAGTCGGCGACAGTTGCCTGGCGGCCTTGGGCAAGGGATGCACCTTCGAACCGCGTTTTACTGTGGCGACCTTGTAGATCTTTTCGATGCTGCGATATCCCGTGCGCTGCTGTTCCGGCGTCCAGAACAAGAGGCTGGGTGTATCGGCCTTTAGTGCCACCTGTGCAAAGCCGGGAACGGCGAATAGTAGGGAGCAAAGCGCGAGCGCGACTTTTGAGGTTTCCATGGACGGTACTGCCAGCGTGCGAAAGAAGCGACTAAGTATAGACCCTGACATCGACGGCCGGCGGGCTCACCCGGCTACAACGGCAGACCGCTCGTCGTCAAGATAGGCTATCGCAGCAGGATCAAAACTAATCCGTTGGCTTTGAGTTGCTTGCGGGTTGGGCGCGCGTGGCGACCGGGGTGAGCAGGAAATTCGCAGTTCCGAGTATCTTGATCGGTGGCACATCGCGCGT
>Ga0210402_10001356_pt1 | contig 25303 bp, 24 predicted proteins | sample IncBWC7MmetaG_FD_161055 | JGI IMG/M metagenome (GOLD analysis project Ga0210402, IMG submission 161055) | Forest soil microbial communities from Barre Woods Harvard Forest LTER site, Petersham, Massachusetts, United States - Inc-BW-C-7-M | ecosystem: Environmental > Terrestrial > Soil >... | reverse complement strand
CGAAGACCGAAAGGCCGGGGGCATGGAGCACCCCCGGCCTATCGCCACACCACCGGCCGGTTCGGAGAAAACCGGCACCGTCACGAGGGGAGCACACACCCGCGTGCCGGATGTTTCGGTAACGCACCCTTATACCATCTGATCATGACGTTATGCGATCAAATCCAGGTGACGGCATTGAGAGCCGCGTCTGGCAGTCTGCCCGACCCATCGGGGATTCGGCCGCATCCCGAGCCGCCGAGGTTGATGATTCGCAATATCGAGGGTCACTCGCCAAGTCTTTTGAATGGCAACGTGAACAATGCGTCAAAAAGAATTGCCACGGTCTCTGCGCGGCCCTGGTGCTGTCTCGCTGGGTCAGTCGCGAATTCCTCCGTTAATACTTTTTCGGCTTGCGCGTTTGCTTCCCGGCGTGCAGGCTTCGCTTCATCGCTGGCAAGGGGCTGTCCCGGGCGCCAGCGGCTGAGAGATACGTGCGCTCCCGCCTGAACGGCGCAGAGGGGCCCACCATGCCCGACTTTCGCTGTCATATGCTGGACGAGCGCGGCGACATTCTCTTTCCGGCGGATCTGATCGCCGAGTCCCTGGACGCCGCGATACGCGATGCCTTCCGCATCCTCCACTCGAACAACGAGGGTGCGGCGCGATCGGAGCGGGTTTGCGGGTTCCAGGTCTGGCGCGAGCCGCCTGCCTGCTGAGCAGAAACTTTCAGCCGGCAAGCCGCCGCAGCGCCTCCGCGGTCTGCTGATCGGCCGGGAAGAATGCCTCAACCGCAAGCTCCGCAAGGGTGATGTCCACAGGCGTTCCGAACACCGTCGTCGTGCTGAAGAAGGCAAGCACGCCGGCCTCCGTGATCAGGCGAAACGGCACGGCGACCGCGGTCCCGTCGCGATCGACGCCATCCGACTGGTCGGATCCCGGATAGTCGCGCAGCTCACGCAGCAGCCTGACCAGCACCGGATCGCCGCTGATGTCGATCTGACGCCGCAGCCGCGCCAGAATATGCTCGCGCCATTCGCCGAGATTGGCGGTGCGCGGCGCAAGCCCTTGCGGGTGCAGGCTCAGGCGCAGAACGTTGACGGGCGGGCGCAGCAGCGAGGGTTCGGTTCCCGCAAGCAGACGCCGTGCCGCCGCGTTTGACGCAATGAGTGTCCAGTGACGATCCACCGCGAGCGCCGGGTTTGGCTCGTGGCCCGCGAGCACGTGGTCGATCGCCTGCCGCGCGGCCTTCAATGCGGGATCGCCGAGCGGGCGTTCGGGAAACACCGCCGCATAGCCCGCCGCCTGCAGCAGCACATTGCGGTCGCGCAGCGGGACGTCGAGCTGCTCGGCCAGATGAAGCACCATGTCGCGGCTCGGTTGCGACCGTCCGGTTTCCAGAAAACTGAGATGGCGTGTGGAGATTTCGGCCTCGGATGCGAGGTCGAGCTGGCTCAGACGCCGACGCTGGCGCCACTCGCGTAGGAGATCGCCCACCGGTCGGATCGAATTCATCATGGCTTGACCATACCGCCGATGCGCGAACCGCTCCAATTACCTGCGACGTAATCGACCGGCATGGGGCGAATGCGCAATTTGCCGACCGCACCGCCATTGGTGCGACAACAAGGAGCCCAACCATGAACACTCTCACGGACCTGATCGATCGCTACATCGCGACGTGGAATGAGACAGATGCAGGACGGCGGCACGACCTGATCGCACAGACCTGGACGGAAGGCGCGCGCTATCTCGATCCCATGTTGGAGGGCGAAGGTCACGACGGCATCGACACCATGATCGTCGGTGTGCAGGAACGCTTTCCAGGGCATCGGTTCCGCCGCACCGGCGACGTCGAGAGCCACCATGATCGTGTCCGTTTCACCTGGGACCTTGCGCCGGAGGAAGGCGCGCCGGTGGTGAGCGGCACCGATTTCGGCGTTGTCACCGCCGACACAAAATTGGCTGCCATCACCGGCTTCTTCGACCACGTGCGTCCGGGTTGAAGGAACATGTGGCCGGCCCGCCGACAAACGGGCCGGCTGCCACCCTGGGCGATCACGCGGACGCCGCGTCCTGAGGTCCGGCAACGTCATATACGCGGTGCTGTTAGCTGCCACCGGGCCTCTCGCCTGTGGGCCGATTTTGGCCAATAGTGCGGGCAGGAGAAACCCGACGCACATGGCCCTCGCGCGAATCTGCATTCTGTCCCTGCTTGCCTTGTTCGCCCCGCGTCTGGCCGAAGCCGGCTGCGCACCGATCGCGCTCGGCGCACCGCGCGTAGTCCCGGCGGACGCCGCGCCGGATACGTTAACCATCACCTTCCTCGGCCACGCCAGCTTCCTGATCGAAACGCCGGACGGTGTTCGCGCGGTCACTGACTACAACGGTTACAACGTGCCGCGCGATCCACCCGACATTGCCACGATGAACCATGCGCACTCGACGCATTACACGGACTTTCCCGATCCGCGCATTCGCCACGTGCTGCGGGGTTGGCGCGATGACGGCGCGCCGGCGCAGATCGACCTGACTGTGCGCGACCTGCACGTCGCCAACCTGCCGACGAACATCCGCGACGGGCAGGGCGGCACGGAGGTTTACGGCAATTCGATCTTCCTGTTCGAAAGCGCCGGCCTGTGCATCGCGCACCTGTCGCATCTGCATCACCTGCTGACCGAGCAGGACCTCGTGCTGCTCGGGCATATCGACGTGGTCATGGCGCCGGTGGATGGCGTCTTCACCATGAGCCAGCCGGACATGGTCGCGGTGCTCGATCAGATGCATCCGCGGCTCGTTCTGCCGATGCACTATTTCATGCGCGACGTGGTTGCGCGATTTGTCGATCTGGTGCGCGACCGCTACGCGGTGCGATTCAACGAATCGCCCACGCTGCTGCTATCGCGCGCCACGCTGCCGGAGCGGCCGACCATCGTCGTGCTGCCGGGCGGCTTTTGATGTCAATGCAGGGTGTGGCTGTCAGATAAGAGAGCGGCCATTTCGCCATACGCAAGGGCGGCCGTTTCATGCTCGGCCAACGGCTGCCCGAACAACCAGCCTTGGCCGATATGGCAGCCCATGTCCCTTAGCGCGGTGGCTATGACCGCGTCCTCGATGCCTTCAGCCACCGTCAGCAGGCCCAGACTGCGGCCCAGCGCAACCACGGCCGCCACGATCTTGCCGCTCTCGGGGCTGATGTGCATGTTGCGGACAAAGCTCGCGTCCACCTTTATCTTGTCGAAGGGCAGCATCTGCAGGTGACGCAGGCTGGAATGGCCGGTGCCGAAGTCGTCGAGTGTCAAATGCACCCCGAGCTCCTTCAGCTCGGTCAGCAACTCACGCGCCAATTCGAAGTTGCCCACCAGTGCGCTCTCGGTCAGCTCGATCTCCAACCGGCGAGCGGGCAGGCCGCTTTCAGCAAGCGCGGCAGCCACCATGGCCGGCAACGCACGGTCGCGCAGCTGCACCGGCGACACGTTCACCGCCAGGATCAAATGGTCGGGCCAGGAAGCTGCGGCGTTGCAGGCGCGGCGGAGCAGTTGTTCCGTCATTCGCACGATCAGCCCCGTCTCCTCGGCCAATGGGATGAAGTCGGCTGGGGGCACAAAACCGCGCTCCGGGTGTGACCAGCGCGCCAGCATCTCAAAGCCGATCGGCCGTTTGTCGGCGCCGAGTGCGACAAACGGCTGGAAATATGGCATCAGCTCGTCGGCCACGATGGCCTGGCGCAGGGCAGCCTCCAGCGCGGCGCGGTCGCGGATGGCCGCATCCATCTCGGGCTCGAAGAAACGGAAGCAGCCGCGCCCCTTCTCCTTCGCAAGGTACATCGCCATGTCGGCCCGGCGCAGCAGATCCTCGACATCGACCTCGCCGTCAGGGGCAAGCGCCACACCGACGCTCGCACCCACGAGCACCGGGATGCCCGCGTCGCCGAGATCGAACGGTTCTTCCAGGACAGCGACGAGCCGGCGCGCCATGCGGGCCGTGGCATCGATCATGTCGGTCGTCCCGTCGGCGTATGCGCCGAGAGTGCCAGGGCCGAATTGAGCGGCTACGACAAATTCGTCCCCGCCGACGCGTGCGACGATGTCCGCCTCACGGAGGGTATCGGTCATCCGCTTGGCAACCAGTTGCAGCAGACGGTCACCGGCGGCGTGGCCGCGCAAATCGTTCACCGGCTTGAAGCGGTCGAGGTCCACAAGCAGTACCGCGATCGTGCTGCCGTCCCGCCGAGAGCGGGCCAATGCCGCATTCAGGCGTTCAGCCATCCCACGGCGGTTGGGCAGGCCGGTGAGGTCATCGTGCACGGCGAGCGCACGGAGTTTCGCCTCGACGGCACGCCTTGTGGCTACCTCGCGTTTGAGCTGGCGCCAACGGCGGAATGTGGCGAACATTGTCAGTAGGGCGGCCGTGCCGATCAGCAACGTGGCCTTGGTCCTGGCAACCGCGACCGCCAGGCGAGCCTTCCCCGCGATGACCTCGATCCGATCACTTGCCGCTTCCATACTCGTTTCGAGCATATTGTAATGATCGTCGAAGACCGGCAGCATCTCGGTGGCCAAGCCAGGATCGGAGAACGCGAGCGGCACCAGCCACTCGGCCTCTGTGATGTAGGCCGACAGCGGCCCGCCAACGCTGGCCAGCACCACTGCCAGCTCGCTGTATTCCGCTGCATCCGGGACCTTGTTCTCGCCGATCGCCTTGCGGAAACGGGTGACGTGGTCGGCGAAAGAGTGTGCGAAGGCGGGCGGCGGAACTCCTAGGCCGTCGGTCAAGGTGTGATGATCGTGTGTCTGGTACTGCGCCGCCAGGACGTCACCGCGCAGGGCATCGTGCATCATGTCGGCCTCGAGGTGATTGCGAAGCGCATGCTCCACGATCGCGTTCTCTTCCAGCCGCGTGACCAACTGGGTCATGTACCAGAGCCCTGCGGAGCCCATCGCAACGACGGCGAGTGTGAACGCGATAGCACCGATGCGTGGCCCGTTTGGCATGCTGTTCGTCTTCCAGAAAAGATCAGCGCATTCTCAAATTCGTTGCGTCCGCGCGACGGCCTGGTGCTGGCCGGTATGACGGCCATGCCCAGATCGAAATCGGGCGGAAAGGGCGAGGTAATTTGAGTCAGTCAGGGAGCCGAGGGCTCGTGCCAGACCTTGAACCCGTAAACACGTTCCGAAGACGACGCGGCTTCATTGCGCGCGTGGCGCATGTGGAAGGCGCGCTGTATTGCGACGTCCAGACTCTCAGCGACTATGTAAGCCGGAAAGAGAATACCGCCGTCTTCATTCAGCATTTGACAACGGAAGACAACGCCACAATCGGTGTCTGCCTTGATCATTACGGCACCGGTCTCCATTTGCAGAGTCCTTCGCTGGTCCGCCAGCCACAGGCGGGGACTGAACGACGGACCCAGCTTGGATCACGAATGCGTGACAGTCAACCGCTAATTGGAATAATCCTGCATCGCGGTCTGTACGTTGCCGATACCGACGAAATCGGCATCAACGCGGTCACCTGGCGTGATCGGGAACTGGCGCGTGAATGAGCCGCTCATGATCAGGTCACCGGCCCGGATGCCGCGTCCGAACTCCGGCAGCTTGCGGGCCAGCCAGACCACCGAATTCAGCGGGTTGCCGAGCACGGCGTCGCCGCGCCCTGTCGCAACGGTCTTGCCGTTGATCTGAATGGTTGCCGCGACACTGTCCAGGTCAAGCTCGCCCAATGGAACCGGACTGCCGAGGATGATCGTCTTCTGCTGCGCGTTGTCCGCCATCGCGACGGCGATCTGCGCGGACAGGTCGCCACGGGTCTCGATGATCTCGAGCGATGGATAGACCGCGTCGATTTCCCGGCGCACGTCCGCCACTGCAATGTCGCCCGCGAGCGGCTGCGAGACCCGTAGGCACAGCTCCGGCTCGAAGCCTGGCTTGATCAGGTCTTCCGGACGGAACACGTGACCCGAGCGACGGCTTTCCAGGACGCAGCCGAACACCGGCTCGTGGAATCCGAACTGTTGCTGGATCGGCTTCGCGGTCAGGCCAACCTTCCAGCCGATCTGCCGTTCGCCCGCCTTGCAGCGACGGTCGATGAGGCCAAGCTGAACCCGATACGCCTCGTCAAGCGTCAGACGATCAAACCATTCGGTCGGGAAGTAGATGCCGCGGTCGCGCGCGGCCCAGAAGCTGTCGATCGCGGACTGTACGTCGAATGCCATCGCTTTGCCCCCCGCGTGTTGGCCACAGGCTAGGGCCGCGGCAGAGCGGTTGCCAAGGCTGGGCCGGCGTGCGAGTTGAACCGGACAGCAACAAGCACCGGAGGAGGCCGCCGCATGCGCATCGCCATCATCGGCCAGCAGGATTTCGGCAAGGCCACGCTGGAAGCTTTCCTCAACCGCGGCGACACGGTGGCTGCCGTGTTCTGCGCGCCCGAGAAGGGCCGTCCCGACCAGTTGCGCGTCGCGGCCGAGGAACGCGGCGTTCCGGTGCACCAGTTTCCGAAACTCACCGATCCGGCGGCGCAGGAGGCACTGCGGCAAGCGAACGCGGATGTGGGCGTAATGGCCTACGTGACCCAGTTCGTGCCGCAGGATTTCTGCAACATTCCAAAGTTCGGCACGATCCAGTTCCATCCGAGCCTGCTGCCGCTGCACCGCGGCGCATCATCGATGAGCTGGGCGATCATCTGCGGACGGACGGAGACCGGGTTCTCGATCTTCCGCCCGACCGACGGGCTGGACGAAGGGCCGGTCATCCTGACGCGCGCTGTGCGGATCGAGCCAGAGGACACGCTGGGCTCGCTGTATTTCGGCAAGATCTTTCCCATGGGCGTGGCGGGTCTGGTGGAGGTCGCCGAACGGGTGGTGGGCGGCAAGGCGCCGGCGCTGGTGCAGTACGAGCCGGACGCCGGCTATGAGGGCATCATCCGGGATGCAGAATCGCGCATAAATTGGGCGAACCACGTTGACAACATTTACAACCTGATCCGCGGCTGCGATCCCGCCCCGGGCGCCTGGACGACGATCGATGGAAAGAAGCTGTTCGTGTTCAACGCGGCGAAGCGGATCGCGCGCACGTTCTCCGAAGTGAAGGGCAAGAAGCTGGGTGAGGCGGCGACTATCGGCGGCAAGCTGGTGGTGCATGGTCAGGGCGGCTTCATCGAGATCGAGCGGGTGCGCCTGGACGGCGGCCGAAAAGTCGCCGCATCGGAGGCGGGCATCGAGGCCGGCACAATCCTGGGGGGATGAGCAGTATGATCTACGAGCTCCGCACCTACACATTCCATAACGGCAAGCTGCCCGCCTATATTCAGCACGTGGAGAAGGTCGGCCGCCCGGTGCGCGGCGACGATTACGGGAAGTGCTACGGCTACTGGACCGCCGAGTTCGGCCAACTCAATCAGGCCTGGCACCTGTGGAGCTACGCCAGCCTGGACGAGCGCACGCGCCTGCGCGAGGCGTTGTCGAAGAACGAGCGCTGGACGAAGGAGTATGTGCCTGTCGTACACCCGATGCTTCAGCGGCAGGACATCCGCTTCCTCAATCCGGTGGTCGATATCAAACCGCCGGCGGCGAGCGGCGGCGTCTATGAGCTGCGAATATACCGCACGCAGCCCGGCAAGGCGGCGCAGTGGGCACAGCTGTTTAAGTCGGTGTTTCCGGTGCGCGAGAAGTATTCGCCGAATGTGTGCCTATGGACCGGCGAGGCGCCGCAGCCGAACGAGGTGGTGCACATGTGGAACTACCCGGACGTCAACACGCGCATGAAGGTACGTGCCGAGTGCGCCCGCGATCCGGACTGGCAGGCCTTTATCGCTCAGGGCGGTCCGCTGCTGCTGGAGATGCAGTCGACTCTCCTGATGCCGACGCCGTTCTCGCTGATGCGCTGACGCCGCGACCAAGGCGGCTGTCGCGCCGTGAGTTACAACGGCCGATAGAGCAGCACGTTGTGTGTCGGACGAAGCTGCAACAATAGGTCCATGTGCCGGATATTGCCGCTGAGCAGCAGCATGTCGCGCTCGACCGCGGTGATGTACAGCAGCGCATCCAGCAGCAATTCCCGTCGGCGCCCGATCTGGCAGCACAATTGATCCGGGTTGAGCTGCCGCCTCGGCACCGCGAGACCCTGCGTGCGCGCCAGCATCCCCGCCAGGATCGCCGCTTCGGTCCAGGCGGAGGCACTGGGGCTAACGGACCGGCCTGTCCCCATCAAGTCCATATGTGCCTGGATCGTCGCGATCGACTCGCGCGTGCGCGTATCGGAAGGATCGAGAATACCGATGCTGATGGCCAGTTCGGCACAGGCCACGCCGCAATGAAAAACCGTATTTTGTCGCGCATCGATCAGTGCGCGGATTGCTTCCGGCAACCTTCCGGCGTCACGGTCCAGATACACCATGGTATCGAACAGTAGCGGGAGTTCCGGGGCAACCCCGGCATCCAATGGAAGCGCCCTATCCGCGCGGTACCGCAGCGCGACGACGTGATTTGCCGGGACGTAGCGGCGGGCAACAGCGCCTATTGTCTCAGATGGCAAGTTCGAAATCAGCGGGAAGCCGCGGACCGCGATCCGACAGGAACCACTCGACGAACGGGTCACGACCGACGAAAGCGGCAAGAGCGGCTTGCAGGACGTAGGATGTATTGTCGGACCCAAGCTTGCGCATGGCTGCCGTCAGCAGGCCGTGGTCGATCCGGGCGCTGACCTTGTCGGCGTGGCCGGTCAGGACGCCGGTCTTCTCCAGAACACGGAATGCTTCGGCGACCTGCGCTTCCACAAGCTTGCTGCCGGGGGCACGCGACTTGCGCACGCGGGGCTTCTTCGCCGCCTGCGCGACGCCGCGTTTGGGCCGGGCGGTTTCCATGGTATCCATGTCACTCTCCTGTCCGACAAGATGGCACAAGCGTCCGACAAAAGCCAGTCTTGCCACAACGAGCGGAAGGCGCGCATCATCCTTGCCGATGCCTGCACCAAGAAGACGCCACACTCGGGAGTGAAACAATGGCCAAGCGGGGAAACAACGTCCTCATCCTGACCGCCGCTGTTCTGTTCGGCTCGCTGTTGGCAACAGCCGGAACCGCATCCAAATCGGCGGCCGCGGAACACGGCGGGCCGCTTGTCCGCACCGCCGAAGGGCCGGTTCAGGGTTTCGTCAATAACGGAGTGAACTCATTCCTCGGCGTTCCGTTCGCGGCTGCGCCGGTCGGCGCGTTGCGCTGGCAGCCGCCACAGGCACACGCGCCATGGACGCAGACGCTTGACGCAACCAAATTCGGCAACACCTGTCCGCAGATCACCGAACTCGGGGTGTTCGCCGGTCCGGTCAGCGTCACGGAGGACTGCCTCTTCCTGAACGTCTTCACGCCCAACCATGGTCCGGCCGCCAATGCAAAGAAGCTTCCAGTCCTGGTCTGGATTCATGGCGGCGGACTGTTCGACGGCGAAAGCAACGACTACGACGCGAGCGCGCTCGTCAAGGGCGGCCCAGGCGGACCCACCGTCGTCGTTACAATCAACTATCGGCTCGGCCTGCTGGGTTACTTCGCGCATCCCGCGATCGACGCGGAGGACCATCACATTGGCAACTACGGGCTGATGGACCAGCAGGCGGCGCTGCAATGGGTGAAGCGCAACATCGCGGCATTTGGCGGCGACCCTGGCAATGTCACCGTCGGCGGCCAGTCCGCCGGCTCGACCAGCACTGCCGCACTGGTGATTTCGCCGGCAAGCGCGGGGCTGCTGCATAGGGCGATCTTCGAGAGCGGCCCGCTGCTCACCGTCGCGCCGATGTCGCTGGCCGAGTCGCGGGGCTCGAATTTCGCCACCGCCGCAGGCTGTGGCACTGACGCGACCGCCGCGTCGGCATCGTGCCTGCGCGAGCTGACGGTGCAGAAGATTCTGTCCTTGCAAGGCACCGCCGCGGCGAATGGTCCCTACATCAATGGCCTGATGGTTGACGGCACGATCCTGCCGGTTCCGGCGGACACCGCTTGGTCCACGGGCAAGTTCAACCATGTGCCCATCATGAACGGGAGCGTCGCGGACGAAGGAGCATTTGCCGCGAGCATCAACGAGCTGTTCTTCGGTCCGATGTCGGCGGATCAATACACGAATTTGGTCAAGACGACCTATGGCGGCCCAGCCGGGCCAGGCAACGGACCGCCGAACTATCCCGCGGGGACGCCCGATGCCGTGTTGGCCAAGTATCCGCTCAGCGCCTATCCGAACCCCGGCGCTGCCTGGGTCGCGGTCGGCACGGATGCCAACGTGTGCCGGCATCCGCAACTCAACAAGCATGTGTCCGAGTTTGTGCCGCTCTACGCCTATGAGTTCAGCGACCGGAATGCGCCTTGGTACTTTCCTCCCATCAGCTTTGCCCATGGTGCGGCGCATACTATCGACATTCAGTTCCTGTTCACCGACTGGCACGGCGGACCCTTGGGGATTCTGCACAAGTTGTCGCCGCAGGAGCGTGTGCTGTCCGAGCAGCTGGTCGCTGCGTGGACGAACTTCATGTACTCCGGCAATCCGAACCTGACTAACGATCATCCTTGGCCACGTTACACCGCCAACTCAAAGGTCTATTTCTCGCAGAACGTACCGAAGTCATCGACGATCACCGAGGCGCAGTTTGCCGCCGCACATAACTGCGCGTTTTGGGACACGGTCCTGATCTACTGAACGTCTGCCTGGCGCAGTCTTCCATTGCGGCCGCGCTTGATCCAAGCTTGGATTTGGCGCGAGCCGCAATGAAGCGCCGCTGGGGGGACGCATGATCAGACCGCATCGCATCGGCCGCCATCTACTCGGCGTGGCCGCAGCCGCCACGTTACTGCTCGTGGCCGGCGCCGCCCACGCGCAGCGTCAGCTCGTGATGTATTGCGGAGTCGACGAAAAATGGTGCCGCGCGGTCGCCACCGCGTACCAAAAGGAAACCGGCGTCCAGGTCGATATGACACGCATGAGCGCGGGCGAGGTCTATGCCCGCGTGCGCGCCGAGAAGGACAACCCCCATGGCGATGTGTGGTTCGGCGGCACCGGCGATCCGCATCTGCAGGCTGCCGACGAGGGCATCACCGAACCCTACCAGTCGCCGATGTTGCCGAAGCTGCGCGACTGGGCGCAGCGCCAGGCGGACCGTTCGCACAATCGGACGGTGGGGCTTTACCTCGGCGCGCTCGGCTTCGGCTACAACACCGAGGACATAAAACGGAAGAAACTGACGCCGCCGTCCTGCTGGGCCGACCTGATCAAGCCCGAGTTCAAGGGCGAGGTGCAGATGGCGGATCCAAACTCGTCCGGCACCGCATGGACCATGCTCGCCACCATCGTGCAGCTCATGGGCGAGGACAAGGCGTTCGACTACATGAAGGCGCTGCATCGCAACATCAACGAATACACCAAGGCTGGTGCGGCGCCGGCACTGGCGACCGGCCAGGGCGAGACGCTGATCGGCATCGCCTTCCAGCACGATCTGATCGACGTCGCTGAACACAACAAGCCGGTTGCTGTGGTCTCGCCCTGCGAGGGGACCGGCTACGAGATCGGTTCGCTCAGCCTGATCGCAGGTGCCAAGCACATGGACGAGGCGAAGAAATTCTACGATTGGGCGCTGACGCCCGAGGCGCAGAAGATCGCGGCCACGACTGGCAGTTTCCAGATTCCCTCCAACCCGGTGACGCCGGTTCCACCCGAGGCGCCCGATCTCTCCAAGATCAAGCTGATCGAATATGACTTCGCCATCTATGGGTCGTCGGCCACGCGCAAACGTCTGCTCGGCAAATGGACCGACGAGGTGAAGAACGCGCCGAAATAGGACGAGCGATTGCCGCGTTTCCTCGTCGTCTGGTTGGCAGTCGGGTGGGCAGGGCTGCTGATCCTGCCGTGGTACGGCCTCGATGACGGGGTGTCGCCTCCGGCATTATTCGCCGGCCGCGCGTGGTTGCTTCCGCTCGCACTGCCTTTACTGCTGGCGATCTGGGCGTCGTTTGGGCAGACCCTGAATTCCCCGTCATGGCCGGGCTTGACCCGGCCATCCGCGCACCAGCTGTCCGGCGTGGATGGCCGGGTCAAGCCCGGCCATGACGGGGAAAAACGTGCAGGCCGTGACGGGCGAGAGCGGACCCTTGTCGCATCGGGTGCCGCGGGGCTGATCTGGCTCGCCGTCGAAGGCCTTTTGATCACCCACCGCGGCTGGGCCTTCGGCTGGCTCACGGCATGGCTCGGCGCCGGCCCGAGCCAGCCGGCGATGGGCTGGGGCGCGGCGCTGTACGCACTCGCCTGCCTGATGTTGCTCGCCTACGGGCTGGCGCGGCTCGGCGCGTGCAAGGGCGACGTGTTCGTGGTCGGCGCGCTCCTGCTGGTGGTCGGGCTGATCGCGCTGTTCGTGTTCTATCCCGTGCTGTGCATCCTTGCATCAGCGGTGCGCGACAACGACGGCAGCTTCGCGCCCTCGCTGTTTGGGGCGAAGCTGTTCAGCCCGTCGATCTGGGGACTCGACTGCGTGTTCGGCGCGCGAAATTGCGGCGTGGCGTGGAACACCGTCGCGGAGGCCATCCTGGTCGGGTTGTTCACCACGCTGCTCGGCCTCGCGTTCGCGCTGGTGGCATTGCGCACGCGCCTGCCGATGAAGCCGCTGCTGCGCGCGCTGTCGATCCTCCCGATCATCACGCCGCCGTTTGTCATCGGCCTGGCGTTGATCCTGCTGTTCGGCCGCGCCGGCGTCGTCACCGTTTGGCTCGCCAACCTGTTCGACATCCCGCGCAGTCGCTGGATCTACGGCATGCCGGGTATCACCATCGCACAGGTTCTAGCGTTCACGCCGATCGCGATGATGGTGCTCCTGGGTGTGCTCCAGGGTGTTGCGCCCAGCCTGGAGGAGGCATCGCAGACTCTGCGCGCCAGCCCTTGGTACACGTTCCGCACCGTCACCTGGCCGCTGATCCGCCCCGGCCTCGCCAACGCCTTTCTGATCGGCTTCATCGAGAGCATGGCCGACTTCGCCAATCCGCTGGTGATCGGCGGCAACTTCAACGTGCTGTCCACCGACATCTTCTTCGCGGTGGTGGGCGCGTCGCACGATCAGGGCCGTGCGGCGGTGCTCGCCATCGTGCTGCTGGCGTTCACGCTGACCGCGTTCCTCGCGCAGCGGTTCTGGCTCGGCCGGCGCAGCTACGCCACCATGGCCGGCAAGGGGCACGCCGGAATTCCCGCGACGCTTCCGGCCGGTGTGCGCGCCGCATGTTACTCGGTGATCGGGCCGTGGCTCGTGCTGACCGTTGCGGTTTACGGGATGATCCTGATCGGCGGCTTCGTCGTCTCGGTCGGCCGCGACAACAGGCCGACGCTGGAATACTTCTGGACCGCCTTCTCCATCGAGCGCGGCGTCGGCGGCTGGTTCCTGTCCGGGTCCGCGTGGAACTCGTTCATCGTCACCATCGAGGTCGCACTGATCGCCATGCCGTTCACCGCGGTGCTCGGCATCCTGACCGCGTGGCTGCTGGATCGGCAGAGTTTCCCCGGCCGCCGCGCGTTTGAATTCCTGGCGATGATGAGCTTCGCGATTCCCGGCACGGTGATCGGCGTCGCCTACATCCTGGCGTTCAACGTGCCGCCGGTGTCGCTCACCGGCACTGGGACAATCATCGCGATCGCCTTTGCCTTCCGCAACATGCCGGTTGGCATCCGCGCCGGGCTCGCCAACCTGAGCCAGATCGACCGCAGCCTGGACGAGGCGTCGCTGACATTGGGCGCGCATTCGTTTGGCACGCTGATGCGGGTGATCGTGCCGTTGCTGCGTCCCGCGATCGTCACAGCGATGGTGTACAGCTTCGTGCGCGCGGTGACCGCGGTGAGCGCGGTGATCTTCCTGGTCACCGGCCGCTACAACCTTGCCACCGTCTATATCGTTGGCCGTGCGGATGTGGGTGAATACGGCGTGGCGATCGTATATTCGGCGATGCTGGTGGTGTTCATGATGCTGGTGCTGGTCGCTATCCAGTTGCTGGTGGGCGAACGCCGCATCGGCCGCCGCGCCGAAGCGCCGCCGATCGAGGCACCCGGGTTGGCGTTGGTGCAGGGATGAGCGGTGGCAACGCATCGCCGGCGGTGGAGTTCCGCGCCGTGACCAAACGCTACGGGACGGTGACGGCAGTGCACACCGTCAGCTTTGCCATCGCGCGCGGCACGCTGGTGACGCTGCTTGGCCCGTCCGGCTGTGGCAAGACGACGATCCTGCGGATGATCGCGGGGCTCGAGCAGGCGTCTGATGGTCAGATCCTGATCGAGGGCGACGATGTGACCCTGCTGTCGGCCGCCGAACGCGACGTGTCGATGGTGTTCCAGTCCTACGCATTGTTTCCGCACATGACCGTGCTGGAGAATGTCTGCTACGGATTGCGTGCCTCAGGGATGCGCAAGGCGCGCGCGGTGGAGCTGGCGCAGTCGAAGCTGGAGCTGGTCGGGCTTGCCGGCTACGGCGCGCGGCTGCCGAGCGAATTGTCCGGCGGCCAGCAGCAACGCGTCGCGGTGGCACGCGCCATCGTGTTGGAGCCGAAGGTGCTGCTGTTCGACGAGCCGCTGTCAAATCTGGATGCCAAATTGCGACGGCATGTGCGCGAGGAGATCCACGAGTTGCAGCAGAGCCTGTCGCTCACCGCGGTCTATGTGACGCACGACCAGCAGGAGGCGCTGGCGATCTCCGACCGCATCATGGTGATGAGCATGGCGCGAATTGCCCAGGACGGCACGCCGCGCGGTCTGTACGAGCAGCCGATCAGTCATTTCGTTGCAGACTTCATCGGCGACGCCAACATCGTTCCCGTGGTGATTGAGCGTCGCGAGGGCGAGATGGCATTCGTGCGGCTTGGTCCTCTGGTGTTGACGCTGCCGCATCGTGGTGCGGTGGAGGGCGCGGCGGAGCTGTCCATCCGGCCGCAGTCGCTGCTGCTGGCGCCGGGCGCGGCAGCGGATGATGCGTTGCCCGGACGGATCTCCAAGGCGTCCTACCTCGGCAGCCACATGGAGTATTGGGTGGTCGCCGACGGTCTGGCCAGGGAGCTGTTCGTCATCGCCCCCGACGTCGCCGCGCCGTTCGTTCCTGGCGCGGAAGTGGCGATCAGGCTGGCTCCGTCGGGAGTCGCGGTCGTGCCGCAGGGGTGAACCAACTCACTGTGTCCGCGCTTGCAGGTGTAAAGAAAAGCGATGTTAGGACCCGAGGCGGAATAAGCGAACCATCTGACCCACGGACCGCGACTGCTGTCGTCATCCCCGCGGAAGCGGGGATCCAGAGCGCAACTGGGTCCCCGCTTTCGCGGGGATGACGACAATATTCGGAGCGGATCTTTAGTCGCCGCCGCGCTGCTCGGCCTCGATCATGGCCGCTTCCTCGGCGAGCGCGACGTTCCGCAACTCGGCATTGTCGGGATCGCCATAGGCCGCACGGCGCTGCGCCATGGTCATGTCCTCCCAGCGCCAGAGCTCGATCGGCTCGCCATTCTTGTTGCGTGGCACATATCGCGGCTTGGATGGCAGCGGCGCGTCCGCTTCGGATTCGGGCATGTCCAGCGGCGCAGGCGGTGTAGATTTTGTGACCTGCCGGTGCGGTTTCGCCGCGGTCTCGCCTGCCCGGCGCTTTTCCAGCGTGCGCAGCGCCGCATCGAACGAGCGTGCGGCGGCAATGGCGTTGCTGCGCAGGCGGATGGCTTCGGCGTCGCTGACGCCCGGCTGCATGGCGCGCTTATAGCCGTCCATGGTGGCATGATGCGCGGCGATCATGCGGGCAGCGAGCATTCCCTCGATGATGTCGCGTGGCTTCAGGGCCTCGATGGTAGCGCGCGCTGCGTTGCGGCGATCATCCGCCGACCCAACTGGACACGCGCCGGCGAGCATTTCGGTCAGGTTGTCGAGGAAGGCTGGGTCGGGCGGAGTGGTCATGCGGTGCGTCACTCTCGGGTGGTGGTTGGGGGTACCGGAGTATGCACCGAAGTAATTAACAAATGATGAATGCGCGGAATGCCGGGGGCCTCACTACCCAAGCGCATCCAATTCGATCGCGCGATCCAGGATATCAAACGCCGCGTCCAGTTCCGTTTGTGAAATCGTCAGCGGCGGACAGAGTGTCAGCACATTGCCGCCGCCCACCTTGAAGCTCAGCCCATTCGCCAGACAGCGATACATCAACGCCTCGGCGTACGCCGCATCCGTCACTTCGACGCCGAACGACACGCCGAGCCCCCGCACAGCACGGATCGCATGGTGCGCAGTCTGCATCTGCCGCAACCGATCCAAACCGTGGACGCCGAGCATGCGTGACCGCTCCAGCAGTTTCTCGTCGTGGATCACGTCCAACGTGGCGAGGGCTGCCGCACATCCGACCGAGCTTTTCTCATGCGTGTAGTGGCCGAGCGCGCGGTCCGCCGCCACGTCCAGATCTTCGCGCGCGATCAGTGCCGCCATCGGGAACACACCGCCGCCCAGCCCCTTGCCCAGAACCAACATGTCCGGGACACAGCCGAGCTGCTCGCACGCGAACATTGTGCCGGTGCGGCCCAGGCAGCTGGGGATTTCGTCGAAGATCAGCAATGCACCGCGCCGGTCGCAGCTTGCGCGCACGCGCGGCCAGAAGTCGGCAGGCGGCGTCTCCAATGTCGTCCAGCGCACCGGCTCCGCGATCACCGCACCGACATCGCCCTGCACCTCCAGTACGTAGTCGATGTAGTCGGCCAGCCGTTCATGCGCGCGCCCGTCATCGCCGAAGAATCGCGATGCCAGAGCGGGCGGCGGCACGTGCTCGGTTCCCGGCAGCAGCGGACCTGCATCACGGCGGAACATCGCCTCGCCGCCCACCGAAATCGCATCGAGCGACGCGCCGTGAAACGCGTCCCACATCGACAAAGTCTTGTGTCGCCCGGTCGCGTGACGCGCCAGTTTCAGCGCCATGCCGATCGCCGCGGTGCCCGACGGGGCGAGCAGAACCTTGTTCAACCGCCCCGGTGCCAGCTCCGCCAGCCGCCGCGCCAGCTCGATCGCCGCGCGGTTGGTGTAGCGCCGCGGCGAGAAGGGGAGAGTTGCCAACTGTCGCGTCACCGCCTCGATCACGCGCGGATGGCCGTAGCCGACCTGATGCACGGTATTGCCGTGGAAATCCATGATCCGCCGGCCGGCCGAGTCAAAGAGGTAGATCCCCTCGGCTCGCTCAATGACGTTCAGGCACGGCGTGGACAGCGCCTGGCGCAGGAACCAGCGTTCGTCCTCGTCCAGCAGCGCACGCGTCTCCGCGTTGATGTAGTCACGCTGCCAGGCGGCGCGCGCGTCGCCGAGATTGATGTCGCCCTCGCTGCGATCGTGCATGGCCGTATGCTGGGCGGTTGGCGGGCCAGGGGCAACCATTTTGTCGTATGCACGGCTGGGCAGCAGGGATACTGTTCGCGGATCATTCCCGCTCCATAGACAAAAATGGTCTGGAAGGAATCCCTGCGATGTCTTTCTTCGTTCAGCTTCCGATCGACAGCTATCCCGACCAGTTGCCGGCCTTCGACCAAGGCCATGAGTTCAGCTATCCCACCGCTCAAGCAATGATGTGGCTGGCGCAGCTCACTTACGAACCGGACAGCAAGGTTGTGGACGTATTGAAGAAGTGGCGACTGACGCTGGTTGCCCACCTGCACAGCCCTACAGAAGGGCCGCTATCGGATACCGCAACCCAAGGCTTCGTTTGCCAACGCGATGGCGCGACCATCGTGGCGTTCGCGGGAACCGATCCCGGCATGGTCAAGACTTTGTTGACCGATGTAACGACCGTGCCAGGTCCGGACGGTATGCATCCTGGCTTTGGCCATGCGCTCGAAGCGGTGTGGGGACAGGTGCTGGCAGTCGTCCCGGGTCTCGATCCTGGCTCGCCTTTCGTGACGGGGCACAGCCTCGGCGCAGCGCTCGCAGCGCTGGCCGCGTTCCGGTTGCATACGGAGGCGAACATCGGGGCACGCGCCGTCTACACCTTCGGCATGCCGCGCGTGGGTGGACAGACATTTGGTGACCTGTACGAGCCAACACTGGGGGACCGCACGTTCAGATTGGTGAATGGTGATGACCCAGTACCGTCTGTTCCGCCGCCCATTGTGGGATTTCGGCACGTGGGGCGTAGGATGTCCTGCCCGCATGACGGCGCGTTCGCTCCAAAAGCGAAGCCCGCTACTGTCCGGGACAACGAGCCAAGCTTCTTGGAGCAGGAAGCAAACAATGCATCCGACACGTTGGTGAACCTGCTGAAAGGCATTTTGCCGGTGCCTGCACAACCAGGCCCATTGGGTGTCTTCGTCGAATTCTTGCCTGGCGGAATTGCCGACCATCTGCAAGCGCGATATTTGCGGGCACTTGGCACGCCTGTCATGAATCCGACGAGCCAGGCATGACGCGACCGATCAGACTGAAGGCAGCCATCCTCGATTGGGCCGGGACCGTGGTAGACCACGGCAGCCGCGCGCCGATGGGTGCCTTCGTGCGTGCCTTCGGACAGTTCGGCGTCACGATCAGCATCGCCGATGCGCGCGGCCCGATGGGCATGGCGAAGTGGGACCACATCCGCGCCGTGGGTCAAATCCCCACCGTCGCCGCCGCCTGGCGCACGCGGCACGGTCGCGACTTCTCGGAGGGCGATGTCGATGCAATCTTCCAGGTGTTCGAGCCGATGAACATCGCCGCGGTGCGCGATCATGCCGACATCATCCCCGGCGCCATCGCAGCGATCGACGCGCTGCGTCAGCGTGGCATGAAGATCGCCGGCACCACGGGCTACACGCGCCCGATCATGGATGTGCTGGAACCGCTCGCCGCGGCGTCGGGCTATGCGCCCGAACTGACGGTCTGCGCCGGCGATCTGCCGGCGGGGCGGCCGTCTCCGTTGATGATGTGGTACGCGATGGCGAGGCTCGGCGTGTGGCCTGCCGCGTGCGTAGTCAAGGTGGACGACACCGCGCCCGGCATCGGCGAAGGCAAGGCAGCGGGCTCCTGGACAGTCGGCATCGCTCTGACCGGCAACGCCGTCGGGATTTCGGCCGAGGAGCTTGCGGCGGTGCCGCCTGTTGAGCGCACCCGAATGCGTGAACGGGCGGCAGCCGAATTGCGCGACGCCGACATGGTGATCGACAGCATCGCGGACCTGCCGCGCGCCGTCGCGGCGATCGACGCGCGTCTTGCCGCCGGGGAGCGGCCTGGGGTCGTTGGATAGAAGCTTATACCTACCGGCCCTGACAGTGACCCACCGATCGCCACAGCGCCGTCATGCCGACCCCCGGGTCGGGCCAAAAGCCCGCCCGAGGACAGGCTCCGGTCGGCATCCACGTCTGCTTTTTGTGCTGGCATCGAAGACATGGATGGCGGGCCTTCGCCCGCCATGACGGGGTTGAGCAGCTCTCCGGTGCTTCACCGCCTCAGACTACGGCCTGGCTGCACCTTGAGTGTTCACGTAACACGCATAGACCGACGTGCTTGCGCACATATACAGCCGGTTTCGCAACAACGCTCCAAAGACAAGATTGGCACAGGTCTCCGGCAGGTGGATCTTGCCGAGCAGGTCACCGCTGGGGGCGTAGCAGCGAACGCCGTCCTCCTTCGGATCGGCCCAGCCCATGCTGCACCAGACATTTCCCTCGATGTCGCAGCGCATGCCGTCCGTGAACCCTGGCGCGAAGCCCTCGGCGAACACCTTGCCGTTGCTGACCTTGCCTGCGTCGATGTCCACGTCGAAGACGCGGATATGGGAGGGTCCGCCGTGGGTGATGCCGCTGTCGATGACGTAGAGCTTCTTCTCATCCGGTGAGAAGCAGATGCCGTTGGGCTGCGTGAAATCGTCAACGATGAGCGTGACATTGCCGGTCTGCGGATCGACCCGATAGACGTTGTGGGTGGCCTGCTCCTGCGCGGCTTGCAGTCCCTCGTAGTTGCCGCCGATACCGTAGCTCGGATCGGTAAACCAGATCGTGCCGTTCGAGGCGACGACCAGATCGTTCGGCGAATTGAGGCGCTTGCCGTTGTAGCTGTCCGCGATCACCGTGATGGTGCCATCAAGCTCGGTGCGGCTCACGCGGCGGCCAGCATGCTCGCACGAGAGCAACCGCCCCTCACGGTCGACGGTGTTGCCATTTGAATTATACGAGGGTGTGCGGAACACGCTGAGGTGGTTGTCGTCCTCGACGAGGCGCATTTGGCGGTTGTTTGGAATGTCGCTGAAGATCAGATACCGGCCCGCGCGGAAATAGGCAGGGCCCTCCGCCCAGCGGAAGCCGGTGGCGACGCGCTCCACGGCGCCCGTCCCGACGCTGCCCTTGAACCGCTTGTCGAGCGATTCAACGTGAGGATCGGGATAGCGTGTCCCCTGCAGCGGGCCGAGCGGCAGGCGCAGGTCGCCCGCGGCCCGCAGTGCATCTCCTGTTTCGCCAAGCAGTGGTTCGGTTGCGGCGGTTGCGGCCTTCAGCGCGCCGACCGTCGCAGTGGCCGTCGATGCGGCCAGAAAAAGGCGTCTGTTCATGTTTCCTCCTCACTCCGGTTTAGTCCGGTTCCGACGGAGCTTAGGCAATGTGCCCCCGATGGGCGAGATGCTACGATCGGGACATACCGAAGGAAACCAACATGAGGCTGGGCCCTGCTCGCTTGTTCTCCGGTCTCGCGCTCCTTGCCGTCACGCTCTCCGCACCGGCGCAGGGCCGCATCACGCGCGTCGAGGTCGCAAAGGTGGAACCGGCATTCGACGGTCAGCCATTTGGCACAGTGGGGCCCTTCGAGCGCGCGACCGGTCGTGCCCATGGCGATGTCGATCCCAATTCGCCCGACAACAGCATCATCCAGGACATCGCCCTGGCGCCGCGCAACCAACGCGGCATGGTCGAATACACCACCGACATCGATATCCTGCGGCCAGCCGATCCGACCAAATCCAACAACGTCCTGCTGTTCAACGTAATCAACCGCGGCAACAAGGGCGCTCTGCCCCTGTTCAATGCTGATGTGCCGCCGAACCTCGCCGACAACAACGCGGTGAAGATCGCCGGCGACGGTTGGCTGCAACGGCAGGGCTACACGCTGATCTGGTTTGGCTGGCACGCGGACGTGCTGCCGCGCGGCGGTCGCATGACCCTGTCCGTGCCGATCGCGTGCAACCCGGACGGCTCACCCATCACGGGCCTTGTGCGCGCCGAGTTCGTCACGACGGCGCCCGCGACAACATTGAACCTGTCGAGCGGCTGTTTCACCGGTGTGACCTATGCCGCGTCTCCAACGGTCAGCACTGACAACCAAACTCCGCTGTCCGACGGATTCGTGCCGACACTGACCGTGCGCGTGCGCGAGAACGCGCCGCGCATGCCGATCGCCAGCAGCGAATGGCGCTTCGGCAGCTGCGACGAACCGCCGGCGGACGACCGCAAGGTCTGCTACCCGGCGGGGTTCAAGCCGGGGCACCTCTATGAACTGATCTACCGTGCCAAGGACCCGCTGGTGCTCGGCTTAGGACTGGCGGTTGCGCGCGACCTTGGCGCGTTTCTCAAGAGCCAGGACAAGGATGACGCCGGCACGCCGAACCCGGTGGTGCATGGCGAACAGGTGAAATCCCTTATCATGGGTTCGTCGCAGAGCGGGCGGATGATCCGCACGCTGTTGCTTCTGGGCTTGAACCGCGCCGAGGGCGGCGGGCGCGCGTTCGATGCGGCGCTGCCGCATATCGGCGGGGGATTGCTGGCGATAAACATCCGCTTCGGCCAGCCTGGCCGAGGCTAGAACGATCAGGTCGATCATCTGTTCCCGACCTACGAATTTCTGAGGTGGACCCCGGAAACTGGACAGGCAGCTAAGAGAGAGTCTCCCCTTCGCGCGGCCGGTTGGCCGAAGGTGAGACATGACCAATACTCGGAAGAACCACAGCGCTGAGTTCAAGGCGAAGGTGGCGCTGGCCGCGGTGCGGGAGGACGGCACTGTAGCTGAGCTTTCGAGCCGGTTTGGCGTGCATGCCAGCCAGATCCATGCATGGAAGAAGACGCTACTGGATGGAACGGCGTCTTTGTTTGCGCGAAGCAATACCAATGGGAAGGACGGCGCGGCGGCGGAAGAGGCCCAGCTGGCACCGCTGTATGAGAAGATTGGCCAATGCACTGCTGTCCGGAGCAATGCGAACGAACCGGCTTGACGCCTTGAAATAGCTAGCTTTGAGCCAAATAAGTTTCGCGCCAATAAGCAAAATTCCCCGATCTTGCGGTTGAACAGCAAAATCCGCCGTTTTGTATAGGTTGACGCTGTTTGCCCGCAGCGGTGTTCAGGTCGTCTGAATGTAGAGATAGGGCGTGCCGTCGGCCTCGGCCCCGAAGCTGGTCGCCAATCGCCCGCTGGCGAGATCGCCCGTGCTGTAGCCGACCAGTGTCAATGACGCGGTCGGCGCGTTCGCCTGAGTCGCGCGCAAGGTGAGGCCGGTGAAGCCCGCCGCTCCCTGATTATCGAACATGGCGATCGCCGCCGAACCCGGTGTGATGCCGAACACCGCCACCGCATCGCCCGTGCCGAAATTGTTGACTGTGCTCCAGATATCCGACGCGGGAGCGCGGTCGTCGACGAAAAACGTATCCGCACCGCCAGCCCCGGTCAGGAAATTCGAGCCGGTGCCGCCGTCGAGCACGTTGATGCCGCCGGCGACCACGATCGCGTCCTCGCCCGCGCCGGTATGGATGAACCAGTTGGCATTGGATACCGCGACGTTCAGGTTGGCGCTGCCGGTATTGATGTACTGCTGCGTCAGACCGGCCACCGGCCCGGTATAGGGGGCGCCGGCCGCATCAATCGCAACGTCGGTCGCGGTGTCGATCACAACGAGATCCGATGCGAGGTCGATGGTCTGATCTGCAAAATGCAAAAACCGGATATTGAACAGCGTGTCGGTTATCGGGCCGATCTTCACCGTGGCGCCCTCGCCGGTTCGCACCACCGTGGCGGCGCTGCGCGAACCGGGGAATTCCACGGTATTCGTGCCTGGGCCACCGTCGATCAGATCGCTGCCGCCTTCGCTGTGAAACGTGTCGTCGCCGGGGCCGCCGACCATCAGATTGTTGCCGATGCCGCCGAACAGCTGGTCGTCGCCCGGTCCGCCATAAAGCACATCGTTGCCGTCGCCGCCGCTGAGGACGTCGTTGCCGGAACCGCCGTAGATCGTGTCGTTGCCGCCGTTGCCGTTGAGGATGTCGTTGCCATCGGCGGAAAGTACGTTCGGGGTGAGCTTGTAGACGTCGCCGCCCAAATCCATGATGTAGAGGTTGCCGAGGGCGTCTTCGGCAAACGAGGTCGGGTTCGCGATCTGGCCAACATTGGCGGTGATCTGCGCCGTGCGGTCGGTGACCACGAACGCCGATCCCTGGCGCTGCATGGTGAAAATTTTGCTGGCCACCTCATCGGCAAAAAAATAGGCGCCTTGCAGCCCCTCGCTTTCGCCGCGGTAGGCGAAGCCGCCGATGATAGCCGAGCCGACGGTGTGGTCGTACACAGAAACCGGATCAGTCAATGTGCCGGGGCCGAACGGGCCGGCTTTGAACGCCGCGAGACCCTCCCGGACGTTCCACTCGTAATTCGCGCCGGCCTGGCCGATATCGATTTCCTCGAACCGGGCTTCGCCGACATCGCCGATGTAGAAATCGCCGAGCGCCCGGTCGAAGCTATCGCGGAACGGATTGCGCAGCCCGAGCGCAAAGATTTCGGGCAGCACGCCCGGCATATTGACGAATGGGTTGCCGGCGGGAATTGCGTAGTTGCGCGTCGGGTCGTTCGGGAAATCGTCGCCGTGCACGTCGATGCGCAATATCTTCCCGAGCAGGCTTAGCGGGTTTTGGGCATTGCGGTCGGGGTCGCCGCCCCCGCCGCCGTCACCGAGCGCGACATAGAAGTCGCCGTCCGGGCCGAAACCGATCCAGCCGGCCTTGTGATTGGTGCGGCCGGCCGGCTGATCGACGGTCAGGATCGGCGTCGCCGAGGCCGGATCGGCCAGATTCCTGTTTGCGGCGGAAACCTGGTAGCGGCGGATTTCGGTGTCGTCGTTGGTGTTGGTCAGATCGACGTAGAATTGGCCGTTCTGGGCATAGTTCGGATCGAACGCCAAGCCGAGCAGGCCGCCCTCGCCGACGGTGGTGACCTGGCTGGAAAGGTCGAGAAACCGTGTCAGGGCTCCCGTCACCAGGTCGAGGATGTCGATCTGGCCGGTGCGCTCGACGATGTAGAGATGCTGGATGTCACCCGGCGGCGCCGCGGCAAACACCGGCTGGCTCAACCCGGTCGCGACACGCGTCGCGGAAATCGAGGTGACATTGGCCTGCGCACCGTTCGGGTTGAAGCCGTAGATCAGATCGTCGCTGGCGCCCCCTTGCAAGGTATCGGCACCATCGGTGCCATTGATCTGGTTTACATTGCTCATGAGGTCCTTCCGGCGGAACGCGGTCCGCGGACCAGAAGGTCAAATCCGGCGGCCAGGACGCAAATAACGTTTTGGTGTTCGGTGGCCGCAATTTTATCCAAATTTGCGGTGTGGCAAGCGCCACGCAGGACGAAGAAGATGGCATTGATGACTTCACGCATCGGCCAGCTGCGTTTTCGACCGGTCTTGGCCGGTGGCGGGAACAACGGTTCCAGGATCGCCCATTCAGCGTCGGTCAGATCACTGGGGTAACGCAGGTCTTCCCGGTCGTGCTCTGACCGGGTGTCGGGGGTCCACATGAAACGCTCCATGGTTCGGCGTGGGTTGGGGAAGCCCTAGATTCGCTGCGTCCAACCAATTTCAAGCCCTTACCGAAGCGTTTCGAGACGGCCTCTTACTGCCACCGCCCTTGACGGTGACCCACCGGTCGCCACGACGCTGCCAAGCCGATGAAGTGCCTGCCCCGAGCGAATGCCGGGGTCGGCATCCGCGCCTTCTTTTGGATGGCACGCTTCTGACTTCGCCGGGGCATGCTTTATCCGCCATCACGGTGAAGCATGAGTCGTATCCGGAACCGACTCGGCTGTTCCTTAGCCGATACTAATGCCCACCCGGTCCCATCATGCCGACCTGAAGCGGCGTTGGGTTCGCGGTCAGGCTGCCGAAGAGCCCTTGTGCGCCGCCGGCGATGAAATAGATCGTGTCGGCGCTGCCGCCGTTGTTTGTCACCCCGGCCGCGGTGGTCTCGCCCGGGATCAGACCGAACAGGCCGGGGATCGTGATCTCCTTCCCCGCAGCGTCGAGCAGGTGCCCCAGGGGCCGGTCATCATGGCCGTTCAGATCGAACACGCTGATCGTTCCGTCGCCATGATTGCCCACCAGCAGATCGCCG
>Ga0210402_10001354_pt1 | contig 25332 bp, 26 predicted proteins | sample IncBWC7MmetaG_FD_161055 | JGI IMG/M metagenome (GOLD analysis project Ga0210402, IMG submission 161055) | Forest soil microbial communities from Barre Woods Harvard Forest LTER site, Petersham, Massachusetts, United States - Inc-BW-C-7-M | ecosystem: Environmental > Terrestrial > Soil >... | reverse complement strand
TCTTCAAGTCAATCGCAGTTGCCCCCGCGGGAGCCTGCACGCCGCTCAGGACTTCCCGCACATGGCCCGCCTCGATCACAATCGTGGTCTCGCCGAGCACTTTGCCGGCGGCGGTATCAATGAGATGGCCGCACAGCAGCGCGGTCACGCTCGGCGCGGCAGGTGCGTCCGCCGCCGATGCCAATCCGACCGATAGGAGGACGGCGAATCCCGTGATGAGCACCCGGGTGGCGGCCGTTCGATTCATCAAAGAGGAGTCACGCATTTTAGTTTGTCATCCAATTGAAGCTGCAGGATTGGGCGCGACATTCCAGCACAGGCCGGCGCCTCGTTCAATCGGCCCGTGCCGCTACATATTCCCCCAACGCCAGCGATGCGGTGAGCCCCGGAGACTCGATGCCAAATAAATTGACGACGCCGGCAACGCCGTGGTCTTGCGGGCCTGAAATGCTAAAGTCCCGCGACGGTTCTCCCGCGCCGGAGATCTTCGGACGGATGCCGGCGTAAGCCGGGTACAGGCGTGCCGCGTCCAACCCGGGCCAGTACTGCCGGATGACTTCGGCAAACAGCGTCGCGCGCGCGGGATCGACGGCATAGTCGGTGCTGTTCACCCATTCGGTGTCCGGACCAAAGCGCGCGGCTCCGCCCAGGTCGATCGTCATGTGAATACCCAAATGGCCGCCGGCTCGGGGCGCGGGATAAACCAGGCGCGAAAACGGCGACGCGCCCGACAGCGCAAAATAGCTGCCCTTGGCGAACCGCACCGTTGGAATGTGCTGCGGCGGGAAGCCCTCGATGCACGCTGCGACGCGATCCGCCTGCAATCCGGCGCAATTGACGATGAGGCGGGCACGCGCGACCGGCGCGGATTGCGAGTTGATGGCGATCTCGATGCCCAAGGGCGTCGGGCGCAGGCGGGTAACCCTGGTGTCATAGGCGATGTTGGCGCCGCTGCCTTCGGCGTCCGCCAACAGCGCTTGCATGAGCACATGCGAGTCGACGATGCCCGTGGAAGGCGATGAGAGCGCGCGAATGCAGTTGAGCTCGGGTTCAGCCCGGCGAGCCTCAGCCGGCTCGAGCCACTCGAGATCAAAGACATCGTTGGCGCGTGCGTTCTGTTCGATTTTCTCGAGCGTCGCCAATTGTAGCGGGGCCGTGGCTACCGTAAATTTGCCGCAGCGGCGATGCGGGATGCCGCGCTCGGCGCAATAGCGGTAGAGAAGATCCCGGCCGGCACGGCACAGCCGCGCCTTGAGCGAGTTGGGTTCGTAGTGGATGCCGGCATGAATGACTTCGCTGTTGCGCGAGCTGGTGTGCATGCCGAACTGGCGTTCGCATTCGAGAATGAACACCTCACGGCCGGCGCGCGCCAGCGCTCGGGCCGTCGCGAGTCCGACGACCCCCGCGCCGATCACGATGCAATCGACGTCGTGCAACGGAGCTTACCCGAGCGGCTTGATCGAGGCCGCCGCGGCTAAGAACTCATCGACATCCGCGCTCGAGGTCGCGAAGCACGTGACCAGGCGAATCGTCACGCCGGAATCCGCCGTATGCTGCGGCCAGCGATAGAAATCGAATCCCTGCGTTTCCAGGCTTTTGACGGTGTGCTCGGGCAACACCACGAACACTTCGTTGGCATCGACGGGATGCAGCAGCCTCGCGCGCGGGACCGCCTTGAGGCCTTCCGCCATCCGCATCGCCATGGCATTGGCGTGGCGGGCGTTCTGGAGCCACAGGCCATTCTTGAAGTAGGCGATCAACTGGGCGCTGACGAATCGCAGCTTCGACATCAAATGGCCGGCGCGCTTGCGCCGCCGCTCGAAATCCCGCGCCATGGCCGGATCGAAGAACACGACCGCGTCGGCACCGAGGGCGCCATTCTTCGTGGCGCCCAGCGACAGCACATCGACGCCGCACTTCCAAGTCGCTTCCGCGGGAGTACAGCCGAGGTGCACCAAGGCGTTGGCGAAGCGCGCACCGTCCATATGCACGGGAAGCTTGCGCTGCTTGGCGACATGGCTGATCGCAGCAATTTCCGGCAGGCGATAGACCGTTCCCCACTCGGTGGCTTGCGTGAGCGTCACTGCACCGGGCTTCACGTGATGAATGCCCAAATCTTCCGCAAAGGCGACGGCCTTGACGAGCTGTTCCGGGCGAATCTTGCCGTCCGCGGCGGGAAAACCGACGAGCTGCGCGCCGCCGGTAAAGAACGCCGGCGCGCCCGCCTCGTCCGTAACAATATGCGCGGCCTCATAACAGTAGATGGCGCCGAAGGTGGGAACGATTTGCGACAGGGCCAGTGCGTTGGCGGCCGTACCGCTGGTCACCGGAAAGATCGCGACCTGTTTTTCGAACAGCTCGCTGGTCACGGACGTCAGCTTGGCGGTCAGGTCATCGCCGCCGTAGGAGGTGACGAACCCCTCGTTGGCCTTTTGAACCGCCGACATGATGGCATCGCACGCGGGAGCGACATGGTCGCTGCTGAAATTCCGACCCAAGTGTTAACCGCCTAGAGTGAGGGTGCAAAGCCGATTGTACGCATGCAATTGTACGCGGGACGCATCATCCGCGTCATGGCTTCCAGTTCTTTGCCAGAAACTCGTGGCTTTGTCCCTCCCGCTGCCAGATCGCCGCCTCCGCTCGAACCGTCAACAGCCAGATGCGCTGCTCCAAAGGCTTGCGCGGCTTGAAACAGGAAGGCCGCAACACGGCGACTGCCCCGCCGTGCTCCGGATCGCGCACGGACTCATAGCGGATGGCGTCCACATTCGCCTGGCGCGCGACTTGGGCAATGCGCTGCGGGGCGAGGTAGCTGTTTGGATCCGCCCATTCCGAACGCGCACGCTTGAAGGGAGCTTCCGTCAAGTCGACCAGGCGGCCGTCAATGCCGGCGCGAAACACGGTCTGCGGCGAGGGACCGATGCTGTCCAAGCCTTCAGAGTCCATCAAGAATCGCCAGCGCCAGAAACCCAATTCGGCGCACGCAGTCCGCTCCTTTTCCGCTCCGTACCAGACCCCGGGATCCGCCGGCGCGCGGAACCGCGAGCCGATCGGTGAGGCATACCGAAACGGCGTGGCCAATAGATAGTGCAGATCGGCGGCGGCCTTCGGCAGCGCCGGCTTGCTCTGGTCCAAAATCCGCTCGAGAACGAGCTGCTCCTCGACACTCTCGACCAGCCGCAGCGTGGAAGCGATGTGTTGGGCCTCCACGGCCCGCCACAACCGCCGCGTCGCCCGACTCGCCTCAGAGTCGACCGCGTGCGGCGTCCAGATATTGGACGACACGAACCAACCCTTCTGTGCTGCGAATCAGCTCGATCGGACGACCCGCCAGCCCGCTGTTTTCCCCATTGAGCCAGCCTCTGGCCGCCGAGTCGTTGGAACCGATCACGGCATCCAGCGAACGAAACAAGCGCACGAACAAGGCGCCGAGCTCCCACTCCTTCTTTTGGTCATCGAGCGTATAGGCGCCGTTCGACATGCGCGAGATGGTCGAGGGGCTCAGGCCCAGGATCTGCGCGAGGCTCGATTGCGTGATTCCCAACAGCGCGCAGGCGCGCAGCACCGCGCCGGTCAAAACGCGGCGCGGTTCGGGTTTGGACTTGGACAGGGCGCGCGGCATATATGCCTGTAGCAATAAATGAGCGAATTACATTCTAGCGAAATATCGCCAAAATTAGCAAATCCACTCGCCAAATCAGCTCAATTGATGGTAAATGCCGGTATTCGAGGGCGGGGTGCGCTTGCTGTTGAGCTTGATGTTGAGGCGCAGTTCGTTGGCCGAGTCGGCGTTGCGGATGGCCTCGTCGTAGGCAATGACGCCGTTGTTGTAGAGCTCGAATAGCGACAAGTCAAAGGTGCGCATGCCGACTTCGTGCGACTTGCTCATGATCTCCTTCAGTTCATGGAAATCGCCCTTGAGCAGCTTATCGGCCACGATGGGCGTGTTGAGCAGAATCTCAACGGCGGCAGTGCGGCCGCTGCCGTCCTCTTTGCGCACCAGGCGCTGCGAAATGATGCTTTTGAGATTGCTCGACAGGTCCATGAGCACGTGCTTGCGGCGCTCGTCGGGAAAGAAGTTCATGATCCGATCGAGCGTCTGGCTGGCGCTGTTGGAATGCAGCGTACTCATGCACAAGTGGCCGGTTTCCGCGAAGGCGATCGCGTGCTCCATCGTTTCGGCATCGCGAATTTCGCCGATCAAAATCACATCCGGAGCCTGGCGCAGGGTATTTTTCAGGGCTTTATGCCACGTAAGCGTATCGATGCCCACGTCGCGATGCGTCATCAAGGACATTTGCGATTGATGAATAAACTCGACGGGATCTTCGATCGTGATGATGTGGCCGGGCGATGACCGGTTGCGATGATCGATCATCGCGGCAAGGGATGTGGATTTCCCGCACCCGGTGGCGCCCACCACCAGCACCATGCCGCGCTTGGTCATCACGATTTCCTTGAAGGTGTCGGGAAGGCCGAGCTGCTCGAAGCTCGGCATTTCGTTGGGAATCGTTCTGATCACCATGCCGACGTTCAGCTGCTGCATGAATACATTGACGCGAAAGCGCGCGACATCCGGGATGGCCACGGAGAAATTGCACTCCAGCTCCTTGGCAAATTCGGCGCGCTGGCGTTCGCTCATGATGGCGTGCGCCAGTCCGCGCGTCACCTCGGCAGTCAATTTCTGGGTGGCCAGGGGCTGCATCTTTCCCTGAGTTTTCATGCTCGGAGGAAAATCCCTCGAAATGAACAGGTCTGAGCCGCCGGCGCGCGTCATTACCGTGAGCAGCTTGACCATGTAGGATTTGGCTTGTTCTTCGCTCAGCGCCATGGAACACCCCTCAGCCGTTTTTTGATCTTCAAATATAGGCCCGCGGATATTGTCAAGTCCGCGACGGAGTTAACAGCCCGCGATTCTTGGGTGGTAACGAGCTACCGGGCGCGGGGCGCGCCGGTCCGCCAGCGCTGGGTAAATTCGTGCCGATCCGTCTCGGTTTCCAGTTCCTGCGCCAACTGCACCACCAATTCCTCGAGACTCGACGCGCGCGAGGCGGCTGCCTTGACCAAGTGCCGGGCGATCGGTCCGATGTAGCCCGCCAGCAGCCGCTCCGCGCGCACCACCTCAGCCGTATCCAGGGGCGGCGCGCCCGCCAAAATGGGTGCCGGCTGCGTACTGGCAATGTCCGGCGCGGCCGTGCGGCTCGATTCAGGCTTGGACAATTGGTTCCTGAGATAGGCACACAGCCTCGCATAGTGCGGCTCGCGCGGCGGCGGGAACGCGTCCATCCAATGCTGCGAGCTCAGGAAATATTCCAGACTTTTCGATGGCAGCACATTTTCAATGCGAAACGGCAGGATGCTGACTTGCTTATGAACCGCCCGCTCCACTTCGCGGCGGACCTGCGGCGAATCGTTGCTGCTCGCGGAGAAAACCAAAATCATCACCCGCGCATTCGATATGGCGTCGATGATTTCCGCCGCCCAGTCTGCCGAGGGCGCAATGTCGCGCGGTGCGATCCAACAGTCGATGCCTTGCCGCTCGACCCGTGCGACCATCTCCACGGCGCACTCGTAGTCGGGCTGCGAATAGCTGATGAATACTTCGCGCGCCATGCGCCTACGTCCCCAAGAGACGCAGCGCCTTTTCCAGACTCTTGCGCATGCGCTCGAACGACCGGGCCACCGATGCGATTTCCATGGCGCCTCCCTGCGGGAATTCCTCCGCCGACATGTCTCCTTGGCTCACGCGGTCGGCAACCAGTGCAATGCGCCGCACCGGCCGCACCACCAGCCGATAGAGAAGCAAGTTTACAACCAGAAACGCCGCGATGAACACCGCCACCAGCAAAATCATGAATGCGCGAAACTCCCGCTTGGCGTTGGCCGTGGCGCTCTCGAAAGGCACCGATACAACTTGCGCGGCAACGACTTCATTGGGCTGCCAGCCGAAGCCGTTGTCGCCGCCGTAGCGCGCAATCATGCTCTGCGGGGCCGCCGAAGGGATGCTGTGGCAGACGAGGCACTCAGGCTTGGCGCGGATCGGCCTTGCCAGGTAAAGCGATCGGCCCATCGGCGTGTCGCGTACGCCGATGACTTGTTGGATCTCTGCTTCGTTGCGAAAGCGCTGAATGATGTCGCCCTCCCAGTCGGCGGCTCGATCGCGCGGATTGGTCGGATTCAGCGTGGCTTCCTTGTACGCATACTCCGGATGGCGTTCGTGAAATTTCAGGAAGTTTTGCGTTGCGGCGTAGGAAGGCACGCTCTGCGGCGGAAATTCTTCCTTCATTCGGGCCGAAATCAGCGGCAAAATCTCTGTGGCGGTGTACGCGCGCACCGCCGCGGCGCTGTCCATCATCAGGCCCGCCTCGGCGAGCACTTCGCGCTGCGCATTGGCCTCGAGCATGTTCCAGCAAATATAACCCGCCAGCAGCGCTGCAATCAGGAATACGGCGCCCAGCGCGGCATTGATTCGAAACAACAAACTCATGGTTTAGGCGGCATTGACGATGCCATGTTCTAGTTTAGTCCCCGGCAGGCCCCGCATTGTACACACGTTCACCCGCGCAGACGCCCCTTCAAATCATCCCGCGTCGACTTGATGTGGGAATGCATCAGCGCGCGCGCCTCCCGGGATTTTCCCGCGCTCCACGCCCGGAGCAGCGCGGCGTGCTCGCGCGTTGCCCGCTTTGCCCTGCCGTCGGGCCGCAGATGAGCTTGCACATAACGCTGCGCCAGGGTGTGCAGGCGGCTCAAGATCTCGGCGGCAACGGGTTGCAATCGCGGCACGATGAGCAGCAGATGATACGCACGATTGAGCTGCCCGGAGGAGCCGAACTCGCCCGCGGCGGTGGCTTCGTTCAGTTGATCCAGAGCGGCTCGCGCGGCGGCGTGATCGGCCGCGCCGGCCAGCGTCGCGCCGCGCGCCACGGCAGTGGGCTCGATCTGCAGCCGCAGCCTGAATACTTCGTCGAGTTCGGCGCTCGCCAGCGGGCGCACCTGAAAACCGCGATTCGGAAATATATCGACCAGGCCTTCCGACTGCAGCTGCACCAGCGCCTCGCGCACCGGGATCTTGCTCGTGCCGAATTCTGCGGCGAGACTGTCTTGGCGCAGCGCCGAGCCGGGCGCGTAGGCACCTGAGAGGATCCGGTCGCGGAATCGCACGATGAGCTGGCTGGTCATGGATTGCACGAGCGCTTCGGTCATGCGCGAATGCCCCAGCAGAAAGGATCGTCGGGATCGAGCCGCAGCACGTTCTCGCCGGTGACGTGCGCGCGGCCGGTGATGGTCGGCACCACTTCGCCCTTGCTGCGGTCATGCCAGCGAAAGCTGCCCTCAAAGGTGCTGCCGATCAAGCTCTCCTGCACCCACACAGCGCCCTCGAGAAGCTTGCCGTCGGCGGCAAGACAGGCGAGCTTCGCGCTGGTACCCGTGCCGCAAGGCGATCGATCGTACGCCTTGCCGGGACAGAGCACGAAGTTGCGGCTGTGGACGCCGGACACAGCCGAAGGACCGAAGAGCTCGACGTGATCGACCAGCGGGTGACCCTGCGCATTGATCGCCGCGCGCACTTTCCACGAAAAATCGGTCAGGGCATCGACATGCTCCAGATTGATGATCTGGCTGTGCTCCGACACCAAATAAAACCAGTTGCCTCCCCAGGCGACATCACCGACCACCCGGCCGATTCCCGCCACGTTCACGGCGACCTGGGGCTGCGCGCGATAACTCACCACATTGGCCACGCTGATACGCCCGTCCGCACGCAGCTCGACGTCCACCGCGCCCACCGGCGTGTCGATCCGGGTGGCGCCCGGGCCGAGCATGCCGGCGAACTTGAGCGAGGCGATCAAGCCAATCGTGCCGTGGCCGCACATTCCCAAGTAGCCCACATTGTTGAAGTAGATGACGCCAAACTTACAGTCGGCACGATGCGGCTTGACCAGCAATGCGCCGACCAGAGGGTCCGAGCCGCGCGGCTCATTCACAATCGCGCAGCGATAGTCATCGAAATTCTCGCGAAAACGCTGAGTACGCTCCGCCAGCGGTCCATCCCCCAATTCAGGGCCGCCCTCGAGCACCAGTCGTGTGGGCTCCCCGCCGGTGTGCGAATCGATGACCCGAATCGAGCGCATCCTGGGTGCCTGTCTCAAGTATTCAGCGTGGGCCGCGTGTCGCGCGCGCGTTCGATCATGGCGATCACGGCGGCGCGCCGCTCGCCCGCCAGCGGCAGGCGCGGCGGGCGCACGCGTTCCGAGCCGCGGCCCATGATTTGCTCCGCGAGCTTGATGGATTGCACCAGATCGTGCTCCGCATCCAGATGCAGCAGCGGCATGAACCAGCGATAGATGCGGCGGGCCTCATCGAAGTTGCCCTGTCGCAATGACTCATAAAAGCGCAGCGATTCGACCGGGAAGGCATTGGTGAGGCCGGAGACCCAGCCCTTCGCGCCGAGGGTGAGTCCTTCGAAGGCGACATCATCGAGGCCCGCGAAGAGCACGAAGCGCTCGCCGAACGCATTGATGATGTCGGTGAAGCGGCGCGAATCCGCGGCGGACTCCTTGATAGCGACGATATTCGGCACATCCGCCAGGCGCGCGAGCGTCGCGATGTCGATATTCACGCGGTAGGAAGGCGGATTGTTGTACAGCATGATGGGCAGCCCGGTGGCCGCCGCCACGGTCTTGAAATGGTATTCGAGTTCGGCGGCGGTCGGTACGTACACCATGGCCGGCAGCACCATCAGCCCGCTGGCGCCCAGGCGCTCGGCGTCGCGCGCGAAGTTGGCCGCCGTCGCCGTGGTGAATTCCGAGACCCCGACGATCACGGGCGAGCCGCCGCTCACCTCGACGGCGCCTCGAAGGACTCTGCGTTTCTCATCGGCGTCGAGCGAGTTGCCCTCGCCCACGGTGCCCATCAACACCAGGCCGTGAACCCCATCATCGAGCAGGGCCTTCTGCACCCGCTGCGTGGCGGGCAAATCGAGCTGCATGGAGGCGTCGAACTGCGTGGTTGCCGCCGGAAACACGCCGGACCAGGAGCAGGGGTGAGGCTTAGTCATGAATGCGATCCGTAGGGGTTGCCTGCAGGATCGTAGATCGTATACGGTGCTGCCATGGATGAGCAAGACACCATCGCGGTGATCGGCGCCGGGGTGATCGGCGCGGCCGCGGCTTTCGCGTTGGCGCGCGAGGGGCGCCGGGTGTTGCTGCTGGATCGCGCCGAGCCCGGAATGGCGGGCGCCAGCTTCGGCAATGCCGGGCATATCGCGGCGGAATTGGTGCAGCCGCTGCCCTCGCCGGGCCTCTTGTTCGGATTTTATCGCGAGCTGTTCCGGTTCGGCGGCGCCCTGGACCTCGGGCCGCGCCAGGCGCTGCGCATGGCGCCCTGGATCGGCAGGTTTGCGTCCGCAGCATTTCACCGCACCGCAAACACGCGCCACCTGGCGCCGCTGGTGCGTCCCTCCGCCGAGGTGTGGGAACGCTGGGTCAAAGCCATCGGCCGGCCCGAACTGCTGCGCCGGCGCGGACATTACGAGATCGCGTTGGGGCCAAAGAGTGCGGCTCATATGCTGCGCTATGCGCAGGAAATGGCGCGAATCGAGGTCGCGGCCCGCCCGATGACCGCCGAGCAGCTCTTGCCGGCGCAGCGCGGCGCGAATGCCACCGCGGCCGCGGGGCTCTGGTTCACGGACTCAGCCTATATCGTTGATCCCTTGGAAGCCGTGCGCGCGCTGGCGGCCGCGGCGTTGAAATGCGGCGCGATGTTCCGGCAATTGGACGTGACGGGACTGCGTCCGCGCGGCGACAAGATTGAAATCTTGAGCGAGGCATCCGCCTTGGTCGTGGACAGTGCGCTGGTGTGCGGCGGCGTGCGTTCCGCGCCGCTGCTCGCGCCGTTCGGATTGCGCGCACCGCTGCAGGCGGTGCGCGGCTATCACGTTGAGATGCCCGGGCAGTCGAGCTTTTTCGATGCGCCCGTTGCCTACGTCGATGCGCGCATCGTGGTCACGCCCATGAGCGGACGCCTGCGCGCGACCAGCTACATGGAATTTGCGGATCCTGATGCCCCTGCCGATGCCCGCAAGCCCGCGCGCCTGCGACGGCAACTGCGCGCGCTCGGCTATGCCTGCGAGCCCGAAGGTCCGAGCTGGCTGGGCGCGCGCCCCGTACTGCCCGACTATCTGCCGGGAATCGGCCGCGCGCCGGGAGCGGCCAAGCTGTTTTATGCCGTCGGCCATCAGCACATCGGACTGACCCTCGCGCCGTTCACGGCGGAGCTCATCGCGGACCTGGTGGCCGGCCGCCAGCCGCCGATTCCGGTTGCGGCCTTCGACCTGCGACGCTTTTAGATTTCGAAAATAAAAGGGATCCTCCATGCACACACCTTCACCCCGGACTCTCGCAGCGGCTTCTCTCGCCGCGGCTTTTTTGACGCTCTCGGCCTGCAACCAGGCGCCCAACGCCGATGTGCGTCTTCAATCCGTGTACGGCGATGAGTGGAAGTGGCGCGAAGAGCAATTCCCGGACAATGAAGATGCGCAAAAGCGCATCCAGGATCATCTGCCCAAGGTCGATGCCGCCAGTCAGGCGCAGCGCCTGCACATGTGGCAGGAGGTGCTGCAGAAGCTCGATGCGATTCCGCGGGCCGAGCTCTCGCCCGCGGAGCAATTGAATTACGACGTGTATCACCCGCAAATCGAGGCGTTGATAGCCGATCAAAAATTTCGCGAATATGAAATGCCCGCCAATTCGGACACATCGTTCTGGACCAATCTCGGTTACACGGCGCGGCGGCAATTCCGGTCCTTGCAGGACTACCGCAATTGGATCAGCCAGATGCGCGACATACCGCGCTACTTCCATGAACAAATGGACGACATGCGCGCGGGGTTGAAGCGCGGATTCACGCCCCCGAAAGTCACGCTCGAGGGGCGCGACGCCTCGATCACCGCGGTCACCGACGCGACCCCGGAGGCGAGTCTGTTCTACACGCCGTTCAAGGACATGCCGGGCATCTCGGAATCGGATCGCAAGGCCCTGCGCGAGGAGGCGGTCGGCGTCATTCGCGACACCGTGCAGCCTGTCTATCGGGAGCTGCTCACCTTCTTCCGCAGCGAGTACTTTCCGGGCACGCGCACCACGTTGGCCGCGTACGATCTGCCGGACGGGCAAGCCTACTATCGTTCCCGAATCCTGAAATTCACCACGCTCGATCAGGATCCGGCGGCGATTCATGCCTTCGGCGAAGCGGAGGTCGCGCGCCTGCACGAGCAGATGCTCGCCGCAATGAAGGAAACCGGGTTTGCCGGGGACTTTCCCGCGTTCCTGGCGTTCCTGCGCAAGGACCCGCAGTTCTATGCGAAGACGCCCGAGGAGCTGCTCATGCGGGCGGCGTGGATTGCCAAGCGCTTCGACGGCAAAGCTTCGCAGTATTTCGGATTGCTGCCGCGTGCGCGCTTTGCCATCAAGCCGGTGCCGGACGATCTGGCGCCTTTCTACACCTCGGGCCGCGGCGGTCCGGGCGTGTACTTGTTGAACACATACAACCTGCCGGGGCGGCCGCTCTACAATTTGACCGCGCTGACGCTGCACGAGTCGGCGCCGGGCCACGCCTTCCAAATGCCGATCGCGCTGGAGCACAAGCAGCAGCCGGATTTTCGGCAGCACACGTATCTCTCCTCGTACGGCGAAGGCTGGGCGCTGTACTGCGAGACCTTGGGTGTCGAGATGGGCATGTACGACACGCCCTACGACCGCTTCGGCATGCTGAACTACCAGATCTGGCGTGCCGCGCGGCTCGTGGTCGATACCGGCATCCATTCCCAAGGATGGAGCCGCGACCGGGCCATCGCCTATTTTCGCGACTACACGGCACTGCCCTTGCATGAGATCGACACGGAGATCGACCGCTACATTGCGTGGCCCGCACAGGCGCTGTCCTACTACCTGGGCGAGGACGCGATCTTGAAATCCCGCGCCAAGGCGGAAAAAGCGCTGGGCGAGAAATTCAACGTCCGCGCCTTCCACGATGCCGTGCTCGAATTGGGATCCGTGCCGATTCCCGTGCTTCAGGGGCGCGTCGATCGCTTCATCGCGGACGGCGGCAAGGGCCCCTACCCCGAGATGGAATAGGCGCGCCCCCCGTGAACATCGGCCGACTTGCCTTGCTCGCCGCCATCGGGTTGATGGCGTTGGCCTATATCGGGCGCTGGTGGTGGCTCGAACGAGCGCGCGGCGCCGACCCTGGACGGCCGCGTCGCCCGCGCGTTTCAGATCTGCTCGTGGGCTTCGTCACGAATTTTTTCGACACGTTAGGGATAGGTTGCTTTGCGCCCACGACGGCTTACTACAAGCTGCGCGGCCGCATGCCCGACGATGAAATTCCAGGCACGTTGAATACGGGCCACGCGCTCCCCGCAATGACCGAGGCGCTGATCTTCATCGCCATCGTCAGTGTCGACATGACCACGCTGGTCAGCATGATTACCGCGGCCGTGCTCGGCGCGTGGCTGGGCGTCGGCATCGTCTCACGCCTGTCGCGCCGCGCGATTCAGCTCGGCATGGGCGGGGCCCTGATGTGCGCGGCGCTGCTGTTTCTCGTGAAAAACCTCGATTGGGTGCCGGGAGGCGGCGATGCCCTGGCCCTGCATGGGCCTACCTTGATCTTCGCGGTCAGCGTCAATTTCTTGCTGGGTGCATTGATGATGTTGGGCGTCGGGCTGTTTGCGCCCTGCCTGATTCTGGTGAGCCTGCTCGGCATGAGTCCCTTGGCGGCCTTCCCCATCATGATGGGCTCCTGCGCTCTGCTGATGCCGGTTGGCGGCGCGCGCTTTGTCCGCAGCGGCCGCTACAATGTGAGCGCGGCGCTCGGGCTCGCGATCGGCGGCATTCCGGGAGTTCTGCTGGCCGCCTTCATCGTGTGGTCCCTGCCGATCGACTGGATGCGCTGGCTGGTGTTGATCGTGGTGGTGTACGCGGCGGTGCAGATGCTGAGGTCAGCGCGACGCCCCTAGAATCAAGCACTTGGACAACCGCCGGCCGATTGCCGCGAATCTGCCTTAAAACACCAATTTTTGGGATTGATGCCTGCGGTCGGAGACACCATAATGGTTCCATTATGGTTCTGATTGGAGCACGCAATGCCCACGACACTGACCCTGAAAAACATCCCGGATGAGATCTATCTGCGCTTGAAGGATCTAGCCGCGACCCACAGGCGCAGCCTGAATAGCGAAGCGATCAATTGCTTGGAATCCGTACTGGTGCACAACAAGATCAGCCCAGCCGAGCGCCTTGAGCGTGCGCGTGAATTGCGAAGCGGTCTGCGAAGGACTGCCATCCGGATCGCTGATTTGGACAAACTGAAGCGGCTCGGACGAGCGTGATCGTCGTCGATTCCAACATTTTGGCGTATTTGTATTTGCCCACCGCACACACAGAACGCGCGGAATCGCTCCTTCGTCACGATGCCGATTGGGCGGCACCGATTCTTTGGCGAAGCGAATTTAGAAATATATTGACGGGATATCTAAGGCGGAAACTGCTCTCCTTCGATCACGCAATCGAAATTCAACGCGAGGCGGAAAGCTTGCTGCTCGGCGCTGAGTACGAGATCGAATCCGAGCGGGTTCTTGCGCTCGCTCGCGACAGCGCATGCTCTGCCTACGACTGTGAGTTCGTCGCCTTGGCAATGAAGCTCAATTCGACGCTGGTGACAATGGATCGCGCCCTGCTACGCGCATTTCCAAATTGCACCCAGCCGCTGCCCACAAGCTAGCCCCCGGAAGCTGCACTCACGGACGAAGCGCTCAGCGCGCATCTCCCGATCGCGCATCCCCCAGCGATGAGCCGCCGTCGCAGTCGAGGATCGTGCCGGTGATGTAGGCCGCCGAATCGCTGCACAGGAAAACCGCGCTCTCCGCGATTTCCGCAATGGCGCCGTAGCGGCGCAACGCAATGCGGCTCGTTATCGCCTGCTCGATCTCGGGCGTCGGCGCCAGGCGCGCCATGCCTTCGGTGCCGGCGATCGGGCCCGGCGAGATGCCGTTGACACGCACACCTAAAGGGCCCCATTCCATGGCCAACACGCGAATCAGCTGATTCACGCCGGCCTTGGCCGCGCAGACATGCGCCTGGCCCATCATGGGGCGCACCGCTTGACCGGCGCTGATGGCAATCAGCGATGCGCCGGGCGTTCGCAACAAGTCGTGGGCGCCCCGGAACACGTTGAAGGTGCCGTTCAGATCGATGTCCACCACGGTGCGAAAACCATTGGCCGACAGCCCCACCACGGGAGCCACAAAATTTCCCGCCGCACCGGATACGACGATGTCCAAGGGTCCAAATTGTTTCGCGATGCTCTCGAGCACGGTTCGCGTCGCCGCATAGTCGCGCACATCACAGCTGAACCCCAGGGCGCCCGCGCCGATCGAGGCCGCGGCATTGGCCGCCTTCTCGGGATTGCGCCCGGCCACCGCCACGCGCGCGCCCAGCTCCGCAAAACGCTTGGCGATGCCTAGGTTGATGCCGCTGGTACCGCCGGCGATGAAGGCCGTTTTACCGGCCAATAGCTGTTCCTTGAATGCGCTCACGCTGAAAGACCCCCGTGGACGTGCGCCGCTAAAGCGAGCGCGCGATGATGACCTTCATGATTTCGGTCGAGCCGCCGAAAATGCGCGCGATGCGCGAATCGCGAAAGATGCGCGCGATCGGATAGTCGTTGATGTAGCCGTAGCCGCCGTGCAGTTGCAGGCAATCGTCCACGATCTGCCATTCGGTTTCCGTGGCCCACATTTTGGCGATCGCCGCCGTGGTGCCATCGAGCGTACCATTGAGCACGCGCGCGATGCAGTCGTTGATGAACACCTTGGCCACCGTCGCTTTGGCCTTGGCGTCGGCCAGCTTGAATTGCGTGTTCTGAAAATCCATCAGCCGCTGGCCGAACGCCTTACGATTTTTCACGTACTCGATGGTCGTTTCCAGCGCCTTCTCCATGGTGATGACGGCGCCGATGGCAATCAGCAGCCGTTCGCGCGGCAACTCCGCCATCAGCTGGGAAAATCCCTTGCCCTCCTGCATGCCCAGCAGGTTCTCGGCCGGCACCCATACATCATCGAAAAAAAGTTCGGACGTATCCTGGGCATCGAGCCCGATCTTGTCGAGCTTCTTGCCGCGCCTGAATCCTTGCGCCTCGTCCGTTTCCACTACCACCAAGGACACGCCGCGCGATCCCTGTGCAGGATCGGTCTTCGCCACGACGACGATGAAATCGGCGATCTGGCCGTTGGAAATAAAAGTCTTCGAGCCGCTGATGCGGTAGCCGTCGCCGTCGCGGCGCGCCGTGGTGCGAATGGCTTGCAAGTCCGAGCCCGCGCCGGGCTCGCTCATGGCGATGGCGCACACGCGTTCGCCGGAAACGAGCTTCGGCAGCCAGCGGCGCTTCTGCTCCTCCGTCCCATGCAGCACGATGTAGGGCGTGACGATGACATTGTGCAAGCCCAGCGCGAAACCCTCGAGATTTTGCCGCGCGACCACATCGAGCAGCACCAGCTCGTGGCGAAAGTCGGCCCCAGGGCCGCCGTACGCCTCCGGCACCGTGACACCTAGAAATCCCGCCGCCCCGGTCTCCCGCCAAAAGGAGCGTTCAACTTGGCCGGCTTCGCGCCAGCCCAGCACGCGTTCGGGCGGCGCAGCGCGTTCAAAAAAGCGGTTCGCGGAATCGGCGAACATTTGAATGTCCGGATCCTGCATGAAGGCGGGCGGCGGCACATCAAGCACAGGCATGACTTACTCCCCTAAGGCGGCCGGATCAAGCGTGGAAGACGGCGAATTCTTCGATCGCCGCGCGATCGGTGCGCAGTCGATTGATCGGCGCGGCATCGTCGCCATACCCCAGCGCCAAACCGCAGAACAGCATCAAGTTCGGATCCACGCCCAGGAATTCGACCACTTCTTTATGCCAGATGGCCCAGGATTCCTGTGGGCAGGTTTCCAGCCCCTGCTCGCGGGCGAGCAGCATGATGTTCTGGATGAACATGCCGAGGTCGGACCACTGCGGCGGCCCCATGATGCGGTCGAGAAAGAAGAACATCCCGACGGGCGCACCGAAGAAATCATAGTTGCGCGCGAACTGTCGATGCCGCGCCGCCTTGTCTTCGCGCGTTACCCCGATAAGCCGGTACAAGTCCTCGCCGTTTTTGTGGCGGCGCGCGCGGTACGGTTCCTTTAACTCCGGCGGATAGACATCGTATTCCGCGGTCCCGCCGAAGGGTTTGGCGAGAAACTGCGGTGTCAATTGCGCGCGAAATCGCGCCATCGACTCTCCCGCAAGCACGTGTACGATCCAAGGCTGCAAGTTGCCGCCGGAAGGCGCGAAACGCGCCGTCTCCAGCAGCCGGCGAATCGTCGCTGTGGCCACAGCCTGACGGGTGAACGATCGGCACGAGTGGCGCGACAGAATGGCATCGCTTACTCCGACAGCCGCCGACTCGATCGCCTTGCCTTCCTGCACTTGATTCCCCCGACGTGCGCTGATCGCCGTAAATAGTGGCCAACCGCTGTGCTCAACCTTACTATGATGCCACATCGTTTATTGGGGAAGCTCATGCCTGACGCATTGATCATAGATGCATGCCGGACGCCGCGCGGCATCGGCAAGGTCGATAAGGGTGCGCTCGCACACCTGCACCCTCAACACCTGGGCGCGACCGTGCTCAAGGCCATCGCCGAGCGCAATCGCCTGGACACGAAGGAAGTGGACGATGTCATCTGGGGTACCTCCACACAGGTCGATAAACAGGGCGCGGACTTAGGGAGAATGGCGGCGTTGGACGCCGGCTACGATATCGTCTCGAGCGGCGTGACCTTGGACCGCTTTTGCGGATCCGGCATCACCACCGTGAACCTGGCGAGCGCTGCGGTCATGTCGGGCATGGAGGATCTGGTCGTTGCCGGCGGTACGGAAATGATGTCCTTTACCGCTAGTCTGCCGCACGGATCGCCGTTCATGGACCGGGGCAATGAGCACCTGCGCGCGCTGCACCCGCAGTCGCACCAGGGCGTTTGCGCCGATGCCATCGCGACATTGGAAGGGATCAGCCGCGCCGACGTCGATGCGCTGGCGCTGGAAAGCCAGAAGCGCGCGGCTCGTGCCATTGAAGGCGGTTATTTCAGCCGCAGCCTGGTTCCCGTATTGAATCCGGACGGCAGTCTGGCGCTCAACCAAGAGCAGTTTCCGCGTCCGCAAACGACCGCGGCAGGTCTGGCGGCTTTGAAGCCCTCATTCGCTGCCATCGCGGACTACGCGTTGGACCAGAGCGGCACGACGTATCGGCGGTTGATTCAGCAGAAGCATCCGGGTCTGGAGATAACGCATATTCATCATGCCGGCAACAGTTCCGGCGTGGTCGATGGCGCCGCCGCATTGTTGATCGCCTCGCCGGCCTACGCCCGCAGACGCGGACTCAAAGCCCGCGCCCGCGTCCTCGCCTACGCCAACATGGGCGACTCGCCCACGCTCATGCTGAACGCGCCTGTGCCGGCGGCGAGAAAGGCGCTGCAGCGCGCCGGACTGACGCCTCGAGATATCGATCTTTGGGAAATCAACGAAGCCTTTGCGGTGGTCGCCGAAAAATTCATCCGCGATCTCAAGCTCGATCGCGACAAGGTGAATGTGAATGGCGGCGCGATAGCCCTCGGCCATCCCATCGGCGCGACCGGTTCCATTTTGATCGGCACCTTGCTGGATGAACTCGAGCGGCGCGATTTGAAGCGCGGACTGGCGACCATGTGCGCCGGCGGCGGCATGGCCCCAGCCATTATCATCGAACGGATCTGACCCACACAGTATCGCCATCCGCACCCTGCACCGCTGTCCCTGCCGCACCGACGGGTTCCTGCTCGCCGGAGGTGAGCCAGTGGATCGTCGCACTGTCGGCGGCGGGAACTTTGGCAATGAAACGCGCCCCGCTCGGGGTGCGCCCGATGACCGCGCCTTGCTGTGGCGCGCCTGCGCGGTCGTAGAGCACGGTGTAGGTTTCCACTGTCGCAGGGCCGAGATAGTCTTCTTGAACGCGCGGCGCGGGTCCGCGCAGCGCATCCGCTTCGGCCTGATAGTCGAAGCGCTGCGGAAAGATGTTCGGTGCCAAGAGCGCGCGGCTTAAGACAATCGAGTGATTGTGCGTCGCGAGGCCGCCGTTCGCGAACAGCAATCCATGACGTCCGGCTTGCCGCAGCGCCAATACCATGCTCACTACCGCATGACTCATGTAATTGCCGACCGGGCCTCCACCGAAGGTCAGGCCGCCAAAAACGCTGGCTGCCCGCTCCAGGGGCCAATCCATCACCCGTCGCGCCATTTTCGGCACGCAGGGAAAACAACTATACAGTTCGACGTAATCCAGATCGGCCGTCGCCAATCCGTTCAATTCCAACGCTTTGCCAATGGAGACGGCCATGCTCGGCGAATCCGCGAAGCTCGCGCGCGCCATCAGATCAACGGGTTCATGCGCCGCCGCGCCCTGGCCGACGAAAATCACTTGATCGTCGCTGATGCCTCGCGCGCGCGCCCAGCCTAAGCTGGTCACGAGAAAGCCGGCGCCTTGATTGACGCTGCTGTTGGCCACCATCAGCTTGGGATAAGGAAAGGCAATGGGGCGGTTTGCAGCCGACACGGTCTTGATTTCATCGGCCGACACGCGCCTTCGCAGCCAGGCTCCGGGATTGCCTTCCGCCACCGCCGAAAAACGCGACCAGATCTCCGCGCTCTCCGCCTGGCCTTCTGCCAGGGTCTGCCGATACGCGGCGCGGCCCGCGTTCTCATACAGCGGATACACATCCACGGGTGCGATGAGTCCATAGCGATGGCGATAGGAGGGTCCGCGACGCATGGCCACCGCGCGCACCGCATTGTCCGAAAGGGAGCCGCCGGCCTGCGCCGCCCGCCGCGCCGCCGTGCGCAGCGCTTCGCCGCCGACGATGGCCGCGACATTCACCTCGCCGGCGCCGATGCGATTGGCGGCCTCATTCAGCAAGAGCACGGGACTGTCGCCGCTGGCATATCCTGACTTGTAGCAAATTCGTGGAGCCGCACGGACGCGCTGGGCCAAGGGGGCCGAAACGTCGCCGAGTTCCGGACACGATATTTGGTCGACGACTCCCAGGGAGTCGAGCTGCGCAAGCCATCCGCCGCCGGCATCCGCGTCCGCCGCGCGCAGCGCCGCCTCCATGAGATCTAACGAGTCAAGACCCAAAGCCTTCTTGTCATTCTCATCGCGATCATTGACCTGGCCGACGCCAATGATCACGGGGATGCGATTATACTTCTCGACCGACATATACAATTCTGAACATGATCACGGCCAGCCCTACTTCCCATAGTTACATTTCTCAGCGGCTAAAGCTTCACTACGTCGATTGGGGAAATCCGCAGGCGCCGCCTCTGTTGCTGCTGCACGGCGGCCGGGATCATTGCCGAAGCTGGGATTGGGTCGCAGACCGCCTGCGCGCGGATTGGCACGTCATGGCCACGGACTTGCGCGGTCACGGGGATAGCGCCTGGTCCCCCGATGGCGACTACTCGATGGCGGCCTATGTCTATGACCTCGCGCAGATCATTCATCAGCTCGAACTGGCTCCCGTCACGATCGTGGCGCATTCTTTGGGCGGCAACGTTGCGCTTCGCTATAGCGGATTGTATCCGGACAACGTGCGCCGTGTGGTCGCCATCGAAGGCTTAGGACCATCGCCGAAAATGCTGGCCGAACGGCAGCAGCAGAGTCTGCAGCAACGCTGGCAGGAATGGATACGCGATCGGCGCGCGGTGAGCGCGCGCAGCCCGCGCCGCTACGCCACCCTGGCCGATGCCCTGGAGCGGATGCGCAGCGAGAACAAGTACCTGAGCGCCGAACAAGCGCAGCATCTGACGCAGCACGCCGCCAGCCGCAACGAAGACGGCACGTGGAGCTGGAAGTTCGACAACTACATGCACGTGTTTCCCCCCGTCGACCTCGCGCCCGAGCAGTTGCAGGAGTTGTGGGGCGCGATCAGTTGTCCCACGCTGCTGTGCTACGGCGACAAGAGCTGGGCGTCGAATCCCGAGAAAGACGGGCGCGCCAGGTTCTTCCGCCACGCGCGCGTCAAGAGCTTCGCCGACGCCGGACATTGGGTACACCACGATCAGCTGGATGCCTTCATGGCCGTGCTGCAGGATTTCCTAAAGCAATGAAGCGGTGAAGAATGCCTGCAGGCGGCGCTGGTACTCGGTTCCCGCAGCCTGTTCGAAATGTCCATGCTGGCTGCCATTGATGATCCACAGGCTCTTCGGCTCGCGCGCCGCGTCATAGAGTTTTTGCGTCATCTCCATGGGAATTTCGAAATCATCCGCCTGACCGATGATCAACAGCGGTCTAGGGGATACTTGGCCGATGAGGCGCACCGCGGTCCTGTCCTCCGCAAATAGATCGGATTTGCGCAGCGCCCAGCGTGCCGGCCACGCGCTCAAGGGCCCCCACTTCGTGTAATGCAGCCTGATGAAGGTGTCGAAGTCGCTGGGTGCCGATTCGAGCGCGATGGCATGCAGTCGAGGATCGCGGGCCGCCACCTGCGTCAAGACGAAGCCGCCCATCGAGAAGCCCAGGCCGCCGATGCGATCGGGATCGGCATCCGATCGGGCGGCCGTCCAGTCGATGGCGGAACTCAGCGCATTGCGGGCCGCGGAGTCCCATCGTATGGTTCCTTCACTCTCGCCGAGTCCCGGCCAATCGAACGCCAGGACGCCAAATCCGCCATCGGCGAGCAAGCGTATTTCCGTGAGCATGCTGGCGCGATCGCTGTTGGTGCCGTGCGCGATGATGACGGCCGCGCGATTTTTCGACGGCACGTACCAGGCGGCGATGCGCAATCCGTCGCGCGATACAAAAGAAACCGCTTCAATGGTGGGGATGCCGACCCCTTGCGGCCGCTTCAAGAGAGGAGATGGCGGGTCGGCCTCGATCTCCGATCGGGCCCATCCGTAATTGCGCACGCTGATATATGAAGCGAAGCCCACGCACGCCGTCAAAATGGCGACAACGACCACCAAGGGGATGCGATCCCGAGCTCGAGTCAATTTAGCTTCTCCGCGGTCGCGAATTTATTGTGATCCGCGTCGTACTTTTCTGTCCAAACCCATGGGAACATGTATGCATGACTCTAAATGCCGACGCCCGGGAACCTGATGATATTCCCGGTGACCACCGTATTGCCACGTTATCCCGCATTCGTTCCGTGCTTCAAAAACACGCTCGGCTCGGCACTAACGCCTTGCATCTGGCCGAGAACGATGATTTGTACGCGGCCGGAATGACCTCCCTCGCCAGCGTCAACGTCATGCTGGCCCTCGAGAGTGAATTCGGAGTCGAATTTCCCGATCAAATGCTCAATCGCTCGATGTTCATCACGGTGGGCGCGATTGAAGCGGCGTTGAAAAAAGCCGCGAGCGCCTGAGCGGCGCACTACCTCGGGCAATTGCCGGGTATGTTTGCTTCACCGTCGTCGGCAGCGGGAGGATAAAGTGCGCCCGGTGGCACTCATTGACATTTTTCGAGCCAAAATAGTCGAAGTCGCCGCCCAGCATGCCGATGAGGTCGACAAGCAGGCGCGCTTTCCTCTCGAAACCATCAACGCACTGCGTGAAGCGCAAGCCTTGTCCGCCGCGGTACCGCGCGAACTGGGCGGCCACGGCTGTGGTATGCGTGAGCTGGCGGCGATGTGCTCGACGCTCGCCGGCGCCTGCGGATCGAGTGCCATGGTGCTGGCGATGCATCACATCCAGGTTGCCTGTCTCGTGCGCCACGGCCTGTCTTCACCCCTGCTACGGCAATTTCTGAAGGATCTGGTCGCACATCAATATCTTCTGGGCTCCATGACTTCCGAGGTGGGAACTCAAGGCGACACGCGATCCAGCATCTGCGCCGTGGAACGCGTCAACGGCCGATTCACGCTGAACAAGGATGCGACCACGGCTTCCTACTGCGCCTACGCGGACGCCATTCTCGCCACCTGCCGGCGCGAGCCCCAGGCAGCGGCGAGCGATCAAGTGCTGGTGCTGGTGCGGCGTGAGGACAGCACGCTCAAGCAAACCACGAGCTGGGACACCATGGGCATGCGCGGCACGTGCAGCCCGGGTTTTCGGCTCGAAGCCAGCGGCGATGCGCAGTATGTCCTGCCGGGCAGCTTCGCCGACTCATCCGCGCAGACCATGGTCCCGTATTCGCACATTCTCTGGGCATCGCTTTGGTGGGGCATCGCGGCCGACGCCGTTGCCAAGGCCGGCCGGTTCGTGCGCGGCGAAGCCCGCAAAAATCCCGGCACAGTTCCTCCCGGCGCGACGCGCCTTGCCGAAGCATCGGCGCAGCTTCAGGCGCTGCGCCACAACTGGCTCGCCCTGGCCACGGAATTCGACGAGCTTGGGGAGCACGCAGACGGACTGCAGGAACTGCTGAGCATCCGGTGGGCCTTGAAGATGAACAACCTCAAGGTTACGGCGTCCGAAGCGGCGCCGCAGGTGGTGCACAAGGCGCTGCAGATCATCGGCGTGCTGGGCTTCAAGAACGACTCCAAGTTCAGCGTCACGCGCCAATACCGCGACGCCTTGTCGGCATCGCTCATGATTTCAAACGATCGCATTGTGGGCAAGAGCGCCTCGATGCTGCTGGTATTCAAGGACGAATAGCCATGCCCGGAGCATACGACCTTCAGGATTTCTACGATGGACTGGTCAAGCACGGGCTCATCATTCCCGTCGGCGTGCCGGGGGCTTTCGGGCGCGGCGCCGTGTTCGAGGACGTGCTCGAGAGATTCAACGCCCTGGTTTCGAAGATCGCGATCAACGACAAGGCCGAGGTCTATACCTTTCCGCCGATCATCAGCCGTCGCCTCCTGGAAAAAGTGCACTATCTGGACTCATTTCCGCACCTGTGCGGTGCGGTCTACAGCTTTTTCGGCAAGGATCCGCAGGCCAAGGCGCTTGCGCAAAAAGTGAACGAAGGCGAGAGCTGGGGCGACATGCTCGCCATGACCGAGGTGACGCTGAATCCCGCGGCGTGCTATCCGGTCTACCCGAGTTTCACGGGCGTCGTTCCCGCAGGTGGACGCACCGTCTCCATGCTGAATTGGGTTTATCGGCACGAGCCCTCGCCCGAGCCGACCCGCATGCAATCCTTTCGCGTCCGTGAATTCGTCAGGGTCGGAACGCCGGACGAGGTCGTTCAGTGGCGCGATATGTGGCTGCAGCGGGGCCTCACACTGTTGCAATCGCTCGGACTCGCCGCCCACTCGGATGTCGCTGCCGATCCATTCTTCGGCCGCGGCGGGAAAATGCTGGCCGCAAACCAAAAAGAACAGAAGCTCAAGTTTGAAGTGTTGGTGCCCGTGATCTCCGCGGAGGACCCGACCGCCGTGTGCTCCTTCAATTTTCATCAGGAGCACTTCGGCAGCACTTTCGAGATCCGAACACCGGACGGCAAGACCGCCAACACCGCCTGCTTGGGCTTTGGCCTTGAACGCATCGTCATGGCGTTGTTCAAGACGCATGGCTTCTCGGTCGAGCGCTGGCCCGATGCCGTGCGGCGGCAGCTATGGACATGAGGGAATCGCCGCCGATCCAGCGCGTGGCGGCGATGCCCGGCCTCGATCCAGCTCGTTACCAGCGGCATTCACTGCACTCGCCGGACTTGAACTGGGTGGAAAAGAACTGCTACATCGACATCTGGATCGAGCTCATTCACGCCCTGGGACTCGAGCCGCTTGCCATGCTGGCATTCACCGTCGCCATCGACTTCGAGGGCGATCAGTGGACGTTTTTCAAGCCGCCGCACGAGGATTTGAAGGCGCTGTATGGAATCGATGTGCAGGAACTCTATGTCTGGCGCCCGCTGATCGAGCACGCCGTCGAGCATCTGAGCGCCGGAAAATTCATCAGCACCGAAGCCGATGCCTACTGGCTGCCGGATACCGCCGGCACCGATTACCGGGAACAGCACACCAAGAGCACCATTGTCCTCAATGAGATCGACGTGGCCGCGCGCCGGCTGCACTATTTTCACAACGCCGGGTACTTTTCTCTCGAGGGCGAGGATTTCATCAAGCTGTTCCGCCTGGACGCTGCGCCCGATCCAGCTTTCATGCCGCTGTTCGCCGAGCTGGTGCGGCGTGATCGCGCGGCCCCGCGCACCGCGCTTCAGCTGCGCTCAATCTCGCTCGACCTGCTGCGCAAGCACGTGCAGTGGCGTTCGCCCGACAATCCCGTGCAGCGATTTCGCGTGCGATTCGAACGCGATCTGCCGACCATCGCTGCACAGGGCATGGGTCACTACCACGCCTGGGTGTTTGGTACCTTGCGTCAATTGGGTGCGGCCGCTGAATTATCGGCGGCGTACTTGCGTTGGATCGATGCGGCACCGGCGGCCCGCTTCGAGCAGGCCGCGGCGGCCTTTGCGGAGATTTCCACCATCGCCAAATCGCTGCTGCTGAAGATCGCGCGCGCGGTCAATGCCAAACGCGCCCTGGATGCCACGGCGAGTTTCGACGCGATGGCGAGTGCCTGGGATCGCGCGTCCGCAGGATTGGAGAAATAACGTGACTGGGCGGCTGCGTGCCTGCGATCGCGATCGGCGCTGTCTGACCGAAGGTTGGGAAGTCGCGAAGGCAGGCGCACCGGATATGCGGTGGTCGCAGGCGAGTGTGCCCGGGACCGTCGCGGGCCATCTTCGCGATACCGGTGCATGGAATCTCGACGCGATGCTCCGGCTCGACGCGGACGAGTGGTGGTATCGAATACGATTCGCCGCGGAGCCGGTGTCCCCGGGCGAGCGCGTGACACTCGGCTTCGATGGCCTGGCAACGCTGGCGCAGGTGCACCTCAACGGTCAGTTGTTGCTCACATCCACGAACATGTTTGTCGAACATCGCTGCGAGGTTGGGACGCTATTGCGGGCGGAAAATGAACTCGTGATCCGTTTCTCGCCGTTGGATCAATTCCTGAATGTCCGACGCCGCCGGCCGCGTTGGCGCACACCCATGGTGCAACACCAGCAGCTGCGCTGGGCGCGCACGAGCCTGCTGGGACGCACCCCGGGTTGGTCTCCGCCAGCCCCCGCCGTGGGTCCCTGGCGTCCTGTCTGGCTGGAACGGCCGCAACGGGTGGATATCGGCGAGCATCAATTGCGCGCCGATGTCGCGGGCGATGGCGGCAGATTGAGCCTGTCATGCGCCGTGTCGATGTCGGCTGGCACGACGCTCAAGAGCGCGCGATTGATTGCGAAACGCAATGGCCGGCGCGCCGAAGCGAACT
>Ga0210402_10001353_pt1 | contig 25335 bp, 17 predicted proteins | sample IncBWC7MmetaG_FD_161055 | JGI IMG/M metagenome (GOLD analysis project Ga0210402, IMG submission 161055) | Forest soil microbial communities from Barre Woods Harvard Forest LTER site, Petersham, Massachusetts, United States - Inc-BW-C-7-M | ecosystem: Environmental > Terrestrial > Soil >... | reverse complement strand
CGGCACTTTCGGATTGATCGCTGGCTTCGTGCCCGTGGCGACCACGAAGTATTGCCCTTCCAGTTCAACGAAGCCGTTGCTGTTTTCTACACGCAGGTGATGCGCGTCAATGAATTTGCCGAAGCCGTGGATGACGTCCACTCCATTGCGCTTAAGCTGGTCCTGCGTCACCGCCACTTCATTCTCGATCACGTGCTGTACGCGGAAGTTCAAGTCCGCCATCGTCACGTTCTCTTTGACGTTGTAGTTCGAGCCGTAAAAGGTCTTCGAGTAAAAACCGGAAAGATGCAGCACCGCTTCGCGCATCGTCTTGCTGGGAATGGTGCCGGTATTGATGGAGACGCCGCCGATTGCGGCCTGCACTTCGACCACCGCGACGCGCTTTCCGGCCTTTGCTCCCTGGATGGCGGCGCGTTGCCCGCCGGGTCCAGAGCCGATCACAATCAGGTCATACGGTTGCATTTGACGAGTCCGGCGAGTCTTCTTCTGAACGGCCGCAAGGCGGCGTATTCATCGCCACTGGAGTATAAACGACGCCTTGGTTTCGGAGCGCGGGAATGCGCTGAGAATCGCCATCTCCTCCGGCCAGCCGCATAAAATGCTGTTGCGCGGAAAATCCGTGCCCGTTCCGCACGGAACGCGGCCGCGAGTATGCTCCATCCGATCCAAGAACGCGCGATTTGCGCGTGTCAGCCAGATAAGAGGAAAGAATCTCGTTGCAGACTCGCTCGCAATGCTGTGGGTCTTTCAACGGAAATAGCACTTCCACTCGTTCATAGAGATTTCTCGGCATCCAATCGGCGCTTCCCAGGTAGATTTCTGCCTTGCCTCCATTTTCAAAATAAAAAATCCGGCTGTGCTCTAAGAATCGTCCAACGATGCTTCGCACGCGAATGCGGCTGCTCACGGCACGAAGTCCCGGCACCAATCCGCATTGCCCGCGCACGATCAACTCGATCTCCGCACCTGCTTGCGAGGCGCGGTAAAGCGCTCGGATGATCGGCGGATCGATAACCGCGTTGACCTTTGCGATTATCCGCGCGGGACGCCCCCGCCTCGCGTGGCGCGCCTCCCGGTCAATCAGCGCGATGCACGACTTGGCCATATCTCGCGGAGCCAGCAGCAGCGGCTTGTAATTCGGCTGCTCGGCGTACGCCGTCAGAAAATTGAAAACGTCATGCACAGCGGAAGTTATAGCATCGTCGTTCGTAAGCAGGCTCAGATCGCTGTAGTACTTCGCCGTCGAGGGATTGTAATTCCCTGTGCCCAGATGCGCGTATCGCCGAATTTTGCCATCCGGATCTTGCCGCACGATCAGCATGAGTTTCGCGTGCGTCTTCAGCCCAACAAGCCCGTGAAAAACTTGTACGCCCGCGTCCTCGAAGCTCCGCGCCCATCGGATATTGGTCGCCTCATCGAAGCTTGCCTTTAGTTCCACAACCACGGTCACTTCCTTTTTGCCCGCCGCGTCCAGCAACGCCCGCGCAATCGGCGAATCCGAATTCGTCCGGTAGAGCGTCTGCTTGATGGACAGAACGCGCGGATCGTGCGCCGCTGTCTGCAGAAAATTCACTACCGCGTCGTAGCAATCGTAAGGATGATGCAACAAAAAACCCTGCCGTCGGATCGCTTCGAACATTGAATCGGCGTCGTGCCCCACACGCACCTGGCGCGGCGCGAACGGCGCGTATTTCAAATCAGGCCGCGGCGTCTCCTCGTAGAGATGAAAAAGCCTCTGTAAATTCACTGGCCCCTGCGCGCGAAAAAGGAGCGATTCGTCCAATTCGAATGTCGACACCAGTCGGTTGATAATGTCCGGATGCGCGTCCGCAGCGATTTCCAGACGCACCGCATCTCCCTTGCGCCTTTGCGAAACTTGCGAATCGACCGCGTCGAGCAGGCTCCGCGTCTCTTCTTCTTCCAGATAAAGATTGCTGTTGCGAGTAATACGGAACGGCGCGGAGGCCAGAATTTCGTACCCACGATAGAGCTTCGGTGCGTACGCGGAAATGATCTCCTGCAGCGCCACATAGTGAATCCCGCCGTCCGGCGCGGGCAGGCGCAGAAGGCGCGGCAGCGCTCGCGGCACGGTGAGTACGCCGAAATACGGTTTCCCGTTCCCGCTTTTCCGGCGCCTCAGAAGAAACGCAATGCACAACGCTTTGTTCAGCACGTGCGGAAACGGATGCGAAGGGTCCACCGTAACCGGCGTCAGCATCGGAGACACACGCCGCTCGAAAAAAGTCTTTGCCGCCTGCGCCGCCTTCCCTTCGAGCTGGCTTGCGGGCAATACTCGAATTCCTTCCTTCGCCAGCGCCGGAAGCAGCTCCTCGTTCCAGCATTTGTACTGGTCGCGCACCATCACGTGCATCGCCGCCGACACTTTTTCCAACTCCTCCGCCGCCGTTAAGCCGTCGGGACCGACCTCCCTTGATCCGTGCTCAATTCGCTGCAGAAAACTCGCCACCCGCACCTCGACAAATTCATCGAGATTATTCGCCGTGATCGCCAGAAACTTCACCCGTTCCAGCAGCGGGTTCCCGATGTCCCGCGCCTCCTCCAGCACACGCCGGTTGAACTCCAGCCATTCCAGGTGCCGGTTGAGATAGAAACGCGGATCGTCAAGCGCAGTGCGTGTCATAGATTTCTCAAGAGACCAAGACTGATAGCGCAGCTGTGTTACGCGCAGATGAATGCGCTAAAGGAATGCTATTCTGCGGAGCATCTATGGGAGGCCCGATGAGGCTAGCGCACATTCTTTTTGCCGTCGTACTTCTTCGCAGCGCAATCCAACTTAGCGCGCAATCCCCAACCTCGTCCTTGGAGAAACAGGCCGACGCAGTTTTTTGTTCCGTAACCCAAGAAAAAGCTCCCGGATTGGCCATACTCGTACGCAAAGATACACGCGCAGCGCTTGAAAAAGGATACGGTGTCCGCGATTTGCGGACACACGCGAAAATCGACCAGCACACCAATTTTCGCCTCGCCTCTTTCACCAAACAGTTTAGCGCCATGGCTGTCATGCTGCTCGTCCATGATGGAAAGCTCCGCTATGACCAGACTCTCACGGAAGTGTTCCCGGATTTTCCCGCCTACGGTAAAAATGTTTCCATTCGGAATCTTCTCAATCACACCGGCGGCTTACTTGACTACGAAGATTTAATGGAAGCCGAGGAAAAAATCAAAGGCCCGCTCTGGTCGCCAGAACACCAAATTCAGGACGACGAAGTTCTTAGCCTCTTGAAAAAACAAACAAAAGGAAAATTCGCACCGGGAACGAGCTGGTCTTATAGCAATTCCGGCTACGTCGTGCTCGGCCTCGTCGTCGCTAAAGCGTCGGGGCAATCTTATGGAAATTTTCTCCACGCGCGCATTTTCGCACCGCTGCACATGGATCACACCATCGTCTATCAAAAAGGAAAAAATGAAGTCGCGAACCGCGCCTTCGGGCATTCCAAAGAAGGCGATTCACTGAAGGAAACCGATCAAAGCTCCACGTCTGCCACGCTCGGTGATGGCGGCATTTATTCCAACCTCGAAGATCTAGCTAAGTGGGATGACGCTCTGCGGAATCACACTCTGCTCAACGAAAAAGAGATGCAGCTCGCTCTAACGCCGGTGAGACTCAACGATGGGTCCCAGCCCCACTGGCCAAAGGAATCCAATGACGACAATCTGCATCCCGGCAAGCCCGTCTTTTACGGCTATGGCTGGTTCCTCGATCCCTATCAGGACCACCTGCGCATGTGGCATACGGGAAGCACCATGGGGTTCCGCACCGTCATTGAGCGCTTCACCGCCGACAATCTGACGGTCATCATCCTCTGCAACCGGGCCGATCTCGATTCAGAAGCCCTCGCCTTGAAAACTGCTGAGCTCTATTTGAATTTAAAGCCGAGAGAATAGGCTTGCGCGTCAGGACAATCCCGCCAGCTTCCCCAATCCCTTCATCTTTGCCCGCGCGGCCATTGCGCCGTACTGCTTCATCATCGTGCGCATCTGCATGTACTGCTTCAAAACCTGATTCACGTCCTGCACGGTCGTGCCGCTGCCCTTGGCGATCCTCTTCCGCCGCTTGCCATCAATAATGTTGTGATCCTGCCGCTCCTGGTTCGTCATCGAGTTGATGATCGCCTCGACCTGCTTCAACTTCCCCTCATCCACCTTCGCGTCCTTCGGCAAATTCTGCAGCGGTCCCATCTTCGGCAGCATGTCCACGAGCTGTTCGAGCGGCCCCATCTTGCGGATCTGTTTCAACTGGTCGCGGAAATCTTCCAGTGTGAATCCCTCTTTGCGCAGCTTGCGCTCGAGCTCCGCGGCGGCCTTCTTGTCGACCGTCTGCTCCGCTCGCTCGATAAGCGACATGATGTCGCCCATGCCCAGCACGCGCGAAACGATCCGCTCTGGATAAAATCCTTCCAGCGCGTCGTATTTCTCGCCCAGTCCCACGAACTTCACCGGCGCTCCAGTAACTTTCCCGATCGAAAGCGCTGCCCCGCCGCGTGCATCGCCATCCAGCTTCGTCAGAATCACGCCCGTAAGCCCGAGCCGTTTGTGAAACTCCCCCGCCGACCGCACCGCGTCCTGGCCAATCATCGCGTCCGCAATAAACAGAATTTCGCTAGGCGCAAGCTCTTTCTTCAACATGCTCAATTCGCTCATCAAATCATCGTCGATGTGCAAGCGCCCTGCGGTGTCCACAAGAATTACGTCGCTGGCAGAAAGCTTCGCTTCCCGGATCGCCCCCTTTACAATTTCGAGCGGCTTGTCCGTCCCTGCGCCAGGCCACAACGCCGTACCCACCGCCTTGGCCACTTGCGCAAGCTGTTCGCGCGCCGCAGGCCGGTACACGTCCGTCGAAACAACGAGCGGTCGATGACCATGTTGCACAAGCCATTTCGCCAATTTGCCAGTGGTAGTCGTCTTACCGGAACCCTGCAATCCCACAATCATCCATACGGACGGTGGCCGCGAAGCAAACAGCGGCTTGGCATGTTTCCCCAGCATCGCGGACAACTCGTCGCGAACTACTTTGACCACTTGCTGGTCCGGCGAAAGTTGCAGCATCACCTCGCTGCCCAGCGCCTGCTTGCGAATATTCGCGAGCAACTCATCGGCCACGCCAACGTTCACGTCGCCTTCGAGCAGCGCCTCGCGAATCTCCCCCAGCGCCACGTCCAGGTGCTCGTCCGTGAGCTTTCCCTGCCCGCGCAGGTTCTTAAATGTCCGCTGCAGCTTTTCTGTCAGGTTTTCAAACATGACGTCTACTGATGCCTCAGAACTGGCCCCTCAAGAATAGCAGGGCTAGGCGGGCGAGTGCACGGAGAGCTGGTGTGAAACACTCCATCACGACATCGAGCACCAACAAAAATTAGAAAGTCATTCCGAGCGTAGTGAGGACCTCTGCGCCTCCGAGCGTTTTGGCGAGGAGAATCTGCTTTTCGCTTCCTTCAGCTCAATAGTGCCAGGCAGCCGTCGGTTCACCCGCCGGAGCGTTCTTTGTAACATGCTCCGCCATCCACTTCACCAAATTCGCCGTAGTCGTCGGCTGCCATCCGTGCCCTTTCGTCGGACGCCCGTACTGAAAATCGCAATCGCACGGCGGGTTCGTCAGCTTTTTCATCTCTTCATCCAACTTATATACCGCCAAGTTCAAATAAAAATTGTCCATGTCGCCGACGTACACATGAATTTTCCCGCGCAGCTTCGGCCCAAGCGTCGCCCAATTTGTTCGAATGTTGTAGCTCAGGTCGTACCCGTGGTCGCGCATATACAGCGCCACGCTGTGATCGATCCTGCCCGTCTTCTTGTCCCACAGTGGTTTCGGATAACCATCGTCGCCAATCGGCCCGTATGCCGCGTCCCAAATTTCAATCTGCTCACCAGAACGGTTATGGCTACCCAGGACATCTTCCATCTGGCTGAACTGTTGAATCGTTATCTCGTCCTGCCCCTCTGACGTCCGCTCGATATAACGCGGCACCTGTACCCACGTGTGTCCCGGCTCGACAAACGCATTGTCATCTTCGTATGCGTTCACCGTCCCATAGCGCCGGAAATCAATCGAGTCCGGATATAGCGTCCATGTCCCTCCGAAATAGTCCGGATAAAACACCTGCGCTCCCAACGATTCCCATCCCCCAGTCGACCCGCCCGTCAGCACTCGCGCGTACGGCTTCGCAATCATCCTGAAGTGCGCTTCCAGGTAGGGAATCATCTCCTTAACCAACGCGTCGCCGTACGGACCATTGTTTACCGAGTTCACCGCATACGAATCGTCGTAATACGGTGTCGGATGCTGGAAGGTGACCGCGATCATCCGCGGAAAATCATCCGAGTTCCATGCCTGGTAGAACTCGTGTCCAGTCTCCCGATTCAGATCGTTTAGCGATTGTCGTAACGCCGCGCTGACCGGAAATTCCTCCGTCGAAAAATCAAACGGCGGCCTCAAATTAAAATGGTTGTGCTGAAAAATAACGGGGTAGTGCGCGTTTGCATGCTCGTCATAGCCTTTCGGCAGCAGCAGCGTCGCGCCCAGGTACATCGGGTGTCCCCAAAACTTCGTCAACATCTCGCTCTGAATCTTGACGTGCTTCACCCACGCCGTATCCGCAGGCATCTGCACAGGAGGAATCTCTTTCGTCAAACTCAGCTTGATGTCGTACCCCGCGGCCGGATCCAAATGCACTTTCTGCACTTCGCTGTACAAATTTCCCGGCGAGCGATTGAAATGCTGCCCCTCCCACTGGTCCATGTGCAGCCAAACTGTATGCCCATCCGCCCGGTGAAACTCTGTATAAATGTTCACAATCGCCTGCACGAAGTAATCGCCCGCGGGAATTTCCCGCAAACTGCGCACCGGCGCCCCCGGTGTGCTCGCATCAATCACCGCGGCCTGCTCCGGTGCCAACGCATTCACGTCCACGCCAAACAGTGGCCCCGAATCTCCCCAGCCTCCCGCCGTCAGCCGCGGCTCGGGCTTGTCCTTCGTCGTAATCACGACAAACACTCGCCCCGTGATCGCTCCCGCATGCGCCGAAGCCGGAAACGACACTTCAATTTTCTCTTCCGCAGCATTCGGATTCGCCGCTGCATGCACGCTCGCCGTCAACAAAACGATCGCTACACTCACAGCCGCGCTAAAGTAGTTTTTCACTTTTATTTTCATCTCGCTCCCTCACAGGCGCCGTGAGCGTACTACACGACTCGCTCCGCATTCAAAAATTTCCGCCCCAAGACACGGCACGCTTCAACCCTCAGCTCACCCCTTCCTGATAAAGCCCGACCAAGTTTCCCGCCGGGTCGCGGAACGTCGCGATCCTGCATGAACTGCCCGGCGAGTCCGGGTGCGATTCCTCCACGACTATGCCGCCGTTGGCCGTGACCTTCGTAAGAACGGCATCGATGCTGTCGACCCAGATGTATGGCAGCAGCCCGGGCTTGCTGGAACACTCTCGACCCATCACCCAAGCGCCGCTTACGTTTCCCGTCGCGTCATCGAAGCTCGGGCGCGCCGTCTCCCGGTGCCGGATGTTCCAGTCGAATACCTTCTCGTAGAACGCGGCGGACTGATGCACATCGACCGCAGGAATCTCCAGGTAACACCAGCGTGGCCGCCGCAGCAGAGCGACGCGATGTGCAGCCTCCGCAACAGCAGCTCCCCATGCGTCTGGGCTCGCGTCCCGCGCGTGCCGCGAAAAAAGCCAGTGGTGTCCATCAAGATCCTCGGCCGCATACTGGAATTCCCCATAAACCGTCTCATGCGGCTCCTCCAGAATCTTGGCGCCCGCGGCTTTCGCACTTCGAAAGTGCCCCTCCACATCATCCACAAACACCGTCAAGCTCTGTGTTCCATAGCCCAGTTTTGCCGGGCTCGAGCTGCCTGCTCCCGCCTGCTTCACCATGATCCACGCGTTGCCCAAATGCACTTGAGCCCCGCTGATCGGCTCGCCGTAACGATAGTGCTCCCGAAAACCAAACGTCCCGCTCAACCACGCGATCGCGCTCGCAAGGTTTTGATACATCACGTGCGGCAGCACGGTATCTGGCGGCACGGAGCGATTCTCAATCATTGCGTTTCCTCCTGAGGACAGGATTCCACAGAGCCGTGGCATCGCGCGTCACTCTCGCAAACTAGAATGACAATCAAATGCCCTAACTTTATCTTGCAAAAAAACGTCGGCCACCGAAACAGTAGCAGTCCTCGCAGGCGCGACTTATTCCTTACCACCACTCTCGCGCAACAGCGTCACCGCCTTATTTTCACCGCCAGGAAACAACTTCGCGTACCCCAGCGGCGTGCATTCCACGATTTCCCCGGGCCGCTCATAGTGCCCAGGAAGTTTCGCGCGCACCGATAAGTCCGCGCCACGCCCCACCAATAACTGCGCCACCGGCAATCCCCAATCAAAAAACTGCGTCACCGCGTGGAAAATTGGCGTCTGTCCCCCAACTCCAGACTCATCCACTTCCGCCCGTGCGTTGACGTCCGCCCCGCTCTCCAGCAATAGTTTCGCCGCCTCCACGTTGCCGTACTCCGCCGCCACGTGCAGTAGTGTTGCTCCTCGCAACTTCAGCAGCCGCGCTCCCGTACTCCCAAAATCCAGTTCAGGAAATCGCCGATGCACCAGCCCTGCGTCAGCATCAATCCGTTCCGCCAAGCGATCCAGCCTCCCGCGCAACAAATCCAACACAGGCGGCACATCGTACTTCGTCACCCCTCCCGCGTTAGAGAGTATATCCATGCACTCCGCCAGTTGCGGCGAACGCCCATACGTCCCGATCACATAGTCCAGTGCCGTCCCCGGATACTTCCGCCCCGCTCGCGCACAGTTCGGATTCGCCCCATGCTCCAGCAGCCATTGGATCGGCTTCGGTTCGACTGTCTCGCACGGCGCAAAAAGTATCGGGAAGTATCCATTCCACTCGGCATTCACGTCCGCGCCATGCGCCACCAGCAACTCCATCATGGGTATCCGTTGTCCGAGGAGCGCCGCTCGCATCAACGGCCCGTCACCGCCCTGATGCACATCCGACCCGTTCTCGATCATCCATTCCGCCATACCCAATCTCGCCGGACCAGGTGCCTCCCACGGTACCCGGCATTCCGCCACCCACGTCAACGGCCCATTCTTTCCGTAACCCAGCGGAGCGCGATGCAGCTCCGGATTGCGCGTCATCAGACTCTTGACCCGCTCCAAATCATTCGCATCGATCGCCAGTTTGAGCTGTCCAATCTCCTCGAGCGCATCTACGTGCGCCTTCAATTTCGGCCAGCTCGCAAACCCATAGCGCCGCGCAATCTTGAACTGCGCATCGCTTAGCGATTCAGCACCTCCGGCCTTCAGCAAATCCTTGGCCTGATCCTTCAAATGACGGAGATTGGGGCGGTCGGGTAGTGGACGCGGCGCGTCCTCGGGAAGGGTCGGCATAGCGACCTCCTTTCATCAACTCGCCCGTCGTCCGCACATCGGGCTGAAAGAAGGTTCGCAATAATGCTTTGCAAACAGGTGGGCTTCTGCCCTTTCCGCGGACCGGATGCGTCCCTTACGCACGGGCATCCTACCACAATCCTCTTTAGCAACGCGCCTCACATTCCGTGCGCATTCGCCCCGAAGGATGTAAAATGCGGCCCGCTAGCGAGCTTTCAATTCAAAGGCGGCAACTATGGCAATCGAACGGCGTGAATTTCTGAAGACCACGGGGAAAGCAATCACTGTTGGAGCAGCTTCTCTTGCGCTCGGCGGCAAGATTCTCGGCGCAAACGATCGTGTTCGCGTGGCAGTTTGCGGCGTGCGCGGCCGCGGCAAAGATCACATCCATGGGTTTGCGCACGTCCCCGGAGTCGAACTCGCCGCTCTCTGCGACGTCGATGAAAACGTCCTGAGCGAGCGCATCTCCGACGTCGAGAAGCTGAGTTTGCCAAAGCCCAAATCCTACGTCGATGTTCGCAAGCTTCTCGAAGACAAAGACATCGACGCCATCTCCATCGCCGCTCCCAATCATTGGCACTCGCTGATGGGCATCTGGGGCTGCCAGGCAGGCAAGGACGTCTACGTCGAAAAGCCCTGCTCCCACAATACCTTCGAAGGACGCCAGCTCGTTCGCGCCGTAAAAAAGTACAACCGCATTTGCCAGCACGGCAGCCAGTCGCGTTCCAACCCCGGCATGATCGAAGCCATCCATCATCTCAGTGACGGCACCATCGGCGACGTCTACGTGGCTCGCGCGCTTTGTTACAAGTGGCGCCCATCCATCGGCCACGCCGAGCCGGAGCCTGTCCCCGCCGGCGTTCATTATGACCTGTGGACCGGCCCCGCCCCGCTCAAGCCCTTCACAAAAAATCGCTTTCACTACAACTGGCATTGGATTTGGGACACCGGCAACGGCGACGCCGGCAACCAGGCCATCCACGAAATCGATATCGCCCGTTGGGGCCTCGGCGTTGGCTTCCCCACAACCGTCTCCGCCATGGGCGGACACTTTATGTTCCAGGACGATCAGGAAACGCCCAACACACTGAATGCCACCTTCTGTTTCGATGCTTCCGACGGCAAGCGCAAAATGCTCGATCTCGAAGTCCGCCACTGGATCACCAACCACGAAGCGGAAATCGGCACAGGTGCTTATGGAGCCAGCGCCGTTCCCCCCGCGGGACTCACCGGCGGCGCAAACAAAAAGCCTTCAAGCGCTCAGTCCCTCGGCCCCAAGGACGCAAAATCCAACACCATCGGCAACATCTTCTATGGCTCAAACGGCTATCTCGCCATCGACGGCTACGACGCCTACAAAACTTGGCTCACCGGTGAACTCGAACCAGGCCCCCACGGTAAAGCTGCCGGCGACCACTACGCCAACTTCGTCGACTGCATTCGCAGCCGTCGCGCCCAGGATATTCATTCGCCCATCGAGGAAGCCCACATCTCCGCAACTCTGGTTCACCTGGCCAACGCTTCCTATCGCCTCGGCCGCACTCTGCATTTCGATCCCGCCACGGAGCAAGTCATCGGCGACGAAGAAGCCAATCGCCTCCTCCGCGGCACCTATCGCGCTCCCTACGTCGTCCCCGAAGAAATTTGATCCGTTGCGGTGATACGTTGCGGTTTGTTCGCCCGCAAATCGGCACCGCGACGCTTCATCGCGCACCTTTCGTCCCGGCCGTGCGCGTCCTGGTCGCCCAGCTCACAACACCGTCATTTCGAACGGAGCAGGCCGACGCATTCTCTTTTCACGTTTGCTCCTGCAAACGTGTCGGCCTGCGCAGAGAGAAATCTCTCTTCCTCTTCTCACGCGCCCCTGGTAAAACCGACACCCGGGCGCCCGGATGACCAGTTCGTGGCCCAATTTTTTTAATAGAAAAATAAAAGAGTTAATATACGCATATGACTGTAGCTCCCGCGGACCGATTTATTGAGGCGGTCAAGCCTCTTCTGCACCTCTGGCAAACGGTTCGGGTGTCTGGAATGGCGTGTTATCTAAATGGAGCGTGGTCCAACGTCGGCATACGGGTTCAGCTACAAGAACACCTGCCGAGTATTTCAGAGATTCAGTCGCCAGACCAACGCTTCATGTACTACATGATTGATTATCCCTTGCAAGCATTGCCCGACATTGTGGGACAACTAACAGAAGCTGGCTCCTTCACTCTTGAGCAGAACCGGGGAACTGGCGGCGCGTTTGCAGAGATATCCCTCAAGCCGCCACGTCCGGAGTCGGGGATGGGGGTCCACTGGTACCCTCCAAACAAGCGCGAACCCACGCCGGCACAGCGTAAGTCTGGCGCCCGCAGGACTTCAATCGTAATCATCTCTTCCGGCCAGATGCTCCACGACGTTCTGGACCAAGACTTACGAATGATTTTAGACAGCAGACTCCGCCTGGCCGACCCCGCGCACGACGGGCTCGCGGGACTGTCCAAACAACTCTTCCCGGGGGCCGGCTTCGAGAATTGGCAGCAGACATTGGTTGAGGTGATGGCAGAGCTACCATTCGAGATCGAATCCACGGAAGCCGGGAAGATACTTGTCCGAGCCTCGTCCAGAATGGTGGATGGCTCCCTAACCACGATTTGTTTTTACGGACCACAAGTAGGAAATAAAACGCCACGGACTGTCCTCCGTCGCGCCGACGATGCCGAAATCCTTGATTCCACACTATTGCAGTGGGAACGTATTTTGGACTGGCCGGACCGCGCCGAGACCGCGAAGGTTACCCTTTTCTATAAGGAAGAGGAGATCCAATCGATCCAATTATCGCGGCGAGCGCAGTCGAGAGGCGACCTTACGCAAGCCCCACAGATTAGAACCGAAAAGCAGGCGCGACGTCCTACTCCCTTGTCTGCACCAAAGCAAGCACCAAGTCCGGCACCGACTAAAGACATGAATATCTTTAAGACGGCACTCGAAGTCTACCGTTCCTTGGGGATTGTCGGGGCTGGAGGTGCCGGTGTAGTCCATAGAGTTGTCACTGATGACGGTCAAGTGTTCGCTTTGAAACTCCTAAACGCGGACAAAGCAACCTCCCAGAATCGCAAACGGTTTAAGACTGAATTGCACTTCTGCGCGAATAACGAGCATCGGAACATTATTACCGTGCTAGATCATGGGATTGCCTTGAATAACGGAAAAGACTGCCCTTTTTATGTCATGCCTTATTATTCCAAGACCCTGCGCGATCTGATGAAAGAAGGGGTAGCGCATGAAAGAACTCTCCCGCTCTTTTGCCAGATTCTCAACGGTGTCGAGGCCGCGCACTTAAAGAACGTATGGCATAGGGACCTCAAACCAGAAAATGTCCTTTACGACGGTCCTAACGAAACTCTTCTAGTCGCCGACTTTGGGATCGCCCACTTCGCGGAAGAGGAGCTCTACACCCTTGTCGAAACTGGTGCGAACGACCGACTCGCAAACTTTCAATATGCGGCTCCTGAGCAAAGGGCGCGCGGGCGAAAAATCGATCATCGCGCGGATATTTTTGCGTTGGGCCTCATCCTGAACGAGTTGTTCACGGGGCATGTTCTTCAAGGCGTGGGATACGTGCAGATAGGCCAAGTGAGTACCAATTTCTCCTATCTCGACGAAATTGTCGAAAAAATGGTTCAGCAGTCCGTAGACAACCGTCCAGGCTCAATTGACGAGATAAAAAGAACCCTCACAACTAAAGGGAACGAATTCGTCTCAAGGCAGAAGCTTGACGCGCTACGACAAACAGTCGTGCCATCCCATACCGCTACGGACCCCCTCATCCAAAACCCAATCCAGGTTGAAGACGTAGATGTCCGTGGAGACACACTAGTTGCCATTCTCAGCCAAGCTCCTCCTCCAGAGTGGATACGAGTTTTTGTCCATCCTCGCGCGATGTCATATATCGCAGGGACTGAGCCAGCGAACTGGAGATTCGCCGGGAATGAAGCAAAGGTAAGAATCGGCCACGCCGAGAACTCGGCCAAGCAAATCCTAAATAATTTCAGAGACTACGTCAGAGGCGCAAACGTGCTTTACAAGGAAGTGTTAGAAAACGCCGCGAAACAGACGGAAGAGAACGAAAAACGTGCCCTACAACAAAAGATCGCCGAAGAAGAAAGACGACAACGGCTACTCAAAAACCTTAGATCCTAGAGTCCTCAAGGCTTCAGCGGCTGCCGCATGATCGACTCTGCCCACACTAACCCTCAACCAGGCCTGATTGGATGATGGCGTCGGCTCCTTCCTCCGAGTAGACTTGGTCGCATCCTCCGCCTCAATATACTTTGCCGAGAAGTATCGCAGCGATATTCTATCCGCGCGTTGAGTGTGCCCACATGCAAGTGTTGTGATATAAGCACTTTTATGATTGCCTTATTCTGGATTCCGTCCGACTCCACTCTCACGATTCTGAAGTATTCGGGTAGCGCTTTGGCTGCCTTATATGGCGTCTACGCGACACTGGTGGAATTCAAGAAAGAAAAAGAGGGTCGAAAAGTCCTCACCCGGAGTGGGTTCATTGGGATAGCGTTTCTCATTGTCGTTTCCGGTGTTGGTCTACTGTCCGACCGATTTAAGGACATCAAAGACCGTGCTGAGAATGCAAACACGGCTGCCAATCAAGCTAAGGTTAGTGATATGTTGCAAAGGCAGTTGGACTCCACCAAGGCTCTTAACGCAGAACTGCAAGAACAGTATGAAAACAACAATCGCAATTTTGGGAAAATCGAGAAGCATTTGCCCCCAACGCTCCGAGAAAGAACGGCGAAGCTAGTTGCAGACTTGCAGAAGTTTATTGATACGTGGCGAAAAGATGCGCCCGATTATTCTCGATACGCCAATCTGCCTGACGCGCAGGATAAATACGCAGAAGCTATTAGCGCCAGCCAGAAGGACATGCTGTCGGCTTTCAAAGATTCGAATCTAGCTGTGGCTGTGACTACTACGGTTCAAGACCTTCAGAAAGATTTGGCTTTCAATAATCGGCAATGTGGCCCTGCGTCTATGGGGTCTTTGAGGGATATCGATGACTGCAAAGGCGCTCTTAAGTTAGCCCTAATATGGCTGAACAAAAGGAGCTCAACCAACCCCGAAATCATGCCGCCCAACGCAGCCCCACATTGAGTTTCTGAGATGATTTCTGGCGGGTGGAACATTCCTTACTGGCCGGGAGGATCGCGACTTTGTCTTTCTCCGTCGGGTGCGGGTACCCCATCCTTGCGCGTTTGGTTTTACAAGGGTGGGTCTTTCGTTTTCCTTTTTCTTCTATCCTTAGTTCGTCTGACGAGTGGGCGGGCTCCCGTGTGCCGGATTCGATCTTGGAACTTTAAACCTTTCCTCGCCCAAATCTTTCGACAACTCCCTCCGCAACGCAGCCATCCTGATAGGATCTCGAACCTCCAACGCTTCTTACTCCTGACGCGCCCCATCGTTCTTCATTCCAAGTGACGCTAGCCGCGTGCGGAGACCCTCTGGTTTCTTCCCCGGCTCCCATTTTTCAGGCCCCGAGTCTCCACCCTGTCTCCCGCAATCCACCGCCGCCGTTTAACCCCCAAATTCTGCCGTTCGACCTCTATTTTCTACCATTCCCTGTAATTCACTTTACCCCCTCGCCAATCCCGTGCTACCGTTTCCTATGGTTCGCTCGCCAACCATCTCGTCACCCTTCCGTTTGCCACTCGGCCCGGTCTTCGTGAATTGTGTGCCATCCGTGCCCTGCACCTGTCCCGATCCGCTCGGGGCGATGAATTGCCCTCCCTCAGCTCGCGCCACTAGCCAGTCACCACTCGCCACTGCTGCTGTAAGTCCTTTCCTTGCCACTATTACAAGCCATCTGCAACTTACTGAAAACACAGCAACTTTAAGTCCTGCATTTGCCACTCTTACAGACCGCGTCAGGAATAACTCCTTTGTTTGCCACTCTTACAAAAAACACCCGGGGTGGGGGTCACATCGTTCAAGCCAAATCTTCTTTTTCCGTAATCTAACCACTCGCCTCTCACCACTCTCTGCTATGTCCTTTGTAATCCGCACTTACGGAAAATCCGCCAGTAACTCCTGTAGAATCCGCACTTCCAAAACACAGGACTTAAAACCATTTAGAATGAACACTTCCGAAAAAACCCCCCGGGGGGTACCTCCCTCCAGCCAAAATCTTTCGGTCTTCGCCGTGAGGTTCGTTGTGAACGCACCGAATTTCGAGCTTCCATTTTCGAATTTCGTCCTTCGATCCACATGGAACAAATCTCCTGCTCGCGCGTCTTCACAGGTGCGAGGTGATGTCCATGCGTAAGTTCATGATGGGGCTCGGAGTGGTGATGCTGATGACGGCGGTGTTGACCATGCGGCCCCTGCGAAGCCGCGCCGACGATAGCATTCAGGGCGACTGGCACGCCAAATTCATCTCAGAGACGAATTGCGTCTGCATCGATCTCGAGGTCGAGCGCTCCAGTTGGGGTCATCACCAAAACTGGGGCAACACCCACAAGATCAGCGACTTCTCCGGTCTCGACGCAAACATCGCCACCGCGAAAGATTCGCCCGTCCACTTCGAGCTCCGCCGCGACGCCGGAATCATGAGTTTTGACGGCCGCTTCCACGACGGCCAAGGCAGCGGCAAGTTTAGTTTTTCCGCCAGCGGCGAATATGTCCAGGGCATGAAAGCGCTCGGCTACTCCAACCTTTCGCAGGAGCAGCTCTTCGCGTTCGCCATTCATGACGTCTCCCGCCAGTTCGTCAAGGACATGAATGACGTCGGCTATCGCAACCTCAGCACCGATGACCTCATGGCCTTTCGCATTCACGGTGTTTCGCCGGAATTCACTCGCGCCATGCTCGGGCTTCTCCCTGAGAAACCGTCCACCGATGATCTGGTCGCCATGCGCATCCATGGAGTAAGCCCCGAATTCACCAAGGAAATCAATGCGCTGCTAGGCAAAAGATTTTCTGTAGACGAACTCGTCGCCTTCCGCATCCACGGAGTCTCTCCCGATTTCGTTCGCGAAGTCCGCGAGTCCGTCTCGAAAGATGTTTCCGCCGATGATCTCGTGGCCATGCGCATTCACGGCGCCAGCCCGGAATTCGTCAAGTCCATGACTTCGCTCATGGGCCGCCATCTCGACGTTGAGCAACTCGTTGCATTCCGCATTCATGGAGTCAGCCCGGAATTTACCGAACAAATCCAGCAGCTCGTGGAAAAAAATATTTCGTCGGACGACCTGGTCGCCTTCCGCATCCACGGTGTAAGCCCTGAATTTGTAAAGAGCATGAAAGAAGCGGGTTACGCAAAGATCTCGCCGGATCAACTCGTATCCATGCGCATTCATGGCGTCGACGCCGCCTTTGTAAAGGAAGTCCGCGACCACGGCTACAAAGATCCGTCCATCGACGACTTGATCGAAATGCGCATCCACGGCCTTCGCCACCGCGCATCGCTGTAAGCCCCGTCGCTATGGTGTGGCCATATAGAACGAAGTAGTAGTAAACGCGGGAGTAGTAAGCCCAGGAGTAGCAAACGCAGAAATCCGGCTAGAACGTGAGCCGCACGCCGAGTTGGGCGGCGAACGGAATTCCGACCGTCGTGCCTGGCCCGAAAAAATCGCCCAGCCCGCCCGCGGGAACCGCCAATTGGCTCAGCCGTGTAACCGGCGTCGTGGCGGTGCACGACGCGTTGGCGCAAATATCGGTTACATTGCCCGATGCCGCTTGCGCAGCCGGAACCGGCAAGGCCGCCACGTTGGTCACGAAGTTCGCGCCGGCATTGTTGCGGTTAAAAAGATTGAAAAATTCGATGAACGGCGAGACAACCCACTTCTCGTGAAACCTGAACGGGCGGCTGGCGCGTAGATCGGCCTGAATGTACGGAGTTCCGCGGAATGCATCGAGTGAAGTCGGCACGCCGTTCACGGAAATCCGGGCGCTCTCATCCGCCGTGGTGATAACAAAAGGCCGCGCGCTTTCCGCCTGAATCAGGGTAGTAAGTTCGAAGCCGCCAGGCGCGTGGAAGGTTCCCGCAAGCACGGCGCGATTGCGGATGTCCTCTCCGGATGGTCCGTAGTCGCCGGGGCCAAACGGGTTTGAGGTATCGCAAACGCCGTTAACGTAATCGAAAAGTTCGCCGAGGACGCAGCCCCACGTTTTTGCGGAAGAGAGAGTGTAGTTCGCGACGAAATTCACCCGCTTCGCAACATTTCCTTGTAAATGCAGAGCGAGCGCCTTGTAGCTGGAACGATTGTCGCTGCGAAATATGGAGATCCCGCTCGGATAATCGTAGCGCCGATAACCGTGCATGCCAGTCTCGAGGATCCAGTCCGCGCTCAGAATCCAGTTGGCATTGAAGGCGTGCTGAATGCCCGCGGTCGCGTGCAATGCATACGGCGTGTGGTAATTCGGATCGATCAATGCTAGCGGGCCAGCAAGATTCTGTACGTTGAAGTTGTTCACGGCGTTAAACGCTTCTACCCATCCGTTCTGCGCGAGATCGTTGTAGTAAAGCCCGAATCCTCCGCGAAGAACAGTGTTCCCCGAAGAGCCGAGGCCGTACGCAATTCCCAGCCGTGGAGCGAACGCTTTGCGATAGTCGTGTGGAATTCCGGAGATGATGCCGTTACCGGCGAGCGCAGGGTTCAAGTTCTGTTCGTGGCCGGAAGCCACGAAGAGGCCGAATGTGGTGTCGTAGCGCAGGCCGTAATTAAGGGTCAGAGTTCGCGTGACGCGCCAGGAATCTTGGGCATAGAGGCCGAGGCGCTGCACATTTTGCGAAAAGCTGCCGTCGCCTGCGGGAGTGACGGTGCATGATGTACCGGGAGTGATGTTTGGCGAAGGCGTTGCCGCGCAAGCAGTGAGGTCGGTGCTGAACTGTTGCGGGTCTGCGGCGTAGTCGCTCGGATTGAGGACAAAAGCGACGAGAGTTTCCGCGTTGGACGGGAGCGCGCCGCTCAAGACGGGCTCGTGAATGAAATTGATACCGAACCGAGGAGCGTGATTTCCGATGTAGCCAGCGATATCGTATCGCAATTGGTACTTTTCCTGATTCCGAAGAACGGGAAACGCGGTGATGGCGGTGACGAATTGTTGGTCGCCGAACGTTTCGAAACCGGAAGTGGTGGCCGCGGTGGAACTGAAGGGAAAGGCGAGTGCGAAACCAAGATTGGAATTGCGCGTTTGTGTGAGGTGGAGAAGGCTCGCGCCGAAAACGAATGTGCCAACCCAGGAAGGTCCGAAGGTGTGTTGATTGCTGAGAGCCAGATTCAGGTAGTTGTTGTGCGCAGTGGCTCCGGTGGAAGGCAGAGTGGCTTGCTGAATGAGCGCGTTGTGAGTGGTGTAGCTATCGGCCGAAGTTCGGAAGAACCATCGCGATGAGTTGGATTGGGCCCAGTCGAAACGAATCGAGCCGAGGTAGTCGCGGAATGGAATGGCAACACTTGTGGGAACTGGAATGGAATTGACTGTGGTGGGGCCGACGGTTACTAGTCCATCGGCGGCAAGCTGAGCCAGCGAATTGAATTGAGCCTGACTCTCCGGACTGTAGGCGATGCTGGCGTTCTCATGCACGTATTCGAATGAGGAGAAAAACCAGAGCTTGTCCTTGATGACGGGTCCGCCGATGCTTCCCACGTAATTCTGACGTGAGAAAGGTTGTTTCGGATTCGGCGCAGGATTTTCAATTGGAAAGCGCGCGTTTAGCGAGGAGGCTCGTTCGAAGAACGCTTCGTCTCCGTGCCATTCGTTGGTTCCTGACCTGGTCGTGATAACTACCGACCCGGCGGTGGTGCGTCCCGTATCCGCATCCTGCTGGGCGGTTTGAATAGCAAACTCTTGAATCGCTTCCGGAGAAAAATTCTGGAGGAATCCGCCGATCCAGTCGTCTGAATTATCGGCGCCGTCGACGGACAGATCATTGTTCAAGCCCGAACTGCCGCCAGTGGAAACGGCGGTGATGCGCGCCTTGGTGGGATCGGAAGGTTCGACGGGCGCGGTTCCTGGGGCGAGATAAGCGATATTCGCAAAACTGCGCGCCGCCAGCGGGATGGATTGAAGGTCTTGTTCAAAAATGATGGCCTGCTGCACGGTGCTGGCGAGGTCAATCGACTGGGCCGTGATAGAGGGAATCTGACCGTCGAGGATTATGGTTTGCTGGACCACCGGGAGCTTCAGCGTGATCGTCAACTCCCGGACGGAGCTCACCACGACGGTGACCATGGATTTGGCGTCGGCAAAACCATTGGCGCTGACGACGACCTGGTAGTTGCCGGGGAGGAGATCATCGATGCGAAACTCACCGCGATCATTGCAGGTGGCTTCCCGGACGACTGCTGATTCCGCCGTTTGGACGACGATCTTCGCGGACGGAATTCTGCCGCCGCTGGGGTCTTGCACGGTCCCGCGAAGAGTTCCGCGCGAGTTCTGCGCGGACAACTCGAATGGCTGGAAAAGGAAGGACAAAAACGCGATGCTGCACAGAAAACGTAAGTTCTTTCGCAGGAATTTGGAGTGCATGGCCAGCGACAGGCTACTGGAATGGGGGGACTACTACCACAGGTCGTAGACCGCAGCGGGAAAAGAAAGAGGGCACGATTTATCGTGCCCCTATATCCTTCGGGTGAATTGCGCGCTTGCAAGAAACGACGGCAAGAGCTGCGGGGGCTCCAGGTATGAATTAATGAAGAAGAAGTTCGAGAAGTTCGTGAACGGAGGAAAGAGCCGAAGGGGCGAGAAGGAAAGCGGCAAAACAGCCCGCAAGCAAAAAACTGATGGTGCCGAGGAGAGGCTGGGCATGCCAAGAACGGGTTGGAGCAATCTGGGTTGCGTGTAGCAAGCGATCAACGCGGGCGGAGAGATCGCAATCCCAGGCTAGAAGAGAAGTGGAGAGATAAGGCAAGCGGGGGCCATAACCCATGCGCGCGACATGAACCAGCGCGGCGGCAAGAGAAACGGCACGGCTAGAGTCGCCCGAAGTGGCTTGATCGTCGGCGGCCCACTCCGTGAACTTTCCCCAGTTCTGTTCGAGCGTTCGAAGCGGGCGGACAAAGGGAAAAATGTCCGGGGCCAAAAGAAGGAGGAGCCGCTTGACGTTGTCGCGCGAGGTGCGGTGGGCATGCTCGTGGGACAAAGCAGCATCGAGTTCATCGGCGGAAAGAGCGCGGAACACAGCTCGCGAGATAAGCAGGCGCGGACGAAGAATGCCGGACATGGCGAGAAGAGGAGCTTCGGTTTCGACGAGCAACGCGGTGGAAGATGCTCCCGGCAATCGCGTTTCCTGGGCTGATGCCCGGCAAAGCCTATTGTGACGCATGGAAACGAGGAGAGAGTACGCGGTTCGCGCGATGGAGTGGAGCCAGGTTGCGGCTCCCAGAAGGCCGAGGATGGCGCAGTTCACGCCGACGCGTTCGGAAGTGGCCGCGGGTTCGAGCCAGACGTAGCTGGGGACGCAGAGGCCAAGGACAAAGAGAGTGGCCAGCGCGACGGGAAGCAGCCGAAATGCGAGCAGAAGACGAGCGGCCGTGCTCGGAGTCTTTGATTCCGCGGAGCGTATGGCGGATTTGCACGAGGACCGCACAAGCAAACCTGCGGCGAAGTTCAGGACAAAGAACGACGCGAAGCAGAGAGACAGCAGCCGCAAAAAATAGGGAAGAATCATGGCTGCCCCTGGCGCAAGGTTTCCTTGCGGCGGCTGCGGATCTTCTTTTCGAGTTCGTCAAGGAGCGCGGCATCGTGTTCGCCAACGGCATCAAGCAAACAAGAGATCAAGAGTTCGCGCGAGGGATGAGGGCCCGACAAGAAACCGGCGACCAGATTTCCGGCGCGGCGGCGTTCCCACTCCTGACGAGAAAAAAGCGGCGAATAGACAAAGGCGCGATCGAATTTGTGGCGGCCGAGAAGACCTTTTTTGAAGAGACGATCGAGAGTGGTCATTACGGTCGTGTACGCCAGCGGACGACTGAGCTTCGGGATAACGTCGCGGACATTGCTTTCGCCGCGGGACCAGAGGACTTCCATTAATTCGAGCTCGAGGCTGCCGAGAGCCAAGGAGGTACTGTCGCCGCTACCTCGAGCGACACGATTTTTGAAGAAGCGAATCAAGGTTAGATGCTCATCGGGCCGAAGCCGGAGTCTGGAGAGATTGTAAGTCCCCCACCGAAAAGTGGAAAGGGAAATCCGGCAATCGGCTCGATGAGACGGGTATCCGTTCTAAAATTTCGGCCAACACCCGTTTCTTGGCAGTGGGACGTGCCAGATCGGGAGCAGGTTACAAGAATCTGCATGCGAGTGACGTGGCGACAAGTTTCCGGTCAGCTCAGGATAAACCGCTGAGTTGATCCTGGCCCCAAGGCATTGGCTGGAGCGTGGGATTACTCTTTCTCGGCCGCTGCGTTCGCCCTGCCATGGGTAATTATTGTTTCCGGCCAATTCCGAACTGATCTCCGGCGCGAACGGGTTTGCCATTCGCGAAATCCACTTCCAATAACTTTTCGCTTTGGACAGGCCGTCCTGTTTCGTCTGCCAGAGTGGCAACGATGCGTTTGGTGCCGGTGTCGACGACATCCCCTGTGGAGGGAAAAGCGAGCCGGCCATCGATGCTGAAAGTAATCCAGCCGGGCTGGTCGCGCAGCTTGATACTCATTTTTTGCTTTGGCGGCATCACGGTGGCGTCAAAGATGTGAATGCTGCTGTTTGCGCTGTCGTCGAGCCACAGTTCCTTTTCGCCGGGAGTAAGAGCGATGCCGTGGCTGGGGCAGCCATGCCTCTTGGTGGGACCTTTCTGAAAGCCGGTTACTTCGACGCGGTACAACATTTTTCCTGTTTTATTGTCTCCCACTTCAAAACCGAGCAAATCGTTGACGTTGACGAAACTAAGGGTTTGGCTGCCGTTGATTGTGAAAGGGCGGATGAAATTGCTAAACGGTCCGACCTTGATGATCACCGCGTGGGATTTGGCGTCCACCACGGCAAGAAGGGGCGACTGCAGGCCTGCGAGATAGACGCGGGAGCCGTCCGGGCCATAAATGGTGTTATGCGCGCCTGTGCCGAGAGTGATTTTTGCGAGGACATCGCCGGTGAGGGCGTTCACTACGTGCCAGTCTGGCCCTTCGAAGGTTGGAATGTAGAGCAGTTCGCCGTCTGGGGAGATGGCAAGGCGATCGGCGCCTCCTTCATATTCCTTTTCCCAGACTTTTTTTTCGGTGATGAGATCGAAGCAAGCGACGCGTTTGAAAGTGCTGACGTAGAGTTTGCCGGTTTTCGCGCTGGCGGCGATGCCTTTTACATTCTCGGCGAGCTGGCCGGGCTGGACTTCCCAAGTGGGAATGCGTTTGATCAACTTGTAGGCGGCATCCATGTCGTAGACCAGAATGCCTACTCCACCATACTGCAGTTCGTTGCGAATGCCGGGAACGGCAACATAGAGACGATGCGTATCGTGTTGCTCGGCCGGCATGGAGCCGAGGAACACAAAAATCGCAGGAGCGAGCAGAAAGAGCGCAGAGAAAACGCGGGCGCCTGTTTTCATGAAGTGTTCTCCTTGGCACGAATTTATCGCCATGCTATAGCAGAGCGCATTGTACTCGTCGAGTGAACAATTGACGGCTACGACGGCCACGCGTGCAGTTGCCGCTGACCACCGGGTCAGCGCTTGACGACGGTCACCGTGATCTGGGACGGATATTGTTTGGAATGATGGACGGCGTTGTGGGCGACGACTCCCTTGGATTCATCGTAGTTGTTGCCGCCAGTGTTTAAATTGCGGTCGAAGCGTGGGAAATTGCTGCTGGAGACTTCGATGCGCAGCTGGTGACCGGCTTCGAAGTAGTTGCTGGTGTTCAGCGGCTGCAGCGTTACTTTGTAGACTTTTTCTTTTTCCATCCAGACGAGGGGCTTGTCGTAGCCATCGCGGTAACGCATACGCTGAATGGATTCGTCGAGATTGTAGGCGCGGCCATCGGGATAGACGTCAATGACCTTGGCGGTGAAGTCGGTGTCTTTGGCGTCGGAGGAGACGTAGAGGGTGGGAGTGATCGGACCGCTGACTTCGACGCCTTCCTCGAAGGGTTTGGAGGTAAAGACGAGGATATCGGAGCGAGCTTCCATCTTGCGCTGGTCGAATGCGCCGCCCTGAACGGCGTCGCCGGTACAACAAACGTTGCCGCCATAGGAAGTGACGGGATTCATCGGATCGTAAGTGAAGGAGTCGGGTTTGTCGGCATCGGGCGGAGAGGTGGAGAGAACACCATCGCCGTTCAGGGAATTCGAATGGCCAGCGCTGGCAAGATAGAAGGTTAGCGGGTGAGCGCCGGAGGGAGGCCAAGTGTCGGAGGTCTGCCACTTGTTCATGCCCATGGTGAAGTAGGTGACTTTGGGAAGCGAGTCGAGGCGCGAGCTTTTCTCGCCTTTAAGGAAGCGGTCGAAGAAGCTGTACGTAATTTCCTGATAATCGAAGCGGGCGTCGCCCATGCTGCGTTCGCCGACGATGGTGTCCGCGGTGGCGCGCGTGTAAGCGCAGTGAGTAACGGGAGCGATGATGACCCATTGCTGGTCGGCGACTTCGGGCTGAGCGGTTTTGCGGACGTGATTGTAGAGGGCGAGGTTGGGGCCGACGGAAACGTCGTACCAGGTCATGAACCAGAGGCCGGGAAGATTGAGCGGCATGTCGTCATGATAGAGGCCGCCTTTGTACCAGGCGGGATCATTGGGAGCGCGCTGAATCATGCGGCCGCCGGTGTCCACAGGCATGGAGTCGGCGAAAATTCCGGGCGGGCCGTCCACGGCTTTCAGAATATCCTGCTCCGGTAGATGCCACAGAGCTTTTGACCATTCGACGGGAGGAAGTTGCTGCGCGAGGTCGAAGGATTTTGATTCGCGGATGAGGTCGGCTTGCGTGGCGTTGGGCGAGAACATGGGGCGGACCTGATTTTGTTCGCCATAGAGCCAGGCGATGAAGAGCATCTGGACGGCGCCACCGCGATACCAGTTGCCCTGCTCGTAGTAGGGCGCGACGCGGCCGACGCCTGCTCCGAAGCTCTGGATGTTCATCGCGGCGTAAGCGGGATCACCCATGGCGGCGATGCCCATCTGGTATTCGGCGGTGGAAGAACAGCCGGTCGTGCCGATTTTTCCATTCGACCACGATTGAGCCGAAAGCCAGTCGAGCGCGTCTTTGCCGTCGGTGCGCGGCGGGCCAAGGATGTCGTAGTTGCCTTCGGAAAAGAAATGACCGCGTTCATTCTGCAGGACGTAGGCGTAGCCGCGCTTGATGGCGGTGAGGATGGTGGTCATGTCGGCGGGGACGCCGTTGCGGACGTCCCAGTAATTGAAGTTGTAGGGAGTACGGACCCAGATGATGGGGACTTTGCCCGCGGCGTTCTTTGGGCGGTAGATGTCTGTGGCGAGGCGGACGCCGTCGCGCATGGGCATCATGACTTTGCGGTCGATGATGGCGGCGGATTCAAGATCTTTTTCGGTTTGAATGCGCTGATCTTTTTGCGCGGGAGTGAGCGCGACCTGTTGGGCGCGAAGTGTGGCCATGACGATCGCGCAAGTAGCGGCGGCAGACAGGATGGCGCGGACGGTTGATTTCTTCATGCGGTGATTCCTCCTCGAAAGGAAATGGAGTGCGATTATGCCGCATCTGCGGTGTCGCGTGAAGATTTTGCGAAGGACCGAGACGACTGAAGAAATGGGAGGCCGGGAGTCACTTCAAGTGGCCGTCGAACCAAGCCAGGGTGCGTTCGACTACGTCGCGGCGGTGTTTGGGGCTGGCGAACATATGGCCTTCGTGTTCGTAGACGACGAATTGGGTTTCGACGCCGAGCGTTTTGAGCGCGTGCCAGAATTCGTAGGATTGCGGGGCGGGAACTTCGCCGTCACTGTCGCCGACGAG
>Ga0210402_10001352_pt1 | contig 25337 bp, 51 predicted proteins | sample IncBWC7MmetaG_FD_161055 | JGI IMG/M metagenome (GOLD analysis project Ga0210402, IMG submission 161055) | Forest soil microbial communities from Barre Woods Harvard Forest LTER site, Petersham, Massachusetts, United States - Inc-BW-C-7-M | ecosystem: Environmental > Terrestrial > Soil >... | reverse complement strand
TTGAAGGAGATGCTGTAGCGGTCGTTGTAGTAACTGAACCCCTTCTTCCTGGGCATCAGCATCTCCTCCCAGCAACGGAGAGCCAGTCGTACCCGAAGGCATAGTCGGCCGACGGGTCCTCCTCATCTCTGAGGTCTTGGGGTTTGTCTCCGGGACTGAGGAGGCGCAGAGCCGCGTCGCTGGCCTCCTGGGAGGTGCAGCGCGCTACGACACGCGCGTTGGGGTGTTCTTGCGCCTGGATGAAGAAGAGGGTGGCTCCGGCGACTTGGCCTTTGTACTGGCGCACGGGTCAAGCGCTCCGCTTCTCGGGCTTGTTCCAGTCCTCACTGAGCTCCCCCTCGAGGCGGTCGAGAGCCTGAATGGCCTGGCGGAAGCGCTGCTCGATGGCGCCCTGGGTGTCGATGGTGTGGTTGTCCTGGGTTCTGCCGGCCTCTCTCAGGGACTTGAGCTCGCAGACCTTCTTGTGCACGGCTTCGATGTACTCGGCGTTGTTCATGGTCTTCTCCTTCAGATTGCGAACTGCACGATGGCAGTATCCATCTCGAGCCCCTGGATGCAGAGCACCCAGATAGCAACGGTCATGGGTGGTGTGGGTTTGGGCGTGGTCTTCATCTCCTCGAGCTCCTCGTGCGTGAGGATGTTCTTGAAGCCCTCGAGGAGCTCGGTCTTGGGCATCCCATGGACAGTGCCGTCCATCAGCAGGATGCCCAGCTCTTCGGGCTTGGACTCCGGATGGGCATCGCGAAGAAGCAGGTACGCCTCCTCGATGTGTGAACGCTGGCTCTGGATGTACCGCTGGATCTGTATGTTCATCAGGCATCCTCGCCGATGCTGGTGTACCAGTGGGGAATGCCGAACCCCTCGAGCTCGAGGACGAGCTCACGGCTGTTGTAGTACGTGAACTTCTCGCCCTTGTTCTTGATGAGGTTCTTGTAGATGGCCGCGAAGCGCGTGGAGACGCTGCCGCGCACCCTGTGGTAGTCGAACGCTCCATCTTCGAAGGCGGCCTCCATCTTCCGAAGCAGCTCGTTACCGTAGATCTCCCTCGCACGCGCACTCATCTCGATCTGCGCTTGCTCCATAGGTCGATGATCTACGTACGTGCACCCGATATAGGTGAGGTCGACGTCCTCTCCGTGAGGTACTCGCACGCGATTGCGACGCAAGACAGAGCAGACCATCGCTCCCCCGATGGCGCACACGGCGCATGTCGGATAATCGGGCATCTTGAGGAAGCTGCTGAACTCTCCCTCACCGAACTCCTTGTCCGAGTCGACGCTGACGTAGATACCCTTGTAGGGTGCGATGCGGCCAAGCTGGAGCATCGTGAGCGCGTCCTTGGAGCACATGACGATGCGCTCTTGGGGCGTGGCCTTCTCGAAGAGCTCGTTCTGCTTCTCGATCTTCTGTACGAACCTGGCGAACCTATCGCGGTTCTGTGCTTCTTTGGTGGGCATAGATCACCTCTCCACGCTTCTTATTCCGTTGCTAAAAGAGAGCGTGCAGATGCACGCTCTCCCAGGTCACGCCCTCACGGTGTCTTGGCTCTGCTCGCGAGCTTCTCGAGCTGCTCATCGGTAGCAGGATAGAGCTGCATCCCTTCCATGCTGGTGTCCCAACGCTCTGAGGGGAAGAGCTGGTTGAAGAGGTCAGGTGGCACGGTCCCACCCAGAGCGGCCTGGATGAGGACACAGCCCACGGTACGCTTCTTGATGTTGTAGGCGATGAAGTGGATCATCCTTCCCTCCAGTGGCGGTACTCGTGCAAGATGCGGTAGGCGAGCCGTGCTTCTTGGTCGTCCCCTCTCTGCTTCATCTCGAGGTACTGGAGGACCTCGGGTGTGGTAGCAGGAGTGGGGATGTCGAAGTGGTCCACGGCCTTGGTGAGGAGGTCGTTGCGAGAGTGAGCCCTGAAGATGTCCTCCTCAGGCCAGTCCTCGCACTGGAAGCCGGCAGCGCACTTAGCAAGGGCCTCGATGCTCCTGGTCTTGGCGATGCAGCAGTCCACGGGTGTCCATGAGCCCCAGGAGCACACGCGTCCACCCACCGTACGGTCAGAGTAGAAGCCCGGACTCGAGGTCAGGTAACGCTCCCAGTGCCCGCCGAAGTACTGCCGCACGATCTGCAACGCCGAGAACCACATCAGCACCCGCAAGAGCAGCGGCATCTTGGGCTCTTGCGGACGTGGCGCTGGCGTTCGGTAGATGGCGTTCACGATGCCACCAGCTTGAAGAACCCAGCCTCTTCCACCGCCTTCAGGAGCCATGGTGCTAGGCGGTGATCCACGACGAGAGAGCGGTCTTGCCACTGCCACTCCTCGTTCTGTGTGTTGGTCTGGAGCCAGGCGTGCTCCTCATCCGTCTCCGGGATGAAGAGCACGATGGTTCCCTGGTCGTCGATGCGCATGAGCTACCAGTAGCCGCCCGTGAGCTTCTTCTGGATGCGCTCGATGAACGTCCTGTCCTCGAGAGCCGTCTCGATGGCCGTACGCACGCTCTGCTTGATGCGCTCGAGGATGTCGGGCTGATGCACCATCTGAACGGCAATCTCCCGAGTGGCATCGTTCAGTGCCCGCTGGAAAGAATCCTGGAGTGCTCCCTTGCCATCCCTGTCGACGCGGAACAGGAACTCGCAGATGGCCTCCTTGAAGACCTCCTTCTGCATCTCGGGGGTCACCGCATCGACGAGCGCCTTGGCCAGCGCCGTCTGAAGTATCATCTCTTTGCTTTGGTCCATAGATCACCTCTTGACACACGTATGGTACTGCTGGGGTATGGGGTGAGGGTTCTCCTCTGTCCCGATGTCCGCCTCGATCACGCACGAGAAGCACGACCTACCCTTGAGTTCACGTAGATGTGCTCGACCCGTGCGTTCGTTCATGCGATCTACCATCGCATCGAGGTCATGCTGCATGCGAGCGATGTCACGAAGATCACCATCGCTCAGTTCCAGCCCCACGCTGTGTTTTCGCAAGATGTTGAGCTGGTTGTCGATGCTGAAGAACACCTCAGGTAAGATATTCTTGATGGGGTCGTCGCTCATGGCTGAACTCCGCCATCTGAGTGGCACGTGTAGAGCATCCCCTCTTGGTCAAGACAGGGGTCTTGCTCTCGTTCGGTGGTGTACATGATGTAGAGGGAGATCACGTACAGAAGTGCCCCCACTATGATGTACCACCTCATCTTGACCTTCTTCATCGACTCCATTGATCACCTCTCTTTGGGGTACTGGAGCAAGTGCTCGAGTACCTTCATGACCTTCTGGTCCTTCGGTTCGTGGGCCAGCAGCATGTGCGCAGCTTGACGTTTCCACTTTGCAAGACCGCGTGTTCGGATGATCCGCAGAGCCAGAGCTTCGAACGTTTCGAAGGGGCTCTTCTTCAAGATCCTCGCGATGATGCCTTCAACGTCTCGCTGGATGGCACAGTGCTTACAGTTGCAGCCTCTCCCCGCACCTATGATGTGCCTTATCTCCCCCACGACCTACCTCATCGCGGCTGGATTGACTGGACTCGTCCCCACTCGGCCAAGATCTCCTTGCGGGTCTCGAAGCCAAAGACCTTGAGGAACTTGGCGATGCTGCTGACGATGTCCCTTCCACCCTCGTAGAGGCAGGACCAAGATGGGATGCATCCACCATCAACGGGATCGGCGCACTTGTTGTTGAGCATCATGTCGTCCGCTCTCTTGTAGGCGAACAGAATGTTCCACTTCTCTTCTCGGGTGAGAAGGACATCCCACTTTTCATTCGGCATGGCGATCACCTCCAGCTCTCTTATACCGGCTGGAGGCTAAAAAGAGCGGGAGACGGTGGTTGAACCATCTCGCCGCTCTCGAGTCATGTGAAGGGGAGGAAGACCTCGACGAACCGACGGAGAGTGTCGGCGCGGATCTTGTTCTTCTCCCTCTCTGCCGACGAGACGTTGGCCATGCCCTCCCAGCCCTTGATGGAGTTCTCAGCGAGGATGCTGACGCGTTGGAAGGCGAACCTCCACACCATCCAGAGCACGACGGTGAGGTCGTTGATGAACTCCACGGGCATGAGTTGAACAGCACCTGGGACGTGCGTATCCAGCCAGCGAGTGGCCATCTCCTTGAGCGTGGCCTCGGTCCTCCCATCGAGCTGGAACTCGAAGCCGTCTCTGAGGGCCTTATCCACTCGGTCGATCATCCCCACCATCACTTCATTCCGGACCTTCTGATAGGTCTCATGCTGATGACCGAGAAGACCGAGGAGAAGGGTCACGTCGGTAGACTTCATCAGGACTGCAACTTGTCGATCTGCTGCCATGCGATTACCTCCAGCCTTCTTATTCCGCAAGAAGGCTGGAGGCATGCATGTTCTTCATTCCCCCAGGTCAACAGAGATCCCGGTCGTGTTGGAGGCCACCCTCTTGAGGAGAGCGACCATGTCAGATACCGACACGATGCGCTCTTCTCGCCCCAGTCGGATCTTGACGGACTTGAGGTCCCCGTCAATCGAGTTGACCGAGAACAGCTCCTCCGTGCCTGTGCCAGTCTTGTCGCCCCTCTTGTCGAGGATGGTGCACGACCACCTTCGTTCGAGCTTCTCCACAAGAGCCATGGTCCCCCCCTACTTCTTGGCGGTGGGCGCTGGGGTTTGCGCAGCAGCGCACTCCCGCTCGGGCAGGCGCCATGGGGAGACCACGACCCTGGGCTCCACGTACACGGGCTTCACGTCGCCGTCTGGCCCCTTGAGCTGTATCCACGTGCCCTCGGCGCTCGTGGGCATGAACAGGCCGTTGGGCTCGGCCTGGGGCATGGCGAGGTAGTTGCACACCTGGCCGCTGACGCACACCTTCTCGAAGTGCGTGGGTGAGGTGTACTGCGTCGAGTAGGGCAACCCGTAGCCCATGGAGGCGCCGAGGTAGATGAGGCAGCCCTGGAATTCGTTGACCAGGTACGTGTGCGTCGGGAAGGGCTTGTCCCGCATCTCGTAGAGGTCCTTGAGCTCGTGCTTCTCGGAGAAGCTGGTCACCGCCGGCATTCCGATCTGCGCGTGCGCCTGCGCGAGTGCCTTGGCCTGCTCCTCGGCTTGCTGCTGGTCCACGCCCTCGAGGTCCTTCTCGCAGCCGGCCATGAGAACCATGCTTCCGATGCCGAGAGGGGTCACGGAGCAGACGAGGATGAACTCCATCATTCGATTCATTGTCTTCACCTACTTGATCTTCTCGTTGATGAGTTGCTTGACCTCGGGGGGAACGAGGTCGGGTGGTGCCTCTGCGGCGCGATGCCGCATCACGCTGAGGACTGCATCGCGTTCGTCGTCGCTCTTGGCTCGCTTGTAGGCGAGCAGGAGGTCGTCGAAGTCATGGCGAAGGCCTTGTCGGTAGGCCTCGCTCTCTTCGAAGTTCTGAGATCTCACCTTCTCCTCTGCCCTGCCGAGCGTGGCATCCTGAGCCACGGTGCAGGCGCGGATACCCCAGGCAGAGAGTCCTAGCAGGACCAGGATGCCGAGGATGATGAGAATGTAGAGTGTGATCGGGGGATCGTCGTCGTAGTCGCTCATGGCTTCACCACAAACCTCTCTCACGCAGTGAACTCGCGCCCCATGCCCAGATGAAGTCGATGCCCACGCAGGCCTGTCTGAGCTTGTCGCGCTCGTAGTCGTTGCTGCCGTAGCTCTTGAAGATGTCGACGAGCGCGACGTCGGCCTGCATCTTCGGCATCACCTCGTAGGCATCTCCTGTAACCACGTCGTCGAGCTCGCGCACGAGGTACGGTTTGACCCTAGGCAAGATCCAGTCCACGAGCTCTTTGCTCTTCTCGATGAGCACCAACTTCGTGACTTGCTTGCGCTTGCTCACCTCGATGAGCTGATGTCCCAGCCCAAGTCCTGCGACGATGACAGAGCCCTTGGCACGCTTGGTGCCGGGTCGCAGCGTGAAGAGCTCCATGGGCGTGAGGCTCATCCACGGGTGCAGGTCCCAGCGCTTGTTGTCGTAGATGGGATCTCTCCCATGCACCTTGGGGATGATGACGGGACCATCGAAGAGGACACTGCCCTGCTCACGTCCGTAGCAGGTGTCGAGCTTCGTCCCTCGAGGGACCTGCACCTCGCAGTAGCAGAAGCTCTCTTTGGGTGAGTAGATCCCCTCTTCGACCTTCATGAAGTTGGGGTCGCTGTGGCACGTCGTGGGCACGTCGAAGAGGCTGCGCGTCTTGTACGTCTTGGCGACGATGTTGAGCTCCTGCTTGTACTTCATCTCCGGGTCCCAGGGAATGCAGAGGGGCAGCCTGCGTGCCACCTCCTGCTTCCTCCGGTCTTGCATCATCTTGCGCTGACCGGTCGACATCAGAAACGACGGAATCATCATGATCACCTCTTCTCTTCGTGTAGTACCACTTCTTTGCCATCCCGTAGGATGATCACCACATGCCCATGCTCGAGTATGACCTGCGCCTCGGGGTTGTTCTTGTCGTTGATGAACCCCTCGACGCATTCGCTGTGGATGACTGCATCCCATTCCTCGAGGACTAGATCGCAGTTACCCTTGTCGCACACCCAGCAGGGGTGCTTCGAGTTCAGATACGGCTCAAGGGCTGAGCCCTTGATGGGGTAGATTCCTCCACAAGGCATAGATCACCTCCTAGTAATCTTATGCCTGAGTCAGGGAGGTAATGAAGAAGGGTTACCCCCTCTTCACCGCTCAGAGATCTCCCTCTTCGTCACGCCCTCGAGCTTCTGGCGGACGATAGGTGGGCACCGTAGCCAAGACAGCACCATCTGACTTGCGCGAGATGGGGATGCGCAGCTCACGATGCCTCTCCATCGCCTTCAGCAGGTCCGAGTACTCCTCGTCGCCCACCACGAACATCTCTTGGGCTGGCGGAGAAGGGAGAGCTTCATCCGGCGGCGGTTCGGCGGGCACGGTCTTGCTTCGCGAGGTTCTTGAGGCCTGGCCGTTGCGGAGGGCCTTGGTTCTGCCGACGCGCATCTTCTTCGTCCCTCGTTGCTTGGATCTCGTTGCGAAGGAAGTTCCCAGCGGCCAACAGCAGGGCCTCGAAGACCTGCATGTTGATCTCCCGAATCTCCACGCGCCGGTCCTTCAGGTCCCAGAAGGTCTTGTGTCCCTTGAAGAAGACCTCCTTGCCGTCGATGATGCCGATCTCCCCGGTCTCGCGCTTGTACTTGTAGCTACCGCTGTCGGTCTTGGCTGCAACCACACGGACTGCCAGCTTCGACTCCGGGTCGGCGAAGACCTTGAGCTCCTGGAAGTCGAGCGGCGGTCGCTTCTGCTGCTGCGGGTTACCTTGATTGGACATGATCACCTCTCAGTTGTTTGCTTCGTTCTTGGTGAAGTCTTCGACCCAAAGGTCTGCGGTGTAGCACATGATCTCGCCATTCTCTGTGACTCGGCCAGACCACAACAGAGCTTCCTTGGTGATGCTCAAAGTCATGTTGCTCTGAGTCATGCCCATCGACAGTTCTTCGAGCTTGGCTCGTACGTCAGTTTTGAGTTTCGTCTCATCGAACGGAATGAACTCCTGAGCCCAGAAGCCGTCGATGTCCTCCTTCGAGACGATGGCTTCCAAGAGGAAGCTGGCTGTCTCGTCGTAGAAGATGCAGACCCTATCTTCGTAGACCATCTCGATGAGTTGGGGATCTGCCTCATTGAGCGTCATGAACGCTTCACGACGTAACTCAATGAGTCGGAGAGCTTTTTGACTCAAGTCGATGATGGCGAATGCTGTAGGGTTGGAGTGCTCGTCGCTGCTGTGCGTGCTGATGATGTACTTGCCAGGCTTCACTTGGGGGACCTCCCGAGTACCTGAGCCTCGAGTCCCTTGTCTCTGTCTTCTTCGAGCCTGGCCATGACCCAGTCAAGGACACGTGTTCGTGCCCTCACGCTCAGAACGCTGATGCGCGAGTAGCACTCGTCCATCACTGCGAGCTCGAGCTTCAGCTCTTCTCTCTGTTTCATCTGCTCTTCGCTCACGCGATGGCTCCTCTCTTGAGCTTCTGTTCGTTGAAGTACTGCTGTTGCTGATGCCAGATCAACTCGGTCTCGGCGATCACGGCACTTGAGATGTCGTCAGTGAACCAGTAGTACAACGCATGGACGAAGTACTTCACCGACTCTTGTTGATGCGTTGCAATCCTCTGTTGCAGCGCGTTCATTAGAGCCTTGTCATGTAGATGCAGCACTCGTAGTTCGGCGAGGCCTTCTCGAGCTGCTCATGCCGGACGTCCGTCACCCTGTAGGCGCGAGGGCCGCGCACCACCACTTCTCCCACTCTTGGGACGGCGTCGAAGTAGGCTCTATAGCCGTCGTAAGACTCGTCACCTGGAGACTTCCAGAAGATTCTCAACGGAATGTACATAGATCACCTCATGCTGCTGCGTTGGCATCACTCGCAGCCTGGTTGGCTGCGTTGTAGAGCATCTCGAGTATCTGCTCTTTGGTCTCGAGCTCGCACGCCTGGTCGTACAGCTTGGCGCGGTCTTCGAACCGGTGGATGAGCTCCATCGGCGGTTGGCGGAACGCGGCGGGCGCGTAGTCCGAGAGAGAACTCCTCAGGTCCTCGATGAGAGCCTCGAAGAGCTCCACGTTGTTGGGGTCCGTGTAGTACGCGTCGATGTACCGCCACGACGCGTTCGCAACGCGCGCCGCAAGACGGTACGAACGCATCAACCGGGTGAACCACTTGGGCAGGTTCTCGCCGAGCTCGGTGAGGAACGTGGGTAACTGCTCGCCCATCCTCTCGAGCTGCTGAATCGTCTTCTCCTCCAGGTACGGAGGTTCTTGGGCTTGTCTCCTGGCCATCGATCACCTCTAAGGATCTTATTCCATAGAGCTCTCGAACTTGCAGGGGACTAAAGTGGAAGGAACCGGGAGGTGATCTCCGCGGTCCCGAGAATCGGGCGACCAGAGTGTGAGAGCCTCACTCTGCCAGCGGTCCGGTACCGGTTCCTTCCAGCTCTCTTATGCCGGATCTTGTGAGGTGATAGCTAAAAAGAAGGGGAGCACCATGCCCCCCTTCCTCACTCCGAGCTTCGATCGAGAAACTCTGCCCCTCGGAGTGGTGCGCCCGCTCGGGTTCGAACCGAGACACTCCGGTTTATGAGACCGGTGTTCTGACCACTTGAACTACGAGCGCTTCCCGTGATCTATCCTTGTCTTGCTTCTTCCGATTCCGTTCCCTGATGGACCAGCAGATGTCGCACGTTTCTGTACCCGTCTCGATCTCCTCATCATCCGCACATCCACAGCAGAATGGCGTCGCACGCGATCCACGATGGTGACTAGACATGCAGAGAAAGTACGCCTGACACGGCAGCTTGCATCGGCACCCACGGCCGCGCCTCAGCGTCCGGACCACATAGCCGTAGGAATCTAACGCCGGGCTGCCGTGGATATCCTCGTACGGGTGCGTTCTAGTACTCTCTGCAATAAGCACTCTTCCGCTCAGAGTTACTCGAATCATCTTGGGCTTCACTCGCCTCATGCCGCTCTCCAGCCTCACGTAGGATTGCTACGTGGTCTCTGCCTTCGTCATGCACTTCTCGGCCTCTTCACGCAGGCGGGTCAGGTACTCCACCGCCTTCGCGACACTCCAGGCATGTACCATCGTGTCCTCTTTGGTCACGTCGTCCTCGGTCACGACAGCCCGCACGTCGGTAGCATTCCACGAGATCGAGATGACGCGCTTGCGTCGCCCGATCTCGATGAGGCCGATGCTCGTCCGCGCGAGCCACCACGGACGTCGCACGTCATCGTAGTGCGGTGCGAGTGGCCAATAGCCGTTCGCCAACTCCCACATACGGCCCGGCTTGAGACCGGCGAGCGTGAGCATTGACTCGACTTCACTTCGCGACTCGTCGCGCATCTTCTCACGGCGCGCATGCATGTCGTTCTCGCGTTCCCACTGCTGCGTCATCGCCTCACCCTTCCTTCATCTTGTACCTGCTCGCGCGCATTAGCGGGAGTCACGATCCGTCGAATCCCAATGCTCCCGACCCCAGTCTCCGAGCCTGAGATCCATCGTCGCCTCGTCCTCCGGGTGTAGGTGGAAGGCGTCGACGAGCCCCAGGTAGAAGGCGGACCACCTCTCGCGAAACCGATGGTCAGGATGCTTGAAGCCGACGATCTGGGCACCGTGCATCAGGTGCGCGACGTAATGCTGGGCGAGCATGTCGCGGTTGTCCATGAACGCCTTGACAGCTTCGCCCCACCTCTCGGAGTCAGCGAAAACGTCGAGGGACATAAAGGTGTCCGCCTTCTCGCCCCAGCGGAGAGGGCGCCCGTACTTGGCGGCCAGGATGACGGTCCCCCGGTATGCAATGCATATGGGTTTGCATGGGTGAAACTTGGCCACACCATCCGGTCCTCTCGCCGCGAGGAACAATACGCTTTGCTGTTGGAGCGGCAGATTGAGGCACCACTCTGGCTGAACCGACAATCGTTTGACAGTCATCGTCATTCTCCTGTTTTCCGAGTCGCGCGCACTATACCGAGTGCGGATCCACGTTGTTTCGTAGGAGGTGACCCTCCCACATTGCCTTGTTCAGCTCACCGATCGCCTTCTGGCACTCAGGTCGGCTGCACGCTTTGGCGCTCGTGACGCCCATCTCGCGACCGCAGATCATGCACGAGAAGTCGAGCGGGTGAGCGGGTCGGTTTCGCGTTCGCATGTCTCTTTTCTCCTAGGCGCGCGCATTATTGCGTGCGTCGCGCAGCGTGAATGTCGTTGAGCGCCGCAACGAGCGCGCGGTCCCAGTCGCACTCCTCGGCCGACAGGTTACCGCATCGCATGTCGGCCAACGCGACTCCGTTGCGATCTTCGATGACACCGTCATCGCGAAGCCTGTAGGGGCCGTGCTCCGCCAGTAACTCAATATGCGCCGCCGTTGCAAAGTGGATGGTCGCCATCGTTTCCTCCTCGCGCGCCGGAGCGCGCATTGCAATGACCCTACTTCCCGACGACCCGGATGTGCCCCACGCAGTCACACCCGTCTGAGCACCGCTCCACGCGCATCGTCGTCGCCGACCGGCACTCCGCCGCGCACACCACGCAGGCGCCCGCGGATCCGTCGTGCGCGTACGGCGGGGGCGGCATGTATGTCGTGGCGCCGGAGCAGGCGGTGAGGAATATCAGTAACAAGATCCTCTTATTGCTCATCACATCTTTCCGTTCAACAGTGGAGCTGCCAAGACTCGAACTTGGGAGAGATCCCTTGATAGGGGTACGGGCCGCGCTTCTGAAAACCAACCGCACCGTGCAGGTGATCTCAGTTAGACGGTTGTCCGTCGGTGCGTAACTCTCTCATCACCTGAATCAGCCCCGAACAAGGCCGGACCGCAGTGGCAACGAGGTCCGGCCCTACCTTCTACTCCATGGCTTTCTCCATGATCTCGAGGACAATGCTCATGCGGACGCACCGTGTGCCCGACGAGCGGCGGCTTCTCAAAAGGGGAACCATTCCCGCAGATCCAGATGATCGATTGTAGGCCGCCTTCGTTACATCTCCGAAGACCGTAGGGCTTTCCCCTACTGGGCCGCATGTTTGACCTCCTTCGTTCCGTGGAGCCGTCGGGAATTGCACCCGAGTCCGACAAGTTTCCGCTTCACCCTCTACGTGCGTAGCCCTACCTGGGCGAGGTACTGCGTCTCTCTGGCTTTGTTGTCATGGAGACAGGTTGGGATTGAGAGATCTACTCCCGCTGTCTCTCGTACGACCAGGTGCGACTCATCCTGGAAGCCCTCGTGGGTTCATGCCTCGGCTCTTACTGAGAGTCCTAGGAGCCGAGACACCATCAGGCCGCCTTGCGGACGGTGACGGGGACTGCGTTGTCGTTCGCAATCAAACGTGCCCGATTGAATGGGTCAGGCGCCATTGCACGCAGGTGAAAACTTCTTCTCGCCGTCGAAGCTGATTCGGCCCCGTTTCGATCCCCAGACCAGGCGATCTGAGGTCCCGCGCCTTACTGACTCCGGCGGGAACTGGAGTCTGCCCTAGACCATCTAGGACCGCAGCAGATGTAGCACGAACCACGTGCCGAAGAGGCACAGCATCAGGAACAAGATCTTCCACTTCATGGGGACCTGTCAAGGAGCCCAGTACTCCTTCACCTCTCTTATGCCAGGTTGCGTACGGCCTTGAACCATTGGAGCGTCTGCCTGCGCTGGTAGAACTCGACCAGATCTGCGAAGTCCTTCGGGAGTACTTGCAGCATCTTGGCGAAGACGTCGCCGGCGGCCTGGGCATCCCCGAAGGCGCGATGCTCAGACATGTTCTCCACGCCCCAGCGTCGGCAGAGGTCCTCGAGCTTGCGCCCCTTCTCATCCGGGTTGATGAGTTCATCGAGGATCTTGGTGCAGAAGACGTACTGCGGCTTCGGCATCTCGATTCCGAGTCGATTATATTCCTGCTGAAGCATTCGAAGATCGAACTCGGCGTTCTGAATGACCCAGATGGGTTCATTGATCTCCTGCTCGAGGCGCTCGCGTACCTTCTTGAAGGTGTACGCCTTGTACATGAGCGCCTCGACAGAGAGCTTGTTCTGGGCGAGCGCTGCCTTCACGTGCTCATCTTCGAACGAGATGCCGAATGGACAGACCAGCTCACTCCAACGACGCACGACGACGCCACGCCAGTAGTGGATGACCGAGACCTCCAAGATCTGGGCGCTCTTGTCAAAGCCGGAGGTCTCCGTGTCGATCGCAACGTAGTTCTCGCAGTCCATGGAGGAAGACTAGCTCTCCTTCTTGTCTTCGTCAGTCTTCTTCGCCGTGAGAAGGAGAGCGCGCTTCAGGAGCTCGTTGGCCGAGGCCAGCATCGGTGTCGCGTTCTGTCGGTGCCAGTCCTTGTACTTCTTGGTCTCGGGCGAGTCGGGTATCTTGCGGATGTCCACCGCCTCGATCTCCCTCTTCGCGCCGGCGACTGCGGAAGCTGCCCGCTTGGTCGCACGCACCACGCAGTTCTGTCCGCGGTCGAAGTCGTCCACCGAGGCCCGAACACCCACGCCAGGCACGATGACGAGGCCACGCCCGTAGCGTTCATTCAGCAGCTTCTTGACGGCCTGGCTTCGACTCTTGAGGTTCTCCACGTCAGCGTTGCGCGAGCTCGGAAGAACAGCCATGCCCATCACGGCCTGATAGAGGATGCGCCACGAGACGATCTCGTAAGGGTAGTCATCCGCGCACCAGTTGAGGCAGTGCGCCATGCGCTGAGGCATGGTCATCTTGTTGTCGAGCGGATAACGAGTGGGGTCGATCTGGCGACGGCTTTTTCTGGTAGCCATGCATCACCTCTTGAATTGCTGGCCTCGAGGCTGCGCCTTGGTAGACGCAAGCTCCGCCTGACGGCAGAACTCCTTGAGGCAGTTGTGCGCATCTACGACGCGCTGATACGAGTCCTTGGTCTTCTCGTTGCCCCCAGCATCCGGATGGTACTGCTGGACGAGGATGCGGAACTTCTTCTTCGCCAGATCCATGTCCGGCATCTCACCAGGACCCGGAGGGTCGATGTCCAACACCTCGCAGGCGTTGAGCACGTCCGTGAAGGACATCTTCTTCTTGCCACGAGAGAGGAAGTTCTGGATTCGGCTGCGGAAGGAGTTGTAGGCCGTGTTCATCTCGGCCTTGAAGTCGCGGACGATGCCATCGACCTCGAAGCCCGCATCTCCAATGCGAGCATCGATGTACCCATCGACAAGCCCGCAGATGGCAGGCCAGAGCTCCTCTTCTCCAGAGTTGGTGGTCGGCTCTTCGATCTGCTCCCCTGAAGGGGGGATAGACTTCCTCGCCCGTCGCAACACGGGCTTGCCCTTTCGAATCACCTTGCCTCCTGCCAGCAGCACGACTTGCGGTCGGCTGTCGTACTCCTCGAGCTCCAGGGAGATGGCCTCGTTGAGAGGGATGCCCTCGTTCACAGAGCGGGTCTTGGCCTTTTGGCAGATCTCCACGGCCGTGCGGATGGCCATGTCCTTCTTCGTCCGCTCCCACAAGACCGCCGCCTCCTTCACGTGGAAGAGGCGTGACCGACCGTCGATCTCGTAGCGCTTGCCACCCAAGACCTCAGCAAGCCAGGTGGCCCTGTCTTCGCCCTTCCTGTCGGTGCGAAGAGCCCAGATCCTGTCCTCGAGGAAGCTCTTCTCCTGGTCGGTCATCGTGGCTTCTTGGAGCTTGTACTTGTCGATGAGCTCCTGCTGCGTATCCATCACTTCTTCTCCTCGAGCTTCTGCTCGATTGCCGTGATCCTAGTTTCCAGGGTGGCCACCCCCTCAAGAAGCACCTCGATGGAAGGCTTGACGACTTCCTGGCTGAAGGTGCGTTGCTCTACCAGGAGTTCCTGGATGCGCACGGTCAGAAGGATGAGGTTCTGGAGGACCTCGAGCGCTTCTGGCGATTCTGGCGATTCTGCGATGGCTGCGCCTTGAGGCACCGGCTCTGAGCCCGTCGGCTCTTCATGCAGCTCCACGACGTTGTTCGAGAGACCGAAAGCGTCGGGCCACAAGAGCTTCGAGAGCTCTTCGGAGTCCTCGATGAGGGTCTGGGCTCGCTCTTCGTCCTTGAGCTTCCACCGGATGTCCCTCACGGCGCCGCGCATCTCCACTTCCCCACGCTCGATAACCCCAGCCGTCTCGAGCGTAGAGAGGAGCTCGCGTTGCCACTGGTCTCTGTAGGGGCAGCCGTAAAAGATCTCCTGCCTAAGGAATTGCTTCAAACCAATGATGGAGCGGAGCGCACGACCCGCCTCTGCGAGTCGACGCTCCGCATCTGCGGGAGCAGGCATCAATCACCTCCATGGCTCTTATCCCGGAGGTCACCGGATTCTGACCGGTCAGAGGGAACAACTGCCACCACGTCAGCGTGGGCTCCCTCCCTCACTCTCAACGCCGACACTCCCAAGTGAACGAGCCGGTCTCGACGACATGACCACCTGATGAATGGCAGTCGTCTCCGCGCTGCTGTTGAGTGTAGATGCTTGCCCAGAAGGCGCAGACGAGCAGAATGAGAAGCACCTGTTTCATCAGATCTTCTTGTCCCCGTGCCGATACTCACGGCCCTCGTTGTACGCCTGCTTGCACTCGATCGCGCCCTTCAGGTCGATCTTGTGGTGCGTGCAGAAGTCCATGAGGTAGTTGAGCGCGCGGGCGAAGTAGAACTCGTCCACGTGGTTCGGGTCGGCCTTGCCCGCGGAGATCTGAGTTTCGTCGAAGTGCTCGTAGGCCTTCGAAGTGCACCAGTGCAGCTTTGCGCAGAGCTTCTCGAAGTCTGTGAAGTTCCCGGCCATGTGCCGGTACATATGCATCGCGTACGGCAGGTCGATCCCATTCGACCCGGAGAACTGGCAGATGCGGATGACGTAGTCGGCGAGCTCGATGGGGATGCCGCAGGGCTTGAACTTCTTGTTCGGGCTGAGGCTCGTCTTCTCCGCAAGCTCGAGGTTTGGGAACTTGGTCCCTCCCTTGTCCTCGTAGTAGGTCTCCGTCACGCTGCGATGGGTACGGTAGTCCTCGAGGGCCTCAGAGATCTCCGAGTGCATGAGGATGATGTCCCCCTCCACCTGCCGCGGCTTGTCGAGCCAGCCCTTGTCCTTCGCGATGCGATGAGAATCCTCACAGAGCTTCTTCCAGTCGATCATGAGACCTGAACCTCCACATTGTATGCACGTGCGTGCACCGACGCCTTCTTCTTGCGTTGCATCGAGATACTGCTCTTGGCCCTCACCACCGCATGTAGGACAGGCATTGGGAGGAAGCACGACCTTGACCTCTCCCCAGGCAAGTTGCTTCATGTCGCCTCTCTGTAGCCCAAGATGTCCTCCTCACCGGGAATCATCTTGCGGTGCTGGACCCAGCCATTCACGTTGCCGAGCTTGGTTGAGTAGCCCATTACGTCTTGGTCCTTCCAGTCCTGGTAGTGGCGTCGTTGAAGAAGTCGGAGACCTTGGGGAACTCCTTCACGAAAGCCGCGGCAGTGGCGATTGGCTTCCTCGTGCGTAGGCCGTAGAGGTATCCGAAGAGCACGTGCTTCGCGGAAGCCCGTTCCTTCGAGGTGATGAGGAGGTAAGCATTCGGGCACGTGATGCCCAATGCTTCGGCTGCAACGAGGCTGATGAAGTCCTTGCCTTCCTTCTCGGAGAGGGTCTTCAGCTCGTCCAGCCGTTCGGGCGGTACGTGGGAGATCGCCTTGATGACATCGTCGTGCTCGAACTCATCAGGTCGTTGGGGGTGCTTCACGCTTCTTCTCCTCGATGAGACGCCTGGACTCCTCGAGCTCGAACTTCTTGAGGTCCTCGGCAGAGGCTTGGAATGCCTCGAGGATGTCTCCGCTCTCGGGGAGATGTCCTGCCACGATGTTCGCCTTGGACAGCCAGCGAAGGCTCTCCTTGATGCGGTAGTCGTTCTTGTAGAAGAGGGCCTCGACGTCGCCTAGGTTGATGAGGAACTTGGCGCAGGTCACGCAAGGCAGGTGCGTGACAAACACGACCTTCTTCGTTCCTCGAGGTGCGTCGCAGTTGATGACGGCGTTGGCCTCCGCGTGGATGCAGCCGCAGTTGCCCACGGCCTTCTCCCCGTGACGGTCGCAGTCGTTGGGCCCACCGGCGGCGTTGCCGTTGTAGCCCACGGCGAGGACCTTCCTGAAGTCGGGCGTCGTGATGACGCAGCCCACCTTCAGGCCTCGAGCGCACGTGGAACGCTGAGCCATGCTTTCGGCGAGGCCCATGTAGATCTGAAAGAACGTCGGTCTGTTCACAGCTTCCTCCTCTTTCCCTTCCCAGTGGTCGTCGGTTCTTCCTTCCAGAGCACGGGCCTGAGGTAGACGCGAACGGCGACGACCCTCTCGTTATGGATGACGAGCTGGTACTCCGGCATGGGGATCGCAAGCCGGAAGCAGCAGTCCATCCTCCATTCGAGAGGGAACATGTCCCTCACGATCTGAGTACCCATCAAGTCCCGTGACCGCACGCCGCAACGAGGGCAGACCCAGATGGAGCCTGCCGGCAAGAAGCGTCGTGTTGTTCCGGGCTTCTTATTCCCGTGATCGCTCACGGTTGCTTCTGACGCACGAAGACCTGCGCATGCTCTTGAAAGAGCAGACGCCCGCTATCGTCCGACGCAAAGTGGTAGCTCACCGCCCGCGTGCGGCCGTCGCACACCCCAGAGAAGCCGCCGTGCGATTCCCCCAGCAGCGTGCACCGCTGTTCGAAGGCGCCGAGCGCAGCGTAGAACGTCCACCGCTGGTGACTGGGGGGTGCTGACCCCAGTTTCTCGAACCGGATGACGGCGCCGTCGGGGTGGACAACGCCTGCGTCGTCGACCGCAGGACCAGCCTCCGCCACCCATACGCCCTCCAGGCCATCCAGGGAGCGAAGCGCGCTCCACGAGGCAGGCGGAGGGGGTGGCGGGGGCAGGAGGAGGCTCTCCGCCGGAGCGGCCGACGCCGGGCCGGCGGGGGTGTGAACGTCCGTTCTCGCCGGGAGCCTGGCGAACAGGACGAACCCAGCCATGGCGGCGACGGCCGACCAGGAGGCAAAGCCGCCCCACCGGCTCATCGGAAGCCTCGCTTGCGGCGAGGGGGCTTCCACTCCAGGCGCAGGGCTCGACGGAGCTCGTCCTGTCTGGCCCGTCGCAGGGTGACTCGAGACATGTGTGGGGAGAGGGAGATCGTCTCGTTGCGGGTGACGTGATGCACCACTGCTTCCGCTCTTGAAGATTCGGAAGAAGCCGCTCCGACGGGGACCCGGACTGTGATCACCCATAGTCCTACGACCCCTTTGTACACCAGCTTCCCGTCGATGTCGCCGTAGTTGGCCCAGCCCTCCACCAGGAACACGGCGTTCTCAGCTTCCTCCAGATGCTTCCCCTCTTCCGTCTGTTGCTTCTCCATCGATCTCCTCCAAGCGCTTCAGGTTCTTCTGCACCGCATTGAGCTCCGCCACCGGGTCCTTCACGCGACCCGACTTGGCGTAGCTCATCATCGCGTTCACGAGCCCGATCGCTGGCGTCTCCACCTCCAAGAAGACGTCAGCGCAACAACGCATGAACCAGAACTCCTTCCAGTCGAAGCCCTTCGGGTAGGCCATGACCGTGTACTTGTCCGCCCTCTTTGCGTAACCCATCTCGAAGATCGAGGCGTAGGCCTCAGGATTGTCGAACCAGCAGTACACCAGATCTGCTGCATCGATGCCCCTGAGGCACAGCCGGTGCGTCTTGACTATCTCGGGCGTGTCCTTGGGGATCTGGGTTTCGTAGGGTCCGACGAAGTCATGCAGACCAAAGATTGCCCCTGCCATCACTGGCCAGCCATCCTTCTCCACATCCAGAGCCTTAGTGAATTCGGCGAGACCCTTCACAAGAGAGTACCTCCAGCCTGTAGAGATCTTGCCAACCAGAAAGATCCTCAATTCTTCCTCCTGTGTCGTCGGATGTATCTAGCTGCTTTCTCTAGGGAGATTGGATCATCCTTGAAGTGACCAAGACCTAGATTGCAGCCCATATGAATCAGACCCCTCCTTCGACCAGTTCGGTGATCATGATCTCTATGTACAGAAAGCATGGACCGGCCACTGCGTCTCATCTTCTTCCCACACAGACCGCATCTACCCTTCTGCCTCTTCCAAGCCTCCTTGAAGTCCTTCAGAGACCAGCCTATCTCACGCCCTTTTCTTTCAAAGGAGCGGCCCCTATCGTAAGCTCTGATCCTCTCCAGGTTGAGCTTTCTGTACTCCTTGTGGTAGAGAAAGATCCTTTTTCTGTTCGCGTAATTCTCTTTGTTCTTCGAAAGGATCTTGATGCGATTCCTCAGGTAGGAAGCACGACTATCTCGGGGAAGATGCGGACGGCTCTCATACCAACACTTCTGAGAGCAGTAGGACCTTTTCTTGGCAACGATCTGCGAGACCGGTCTGAAGAAGAACTTCTTGCAGTAAGGACACCTCAGTCTTCTCCGATTCTTACGCACGGTCGCAGGCCCTCCATGATACGTCAGCGGAACCTCAAAACAGAACACTGCACTGGCGTGCACCACTAGGGATAGTCTTCCGCGTGCTTGGGGCAGTAGCACTTGAGCTCGAGGAAGTGGCGAACTGCCCACCCCTCCTTCTCTGCATCGGTGACGCAGACTTCTCCTCGATGGGAGATCTCCACGTCCATCTCGATGGTCTGCTCACACCGACCGAGAATGTCTCGATCTAGTGCATCGCAGCGCAGTGTCACACGAGCGATCATCGGCATAGAAAGCACCTCTGAGGTGCTTATCCCGACCACTACGCGCTGCTTGCCTGCTTGAACTTGCCCTCGCTCATCGGCGAGTAGCTCATACGATGCAGCGGCGTGGTGCCAACTTCGGCGAGGCCATCCTCGTGCTTCTTCGAGCGGTAGCCCTTGTTCTGCTGCCAGCCGTAGGCAGGGTACGTCGAGGCGTACTTCACCATCTCGCCATCGCGGTAGGTCTTGGCCAGCACACTGGCGGCCGAGATGGCAGGGACCTTGTCGTCCCCCTTCACGAGGTTGTAGTGCTGGATGCCGGGGATCTTCCGGTCTCCATCGGTCAGCACCATGACGGAACGCACGGTCTCACCACCCACCATCACGACGTTCGTGAAGAGGCGGACATCCGCGAGTGCGCGATTGATCGCAGTCTGAAAGGCGAGCTCCAGAGCTCTGGCAGCTCCCATCGCATCAATCAGCGAGTTGTCGATGCTTCCGAAGTAGAACTTGATGTTCGAGTCGGAGCGCAGCAGATCTTCGTACCTGTCTCTGCGCTTCGGGCTCATCTTCTTCGAATCACGCAGCCCCTCGAGGGACCAGGTGACCGGGGCCAGGACCGCACCTACTACGTACGGCCCTGCCCAGGCCCCGTATCCAACCTCGTCGGCCCCGATGACGTGGGTCGGCTGCTGCTCGAGAATGGCGTTCCTCACCGCCTTGGTGAGGCGCCAGCCATCACAGAGCCGAGACCATTCCTTCGGAGCCAAGGTCGTACATCTCTTCGAACGTCATGTGGTTCACGTAGACCTTCGCGTTCGCCGGCACGCGGCCGATGAACTGGGAGAGCTTCACGTCCGACGTGCGCTCGACACCGAGCGCGCGCTTGGCCAGGGCCAGCGCGCTCTTGAGGTCCTCGCTCTGCACGAACGACGGCCTCTCCGGCACCTTCGGCGCCAGGCCATCGTCCACCACGTACCTGTCGATCTTGAACAGCATCATGACCGCCTACCTTTCTTCCTCCTTCTTTGGGTTCTCCAAGTCACTTCAGAAACCGTCCGACATCGTCCAGATCCACGCTCTGAGGTGTGGGGGGAAGGCTGTTCAGCAGCACCTTCCCGTACCTCTGGTACGCAGTATGTACTCTTCGATCGAGGATGACAACCACTCCTCGATCTGAAGTCGTACGAATCAACCTCCCGAAGCCCTGCTTCAGGCTCAAGACCATGCGAGGCACCGAGTACGAATCGAAGGGACTTCTCGGGTGATTCATCGGTGCACCGACCGCATCCCACCGCTCCTGAAGCGCGTCCAGGATGGGGTCCTCGAGGCTGGGAAACGGGAGCTTGTCGATGACGAGGCAGGCAAGTGAATCGCCGGGCACATCGATTCCCTGCCAGAAGCTCTCCACCCCCAGCAGGACAGAGCTCTGGTCCTTCTTGAACTCCTCGATGAGCTTCCCCCTGGGCATGTCGCCCTGCTTGAGGATGCGGTACTTGCACCTGGGCTTGAGCAGTTCGTAGGCGGTGTTGAGCCCCACCCATGAGGTGAACAGTCCGAGGGTTCGCCCCCTCGCCTGCTCGACGATATAGCCCAATGCCTGACCCACCTTGATGCGGAAGACGTCGTCCTTCGGGTCCGGGAAGTCCTCGGGCACGATGACGATGGCCTGCCGACGCCAGTCGAAGGGACTCTCCGCTGCAAAGAGGTCCGTGTTCACCCCGGTGATGCCGAGATCTTTCATGATGTGCTCGAAGGAGCCTCCGACAGACATCGTGGCTGAGAGCAGCACGAGACTCTGAGCTGCTCGATCTCCAAGACGCTTGCCCTCGAGATCGCCTCCCCAGAGCCCGTTCTCGAGCTCCTTGGAGATGTCGAGCTTCTTTGCCTTGAGGGCGAGTTGATCTCTATCCTCTTCGAGGTAGTAGACGTAGTCCTCATCCAGCTTGGCAGCCGACTCCAGGTTCGCCTGGAGCCTCTTGGTGAGGCTAGTAGCTCTTACTGCATCGAAGAGACCACGCTTCAACTTGAACTTCTCTTCGTTGGAGCAAGCAGCATCTGCGTCCGCCTTCTTCACCAGCTCGGCGTACTTGTTGGTCCGGGCATCGAAGATTCGCTCGATCTGGAGCAGTGCACCACCCAACGCGATGGTTCGAAACACGCTGCGGTCCTTGATGCGCGTACGATAGTCAGAGGAACGGTAGTGCTGTTCGAGCTCGAGGAAGAAGTTCGCGGAGTGCTGCTCGACTTGCTTCTTCAGATGCGGCTCGTTGTTCAATCGGTTGGCCAGCCAACGGAACGTATAGGGTGTGATCTTGAACCCGTAGAAGTCCCTCGCGATGTCGGCCGCCTTGTGCGCCTCATCGAAGATGACGTAGTCGTAGTCGAACAGATGTTCCCCCTGGAGCTGGCCGAAGAAGATGTGGTAGTTCGTCACCACGATCTGCGCGTTGCCTAGCTTGCCAAAAGCACTGTTCGCCCAGCAGGAGTTGTTCGAAGGACAGTAGCCCTTTGCACACTCTTCGGATGTCACCGAGAAGCGGCTCCAGACCTTGGGCAGCGGCTCGAAGGGCAGATCTGAAACGTCCCCAGTCTCGGTACCTGCTGCCCAGGCCGCGATGCGATCGTGCTGGTTGTGCCCTTCCTTCTCGTCGAGGATGTGCAGACGATGCCGCCCATCCTTCTCCTTCTCGAGCAGGTTCTTCGCTGCGTCCTTGCAGAGGTAGTTGTTGCGGCCCTTGTGGAGAGCGAAGCCAAAGCCCCAGGGCAGTGCTTTCTGAAGCAAGGGCAGGTCTTTGTTGATGAGCTGCTCCTGGAGCGCGATGTTGGCCGTGACGATGAGCCCACGCCGGCGATGCTTAGACGTGCGATAGGCCAGCGGCACCAAGTACGCGAGGCTCTTGCCGATGCCTGTCGGGCCCTCAGCAACCAGATCTCGTGAATGCTTGAAGACCGTGTCGATCTTCTGGGCCAGTCGGAACTGGCCCTCGCGCATCGCATAGCCGGGAAGAGTCTTGCTCAACCACCCATCAGACCCGAACGCCCTGAGGACGTACAGGTCCTCGTTCGGCATGAAGTCGTCGCCATCCAGATCCTCAACCTTGTTCACTACATTCCTCCTACCGGTCAGGCACCACCGGCGGAGGCCGCGGTGCTACGAGAGAAGATGTCGGACCGCTTCGTGGTCCAGGTGCTTCCAGAAGCCGACCACCTCGAGGTCTTCCATGGCCACCACCACAGGGGTGGAGAAGGGTTCTTGTTGCACTGCCACGAACCCATCGCCGTGGTAGGCCGCCACGAAGCCCAGACTGAACGGGCATGGGATGTCCATCGTCCGCTTCGCACGGACCAGACAGAAGGGCGGGAACTCGATGAGAGTACCTCGCCATTCCTTCTTCTGAAGCGTCAACCAGCAGACGATGTGATCCTTCTGCTCCGGCGTCGGCTTGCCCTTCCAGGTCTCCACCCAAGTCTGGTCCAGAATGAGACTCATCAGCTTTTCTCTCCTCTGACCGCCTGAAGGCCCAGAGAGCGAAGCCACCCAGATAGCGAGTGCCCCGCCTTCCGAGCAGACTTCATGAACGCGTCTTCCTCGAGCGAGGTAACCAGCACCTGAATGCGGTGGTTGCGAGGAGGACGAGCTTCCGGGTCCTTCGAGATGGCCATACACAGGTAGTATATTCTGTGTATGCTCCTGTCAACTCAGGGCGGGGTGTTCACGTCCTTGTTGGCATCAGGCACCAGGAAGGCGCTTGGGTCTGTCTGCTTGATCTGCGCAGCCGTGCTCTGGAGGTCCTGCGCCACACGTTGGATGCGCTGGATGGCATTGGCACGTCCAGCACTGCCTTTGCCGCTCAGCCTGTCGATCTGCTGAGCGGCGAGCTCTTCGAACGTGATGGCTTCGAACGTCTGGTTCGTCTGCTGCCCAGCAACGAAACCGTACGCCCTAGCGACGATCGTTCGGTACTGGAACGTCAGGTCTGCCTGCGGGTTGCTGTTCGGATTGCTGGGCATCGGAGGTCTCCAGTTGCTTCCTGGCCTCAGTATACGCCTTCTCAGCCTCAGCGATGCGTGCCGCTTCCGGTGTTGGGTAGTTCGACCTGTAGACGTTGACCAGGTTGTCAGCCGCCACAAGCACTACGTTCACCTTCGCCAGTCGCGTTCGTACCGCGTTCCCTTGGTCCTGGATGGTGCCCATCTGCTTGAGCAACTCCTTGGTGCTTGCGCCGATGCGTACGAGCTCGTCGATGTAGCCCTGCACTGCGATCTTGGCGTCGGCCACCTGCTTCTCGGCGATCTCGACGCGGCTCTTGAGCTCTGCGTTCTCGATGCGCAGTCGCTCTATCTCCTGCGCGTACTCTTCCTCGTGGTTCATTCGTCCTTCTTCCTTCTGAAGCGAGCCTGGAGCTCCTCCTTGAACTTCTTGGGCAACGAGAGATCGTTCATCATCGTTGCTTCCTGTACCGCGGCGTTGGCCATGGCGAGGTTGATGTTGAGGACCTTGGCGAGGATCTCGTCGAGTGTAATGAACGATCCCCGAATCTCCCCCATGTGGACCGCAGCCTGCGGCTGCTGCTTGTAGGCCTCGAGGAACATGCGCGCAGCCTTCTGAACACGCTCGAGCTCGCCGGCCACCTCAGACAGGCGCTCGAGCATGTTCTGGCGCGTCGCCAGCAGGGGATCTAGGTCGGCGGAGAAGTGATTCTCCCAGAAGTGCTGCTTGGCAGCCGCAGTCGCCTGACCCGGGCCGTACTTCTCTTCACCGGTGACGGGCACATCGACGGTGTCCAAGACGTCGAAGCCCTTCCCAAAGAGAGTGATTCGTAGCGTGGGCATGGTTCTCCTTGACATGAACGATCTCAGGCCGTACGTCTTGTGCAACTCCAGGAGAGACCCCTCCAAGCTCTCCACCTCCAAGCACGGCGCAGCCCCGACTGAGTTCCCCCTCAGCCGGGGCTTCGTTTTTCTGGCCCGCTTCGAAGCCTTCCCGGTAGGCGAGCTCCATCAAGCCGTACGCCCAGTAGGCAAAGTAGAACGCGATGCCATCGTCTGGAACTCCAGAGGCGCGGCTCGATTGCATCTGCCGGAGGGCAGCCTCGTGAAGCGCCTGTTTCGTGAACATGAACACCTCGGTGTTCTTATCCCGAATCAGGGGTTGTTCTGATCTACCGGTGAGACCTTCTCGAACTCGCTCGGCACGATAGGCGTAGCCGTCTTGTCAATGTCGCTCGAGGCGTACTCGAAGTCGGGGCTGGTGGTACGCGATTGCACCTGCGACGTGACCGTGGAACTGCGGTCCACCTTGCGCACCGGCAAGGCATTGAGCGCCACCGCCCGAACCTGCGCCTGCATCGCGCCGGCGTACGAGACCCCGCTCTGGTCCAGACCGAAGAACTCAGCGAACTGACCTTGGAGCAGAGTATCGATCGCCTTGTCGGAGCCCTTCTCCTGGAAGGTCTTCACGAGGTTGTCGACCGGCTGCACGCGGTTGACCACGTAGTTCACCATCGCGTACTCGAGCGAGGTCGTGGGACTGCTGGAGTTCGCCTGGAGCAACAGGTCTTGCAATTGTAGGAGCAGCGTGAGGGCGGTATTGATCTGCGAAGCAGTGGCCTGAGCTTCCGTCATCACGACGTTGAGCGCGACCCTGAGCTGGTCGAAGAACTTGCTCTGGTTCGCTGCTTGACCGAGCCACGTCAGCAAGCGCTGGGAGAAGGTCTGGAAGGCAGCGAAGGCCCCACTCCGGATGAGGGAGAAGGGCGGTGGAGAGCCCTCGGTGAAGTTCAAGGTCTGGGTGTCCGAGATGGCCGGTGAGATGCCGACGATGTTGTTGCTGAGGCTCTGAATCGAGAAGACCAGATCTGGCACGTTGTACTGCGTGTTGTAGTACTCGATCGAGTCCCCAGGTCCGAGACCTGCCACCTGGTCAGAGAGCTGGAGGAAGGGCGTGGTTCCGACGGCCATGATGGGAGGGGAGGCGCTGAAGAAGTACGAGCTCGCAGCTCCGCTCACGGAGATGGCCGAGGAGGTTGCAGTGCTCTGAGAGTTGAAGACGACCTTCTCGCGGCCGACGTTCCCTGTGTTCACGTAGGGCAAGCCATTGGCCTGCACGACGCCGTGGATGACCGCGTTCACCTCGAGCTCGAAGGGGACGTGAA
>Ga0210402_10001351_pt1 | contig 25342 bp, 16 predicted proteins | sample IncBWC7MmetaG_FD_161055 | JGI IMG/M metagenome (GOLD analysis project Ga0210402, IMG submission 161055) | Forest soil microbial communities from Barre Woods Harvard Forest LTER site, Petersham, Massachusetts, United States - Inc-BW-C-7-M | ecosystem: Environmental > Terrestrial > Soil >... | reverse complement strand
CTAGCTCCACCATCTTTCCAACAACTTGGCATCACCGGGAACAAACTTGCGCTATCCGCCGCCCCCGCTCTGGTGGCACTGGTAGCAGTTGATACTGTTGTACACATACCCGTTCACTTGCTCGTGACGGAAGTTATTCGCGTTATTGCCTCCGTGGCAGCCTGTGCACTGGAATATCGCGTAGTTATTGGAATTAATGTGGCACGTGGCGCAAACGCCGTTGGCGTTACCGTGGTTGATCGAGAATTGCGTGTACTGCGTATGGTTGAAGGTCGCGCCTGTCCAAGCCGTGGTGTTATGGCAGGTCTGGCACGTGGTCGGAAAGAACTGCGGTTGCGCCGCGTGACCTGGATTGGTCGTGTTGTTGTAGTCATTCTGATGGCAACCGATGCACGTCAGCGGCAGCGTGGTGTAGTTGCTGTTGACATGGCAGTCCGTGCACACACGCGGAGGCACCATGTGCGAACCGGTAAGGGGGAACGCGGTGTTGTTGTGATTGAACGTGGAGTCGGTCCAGACGACGGTGTCGTGGCAGAGTTCACAGGTAGTAGGGAATCCGGCCGCAGAGTGCGCGGGGTTGTTCGTGCCCGTGTAATCCTTTTGATGGCATGAGTAGCACAAAGTGGTGTTCAGCGAATAACTATTGTTGATATGGCAGTCCGTGCACTGACGCGGAGGCACGGCGTGGCCTCCCGATAATGGGAAACCGGTGCTGCTGTGATTGAAGGTCGCATTGGCCCATGACGACGTGTTGTGGCACTGATCGCATGCCTGAGGGAAGCTGGCCGTAACGTGGTTAGGGTTTGTGGTTCCTTGATAGTCCTTCAGATGGCACGTCACGCAGGCCGCGCTCGACAGGGTGTAATTATTGTTGATATGGCAATCGACGCACTGACGCGGTGGAACCGTGTGCAGGCCGGTCAGGGCGAACCCGGTACTGTTGTGATTGAAGGTCGCATTTGCCCATGAAGTCGTGTTGTGGCACTGATCGCAGGTCTGGGGGAAACTCGAAGTGACGTGATTCGGATTGGTCGTCCCCTGATAGTCCTTCAAATGGCAACTGACGCAGGCCGTGGTGCTCAGGTTGTAATTGTTGTTTACGTGGCAATCAGTACATTGCCGCGGTGGAACGGTGTGCAGGCCGGTAAGAGGAAAGGCTGTGGCGTTATGGTTGAACGAAGCATTCGACCATGAGGTTATGTTGTGGCACTGCTCGCAGGATTGCGAGAATTGTGCTGAAACGTGATTTGGATTTGTGGCGCCCTGAAAGTCCTTCAGGTGGCAGCCTACACAGGCGGTGCTCGCCAGGTTGTAGTTGTTGTTGAGGTGACAATCGGCACACAATCGCGGCGGAACCGCGTGCCCTCCGTTAAGAGGAAATCCCACAGAAGCGTGGTCGAATTTCGCGTTTAACCAGTTGTCGGTGCTGTGACAACTCTCGCACGTGGTAGAAAAACCGGCGGCGACATGGTTAGGAGTTGTCGTTGTTTTGAAGTCCGCAGAATGGCAGGAATAGCACTGCGTGGGCATCGTCTGGAATTTGCTGGTGGCCCCTCCCTTGTGGCAGGCATCGCAGTCCACAGTAGCGTGCGCTCCAGTCAGCGGGAAGCGGTTGTTGTGCTGCCGAATGTCCTGAACAGAAACTTGCCAGCCACGGACGGTGTGGCATTGCTCACAGTTCGCTCCCAACTGGCGCTTGTGAATGTCGGCGTGACAGTCCTGGCAACGCTGTCCAACGTTGGTAAAGACCGGTCTGACGTGACATTCAGTGCAGCTTACCGACTGGTGCATGCCGCGTAGAGGAAATTTGGTCTGGTTGTGATCGAATTCCGGAGCGCCGCGGATTGGTTTCCACGCGGTCGATGTGTGGCAGTTCTGGCAAGGAATGTTCAGGTTGCCGTGTGGACTATGCGTGCCTGAGGGAGCTTGCGCAAATGCACTTTCTGCGTTGGCAGAAAATGCGAATGTCAAAACGGCAAACAATCTGAGAACGTCCCTGGACCCGAGCATGACCGCCCCTTGTTTTATGCCTGACACCAAGCATGAAACGGAATTAGGTATGAATGCGTTTGGTGCAATTCACTATCCAGAGTGGTTGCCACGGGTGCTCCGCCGAGAAAATTGCTGCCGCCTGCGAGAAGTTACTGGGCATCGCCCATATTCCCGATCGCTCTCCGTACGAACTAGGAGTGAAAGTTTAGTTCTTTGCGTTGCCTGAGTTCTTTGCTGTGAATCAAACACGCGTACAAAAACATCGACGTGTACAAAAATTAGGCGTCGTAATTCGCGCGCGGAGCACCGTTCTCCCGCACCCGGGCGCATGCAACGACGATCATATGGGGCGCTAAAAAGGGGTTCGATGACCGGGATCACAGCGGTAAATGGCCGTCCCACAAGCTCGTAGCTCGAGGAAATCTGCTTTTCCTGGAGGTTGCGCAAACGATGAATCCGTCAACCCTTAAACGGAATCGGATTGCGAGTGTACGGTCTGGCAGTGTGCATCGAACTGCGATTGCAAGGATTTCTGGTACTCCTCGCGATTTGGCCGGTGGCTCGAGCCATGGGCACGGAAAGATATGGCAGGGCAGGCGGAACAGCAGGCTTCGACGGGGATGTCAGAAAGCCATTTGGTAACGCGTATCGTCGGTCTCTTCATGGGACTTGGGTTTCGACGTCCACCGAATCCACCCTTCTTGCGAACGTTATTGGGCCACGAGCACCAGTGTGCCGGCCGCGGCCGACTCGCCGGCGCCTAGCGGGGAAAAGGTCCCAGACTCACAAGAAGTCCATCAGGAAACTGAACCGCACAGATTGGGCGAATGGTATCAAAAGTACGAAAGGGCGTCCACGGATGCGGGTGTCGAGCTAACCCATCATGGAAGGGGCGACGCTGGAACTCGAAACAAGTTTTTCCGGACGAGTTATTGCCCGGTAAAGAACTCCGTCATGTCTGGGGCGGTTCCCGCAAGGCCGGGAAATTTGTCGACGCCGGACGCGGCAAGCACGAGGCGCAATGTGCTCTGGTGCTGGTATTCGGCCTGTGACTGATATTGCATCTTCGACTTGGAACTGATGATGACGATGGCGACGTGGCCGCCGCCGTGTTCGACGTCGGTGTCCTCGCTCTCATCGAATGTGATGATCAACAGGCCGCTGTTCTGAAATGCGGAACTGGCCAGCAGAGGCGCGATGTTGGACTGCAGCCAGGAATCTGCGGCGGCGAGGGTTCCGCTGTGCGCGTCATCATTCACGTCGGGCGCGATGAAGGAATACTGGGCCAGCGTGTTGCTCGAGAGGTCGCTCGCGAACTGAGAGAAGGGAACGATGTTTGCGGCTTGCGACGGGTCGTTCTGCACGTCCGAGAGATAGGAAAAGGGATTGTGACGGCGAACGTAGGGGGCGACGTCTCCACCCAGGTAGCCCGGCGAGGGGATCGATTCTTCGTAGGCCTTCCAGGATTTTCCCGCATTGACGAGTTCGCGCACGATGTTGTCGTCGCTGATGATTCCGGAGAAGTTATCGTCGAACGATTCCATCTGTCCCGTAGTGAGCATGAGATAGTTCGGCATCGAGGGATGGCCGTTGGCGAAGTACTGAGTCCCGAGGCCGTATTGCGACGCGAGACTGTTGAGGTAGGGCATGGCAGAGTTGCCGATTGCCTCCGAGTAGCTGTGATTCTCTTCCACGACCAGAATCACATGGCTGAACGTGGGCTGTTTCGCCGAAACGGGCGTCTGAGGGCCGAGTCCATGGCTGCTGCATGCCAATTGCAGGAGGGCCAGCGCGACCATCGTGCTGAGGAAGCTGACAAGTTTAAGGATGAGTGCTGGTTTGCGCGTTGATGGATGACTCACAGCGGTTGGGATGCCGGAATGTGTACGGATGTTTGCAGCGAATCTCCTCATCCGTTACTTCTTCTTTTCGTTATTCGCAAGATCCAGGCCAAACTGGGGTTTCTCGTAGGTTCCCAGGATGTGTACCGGAACGATCTCTCCTTTGTTCTTCTTGCGGAAGAGCGGATCCATAATTTTCAGCAGCAGGGCTTTCACACCGCTGGATGTCTTGGAGATTTTCGTGTCGACCTTCATCTCGCCGTGAAGATTAATTCTGTGGTTCAGGATGTTGTAGGTGTCGTGAAGATGAGCTTGGGCGCCGGGCACTCCAAACTCGAGATCGTGAAAGTACGCAACACCGCCTGAGAGATCGACGGTTCCCTTAAGGTCAGTGAGGACAGTCTCGGGATCGTCTTTGTTTTCACCGCGCGCTCCCGCGCTCAGCGCGTCCACATCTTTCTGGGTTTCCGGTTTGAAGGCACCCTCATCGATGCCAAACTTCCCATCGAGCTTCACGCGCTCGAGGAATGGTTGATCGCCTTGGCCGACCTGGGCGCGCGCGACGAGTGACAGGTCTCCGGACATGGGAGAGCGGTTCGCGGAGACAAAGAGGCCCAGAAGATCTTCAATCCGGCCGTGACGCGACGTAAAACGAAGGTCGGCGACTTTGCCTCTCTTTCCGGGAGAACCCGCAATGCTGCCTTGGGCGATGAGCGTGGTGCGTCCGAAGTGAGCTTCGACATGGTTCAGAAAAGTATCGCCGCGCATGGCATCGACATATGCGTCGAAACGGGTCGTTAGATTGTGCTGGTGACCGCCAGATGTGACGACGAAGTCCGGCGTATCGGTGGTACCCGAAACGTTGATGTGCTGGAACGCGCCGTCGAACTTCCCGGCCGATCTCAGTGTGCCCGCGATCCCGCCATAGACGCCGAGGTCGGCATGTTCGAAGGTGTAGGTACCCGACATGGGGGTGTCCTGCGGGTGACCATCGGCCCACGGTCCGAAGGCGCCTTCGGTTGAGATTTCTCCAGGGGGATCGGGATTGTGGAACTTTAGCCAGTAGCGGATTGGGCTGCCCCATCGCACGCTGCGCAATCGAGCTTCGTGAACATCGAATAGCAACGGATGTTTTGGCGGATCGCTGGACGTGAACTCCACCTTGGTGCCGTTTGCCACGAGTTCATCGACGACCAGGTCGGAGTGTTGCGAGTGGAATTTTGTGTTGGCTCCGAAAGGCGGAATGAAAATGCGGGCACCTCCAGCGGTGATACGCGGTACATGGTGTGTGAGAATTCCGGAGAAACTGCCTTCGATGATGAGCTTGTCGATCGTGATGAGTCTGAACTGATTTGCCCCATGGCGGAACTCGATACCCTCGAGGATGCATCCCGGAGAAGGGAAGTAAGTCGGATAATAACTGCGGATGGTGACACTGCTGTCCGCGGCCTCGGCTAGGTCCTCCTGCACCGCTTTCTCGGAGAATGGCCAGTACTTCACACAGAGCACGGCAGCCACGCAGAGCACGGCGGCCGCGACGAGTGCGACGATGAGGACCGTTTTGCGGAGTTTTGCCCTGGTCTCCGATCGGTGCGCGTCACGTGTGGAGGTTTGGGGTCCGGCAACATCGATCGACGACATGAAGCTTGGAGTGCGGTTCGTTGTGAAATGTTGGAAGCATCGCTATTAAATTTCGCGAGCGACGCTCATACCCTTTTCCACTGATTGTCTTTTCGGGAACGTGCCTGCGGAGAACCTCACGTCGAGTGATATGATCGTATGTGAATCTTCTGAAGCTCGATCTTCGACGGTATATCTGTGAACGCATCGCTCCTGCCGGGCTCTAGTTCCTCCCGCTGTCACTGATCTGAATTTCCTTTTCGTGTCGAATTGTCCACAACAGGCTCACGAATGGACCTGGTACGGTCGGTGTCCGATCGAACTCCGGATTCTTCCCGCCTTCAACGCGGTTCTTAGGAGGATTCATGAAGCTATTGGTGATTGGTTCCGGCATGATGGGTTCGGCTGCCGCCTTTGACATGGCACGCACGCCCCAGGTGAGTTCTGTGACGCTGGCGGATAGCGATGCCAAGCGTGCGCGAGAGGTGGCAACACGGGTCAACCGGATTACGGCCGACAGAAAGGTTCAAGCGGTTGTTCTCGAAGCAAGCGATGAGAAGGCGGCAGCCAAGTGAATGGGAGGGCATAACGCTGCGCTCTCGGCGGTGCCGTACTTCCTGAATCTTGGATTGGCACGCGCCGCGGTGGAAGCACGATGCCACTTCGCCGACCTAGGCGGCAATAACACCGTGGTGCGGCAGGAATTGGCGTTGTCGAACAAAGCAAAGAAGCGCGGCGTGGCGTTGGCGCCGGACTGTGGGCTCTCGCCGGGCATGGCGTCGATCCTGGGTGGAGAGTTGGTGCGCCGGCTGGGAGGGCGGGCGGACGCTCTGCGGCTTTACGTCGGAGGTCTTCCCGAGCAGCCCACGCCGCCATTTCACTACCAGTTGGTCTTTTCCGTCGAAGGCTTGATCAACGAATACGCCGAGCCGGCGCGCATCCTGAGGAAAGGAAAGTTGACGACGATCGATCCTCTGACCGAGCCGGAGGACTTTCATATTGCCGGGTTCTCGCCGCTGGTGGCGTTTCACACTTCAGGCGGGACGTCGACTTTGCCGGAGACATTTGAGGGACGGGTAGGGGAGTGCTTCGAAAAGACACTGCGCTATCCCGGACACTATGACTTGCTGTGCGAGCTGAAGGAGTTGGGGTTGTTCTCGAGCGAGAAGATGAAGTTTGGCAAGGCGGAGGTCTCTCCGCGCGCGATGATGTCGAAAATCTTCGAGGGGAAATTCGCCTCCAAGGGACCCGACGTCTGCATCATGCGGCTGGAGGCGCACGAGTCCGTGAATCGAGCAGGCGTCCGTGGATTGCTCGGCGGACGGCTCAAGAGGCGGGTCGCCTCATTCACGACGGTGGACCACTACGACCCCAAAACGGACATGAGCGCGATGATGAGGACGACGGCCCTTCCCGCATCGATTGTGGTGCAGATGCTGGCTTCGGGTGCAATCAGCAAGCGGGGCGGGGTGTTGCAGGAGTTGGACGTTCCGGCAGATCTGTTCCTGGGGGAAATCGAAAAGCGGGGTATCAGGATCGAATACGCGATGGAGTGAGGTTCACAAAAAAACGCCGCACAGTTGCGAGCTGTGCGGCCAAGGGTGAGAGGAAACGTACGAGAAAACGGGAAATCTACGCTCTTACGAACTTTCGGCGAACGACGGTACCCAGTGCGATCAGGCCGGTGCCGAGCAGCGTCAGGCTGCCGGGCTCAGGAACGGGGCTGTAGCCGATAAACTCCTGCGGACCGCAGCCGGGCTTGCCGTTGAGCGGAGTGTATAGCACCAGGCCGGAATAGGCGCTGTTGGACGCGGTCTGCGCGAGAGTGAGGTAGGTGGCATCCGTCGCGGCGCCGCCGTAGGTCACGAACCCACTGCTATGCTGAGCGTTCGTGGAAAAGAGTCCCCAAATTGCCCATTGCGCCTGCAAGGTCGTGAGTGAGCCGGTGATCATGCTCTTGTAGATCAGGCCGGCGGCCTTGTAGTCGAGCGCTTTGGTCGGTCCAAACAAGCCGTTGGCGATTCCCGCCAGGAAAGGCGACTTGGTAGCCGTCCAGGTTTCGCCAAAGTAGATATGGTTGTCATAGCTATCGCACATCATGGTCGAGAAGCTGCTGCTGCCATTGATGGAGAAATAGTAGTGGTCCTGATGGACAGACTCTAACGTCAGGCTGACCGAGTTGGCGAACCCGGAGTTGCAGAGGACCAGGACGAACAGCGTGATAAATAGGGCGAGAAAAATACGCTTCATAAGTTTGTCTATTTCAGGTACTCGAATGTTTACTGAGTTGCTACTGGGGGACTTGCTGAAGACTTTTTTCGGGGGGAACAGCCTACCTGCGCTGCCAAGCCGTAAGTGACGGTGGAGACTCCCTTACGGAACTGACTCCCGTAATCAACGGCATAGTACCAACGACAGGGAATTACGGGGAATGGCCCGGTAGTGGCGTTACTTTCGCCATCAGGATTGCGATAGAGTGATTTCGCAAGAGGGGATGCCAAACCTGTGAGTGGAGACTTTCGAGATACCGGCTATCATATTTTGTGCAAAGGTGTGCACTCTCTGATAGCATGCTTGGCAGCAAAGTACCGTAAGTTCTAGGATTTAGCGGAATTTGAGCTGTTAGTAATGGCACTCGAACTGCTTTCCAAGCATACGGGTGTGTGTGTCGGCCGAGCCCCAGAATCTGGGCCGCAAAGGTAGGGTAGAAGTTGTCGAATGAACCCCAGGACGGGGTGACGCGTACGGTGATCCGGAAACGCCGGAGCCGTCGCCACCGCCGCAATCGCCGGATGCGCCGCGCGCTACTGATCTTCTTGTGCGCCGCCTTCACCTTCGCGCTTTCCTCCGTAGCCCTGCAGTTTCTAAGCCCATCGCTGTTTCACACAGCAAGGAATGCGGAGCCAGACCGGAAAACGGTGGAAGCCAGCCGTAGTCTTTTCCTGGCCTCGCAGAAGGAAATGCTGCGCGAGATGGATGGCCGCCCGGTGTATCGATACTCAGTCGTTGCTGGCGGTGTGAGGGATGTGCGGGAATTGAAGTGGGCGGCCGAGCACGATCCAGTTGTCGCGGCTCATTACGCGGGCTTCGACTACGATCACGCCCGGATGGTGAAATTGGTTCTGGCGCGGACGGCGTACGTTTCATACCGCATTGGCAACAGGGTTTACTGGACGCGGCACCGGGTGAGTCTTAAGAAGGGCGAGACCGTCATCACAGATGGCAAGATGACAGCGCGCACGCGCTGCGCGAACCGCGTCGAGGAAGTTCCGCAACAGGCGACTTCGGAATCGGAGCCACCCGCTGCGAAGTTTGATGAGCCGATTCACCCTGACCAGGGGACAGCAATGACCGCTCCGCCAGTGCCGTTTCAATCAGCGCTGATGAATCGCAATCCTGTTCCGGGATTGGGGCCGGCAGTGCCGCTGAGTTCTTACGACCCGATCTCTAACGAAGGCTTCACGCCGATTTTGCCAGCGCCTTTGCCGGGCGTCTGTGGCATCGGAACGAAAAAGAAGCCCAAAGACTCCACTGGCGTCGGAGCAATGCCGGTGAGTGGCGGCGATAAGAAAAAGAAGAAGGTTGATCCGTGCGGCAACGGCGGAGGCGGGGGAGGAGAAGTCCCCGAACCGGGAACCTGGTTGCTCATGGCATCCGGTGCTGCCGGCGTGTATTGGAAGGCCCGCCACAAGTTTTCACGGTTGATCTCGTCTCAATCGGATTCTAGATCCGAATAAGTGTAGGTTTCCCAATCGCCATCAGGAATCTACCTGGGTGTACTCTTCCTTAGTACAACGCGGGAGCGCCGTTAGCGCCCTCCATTCTCCAGAGAGCAAGGGCGTCTAAGGGTGTCCTCCGCGTTTAACAGGATATTCATACGAACGAAATGCGTGCGTAACACTGTATCCATACCCTTCCTAACTGCCGACTCACCACCCTGCTCGAGTCATCCCGAAACAAAAATTAGGAGGCAGTTGTGATGGAAAAGTACTACAAATCGAGAGGCTTCCAGCGCGTACCGTGGCGCTTGGTTTTGCTTGCCGTTTCTCTATGCCTGATCTCGGTTCACACTCTTGGTCAGGGATCTAAGACTGATCCTAAGCTACGCCACATCAGGCACTTCGTCGTGATTTATCAGGAGAACTGGAGTTTCGACTCCTTATATGGCCTGTTCCCGGGAGCTAACGGCTTAGCGCAATCCTCGGCCGCGTCCCTGAATCAGACGGACCGGTTTGACCAACCTCTCAGCGGGCAAATAGGGCAACCGTTCAGCCTTGTGTCCGGATCGCTCTCCCTGACGACACCGCCGCCTCCGATCAACGCCGGGGCAATTGACACACGGTTTACAGCTGGACTCAATACACTGCTTCCCTACGATGTTCTGAAGAACTCCACCCTTCAGCCTACCGACACTACGGGTGACCTGGTTCATCGCTACTGGCACGAGCAGTCGCAAATCGATCATGGCGCGATGGATTGGTTTGTCACCTGGAGCGACAATCCGGGTCTCACCATGAGCTACTTCGACGCGACTAACATGCCCGAGGGACTACTCGCTCAGAAGTACACCATGGCAGATAACTTCTTCCATGCGGCTTTTGGCGGATCGTTTCTCAACCACCAGTTCCTGATTTCGGCGGCGGCTCCCGTGTATCCTAACGCCCCGCTATCCATGCAGCCGGCCCTGGATACAGACGGCCAGCTTTTGGTGGATCCGGCGACCGGCAAGATCGTACACGATGGCAACATCACTCCGATCGGCGGGGTATCGTTCACCGTTCCGACAGTGATGTTCGACAAGAACTATGCTGTGAACACGATTTTCTCTGCGAACCTGGTTCCCACGTTTTCAGCAGTCAACGCCGCCCTGCTGCCGACCCTGAATGACAGCGATCCGTCGGACACGACTCGTCCCTTCATTCCGAACATCGGCGACCGCCTCAGCGCGAAGCACGTCAGTTGGAAGTGGTACTCGGGCGGCTGGGACAACGCCTTGGCCAGCACGGTCAGCAACCCCGCAAACAATGGCGTGGTTCCGCCGAACGCGCCTGTTGACCCCCTGTTCCAATGGCACCACCAGGCCTTCGCGTATTACGACAACTATGCTCCGTTCAAGAATGGCACCCGCAATCCGGTATCCGCAGCACACCTGCAGGATGAAAACAACTTTTTCACGGATCTGAAGCACGAACATCTGCCGGCGGTCTCCTTTATCAAGCCGCTGGGACCCGACAATGAGCATCCCGGATACGCAGGCCTGTTGCAAGGTCAGCAGCACGTTGCTGATCTTGTGAACGCGGTTAAACACAGCGACTATTGGGAGGACACTCTGATCATCGTGACCTATGACGAACACGGCGGCCGCTGGGATCACGTGAGCCCGCCTGTAACCGGCATCTGGGGCGACGGTTCGCGCGTTCCCGCGATCATCATTGGACCGCTCGCTAAGCGCCGCTTTGTGGATCACACGCAGTACGACACGCTCTCGATTCTCAAGACGATCGAAGAACGTTTCGGATTGGATCCACTGACTTCGCTGGATGGACAGGCCATCTCGCTGACGAACAGCTTGCGCTAGATAAAACCGAACGCTAAGAACCCTGGGCGGCTGACACCCAGGGTTCTTCGTTACGGGATAAATACCTGCAGGGCTGCCAATCCAACCCGGTTTACTGCGCTCCGAACCTCACAGAAACCAGCTTTGAAACTCCCGGCTCCTGCATGGTGACGCCGTAGAGCACGGGCGCGATGCTCATCGTTTTCTTGCTGTGGGTGATGAGCACGAACTGGGTCTGCACGCTCATCTCTCGGACCAGTTCGGTGAAGCGTCCGACGTTGGCCTCGTCGAGCGGGGCATCGACTTCGTCAAGGATACAGAAGGGGCTGGGCGCGTACTGGAAGATTCCGACCAGCAGCGCCAGTGCCGTCAGCGCCTTCTCTCCACCGGAGAGCAGGAGCACGCTCTGGAGGCGCTTCCCGGGAGGCGAGGCCACGACGTCGATGCCGCTCTCGGCGCTGTTCAGTTCGTCGGTCAGCTTCATGAAAGCGTGGCCGCCGCCGAAGAGCTTCTTGAACGTGGCCTGGAAGTTCTCGTTGATTTTGGCGAAAGCTTCTTCGAACTTCTGCCGGGAAATCTGATCGATCTCTTTGATGGTGGCGATCGTATTCTCAATCGACGAGATCAGATCTTTACGCTGGGTGTCGAGGAATCCATGACGCTCGGCCGTCTCTTTGTATTCTTCCAGCGCCATCATGTTGACCGGTCCCATGGCTTCGAGTTTCGAGCGCATGTCACGGTAGAGTTGATCTTCGTTCGCGAGTTCGTCGCCTGAGACGATCGGAAGTGTGCTGTCCGCCATTAACGCGGCGCGCTCAACGCCCAGTTCGTTGAGGCAGGTCTCCGACATGTATTGAGAGTCGGACTGTAATTTCGCTGCAGTGGCCGACAATTCGCCGCGGCGATCGCGAGCCTGGTCGAGCAATTGGCGGCTGTTGTGCAGCAGGTCGTCAATCTCTCCTAGGCGAGCGCGGAGTTGCTCGGTCTCGAATTGCAGCAGGCCCTCGCGCGTCTGGGCGGCGTTGCGTTCGGACTCGAGATCGGTGGCTTGTTGGGCTAATTGCGCGTTCTCAGCTTCCCGCTGCAGCTTTTCGGCGGCCGCGCCTTCGATCTGCGAGACGAGCGCCTGCACGCGCTGCTCCATGTCGGTGAACAGGGATTCGATGCGCTGCAAAACGCCGGCAGCGGACCGATGACGTTCTTCGAGTGTGGCGACGCGGGCTGCGTGTTGCGAGGTCGTCTGCGCCGATTCCTCGCGGCGAAGCCTCAGAGCCGCCAGCGATTCCTGGCCAGCCGCAAGGATCTGTTCGAGTTCGACTTGCCGGAGCTCCAGCACTTCGATCTCAGATTGGCGGGCGCAAAGGATGCCTTCCTGCTCGGCACGCTCGGCTGCCAGACGGCTCATTTCCAGTTGCGCCACATTGAGGCGCTCACTCACTCGAGTCACTTCCGACTCGAGTTGCTGCAGCATGTGGCGCGACGTCATCGCCTGATTCTCGGCCTCGCGCTTTTCGCCTTCGAGACGCTCCAGCAGGGAACTAAGCTCGGTAATTTCCCGGCCAAGGGTTAGAACCCGGGTCTCTTCCTCACGCAGGGCGCGCTCCAGATCATCCAGCAGGCGCATGACGTCGCGCAGTTCACGCTTCATCGAGAGGGGGCCCTCGGCACGCTGTTTGCCGCCAGTGACCGTAACGTTGTGGAAGCACTCTCCGGCCTGCGAGAGGAAGAACGCGTCCGGATTCTCGAGTGCAAGATTGCGAGCGACGTCTGCTTCCGGAACGATATAGCCATCGCGCAGCTTGGGCAGAATCACTTCCAACGAACGTCCAAAACCGTTCAGCACGCGAATGGAATGCTTGAGGGGAACGATCTGGGCGGCAGGCGGCGCGGAGTGGGCGGCTTCGTCGAGCACGAATGAGAACTTGGCCTGGGAATCCTCAGGATGAACCAGGAACGTGGCGCGCCCGTCAACGTCGGTGCGCAGCATACGCAGGCCCTCGTCGGCAGCGTCCCATGATTTCACGACGATGTAGTTGAGTTCATCACGCAGAAAATCTTCGACGACCCGCTCGTATCGCGGCTCGACTTCGAGAAAATCAGCGAGTACGCCGACGGGTGCGAGGCCACTCTGCATTACACCAGACTGAAAAAGTCGGCGGACGGACTCGGTGGAGTATCCGTGTTCAGCGATGACGGCTTCGAGCGATCCCTTTTTGCCCAGCGCAGTCGCGTACTCGGCGCGGAGGACATCGAGATTCGTCTTGGCCTGGTTCTCTTGCAGCTTCTTTGATTCGATCAGGCCGCGGACACGGGAGATTTCTTCGCTGATGCCGGCTGCGCGTTGCGTAATCGACTCGAACTCGAGCGTGAACTGGCCGCGCTGTCCGCCGAAGGCCTCGACCTGAGTGTTTGCCGTCGCGATTTCGGCTTCGAGACGGCGTGCTTCACGATCGCATCCAGCGAGACGCTCTTCGGCCTGCGCGAGCTGATTGCGCAGGCGGGAAGCGGAGGAAACGGTGTCGAAGATGGCGACGCGCGACTCTTCCTGCCGGTGCTCGATCTCGGCGAGACTGGCGGAGGCTGTGGCAGCGTCCTGCTGGCACAGCGCGAGGTCGCTCTGCGCGGCTGCAAGGTCGGCGGCGGCGGATTCGAGAATCTGGCGATTGGCCTCGCGCTCGGATTCTAGAGCGGTCAGCCGGTGGCGAGCTTGGGCCAACTCGGCTTCGGCCGACGCCGAGCGTATCAATAATTCAGCGCAGCGTTCCTCATTGTGGCGGCGGCGGGCCTGGGCGCGGTCGATTTCGAGCGCGATCTGGCTGATGCGGTCGCGGTTCTCGCGCAACTCAGTTTCGATCGAATATCCACGCCGCGTGCGGTCGGCGTGCTCGGCTTCAAGTTGCTGCACTTCCTCCGACCGATGCCGCATCTCGTCGGCCAGACTGTTGAGCCGGGCGTCGATTTCGGCGCTCTCGCGCTCGACCGCCGCGAACTTGCTGGCCAGCACCACGCGCAGCTTGGCGCGCATCTCGTCGCGCAGCCGGGCGTAACGCTCTGCCTTGGACGCCTGGCGCTTGAGGGAATTCATCTGGCGCGTGACTTCTTCAAAGATGTCATTCACGCGTGCCAGATTGAGCTTGGCGTCTTCAAGGCGTGCCTCGGCGAGGCGCTTCTTCGTCTTGAACTTGGTAATGCCTGCAGCTTCTTCAAGGATCGCGCGGCGATCTGTTGGACGGCTGCTGAGGATCTGGCCGATGCGTCCCTGCTCGATTAGTGCGTAGGACTCCGGGCCGAGCCCGGTGCCCATGAACAGTTCCTGAATGTCTCGCAGGCGGCAAAGCTTGCCGTTAAGCAGGTATTCGCTGTCACCTGAGCGGAACAGGCGGCGCGTGACGACGATCTCTCCGCGGTGGAACTGCTGCTGGTTAAACTTGCGGCGGCGAATCTTCAAAACGACGTGCGGGGCTACGGTGCCCATCGCTGCGTTCGCAGGTGGGGCGGTTACGTTATGCGCCGGCAGCGCGAAGATCGGTTCGTCGTCGGGGAAAGCGATGGCAAGGGTATTGACCTTCGAACGAGGGACTTCTACTTCTTCCGTCTTGCCGGGCTGCGCATCCTCGACGGCCTGCTCGGTGTCGGCTGCGGCACGCGAGCGGACTGCCGCTTCGTCCCAGTCGTCGGTCACCTGAACTCCGGCCGACTCGGGCATCTCATCCTGAATATCGACTTCAGTGGCGGCGTTCGCGTCGGGGCCCCCATAGGCTGCCGGAGCGATCCGCGTGAGCGAAACTTCCGCCATGCCGGTGGGCTTGCGGTCGCGCGTTCCGGCGAAGATCACGTCTTCCATCCGCGATCCGCGGAGCGTCTTGGCCGACTGCTCGCCGAGCACCCACGAGATGGCGTCGGAGATGTTCGACTTGCCGCAGCCGTTCGGTCCAATGATGGCGGCAATGCCGTCGCCATGGAACTTGAGTTCCGTGCGGTCACAGAACGACTTGAACCCGAGAATCTGAAGCCTCTTCAATTTGAGCAAAGCATTAACTCCAGTGGCCAGCGGTCGGTTGCCAGTGAATCGGGTGCCCCATTTCTGGCTGGTTTTGCCAGAAGTTGGGATTTTCGTATATGGCGCAGCTGTTTACCAGACGGATTCCTCCTCTGGCGGATTTGTTGCCACACCACTGTGCACAGTCGTTCGTCTCACCCCAGGCTGGATCGGGCGAGCACAAAGTTAAGCTACTGTAACGGTGAAATTGGGGCGGGGTCAAGCAATATAACACTATATGTAGTGTGGGCTTACAGCCGACCGCGCTAGGTTGCACAGACATTGCAGCAGGTGGACAGTTTCAAGGTGGAGACGGAAAGGAGGTGGGATGAATCGCGAGAGCAAAATAAGGCTAGCGCAAGGGGGGAGGGAGTGCAACCGGAATGTAGGTGCTCATCTGAAGGCCTGCTTTTATAGGGACGGTCCGAACCGGGATTGGAACACATTCTCGGGCTACCTTCGGAGTCACCAAGATGATATTGATATCCGGCGAATCCTGCCCTGGGCCGGGTTGTTTCTCGCGACATCGATTGGCATCAGCTACAGTCTGGAACGGGACTTCGTCCTCTGCATACAGATAGAGTTCAGGATTCATCTGTGGACCGTAAATCGCTGCAAGTCGGTTGGAAAGATCTGCCCAACGCAAAGGTTCCATATTGATGGACATCTGGCCGGTGTTCGTCATGCGCGACACAATGAACGGGTCGGCAAGTGGGGACAGCCGAGGCAGCTGTCCCCACTTGCTCCGAGGTAGTTTCTGACTAGAAGTCCGTCGAAGAATCCTTACTGCTCGTACGCTCCTACGTTGATCTGGCCGCTGCCGTTCACTCGGGGATTGCCAGCATAGTCGAGAACGCCGACCGTGTTGACACCAAGATTCGTGCCCGCGTTAAGCGCCGGGGACCCGGACGCCAGGTCAAAGTTATACGGCGTCGTCGTGATGTTCACATAGAGCGGATCGGCGAACTGCGAGTGGGCTTCCTGTCCGGAGGCGGTTCTGTAGGCCGGGAAACCCGTCAGCGACTTGCTTTGCCAGTCAAACAAGGCGCCCCCCGCTCCGGCCGTGTCGTAGTACACGTTGTAGTCCAGGACCGCAGGAACGGGCACGCTGGTAGTGAAGTCGTACACCAGATACTTTGTCGAGAGAGTGTAGTCGTCGAAGATGTTGTTCTCCACTGTGTTGTTGGTGGCGTGGTACTGAATCTGGAACTCTCCCAGGCCGCTGCTGCCGTGCGTGCCGTCATTCCACAGGGAATTGTTGACGATCACGATGTGGTCACTGCCGCCCACTCTGCTTGCGTACCCACCGATCGACAGCCCGACATACAACGAGTTGTAGATAATGTTGTTGCGGAAGATCACATAGCTTGAATTGTGGCCCGAGTGTTCGCTGGCCATCTCGCTCAAATCGGAATCGTGAATCAGGTTGCGCTCCACGATCACGCGCGTGCAGCCATCGCAGTAATAGCCATCGGCGCCGACCTGGTTGTGATAGACCGGATTGGTCGTGGAGGTGATGTTGTAGATCGTGTTCTGGAAGACCCAGCCGTCACGGGCCTGATCGTAGGCAGAGTTCGGTGAAACGCCCTCGAAGCCAATGTTATCGAGCCCGATGTTGTCGCCGTCGTGCACATTGTTATGCGCCATCACCCAATACTGAACGTTGCCGTCGAACGAGACGTTCTCGCTGCAGCCCGTGGTGTTGTGATCGATCTCGTTGCCGTAAAGCGTGACATTGTTGATTGATGCCGGAGCCTGGGTCCCGTAGACGGCGACGGCAAGCGCGTTTGCAGCATTGCAGCTGCTGAGCGTCTGCGCAATGTTGTGGATGTGGTTGTTCAAGATCTCGAGGTTACTTCCTGCCCCTTCGAAATCAATTCCTACCGGGACTTTGCCCTTACTCGAACTAGAGAAGTTTCGAATTTCGAATCCCTGAATGACGATGTAACTGAAAGTCCCCTCCAGGCTGAACAGGCCGGTTTGGCCGCCAGCGACGAGGCCGGTGCCGTCTACGATGGGCGCTTCACCAGGATAATTCTGGAAGGTGACGTATCCCGACGTGGAATTGCCTGACGTCTTCATGGTGACGATTTCGTTGTAAGTGCCGGCACGAACCTGCACGGTATCTCCTGCCTTCACGGTATTGGCGGCCTTCTGGATGGTGCGCCAGGGGGCGCTGAGAGTACCCGTGTTGTTGTCGTTGCCGCTCGTTGAAACGTAATAGGTCGTGCCAGAGCGCGAGGGCAACTGGATCGTGACAGTCGCCGTCGCCGATTTGGTGGAGTCGGCCTGAGAGATGGCCGTCACGGAGACGGAAGCGGGGCTCGGCACACTAGAGGGAGCCAGGTAGATCGCCTCATTCGTGCTTCCCAGCACAGTGGTCGAGACGAGACCGTTCGTCGAATTTCCGCCGCTGATGCCGTTCACCTGCCACGTAACGGCCGTATTGGTTGAGCCGCTGACGGTTGCCGTGAACGATTGTGTGGCTAGGGTGGCGAGGGTGACCGTGCTCGGCGAAATCGTGACGCTGACTTGTGCGATCAGCGAAGCCGAAAGGGAAAGGACAACACATATCAGAAGCGTGACCACATAGATGCGCCCGCAGCAGAGCTTCCCAACCGCGAAATTCGTGATTCTCATTGTTCCTCCTCGCGAACCGATCGAAATGATGCCAATGGCTTCGTTTATTTACGAGGAGTATTACGAATAATTACGACTGCGTTCGTATGGATTCACATGAAACACCCGGAGTCCGGGATTGTCAAGCGATTTTGGAGGGGGTTTTCTTGAAGCGCAGCGGATTGCGGAAAAGGCCGATCGCTTGAGCTAGCGAGAGAGTCGAAGAGTGGTCCACATGTTTATATACGGGTACCGCAGCATCGATGTATTCTTTCGCACATTTGATTCGGAGCTGTGTTCTCGGGCATCGCGTAGCTAAGATCGCGGAGTCATGGAGGAGTTCGCATTGCAGAAAGCTGAGGCGAGAAATACGAACGCGCAACTGCGCCGCAATTCCCTCGGTCTTCCCGAATTGATCTTTCATGGCATCACTCACATCGCGCCCGCCACCAACGTCATATTCACCTTTCCGATCATCGCGATGAAGGCCGGGCCGGCGATGCCCATCTCGTTCTTCCTGACCACGATCGTTTGTTTATTCATCGCCAACACGGTTGCGGAGTTCTCGCGTTACATGCCCTCGAGCGGTGGATATTACTCGTTCGCGACCCGGGGCCTCGGAAGCCGCATGGGATTCATCGCGACCTGGAGTTATCTCATCTACGACATCCTCGGTCCGGCCGCCTCTAGCGGCTTTCTGGGATACCTGCTCTCTGACACGCTGCACAGCAGTTTCGGAGTTCGCGTGCCTTGGTGGTTGTTCGCGGTCGCGACCTTTGTGGTGATCTGGTTCTTCACGTACTACGGAGTCCGGTTCTCGATGCACACCACCGCGTTGCTGGGTGGGGCGGAAATGCTGATCATGCTGGCGCTGGCGTTCACGTTTCTGAGGCATCCCGGTCCAGGTTCGCACTACAGTGCTCCATTACAGCCCATGCTTTCGCCACACCATTACCAGGGAATCCTGGCGGGGATGGTTTTCTCGGTGCTCGCGCTGAGCGGCTTCGAGGCTCCTGCTCCGCTCGCGCAAGAATCTCGTCGTCCCGGAAGATTTGTGGCATTGGCGGTAATGCTCTCGTTGCTGGCGATCGGTGTCTTCTATGTATTCACGTCCTATGCCAGCGCGATCGGCTGGGGAACGGGCAACATGGCCGCATTCGCATCCGATGACAATCCTTACTACGCGCTCGGCCACAAGCTATGGGGAACCGCTTGGTGGTTGGTTATCCTGGCCATCATCAATAGCGCGGTGGGCGCCGGCCTGGCGTGCACGAATGCGGCGTCCCGCGTGATGTATACCATGGGCCAGACCGGCACGCTGCCAGCGGCTTTCGGAAGAATCCATCCGGTCCATCGCACGCCGACATTCGCCATTGCATTCCTTCAGGTTTGTGGGTTGGTGCCAGTCCTGCTCGTTGGCCTGCTGCTTCGGCCGGTGGATATTTTCAATTTCCTGGGCACCATTGCTACGCTGGCCGCGATTCTGTTGTACGCGATGGCGAACCTTGCCCTGACGGCTTACGTTCGTCGCGAACTTCCGCAGCACTTCAGCGTCTGGCGCCACGCGGTGGTTCCGTGGATGGGAACGCTGGCCCTTGTTCCGGTTTTTTTCGTCACCATGTACCCGGTGCCTGGTTGGCCCTATAACATCACGCCTTACTGCTTCGCGGTGATTCTCGTGGCTGGCGTGGGATACATGTACTGGATTGCTGCGCGCGATCCTGAGGCGTTTCGGCGCGGGGCAACCATGTTGGTTGGGAGCCCTCTGGACGAAGCCGGCGATGTGGAATGGGACCGCACACGGAATTGATTCGGAGAGCGGCGCCTCGCTGCGCTCGGCGGGACAGCCGAAGGCGGCTGTCCCCACATGTCCCGAGTTGATTTTCGCTACCCGAGCTTCTCGAAGAATCTGCAGATCGTTTCGATCCCGCGGTAGAAGTTCGGGATATGGAACTTCTCGTTGGGCGCGTGCAGGTTGTCGTCCGGGAGGCCGAAGCCCATCATCACGCTAGGAATCTTCAGGACGTCCTGGAAGTCGGTGACGATGGGAATCGATCCTCCACTGCGGATGAATACCGTGTCCTTCTTGAACGTGTCGTGCAGGGCTTGCGTTGCGGCCTCGATGTATTTGTTGTCGGTGCTCACGACGCAGGCAGGGCCCTTGCTCCAGACTTTTACTTTCGTCTCGATGCCCTTGGGCGTGTTCTTCTTGATGAAGGCCAGGTACTTCTTCAGGATGTCGTCCGGATCCTGGTTCGGGACCATGCGCATTGACACTTTCGCCTTGGCTTTCGCCGGGATGACGGTCTTGGCGCCGTCCGCGATGAAACCTCCGGGCATGCCGTGGACTTCGAGCGTGGGACGCGCCCAAGTGCGATAAAGAACGGAGTAGCCGGATTCTCCAGTGAGAACTTTCGATCCGACTTCTGTCTTGCGGTAGTGCTCTTCGTTGAAGGGCAGGCGCTTCCAGGCTTTCAGTTCGGCTGCGGTTGGAGCCTTCACGCCTTTGTAGAAGCCGGGGATGAGAACTTTGCCTTTCGAGTCTTTCATCTTACTGATCATCTCGATCAGGGCGAAGAACGGATTCGGGGCTGCGCCTCCGTACATGCCGGAGTGCAGATCGGTCTTCGCACCGTAAGCCTCGATTTCCGTGTACACCAGACCGCGCAGGCCGACGCATAACGTTGGGAGATCGGGAGCGAAGAGTTCGGTGTCGCAAACCAGCGCGAAGTCGGCTTTCAGCTTGGCTTTCTGCTTGCGGATGTATTCGGCGATCGACTCCCCGCCGACCTCTTCCTCGCCTTCGAAGATGATCTTCACATTGATCGGCAGCTTGCCGCCGCCGGTTTGCATAAGAGCTTCAAGGGCTTTGACTTCCATCCAGAGCTGGCCTTTGTCGTCAACGGCGCCGCGAGCGTAGATGTTGTTGTTGCGCTCGGTCGGCTCAAACGGCGGCGACTTCCATTCGTCGAGTGGTTCAGCCGGCTGGACGTCGTAGTGTGCATACGTGAGGACGGTGGGCTTACCGGTGGCATGCAGCCAGTCGGCGTAGATGAGCGGATGTCCTTGGGTCGGGATGACCTCGACGTTTTCCATGCCGATGCGGCGCAGTTCGTTGGCGACGTAGTCGGCGGCTTTCTTGATGTCGGGCTTGTGTTCTTCGAGGGTGCTGACGCTGGGAATGCGGAGAAGATCTTTGAGTTCGTTTAGAAAACGCTGCTGGTTATTGCGGGCAAAATCGACTGCGGGAGAGGCCATGGTGAGTCCTTTCGTATTTGGACAATCTGAATCTCGGTGGGCATCGCGGGACTGCGCGCCTGGACTCCGAGGAAACGAATCAGTATAGCGCGAAGCGTGGCTCACCACAGAGGGCACAGAGGAGCACAGAGGACCTCTCACGCATACGCCATGCGGGTGCGGCGGCGCCAGTACGCGGCTGCCAGAAGCAACACTGTCGCAATCAGGTATGGGACAGGACTGCTCGATGCAGGCGTTGTACCCATGAAGTCGATGCCCGGGATGTGATGAGCGGGACCCATATACCACCAGATGATGTAGAGGGCTTCGAAGGCCTTGCTGCCGCCGGTCAAGACACCCAGGGCCAGCGCCAGGGTGGGAATGAATACGGCGCCGCCGAACCAAGCCGCTAAGCCATGGTGATCGCCGTTGATGAGCAATCTGACACCGACCCCACCTGCGGCGAAGAGAGCGACGAGAACTCCAGCGGACCAAATGGCTGGAAGCTGTCTCGACAACGCTCGCGGAGAGGAGAAGATCAGGGACTCCGTCGCGTGCCGAGTTTCCCGCGATCCCATGGGAGACCAGACAAAAATCGGCCACAACCAGGCTGCTACAAGGACCCCACCACGAGCGGCATCGAAAGGGGCGAAAATGCACGCGATGGCAAGACCGGCGGCGACCAGGTACCACCACCAGCGCTTACCCTTCAGCATCAGACGCAGTTCAGCGGCAACGATTCGGAAGAAGGGAATACCAGAACGCGGTTGTGGCATCGGAGACAGATGTGCTGCGCTCAAATTATGAGAAGGCGCGGATTCTTGCACTGCCGAAGCCGGTGGTGTGACCGCCGAAAGTGCCCGGCGCTTGAACCAGGATCGTGCCGGGTCGAAACGATGGAAGAAGATCGTCGCGGTATAGGCGATCGCAACGGCCACGGCGATCCAACCCAGCCGGATAAGAAGGACGTTGGTTGTCCAGTCGATGCCGTTCCATGGAAAAGTGCGAACCGCGTGCTCCCCGCCGATGGTCAGGCTGAAGTGGAAGTTGTTGTTATCGGTCGGATCAATCGCGTGCAAGGTCTGCCGTGAACTGCGGTAGAGAAGCTGCAAGCCGGTTGGGTCGTCAAGACCTGTTACGCCGAGCGCAAGCGCCGCCGTCCATACGAAGAAATAAACGATGTTCCCCACGCCTCCGCGCAGAAGCGGCAGAGTCTCAAAGAGCACAGCCGCGCTGGCCGCCAGTAGCATCGTGGGTAGTGCGAAGAAGATGAATGGCGCCCAAAGCTTCCACAGGGAGAAGGAATGCGCCTCGGCACGCATGAGTTGCATGGCCACCGCTGCCACCATCAGGATTCCGACCATGCAAGCCAGCACTGCAAAATTGCTGAGTGTTTTTGCGATGGTGTAGAAATCCTTGCGCATGGGAGTGGCGGCGAGGATCTGTCCGACGCGCGTATCGGTGTCACGCTGCACGGAGTTTTTGACGATGTAAAAGCCCGCGAGTGAAAGAAACGTCGAGCAGCATATCGCCATCAGGGCGCCGATCCATGCGGAGTTGTAAACGCCGCGATAGCCATTGCCGACGACGATCCAGACTTCCTCCGTGGCAACTGCGTAAGCGACCCAAAGAGCGCCTGCCAGGGTGAGCAGGAAACTGTAGCGACGCAGGCGTTCGAGGAAGTCGGCGCGCACCATGTGATAGAGGACGCGGGCTGAGTTCACGCAACCACTCCGGCTTCGATGCTCGGACTCACGGTCCCGGCGCGGTACTTAGTCAGGCAGAACAAGTAGGCGTCTTCGAGATTCGCCGTGAGTGGCTGAGCACCATCCGGCGGCTTTTCACCCAGGACGCGGGCATGTACTCCGTCGCTGCGCCGGGCCGTGTTGCTAATCAGGTAGCGTTGACGGGCGGCGTTCAAATCCGCACTGGGAATCACCCATTCCCAAACCTTTCCCTCCACGCGGCGCAGAAGTTCTTCCGGTGAGGCATGGGCCACAAGCGTGCCTTGCGAGATCAGGGCGATGTCAGTGGCCGTCGCTTCTACGTCGGAGACGATGTGTGTCGAGAGAATGATGATGCGTTCGCCGGAGAGTTCCGAGAGTAGGTTGCGGAAGCGGACACGCTCTTCGGGATCGAGTCCCGCGGTCGGTTCGTCAACGATCAACAGTTGGGGGTCATTCAAAAGCGCTTGCGCGATGCCGACGCGCTGCTTCATGCCACCGGAATAGCCGCCCAGCGGGCGCTTGCGGACATCGGCGAGGTTGACCAGATTCAGCAATTCGTCAATCCGCCGCTTGGAGGCGGGCGCATCGAGCCCTTTCACGGCCGCAAGATATTCGAGGAATTCGACCGCGTTGAGATTCGGGTAGACACCAAAATCCTGCGGCAGATAACCGAGCGTGGCGCGCAGGCCGTCGGGATTGGAGGCGATATCGGTGCCGTTCCAGCGGACATGGCCATCGGTCGCCCGCGTGATCGTGGCCAAGATGCTCATGAGCGTGGTCTTTCCGGCGCCGTTGGGCCCGAGAAGTCCGAGCACTCCGGGACCAAGCTGAAGCGTGAAGTTGCGCAGGGCCCAGTTTCCTCTGCCGTAGCGCTTGCTGACGTTTTCGATTGCGAGTTGCACGAACCCTCCGGGCAAAGCTTCTAGCTCTTGGCTTCCAGCAAATCAGCGTAGTGGAGGAACGCATAACGCACAACCGAAGTTCCGGAGAATTAGAACCTCGAGGGCGAGAAGGGCAACGAATCGTATTCGGGTTTGCGGCCTTCGATTATGTCGGCCATGATCTGGGCCGTGATCGGGGCGAGCAAGATGCCGTCTCGGAAATGCCCGGTAGCGATGTAGTAGCCGGGAATTTCGGTTGCACCCAGGATTGGGAGATTGTCTGGCGTTCCGGGACGAAGTCCGGCCCAGTCTTCGAGGATCTTTGCATCGGCGAGCTTCGGAACGAGCTTGAGGGCGGCGCGGTGGAGTCGCTGGATGGTGTCGGGATCGGTACGCTTGTCGAAACCGACTTCCTCGACCGTGGCGCCGACAAGCAGCCGCCCGTCACTGCGCGGAATGAGATAGACATCCGGCGTTCGGATTACGTGCTTGAGCAGGTTCCGCGGATTCATCACCAGGCAGAGCATCTGGCCTTTGACAGGCCGTGTGGGGATGGGTCGCGGGCCGATCTGACCGGACCATGCACCGGCGCAGATGACTAGTTTTCCGGCGCAGAACGATGTCTTTGCGGTGGTAACGCCGATGACTCGGCCATCGGTCACATCGGCGGCTCTGACAGGATCACCGGAGGAGAAATCCACGCCTCGGCTCTTCGCCGCCTTAAACGCAGCCGTACTCAGGGCGCGCGGGTCGACGCTGCGCTCCTTAAGGTAGAGGGCACGTCCGCGGATCGCCCGGAAAGACTCTTTGATCTCCTCCACGCTCTGCTCGACTCCATACTCATGGCGAAACGACTCCATTTCAGTGTCATCGAAGGCCGCCTTGAGCAATTCAGGTTCAAGCTGTTCCAGTTCGGCCGTGGATGCTGCGGTGGGCCGCATCTGCGGACTCGTGAGAGCTGGATGCCCCAGGTGTTCTCGCGAGAGGAACAAGATCGTGCCGAAATCCCGCAGGTCAACCTTCATCCCCGATTCAAGTTCGAGTTCATGGGCGAACTCCGGGTGCATTCCGGCGCTCGCGGTCGCCAAAGATTGCAGAGCGGGTGGCGTTTCGAGCGGGCTATCGACCAGCATGCCGCCGGCGGCGTGAGAGGCTTCGCGGCCCGGTTCACCGCGTTCGACTACCAGCACGGACGCACCCCGCTTGCGGAGGGCGAGGGAGAGCGAGAGGCCGATGATGCCTCCGCCGATGATGATGACGTCCCAAGTCTTCACGTTAGCAATTGTAGAGGAGTAGAGACTCGGCGAACTCCGCGCCCTCTGCGGTTCAAGCTTTTATCGCAAAGCACGCCGAGAAAGCCCGCACAGGCGGCAGAGAAAGGGCGCTGCTCCAAGCCAGGTGACAGGGCTCGCGCGGCTGAATAAAATGACGGCATGAACAAGTTCCTGGTTGGGGCGACACTGCTGATCGCAATGCTTGCTACCGCGGTCCCGTTCTTTGCGCAGAAAGATAAGGACGACGAGCCAACCTCGTGGCTCTACTTTGTGGTGGTCAAGGACGACAACGGAAAGCCTGTTCGCAACGCGGCCGTTATCATGCATCCGGTGACCGCTAAGGGTAAGCAGTCTCGAGGCGGGTTAGAATTGAAGACCAGTCCGGAGGGGAAGTGTGACTTTGACGGCGTTCCCTACGGTGTGTTGCGTGTGCAAGTTCTAGCGCATGGGTTTCAGACCTACGGCGAGGACTTCGACATCCAGAAGCCGAAGACCGAGATCACCATCAAGTTGAAGCAGCCACAGGGGCAATTCTCGGTGTATGACGATCGCCCG
>Ga0210402_10001350_pt1 | contig 25397 bp, 20 predicted proteins | sample IncBWC7MmetaG_FD_161055 | JGI IMG/M metagenome (GOLD analysis project Ga0210402, IMG submission 161055) | Forest soil microbial communities from Barre Woods Harvard Forest LTER site, Petersham, Massachusetts, United States - Inc-BW-C-7-M | ecosystem: Environmental > Terrestrial > Soil >... | reverse complement strand
CCATAGGGCTGCGTACCGTTGGAAGAATAGGCGCCCACCGGACCGTTGTTCGTACCCACAACTTTGTCATTAAATCCAGAACCCTGGGTGTTGCCGTTGGTCAGCGCCATTCCAGGCATGACCTTTAACAGTTCTCCGGCGTCGCGGCCGACGATCGGCACGTCCTCAATCAATGCCTGATTCAGGGTCGTGCTGACCTCGGAGTTGTCGGGGATGACAACGTCGGCGCCCGCCTTGATTTCGACCGTCTCAGTGACCTTGCCGACTTCGAGCTTGATGTTGGGCAAGGTGCGGCTGTCGCCCTGGGAGAAGGTGATGCCGGTCTGATTCCACGTCTTAAACCCCGGAGCCTCGATGGAAACGGTGTAGCTTCCGGGCTGTACTGCCGTAATGGAGAAGTAGCCCGAACCGTTCGACACCGTGGTGCGGACGTCGCCCGAGGCCTCGTTCTTCATCGTGACTTTCGCGTTCGGCACGACCGCGCCGGCGGTGTCGGCGACCGTCGCACTGAGTGTGCCGGTCAGCTGCTGCGCGAAACCGCTCGGCGTCAGCAGGATGAGAACCAGCAGCAACGCTGCCACGCTCGTAAGTCTCTTCATCGTCGTGAGTTCAAGAGTAGAGATCATTGCCCCCCCCGAATTTTGCTTCGACTCCATCCACACCCCCGTGCCTTTAACCCTCACCGGTAGACTACGTGGCACTACTCTTAGGACCGTAATCGATTACGTAGTGGATTCATACTATTGCCAAGACCGACGCAAGGTACCGCCTATCTACAAGCACTGTCAAGAGAAAAATCGATTTTTTAAGGAAAGCGTGCATCGTAGGAAGATCGGGGGTAAACTGTGGGTCTTGATTGGGCCGGAATCGTGGGAAAGCCCGCTGGCTGGGGTCGGACGGCGGCACTCGTGAGGTGGGGTTGTATGCCTGCACGTATTCTTCTCGTATTAGCCTTGAATGCCCTGGTCGCTCTCCCACCGTTGTTCGGCCAGACCAGCCCACCCGCGGCAACCGACGCCAACCGTCCGGTGATTCATACCACAACCCGGGAAGTGCTTCTCGATATGGTGGTTCGCGACAAGCATCATCACCCGGTTACCGATCTGCGCCCCGAGGAAGTAGAAATCTACGAAGACGGCGTCCGCCAGAACATCCGGGTTTTTCGCAGCGTTCAAGGCAGCGAACAACTGGAGACCGAACGCGGCGACGCGGGAACCTCGAAGACCTCTACACCGGCCAAACCCGGCGAGGCTCCCCATCCTCTGAATACACTGCGGCAGGTGAATTTTGTTACGGTCGTGTTTGCGGGAATTGCTCCTTTGAATCTGGAATTTGCGCGGCGGGCGGTGTTGGAATTTCTCAAGAGCGACAATTTACCGAACACTTATGTGACGATCTACCGCCTCGATCGCAGCTTGCAGGTCGTGCTGCCGTATACCGATGACAAGGATTCTCTGGCCAAGGCCGTCGATGCCGCCACCAAAGGCCTGCGAGGTGGGGGCGAGCTGAACGTTTCGGCATCGGTTGCCAGCAGTGCGCTGGCGACGCTGAACGCTACGTCAGAGAACATCCTCGCGTCACCCCAGACTCTGGCCGCCACTGCACAGGCTGTCCAGAACACCCAGGCGAATCCACTGGTGGCGATTGCGAAAGATCCGCTGTTTGCCGCGAACGCCGCTTCCCAGGACGTTTCGATTCAGCTGGGTAATGCCATTCTCACGCAGGCCGCCCTGGTAAAAGGACTGCGGTTCGCAACCAGCTTGTCCGACGGCATGGACGCCATGGATTCTCTGCATCAACTGGTGCACAGTGAGGAACTTTTGCCGGGCCGAAAGGTTGTGCTTTACCTGGCGGATGGGCTGGCATTCCCCATCAATCGCCGCGACGCCGTGGACAATCTGATTAGCTATGCGAACCGGTCGGGCGTATCTTTCTACACCGTCGACACGCGCGGACTCAACGTGGAAGACCCCATGATGCAGGCCCTCGCGGCGCAGCGCCGCGCCGGAGCCGAGAGTGTGGCTCAAGCCGTCGACCCCATGAACGGGCACCTCGAAGATGACGATATCCAGTTGAGTGCGGTTGCCAGCGGCCAGCTCGCGATGCAGGAACTAGCCGAATCGACGGGAGGCATCGCGGTTACAAACACGAACGAAATCTCCCTGCCCATGCAGCACATGATGGAGGACATACGCACACACTATGAACTGGCGTATGCTCCCACCTCGACTAATTATGACGGACACTTTCGTAAGATCGAAGTGAAGATCAGCCGGCCCAAAGTCACGCTGCAAACGCGCAAAGGCTACTACGCCGTGCCGGATCTGAATGGAGAACCACTCCAGCCTTTTGAACTGCTGGCATTGAATGCCTTGAACCGGCAGCCGACTCCGATTGAGTTTCCCTACCAGGTGTCGGCGATGAAGTTCCGTCCGGGCGAGCACACGGTCGAGTACGAAGTCACGTTTGAAATCCCGCTGGCCGGCATCAAGCCTATCACCGACAAGAAAACCGGCGAAGTCCGGGTGCGAGCCGCGCTGGTTGCCTTCATTCACGACTCAACGGGAGAGATCGTAAAGAAGGTGAGCCGGGAACTGGTCCGTCGAGTGGCCAGCGCCGACGCAGCACAACTGCAGAGCGATCGCATTCTGTATGCAGAACCGGTTGAGTTACAGCCTGGACATTATGTGATCGACACGGCCGTGACCGACGAGCAAACGGGCAAGACGTCCGCCAAGCGGGTATCGGTTTTCGTCGATCCGGGGAAGAATCTGTCTTTGAGTTCTCTCGGGCTAGTCAGGCGTTTCGAACCTCTCAATGGGCCGCGCAATCCTCCTGGCCCTTTTGAACTGGAGAACGGCAGGGTGACTCCGACGCTCGCCGATTCATTATCGCCGGGAGGTCCCGTCAGTCTTTATTTCGTCGTGTATCCCGCAAAACCGACCGACGGCGAACCGCCGAAGGTCACGTTGAAAATGCTGCAGGACGGCAGGGAGATCGCGCGCAAGCCATTAAACCTCGAGCAACCGGGGCCCGACGGTTCCATCCCCATGCTGGTACAGCTTACCCCTGGCCCGGGACAGTGCGATGTTCTGGTCACAGCGAAACAAGGAACGGCAGTTGCCGAATCGAGCCTCTCCGTAAGGATCGAGTGAAGCTTCGCCTCACGCCCGGAAGCAAATTGTTGACATCCGGCGCGCCCGACCTGGGATAGAATCACTCAGCATTAAGAGTGGCCCTGCCGCCGGAGACGTTCGCATGGTTGCATCCGTCTTGCTTCGATCCCGTCTTCTTCTAGCGGTGGTTCTCTGTGTGGGAATCGTTCGGGCGCAGACAAACACCGCTTCTTCGCAGTCGCCCGCGAATTCCGATGCTCAGAAGACCGATCTGGTCTTTCACCAGAGCGTTCGGCGCGTGGTCGTCGATGTGGTTGTTTCGGACTCGAATGGAAGGCCCGTTTCCGGTCTCACTGCCCACGACTTCTCCATCGCCGAAGACGGAAAGCCTCAGCGGGTTCGTTCGTTTGACGTCCATGATTTCGATGAGGTTTCCGATTCTCTACCTCCGCCTCCGAGTTCCCTACCGAAGAATACGTTTGTGAACGTTCCCAACGGACCGGAGCGGGGTCCGTTGTATGTTCTGCTGCTCGACCTGATCAACATGGAAGTGGAGGACCAGCCTGCGGCGCGAGAGCAGTTGCTGAAGTTCGCCCGAAGCAAACCGCTGGGAACCCGTTTCGCGGTCTTCGTGTTGAGCGACGGCCTTTATCTGCTCCAGGGCTTTACTGAAGACCGGAACCGGCTCGCCGACGTAGTAGACCCGAAGAACTCTCACGCCCATCTACCCCGCATTTTTCTATATGCCGACAACTATCGCCCTGCGATCTCGACGCCTCAGGTGCTAGTGAGTATCGCGAAGTTTCTGGCCGATCTTCCGGGACACAAGAATGTGATCTGGATATCGGCGTCATTTCCTTCGTCGATCATGCCGAGTTCCGATCCGGCGATGGAAAGCGTCAGCATTGCTGACGAGATCAAGGAGGCGACCGATACAATGGCGCGCGGACAGATCGCCGTCTATCCCGTCGACGTTCGCGGCGTAGTCGCAACAGGCGTGTCGGCGTCAGATATGGGCGGACCTCCTCAGGCGTCTTCCGGAAATAGCGCAGACTATGCGCTCAACGCCCGGCACATGACGGAACAGGAAATTGCCGACGCGACCGGAGGCCGGGCCTTCTACGGCACAAACGATGTGGCGGCCGCGCTCGCCGAAGCTACCGAAACCGGCGGCCACTACTACACCCTGACGTACTCTCCTAGCAATCAGAACTACAACGGGCACATGCGCCACATTCATGTGGAGCTTGCCAAACGCGGCTACCACCTGGCGTATCGCCGGTCGTATTACGGGGATCCGGGTTCGGCACCGCCTACCTCGCCCGGAGAAATGCGTTTCGCCTCGGAGCTCGAGCCGTTCCAGGTGACCCGCCCCGCCGATTCGTTGTACCCCAATATGCAGCACGGCGCTCCCTTGGCGCACAAATTGTTGTTCCGCGCCCACATCCACGCCTTGGCGCCTCCGGCGAAAGCCACATCGAAACAAATGGCGAGCTTGTCCGATCAGCCTGCCTATTTTCGAGAGCGCCGCCCGAACCACCCAGCCAAGGCCCTCCGCCCCATTCAACTCCAGACGTACGAAATTGACTACACGGTTGCGGCCCGGTATCCCGCGTTGGAAATAGCAGCTGCGGCTTTTGATGCGGATGGAAAAATGGTGAACGGCGTGGTCCAGCGCGCCGCGGACGACAGCCTGCACGAGGGAACCCGGCGCGACGGCATCTACCGGCTTCAACAACAGTTCGATGTGCCTCTGACTGCCGTGTTCCTGCGGCTCGCGATCCGGGATGTAGCCACCGACAACGTTGGCGCTCTAGAAGTCAACCTGCCGCTGGCTCCCGAGGGACCAACCACAGAGGCATCTCTCCATCGGGACGACCCTTCTTCGGACGCTGCACATCAGGCGACACAGCATTAGGCTCTCTCTCCGATGCCCGACATGGCATGAAAGGAGCCTTAGATCTGGCAGAAAAGACCTGAGGTTGCGCGTGGTACGATCCTCACTGAAAGCATTTTTTAGCTGCGGCAAACGGGGATGGTGAACAATCGCAGGTCTTACGACAGCAGGCGCATGACGCCCAACCTGGCGTTCATGCTATTGACGCTTGTTCTGTTTCGCGGAATTTGCGCGGCCCAGGCCAACCCCGCCAGCTTCTCCGATCTTGCTTCGCGAGCACTGGCAGCCCGCGATGCGAACGACCTTCCGGGCGCGATTGAACTCTACCAGCAGGCTCTGAAGCTCAATTCGCAATGGCCGGACGGATGGTGGTTCCTGGGCTCGCTGCAATACGGAACCGGCGCTTACGGCGCGGCACGTGATGCTCTCTCCCGCTATCTCGAACTCACGCCCAAGGCTGCGCCGGCGCTGGCCATGCGCGGGCTATGCGAATTCGAAACCGGCGACTACCCGGCATCCCTGAACGACATTCAGCGAGCCCTGGCGCTGGGCGCAGCCAATCAGCCGCGCAACGAGAAAATCCTTCGCTACCATGAAGCGCTGCTACTGGCTCGGACGGGAAGGTTCGAAGACGCCCTGCGAAGCTATGCGTTCTTCACCCACGACGAGGACTTGAATCCCGAGCTCCTCTTGGCCTTGGGTCTGGCCGGCCTGCGCACCCCGCTTCTCCCCAGAGAATTGAAAGCCGATCAGCAGGAGCTTTATATCAGCGCCGGCAAGGCGGCGTTTGACCAGTTGAAGCGGGACGATGACGCCGCTCGCGCGGATTTTCAGCGCCTCTTCGAGCGCGTTCCGCCCGTCCCGAACGCCCACTATCTCTACGGCTACTTACTCTACGCCACAGATCCGGATCAGGCCGTGGGGGAGTTCAAGAAAGAGTTGGAAGTGAATCCTTCCAATGCAGTCGCGGAAGTGATGCTGGCATGGATTCCTCTCATGCAGAACGAGGGTTCCGAAGCGCTGCCGCACGCCCGCAAGGCAGCGGCCGAGGATCCGGCTCTTCCCAGTGCGCAACTCGTTCTCGGACGGGCGCTCGCGGAAACGGGTGATACCAAGGATGCCATCGAACATCTGGAAAAGACCCTGCAACTCCAGCCCGACAACCTTGAGGTCCACCTCGCGCTGGCCAAGGCATACTCGAAGTCCGGCCGCAAAGAAGATGCGCGGCGGGAGCGCTTGCTGTGCATCGAAATGACCAAGAATGATACGACGCCGGCCACACATCCTTAGCCCGCTCGCGCACATTGCGATTTGGATCGCAGCCATCGCGGCCGTCTCGGTCGTTTCCCCACGGGCGGCTGCACAAGGCAAGACGGAATCGGCGTGTGTGTCGTGCCACCGCGCGCGCTCTGAGTCGCAGCCGAGAACGCCCATGGGGCGAGCGCTGGCTCTTTCGGGCTCGAATCCTGTGCTCAAAGACAATCCGAAGCTGACGGTTCGCAAAGGCTCCTACACTTATACCGTCGAGACGCATGGCGACGAAAGCACCTATAGCGTGAGCGACGGCACGCGCACCATCTCGGTTCCCATCCACTGGAATTTTGGCGAGGGCGCGCAGACCTGGGTGCTGGAGCGCAACGGTCGGCGGTATGAGGGCGCGGTCAGCTACTATCCGTCGATTCCCGGCCTGGATTTCACCACCGGAGACGAGGACCTGAAGCCCAAGAACCTCGACGAGGCCATCGGACGCGAGATCGAACTCCGCGAGACCAAGGTCTGTTTCGGTTGTCACGCCAGCAACGCGATTACCAACGGCAAAATGACCTTCGAAACCCTGCGTCCCGGAGTAACCTGCGAGCATTGTCACGCGGGCACCGCCACCCACCTCACCGATTCTTTCAACGGCGCTTTCGATTCCGCGCCGCCGGATCTTCGCAAGAAGTCGTCGGAGGACATCTCGAATTTCTGCGGACAGTGCCACCGCACATGGGAGACCGTGGTGCGGAATCACTGGCGCGGCGAGCTGACGGTTCGCTTCCAGCCCTACCGTCTCGCGAACAGCAAGTGCTTCGACGGCGCCGACCCGCGGATCAGTTGCATCGCATGCCACGATCCCCATGAGGATGTGGTCCGGCAGGACTCGTCTTATGATCGCCAATGCCTGGCCTGCCACTCGTCGTCGGGCACCCCGTCAAATTCTTCGGCCGCGGCAGGCGTCACGCAAACTCATGCGAAGATCTGCCCCACGGCGAAATCCGAATGTGTGAGTTGCCACATGCCGAAGGTCAAGCTGCCCAACGGACACATGACCTTCACCGATCACCAGATTCGGATCGTTAAACCCGGCGAACCGTTTCCCAATTGAACTGCGGGCCGAAAGGGAAGATAATCGAGTCCCCCGCCGCAGAAGCCCGAATCCCGTGATCTCGGCGCATGGAACCGATGTAGAATGGCGCAAACTTTTGAATTACCGAGAAGACGCCGGCTCAACGAACGAACCCGAAACTCAGCCGACGTCTTCTCCGAATGACACAAGGGAATTTTTAATATGGCTAAGGCAGGGATGGTTGCAATCCTATCTCTCGTTCTCCTCGCTCCGCGGGGTATTGCTCAAACCGCGCCGGTACCGAACCCGGTACCGAACAGTGATACTTCCCCCGCGCAGAAGAACCTGAGCCCATCGATTGTCACGAGCGTCGATGAGGTCACGGTTGATCTTGTGGTACGCAACAAGAAGAACGAGGCAGTCCTCGATCTGAAGCCTGGCGACATCACGATCACCGACAGTGGTGTGGCGGTGAAGGTTTCCGACCTTCGACTGGTGACCGGGCAGTCAGCCGCGCAGCACCAAATCACGCTGGTCTTCGGTCGTCTCGAACCTTCCGCCGCGAAGAACGCGAGAGAGATCTCTGCCAAGATTCTCAAGCTGGTCTCCACGAAACAGTTCTCTTTCTCAGTGCTCAATATTGAGGGACGTCTACGGCTGTTTCAGGAGTTCACTTCGGACCCGGCCGCAGTAAGCAAGGCGGTTGAAGCGGCCACCGAGATCCGCGAAGCCGCCGACAGCGCACAAGATGCCGCCGCATTGCCGGAGAAGAACCTGATCGCAGCCGCGCAGACTGGAATGGATTCCACCGGAACGCGCGTCAGCGCCCAGCAACGGAGTTCGGCCCGCGTCATGCTAGCCGCGCTCGAAGAATCGCAGAAGATTGTCCAGGATCAGCACTGCCGGCCCTGGCTGGCGGGCTTGCTCGCCCTGGCGCGAACTGAGCACGAGTTTGCCGGCCGAAAAGTGGTGATCTATTTCGAGCAGAGGCCGCAGCTTGATTCGAACGCGAAAGACATGCTGATCTCGATTGCCGGAGAGGCGAACCGGTCCGGCGTCGGCATTTATACCGTGGACACAAACGCGGTTGACGAGCAAGCCGGCGAAGGACTCATCGCCAGCACGGCCATCGCGAACGCTGCCCCTGGCATCAATGCGGCCGCAAATTCCGCTACGCCTTCCGCCGGAAATTCAACCCTGTCGACGCCCCGACTGCCTTCGGGAATGATCACGCAGATCGGTGACACGCTGAGCCAGATTCAATTCGAGGGCCTGTCGGGGAGCAAGAATCCTCTCGCTGAACTGGCAGTGAGCACTGGCGGTGCATACATTACCGCCTCCGACCACGTGAAAAAACCGCTTTTGCAGATGATCGAAAACATGACAACGTACTACGAGGCTTCCTACGTTCCTCCAGTCCAGGAGTTTGACGGGAAGTTTCGGCCGGTTGCGGTGACGTCGCTGCGGAAGGGATTGAAAATACATTCCAAGGCGGGTTATTTTGCGGTTGCTCCGGATGCGGGCGCGGCCATTAGACCCTTCGAGTCGCCGCTGTTGAAGATCCTGAGTGAACCTCAACTGCCCACGGATCTGAAGTTCCACTCCTCGATCCTGCGCCTCGGAGATTTGCCGACCGGCAACGAAAATGCCCTCGTGGTCGAAGTTCCTCAGGACCAACTGGAAACTCACGACGATCCGAATTCCAACCTCTATTCACTTCACGTCTCCATCGTGGCCCAGATAAAGAACAATGCTGGCCAAGTGGTCGAGCATTTCAGTGAGGACATCCCGCGCCACGGTTCGCTGGATTCTAAGGGGACTGCTCAATCCGAGTTGATCACGTTGCAACGGCATTTCATCGCCGATCCAGGGAAATACACTCTGGAAACAGCCATCCTCGATCGCAGCAACGAAAAGGCCGGAGCCCAACGTCAGGATTTCGAAATCTCCAACCCAGCCCCCGGTCCTTCACTCAGCGATGTAACCATGGTCCAGCGCGTGGATCCGCTGCCTTCAGAACTGGACTCGATGGAACCCTTGCAGTACGGAAAGGGCAAGGTTGTGCCGGACATCTCGGGTCGTGTGCCTCATAGGCAGAAAGATATCTCTTTCTTTTTTGTGGTTCATCCCGATCCCACCTCGACAGAACAGCCGACACTGGAGATGGAAGTTCTGAAAAGCAACGAGTCCATTGCACAAGTACCACTTCATCTCGTGAAAACTACTGGACCCGGCTCCATCCCATATCTTGCGTCGATCCAGGCTAGTTCCCTGCCGAGCGGCGACTACGCGGTGATCGAGAGGATACTCAGGCTGGGAAAACCTCCGAACGAGCCCTTGCCTTCAGGATCGATGGGCCCGAGTTGGCGTCCGCCATGGCACCTGAGGGCGCAAGCAGTGCTGCCAAGCCGGAGAATGACGACGCCGACGTCACCACTTCCGGGCTGCAGCCACCTGAAACGGACGGGCACGCTGGCCGCCGTCTCGTAATCACATCGCTACCGGCGGACGCAGTTCCACCGCCGACGGCGGACGAGATGGACGCAATCGTCGGCGGCGCGAGGAAGCGCGCTCTTGACTACAGCAAATCTTTGCCAAATTTCATTTGCGTCGAAGTTACCAACCGTTCCGTGGACCAGGCCGGCAACGGCAAGTGGAAGCACCGGGACTCAATCGCGGAACTCCTGACTTATCACGACAGCCGGGAGTCGAGGAGCACGCTGGAAGTGAACGGCAAGCGCAGCAGCCTTACGCGGGCCGACATGAATTCCACTTGGCCAATTTCGGTTGGAGAGTTCGGTGCTTTGCTGAACCTGGTTTTTGCACCCACTTCGAAAACCCACTTCGAATGGAAAGAAGCTGGGACTTTGGGCGATGGAAGCGGAACCCTACAGGCGCTCAGCTACCGAGTGGCTCGCGAAAATGCGACTCTCGACCTGAGCGAGAGCAACAACACGATCGGAGTCGGCTTTCATGGTCTGGTGTACATCGACGCGGCCACCAGCGGAGTCCGCCGGATCACGATTGAGGGCGACGATCTGCCTCATCACTTCTCCATGCATGCCGCGGCGATGACGGTGGACTATGACTATGTCAACATTTCCGGCCGCGAATATCTGCTCCCGGTGCGTTCGACGGTAACCCTGCAGAGGCACCACAAGCAGATCGAGTTGAACGAAATCGCCTTCCGGAATTACCGGCGTTTCGCGTCGCGGACCAAAATCAAGATGATTCAGTGAGCGCTGATCTCCGCATAAATCCCGATCCGGTGATTGCGCACCTTGGGCATTAACTTCTTTCCGTTCGTGTTGGAAAAAAGCACGCGCGACTCCTGCAGCGGCATGTGGCAGTCGATACAGTTGCGGGCAATCTGCTCGCCGAGCTTGCCAAACTCTCCGCACTGCTTGGGCTGATGGCATGTCAGGCAGTGCGATGAAAATGACGCCGCATCGACCTGCGTGGCGTGGACGTCATGGCAAGTCGAACACGTCAGCGCGGTCGTCGATTGGAAGCACTTGCTTCTTCGCAACAACTGCACCTGGTTGCCGTGAACGTCAACCGCATCCTCCGGGCCCGCGTAGGGAATATCAATGTAGTCGTCGAGCGCGTCTCCGGGGAGAAACGATAAAGCAGGCTGAATCGGCGTCCCATTGCCCGAGTGGCACAGACCGCAGACGTCAATCTGCCGGTCTCGGGAGAGCCGCGCTGGATTGACGATGGCCTCTGACGTTCCTTGAGGCAGTGCAACCTTCGCGCGATGGCGAGCGACATGTTCACGGCCGGGGCCGTGGCACTTCTCACAAAAGATTCCCAGCACCAGGCTGGTTTTGCGATATCGATTCACTGGCGGTGGGAGCCACTCGAAATAACTTGCGTGACATTCGAGACAGCGCGGGATGATCGCTTTATCGAAGTGAGGTGAGCCATCCGGATAACTCGGACTGTTCACCCAACTGTCAGTTTCAGTCCAGTAGGTCACGGGCAGTTGAAAAAGCTGATCGCCTTTCCAGAAAAGATAACTCTGCCCCTTGCGGGGTAAGCCGGACACGATGTCGATCCGCTCGGTGCGCGTAACTTTCTTGGTGGCGGAAAGCTGCTCTTCCGCCGTCTGAAAATAGCCCTCCGGGCTGACGGTCATCTTGAAAGATAGGTATGGGTTGGACGTCTTCAGAACGTTGGAGTCCGGGGTAAAGCTCCCTTTCATTGTGCGCTGGCTGGGCCAACTTGTGGTCAGGTGATGCGCAGTCTCTGAATAGGTCTTGGCCTTTTCCTGGTGGCAGGAACGGCACGTGGCATCCCCGACGTACTCGATGCGGGCAGGCGGCTTCTTCTCCTCAGCGGACAGAGAAGTGGGCACCACTGAAAGTACCAGGACGAGAAAGCGAACGAACAATGCTGGTTAAGAATGGTTACGCCCCGACACCAGTTCCAGCTCCTTCCTGACGCCCCGTTGCCCATAGAGATTCGCTTGCAGGCCTCCCGGTTGCTCAATTATGCTCGAAGTCGCGGGAAGTCGTTATCTTGCGAGGTTCGCCGAGGCGATCGTTGCCACATCAATGCATCCGACGTTTGCGAAGGCGGTACTAATTCTCGCGGCCATTCTGGCCGTAACTCCGTGCGTACATGCCTGTACCGGTCCTGCCGCACTCGAAACTAAACTGCACGCCCAGCCCGACGCGGATACTTATACCGAACTGGGAGACTGGTTCGGCGACCACAAACAGTTAGACTGCGCGCTTGAAGCCTTTCAGAATGCCCTCAAGTTAGAGCCGGGATCCGCCAAACTTTACTACCTCGTCGGCCTCACCCTTTACGCTTCCGGGCATCCTCAAGAGGCGCTCAAGCCCCTCGGGCAATCGATTTATCTCATGCCGGAGGTACTGAAACCGCATCTCCTTCTCGCTTCCTCACTCGATCAACTGGAGCGCCATCAGGAAGCCATCTCGGAGTGGGAGGCCGCGTTGCGCATCGATCATCTCTCGACCGAAGCCCTGGACGGGATCAGCAAGTCCCTGGTGGCTGTCGGCGACTATTCTTCTGCGATCGAGGCGCTGCGCGATGCCCCGCACAACGAGACCCTGACGCTCGATTTAGCCTTGGCTTACGGCAAAGCCAACCAACTCGACAAGGCCGCGGACGTTCTGGGCAAGGCTCTGCAGCGGAATCCCGCGTCTTTGCCGTTGACCGCCGCCATGGTCACCGTGCTGGTCCGGCAGGTCCACTACCAGGAAGCCGTCCATCTCGCCGAAAAGTCAGCGCGTCTCCACCCGACGAATGTCGAAGCACAGAGATTGTATCTACGCGTGCTCGTGCTGAATGGTGATTCCACTCCCGCGAGGCCGCTGGCCCACAAACTGCTCGCCGCCCATCCGCATGATTTTGACTTCTTGTATCTGAGCGGCATCCTTGAAAATCAGGCTGGAAACTATGCCGCCGGCCGGTCTCATTTAGAGCAGGCGGTCGCTCTCGACCCCAACCACTACAACGCCCGCTACAACCTCGGGGTGTCGCTCCTCGAACTCAAGGAGTTCGCCGAAGCCCGCGAGCAATTGTCCAAGGCGCTGGAACTGGGCGGAACCGAACCCGAGATTCGCTTCAAATATGCGACTGCCCTGCGCAACTTGGGCGAAACCGAACTGGCGAAGCAACAGCTCGATCTCTACCAAAAGCAATTGCAGGCAAACCAGCGCCACGCCCTTGCGGCCAGCAAGACGGCGCAAGGAGACAAGGAACTCGCCACAGGCGATCCGCAAAAAGCGGTTGCCGACTATCGCGAGGCCAGCGACGCGACCCCCGACGATGCTCAGATTGCCTACAAGCTTGCGCTGGCTTTGGATCGCACGGGAGACACAGCGGCCGAGCACACCGCGTTGGAGCAAGCGGTGAAGATTGATCCTGGGTTTGCGCTGGCTCAAAACCAACTTGGCTATCTGGCCTCGCGCAGCGGCGACCCCGCATCTGCCGAGGAGCATTTCCGACTGGCCGTGCGTGCCGCTCCCGGCTACACCCAGGCTTGGATCAGCCTGGCAGCTACCCTTGGCATGGAATCCCGCTTTCCCGAGGCACAAGAGGCCCTGGCGAGCGCCCTCAAACTTGAGCCGGGCAACGCCGAAGCGCTGCAACTCCGCAAGGACTTAACCGCCGCGCAAGAACAGCGCTGAAGAATACAATCCAACAGAACCCCAAGGATCAATCGCGAGGATGATGACAGACCCGAAATCTGGCTGCTGGACGCGCCGCCGCCTGCTGCAGACCCTACCGGCGATGCTGGCTCCCGTACTGGTTCCCGCGGAACTTCGTGCCGTTGTCCAACCTGCGAAGACCTCCCCGTTCTCTCGCTTCGTCGATGTGAGCGCGAATGCCGGCCTCACACAGACCATGTTCTACGGCGACTCCACCCACAATACTTATATCGTCGAGGTCAACGGCGCCGGGTGCGCCTTCTTCGACTACGACAATGATGGTTGGATGGACGCCTTCATCCTTGGAGGCCGCCGCCTCGAAGGAATTCCTCCCGGCGCCAGCAACCGGCTGTACCATAACAACCGCGACGGCACCTTCACCGACGTGACTGCAAAAGCTGGTCTCACCGACGCCGGATGGGCGTGCGGAGTTTGCGTCGGCGACTACAACAACGACGGCTTCGAAGACCTCTACGTTACCTACTACGGGCACAACCGCCTCTATCGCAACAACGGCGACGGCACATTCACCGACGTGACCGAGAAGGCCGGACTACACGACTCCCGCACTCGCTTCGGCTCGGGCTGCACTTTTGTCGATTACAACCGCGACGGGCTTCTCGACCTGTTCGTCTCCAACTACGTGGAGATCGATCTGGCGACCGCGCCCAAACCGTCAATGCAAGTGCCCAACTGCAATTTTGAAGGCGTCCCCACAAATTGCGGTCCGGGCGGCCTCGCCATGCCCTACCACTCGCTCTACCGCAACAATGGCGACGGAACATTTACCGATGTTTCCAAAGAGTCCGGCGTTTCCGCTCTTCGCAATTCTTACGGCTTTACCGCCGTCGCTTTGGACGTTGACGAGGACGGCTGGCAAGACATCTTCGTGGCCTGCGACGCCACTCCCAGCCTGCTTCTGATGAACAATCACGACGGCACGTTTCGCGAGGAGGCCTTACTGCGTGGAGTCGCGCTCGGCAGCGCCGGGGAGCCCTTGGGCGGCATGGGAGTCGGCGTTGGCGACTTTGACCTCGACGGTCACGTCGATCTGGTCAAGACTCATTTCGTTAACCAGGCCACCGGCCTCTACCGCAACAACGGCAAAGGGGAATTCGACGATTTCACCTTTCGCGCCGGCCTCGGCGGTGAACGCCGCTTCAGCAGTTGGGGCACCGGCCTGGTTGATCTTGACAATGACGGTTATCCCGACATCTTCATTGTGGCCGGCACCGTCGCGCCGGAATTGGAGAAGGTCTACAACAAGTATCCCGCGCGCAACCCACGCCTCGTCTTTCGCAATCAAGGCAACGGAACATTCGTGGAGCTGGGCGACGAAGCCGGTCCCGCCATCGCTTCGCGCCACGTAAGCCGCGGATGCGCCTTCGGCGACTTCGACAATGACGGCGACCTCGACATTCTCATCATGAACCGCAATGAGCCGCCCACGCTGCTGCGCAATGACGCGCCCGCGAGCAATCATTGGATCAAAGTGCGGCTGGAGGGAACGAAGAGCAATCGCAGTGCGCTTGGCGCACGGGTGCTGGTCCGCTACGCTGGCAAGGTGCAGGCGCAATGCCTCACCAGCCAGTCCAGCTTTCTCTCGGCGAACGACCCACGCCTGCATTTTGGTTTGGGCGCCGCAGTCAAGGCGAGTGTCGAAGTTCACTGGCCCGCTGGTACAGCTGAGACCTTCGCCGATCTCTCCGCCGACCAATTGGTCACGATCCGCGAAGGCCAGGGAATCGTGAAGAGCAGGCCATTTCGCTAGAACTGGTCTCTGCTGATCTTCGAAACGGAACAGTAGGAACCGCGCCATTCTCCATTGCAGTCGTGATATCGCCTGAGCTCGCTCCCGACGTGGACCATTCCGTGAATGGCAGTCCCTCCGTTCAGCGCCTTTATGTGACTGGCTGCTGACCCATTGGCCCGGACAAGTCCTTTGTCTTGTTGAGGATGAAAAACTCAGTAAGTATTTCCAGAAAACCCTTGACATATTTCTTAGTTATATAGTTAACTATATCAGCATATAACAATGCGATCTCGTTAGAACTGATCGCAATGCCCCCACTGAGTGGGGCCAGGGCACAAGCCCAAAGACGCAACGAGTTACTTGAGGAGAATGAAACCATGAAATCCCTTCGATTAGTGCTGTCCGTTGTTCTGTTGTCACTCTGCACCGCGGCTCTTGCTCAGACGGACGCGCCAAAGTCCGATGCGCGACAGTCGTTCGACAAACTGAAAACCCTGGCGGGATCGTGGGAGGGACGCGTCACTACCGTTCCGCCGCAAGGCGACATGGCCGACATGGCAATGCAGGTCACCCTGCGCGTGACCTCCATGGGTAACTCCATGGTGCATGAGATGACCGGACAGGGAAGACCTGATCATCCTGTCACCATGCTTTACTTGTCCGGGGATCGTCTGATGCTGACGCATTATTGCGATGCGGGGAATCGGCCCCGTATGACGGGCAAGATGTCGCCCGACGGAAAAACCGTCGACTTCGAGTTTCTCGACATCGACGGCGGTACGCAGTACGGACACATGCATCATGCGGTCTTTACGGCGATCGACGCGAACCATCACACCGAGGACTGGACGTACATGCAACCGGGGGACAAGCCGGTGCACGCGCACTTCGACCTGCAGCGGACAAAGTGACGGGAGCGTATCTTGGTAAAGCTATCTCGTAGATCTTTCTGGAAACCCTGATGGACCGTGAGTGGAACGACAGTCAGCCGATTTACCGCCAGCTTCGCGACCGCGTGGTCGCGATGATCCTCGACGGCGTGCTCAAGGAAGGCGATCCGCTGCCTTCGGTGCGCACAGTAGCCGCCGAATACCGGGTGAATCACCTCACGGTCCTGAAGGGCTATCAGCAACTGGTCGACGAGCAACTGGTCGAAAGCAGGCGAGGTCTCGGCATGTTCATCAATACCGGCGCACGCAACCTGCTGCTACAGGGCGAACGCAAGAAATTTCTGGCCGAGGAGTGGCCCCGGGTTTCGGCAACCATTCAGCGGCTCGGACTGAAGGCGGAGGAACTGCTGGACGGCGCCACCAACGGCCGGTCGTCGTCGATTGAGGCGGAGCCGGACGTTGCAAAACCGGATGCAGCGACGGCGAAGACCGAACCAGAAGAAGAGGAGCGGTGAAGCTATGGCATGCATAGAAGCACGCGGTCTCCACAAGACCTTCGGTGCCACGGTGGCGCTCGACGGCATCGACCTGCGCGTGGAGGAGGGCCGCATCCTCGGGCTCATCGGCCCCAACGGCGCAGGCAAGACCACCGCGCTGAATGCAATTCTCGGCCTCACCCCGTATCAGGGAGAACTGAGAGTCCTCGGCCGCGATCCTTGGACTGAGCGGGATCAGCTGATGCGCGATGCCTGCTTTATTTCCGACGTCGCGGTGTTGCCACGGTGGATCAAGGTTTCGCAGGCGCTCGACTATGTCGCGGGAATCCATCCCCGATTCGATCGCGCCAAGGCGGAGGGTTTTCTCGCCAAGACCACCATCTCGTCCGCAAGCAAGGTCAGACAGTTGTCGAAGGGCATGGTAGTCCAGTTGCACCTCGCTCTGGTCATGGCCATTGACGCAAGGTTGCTGGTGCTGGACGAACCCACGCTCGGCCTCGACATCCTGTATCGCAAGCAGTTCTACGATTCGCTACTGAACGACTACTACGACCGCAGCCGCACGATCGTTGTTACCACGCATCAGGTGGAAGAGATCCAGAACGTCCTGACGGACGTGATGTTTATCAACCGCGGTCGCATCGTATTCAACTGCAGCATGGAAGACTTCGAGTCGCGCTATCTGGAAGTGACGGTCAATCCCGAGCAGGTCGCAGCAGCCCGAGCTCTCAAGCCGATGCACGAACGACCTGCGCTTGGTCGCAGTGTTCTGCTGTTTGACAGTGTCGGCCGCCAGCAACTCGCCGCGTTGGGCGACGTACGTACACCCAGCATCGCCGATTTGTTCGTTGCCGTGTTGGGAGATACCTCGGGTAATCCCGCACATGAGACGAGAGGAGGCGTTCAATGAACACTCAATCGAACGCCGTACCAGTGGAAGCACAGAAGATCGCGCCGGCAAACCTGCCGGAAACTCGGCTTCTGTACTGGTCGGTGCGACGTGAATTGTGGGAGAACCGCTCCATCTATCTTGCGCCACTGGCCGCTTCCGCCGTGTTTTTATTCGGCTTCCTGATCGGCGCATTTCGTCTGCCGTCAAAGATGCGCGCAGCGTTGGCGCTCGCCCCGGAGGCGCAGCGCCACGCCATCGTCATGCCGTACGACTTCGCGGCCGGTCTGATGATGGCCACTGCCATGATTGTGGGTGTGTTCTATTGTCTCGACGCGCTGCACGGCGAGCGTCGCGATCGCAGCATCCTGTTCTGGAAGTCGCTGCCGGTTTCCGATGTCACCACCGTGCTCTCGAAGGCCAGCATTCCACTGGTCATTCTGCCGCTGCTCACCATCGTCATCACGGTGGCCACACAGTTCATTATGCTGCTCCTGAGTTCCGCCATACTCATGGGGAACGGCATGAGCGTTGCGACCTACTGGACTCAGTTGTCGTTGTTCCAGATATCGCTTGGGCTCATCTACCACCTGGTGACCGTGCATGTCCTGGGGCATGCGCCATTTTACGGATGGATGTTGCTCGTCTCCGCCTGGGCACGACGCGCCGCCTTTCTATGGGCGTTCCTGCCGCTGCTCGCGATCAGCGTCGTCGAGAAGATCGCATTCAATAGTTCGTACTTTGCCGCCATGCTGGGGCACCAATTGTCGGGCGGAGAAGAGGCTGTCCCCATGCCCGGCAGGATGCCGATCGAGCCCGGAATGCAATTCACTCCCGGTCACTTCCTGATTAGTCCGAATCTGTGGATCGGGCTGGCCGTCACTGCGGCCTTTCTTTTTGCAGCCATGCGTCTCCGCCGCAATCGCGAACCAATTTGATTCGCCTGCGGTCCTGCTCCGAGGAGGACAAAAATGCGATCGCCACTCTTGCTTCTTCACATCGTCGCCGGCACGCTGGGAATGCTGTCTGGATTTGTCGCTGTGTTCCTACGCAAAGGTTCCCGCCAGCATGGCGTCGCGGGAAATGTATTTGTCATAGCGATGGTCTGTCTATCATTGTCCGGGGTGATTCTGGCAATCATGAAATCCCAGCCGGGCAATATTCTAGGAGGCACTCTAACGTTCTATCTGGTGGCAACGGCGTGGATGACTGCCAGGCGTACCGACGCGAAGACTGGCATTCTCGATTGGGGCGCGCTGCTGATTGCCCTGGGGCTCGCTACTGTCGAAGTGACATGGGGATTAGAAGCGACGATGAGTCCGACGGGGTTGAAGCATGACTATCCCCCTGGCCCGTACTTTTTTCTTGGTTCCGTGGCTGTGCTGGCTGTCGTGGGAGACGTTCGCATGCTGGCGCGCGGAGGCATTTCTGGCACACAACGCATCGCGCGGCATCTCTGGCGCATGTGCTTTGCGCTGTTCATCGCCGCAGCGTCGATATTCCTGGCTCGGCAACAGATATTCCCCGCTTTGATGCGCAAAACGGGCGTACTGCTCCTCCTGAGTTTCCTGCCACTCCTCTTGATGATTTTCTGGCTGCTCCGAGTCCGGTTCACCAACGCGTTCAGAGAGAAAGTGATCGCCCGCATGACCGCTTGATGGCGACTTTGTACCGGACGCATCCGGATGCGTCGACTCGCATGCGTCGAGTCAAGAAGGATGCTGCGAAGACCCCTTGCCCTCACCCTGACTTGGCGCGCTTGCCAGATGGAATCTAAGCATCAGTGGCAGCGCCGAAGACCAGTATTTCCAGGTGTGCCCACCCGGTCCAGTTGACCATTGATGTGGTATGCCGAGGTCGGTCAGCTTTTGGTGCAAGTCCCGCATCATCGAGAACAAGCGGTCGTCCGTTCCGCAAGCGAGGAAGAGTCTGGGAACAGGGCCGGGCACGACGATCGTATGTTTGCCTCGGCCCTTGGAATCGAGTGGCCCCGGCGGTGGCGGTTGCGCCGGCCAAAAGCTCCATTGTTTATCCACCAGACCACTTACGACGCTGACGCTCGAGAATCGGCCTGCATAGCGCCTCCCCACATCGAGCGAGAGATACCCTCCGAAAGAAAAACCGCCAATCGACCAATGCTCTCGTTCGAACGGAATGTCGTAGTGGCGTGAGACTGTTCCCGCCACTTCTTCCGCCACAAGAGTCAGATAGTTCGGATAAGGGTAGCGGTCTGAGAACTCCTCGTAGAAACTGCTGAAGCGCACATCCGGCATCACGATGATTGCGGGCCGGACTTCTCCCCGCCCCAGCATCTCGTCGTACACCTGGTCTATTTTCAGATGTTTCAGCAGGTCTTCGGGCCGGTCACGCCAACCATGATTCAGAATGAAAACTTCAGAGGGGGCAACTTTCGTCTTGGGGACCAGAGCCAGGAAAAACCTGGGCTCGTTCATCTCATTCGACCAGAAACGGATGCGCTCCACGACAAGGTTGCTGCGCTCCGAGAGTCGAACCACCTCGATCTGGCCAGGCGTGAGCGGCGCTTTTTCAAACGCCTCTTTGTGTTGCCGGCACGCGGGCAGCAGCAACGTTGCCAGCACTGCCAGCCCCAGTCTCCAACCGTTCCACACCGCGACACACCTCACGCAATTTGCTGTCCGCCACCCGTGGCGTCGGCTTCCCGACCGGCCAATTTCTTTCGGATCAACTCGTCGATCTGATCCAGCGTATCCAGGCTGTGCACGTCGATTTCTCTGGGCACGAATTCCACTTTGAACCGCGCCTCCAGAAAAGCCACCAGCCCGATCATCCCGATCGAATCGATCAGGCCACCCGTCACGAGGGGCGTATTGTCTTCGATCTTGGTCTGATGCACACCGAGCATCACGTTCTCAGCGATGAATTGCCGGACTGCGGTCTTGATCTCCATGGTTCAGCTCTTCCGCCATTCTGCTTAAAGCGATGTAATCGATCTTGCCCCTGCTTCCCTTGGGAATGGCATTCAGAAACACGACGTGGTCGGGCAACATATACAGAGGCAGTGTGCGCGCACAGTGGGCTTTGGCTTCGATCAGGGTGACAGCACCCTCGGAACGAACGCGGACAAAAGCGACGATGACGGTTCCCTTCTTTCCGTCATCAACAGCCACCACAGCCGCCTCCAGTATATCCTCCCGGTCAGCCAGCGCTGTCTCGATCTCCCCGAGTTCAATGCGAAAGCCGCGGCGTTTCACTTGCCGGTCCAGCCGTCCATGAAAAAGATAGTTGCCGTCCGATGCCTGTGACACACGGTCCCCGGTGCGGTAATACCGTTCGCCTTCCAGACTGACGAACGCCCGCTGCGTTTCGTCGGGACGATTCCAGTATCCGCTCATCAACGAATCACCACCCGCCAGTAATTCGCTGCTGGCCGCATCCACCGTGATTTTGGCGTACGGGCAGGGCTGGCCGATCGAGAGCGGTCGCGATCCATCGAAGCCGCGCGGCACGCGGCACCACGTAACCACATTGGTCTCGGTGGGACCGTAGAGGTTCGCGCACACCGCTTGCGGGACCGCGGCCTGCAACCGCGCCACGTCCGATCCGCGAAAGACTTCTCCGGCGAAGAGGACGAGACGCAAGCCGGGATACTCATGCCCCGCCATCCGCCCGTCCTGCAGCATGCCGCCCAAGATCGACGGCACCGAATACCAACACGTAACGCGGGCCTCGCGGACGAACTGCACCAGAAAGCGCGGCATCCACACGATATGCCCGGGGACCAGCACGCAGGTAGCGCCGCACCACGCCATATTGAAAATGTCGAAGGTGGAAAGATCGAAACTCAGCGGCGAAGGGCATGCAATGCGATCCGCTGAACCGATCCGAAACTCCCGCGCGGACCATTTCACAAACGCGCCCACCGCTCGATGGGATAGGACCACTCCCTTCGGCCGACCCGTCGACCCCGAGGTAAACAAAATCAAGGCCGGATCGTCCGCATCAAATGCGGGCAGTGTGCTTCCGCCGAAAATATTGAGTTCACTCGCTGCCGCCGCTCGCCAGGGTATGCTCGCGCCAGCCCTGCGATCGATGATTCGCGGCGTAGAACCGTCACTCTCGATCACCAGCCGCGCCCCGCAATCCACCAAGGTTGCTTCGATTCTTTCCTTCGGCCAATCCGGGTGGATGGGAACATAGATCGCTCCCGCAAGCAACGACGCAAAGATAGAAACGACCGCATCGGTGGTCTTCGGCAGCACCAGTGCGATGCGATCCTGCTTCTGAATACCGTGCTCGACGAACCGAACGGCCAGCACTGCAGCCTGCTCGAACAACTCGCGGAAAGACGTGACCCGATCTTCCTCGATCGGATCTGCTTCGATGATGGCCGGTGCATCCGGCATAGCCGCGGCCGTGCGCCGCAGCCAATCCGAGAGCAGGTCGCTCTCAGGCTCGGGCAAGCGTCACCCCCCAGGTGAAGCCGATCCCTGCAGACGCGAATAACAACAGTTGCCCTGGACGAATTCGTTCCTCGCGCCGCATATGCACATAGTTGATGACCAGGTCGCTGGCAAAAGTGTGACCGTACTCTGCCATGGGAGTTGGCGGCAGGCCGCCCTCGAGCAGTCCCACCATCCGGCGGAAACCGTCCCGGTCCCGGTGACTGATATTCGAATAGATGAAATGGTCAATCTGGTTCAAGCTGAGTGATGACGCAGTCAAGACTTTCTGCACCAGCCACAACAGATTCAGATAATAGATCGGCATCACCTCGTTTTCCATGCACACCGCATCCACCCTAATCTCGAGATGACCGTTCGTTTTGACTAAGGCAATCGCGTCGTGCAGATGGCCGAGCGTCAGAGCTTCGACGCCCAGTATCGAAGGGCCTTCGGAGCCCTCGCGCCGCAGAATCACCGCACTCGCGGCGTCGCCTTGCACCGTAATCGGCATCAATGTGCGATTGCCGGCGGGCGCAGCATCTCCCGTCACCAGCAGCGCGGTCTGGATGCTTTCATCGGTGCTCATCCACCCCAGTGCGGTCTTGATCGCGAGGTGAAGCGCTCCGCAACCGCCAGCTTTGAAGCCCAGGTTCAACGAAGTTTCCGCCCCCAGCTCAGCACTGAGTTTGTGGGCGAAGGAAAGATACTGCGAGTTCTCACCGGGAAAAGTGCTGTAGTCCAGAATGAGGTTGATATCTTTTCCCGTGATCCCAGCTTCCTCCATCGCCGTCGAAACGGCATCGAGAACTAGGTCGTAGGGTTGCTTGCCGCCGCACACACGAACGCGGCCGAGCCCAAGACCGTCTTCGGCCTTTTGTCTTGCCTTCGCGCTCAGCGGAGCGAGAGTCGTTTCCACTCGATCACGCTCCCGTAGCAGAACCGCTTCCACGGATTCACCGTCGGACGGAACAGCGTACGCCGCGGATGCAATTCTCACATTCATGTTCAAGGCAACTCCAGCAGAACCGCAGCAAATCCTCCGTCGCCCGTTGTTCCTAACAACAAGGCCTCTCCCGATGGTGGCCGGCTGCTTAACGCCAAGACTAAGTGCAGAAGGGCGCCGGCATCGGCAAGGCCCCCGGCAACGGGTTGAGCGGAAATAACGTTGGCATTCGCGCCGCTAATCTCGCGCGCCAGGGCCGCGGTAGATCCTGTAGCACAAGGCGCTCCATTCCCCGCGCAAATGGTGAGAGTCGGGACCAAACTGCCGAGCATCTGGCGTATGGTCTCCCGCTCCCCCGACGCCCAACGCCCCGAGATGAAATTGGCATAAGAGCGCGCATCCCGGCGGCCCGCGGGTTCCAATACCAATGCAGCTACTCCTTCGCTAGGCACGAAACCGCCGTCTTCCAGCACAGGCCCCGCGTTGTAGCAGGCTGGCGATAATAAACCCGCCACTTCGTACCATTCGTAGACGGCGCGAGTGAGCGTATCACCTGCAAGCACAACCACCAAGTCCGCCTGCCCGTGGCGGAGCAGCGAAGCAGCCTGGATCAATGCGCATTCGCCCGAAACCCCCTTGCTGCCCACCGTAATGTTAGGCCCCCGCAGCTCATGCCATAAAGCCACATGACTGGCCGGAGAGTTGGCCAGCCCCTCCGGGAACGGACTGGGATCGGTTCCCGACCAACCGTTCGCTGCAGCGCTTTGGAAGAATGCTTCTGTGAGTTCCGCGCAGCCGAGCCCCGTGCCGAACACCACCGCAACCCGGGAACGGTCGACCTGGCTCAGGTCGATCCCCGCATCCTGAATTGCCAGGGACGAAGCCACCAGGGCCCACGCCGACAGCCGATCGAGACGCCTCGTCTTCAGCCCCGGCACCACGCTCGCAGGGCGAAACGGCTTCACCAAAAACGCTCGCCGCAGTCCGGACGTTGTCCAAGCGGTAATCGATTCGGGTTCCGCCGAACGCGGTGGGATCAGTCCGGCGAGCGGACCATGGGGACTCACGGAACCGATGCCCGTGATCGCCGCCAAATCTGCAGTCATGAGCGGCCACTCCCGAACGTGCTATTCCCGAATATAAGCGCCGTGTTGCTGCCGCCAAACCCAGCTGACACCGACATCGCCAGCGGCAGCGCCTCGCGTCTCACTTCTCCCCGCAGCCAGTTCACGCTGGGGCTCTCGATAGGATCCGTCAGCCGCAGCGTTGGCAGCAGTGCGCCGCAACCAACGGCCGCGATCGTGATCGCCGCCTCCAACGCTCCAGCAGCTCCGAGACAGTGTCCGAAATAAGACTTCGTCGAAGATACGGGAATGGGACGGCTGCGTCCGCGGAAGACGGTTTCGTACGCGTTGGCTTCGGCAATGTCGTTCAAGGGGGTGCCCGTCCCGTGGGCATTCACATAGCCGATCTCGTCGCACCCGGCCTCCGCCTTTTCCATGGCAAGGCGCATGCAATCCGCCAAGCCGTTTCCCTGCTCGTGCGGCGCGGTGGAATGAAATGCGTCGTTGGTCATGGCCCATCCCCGCAACACAGCCAGAACGTTGGCATTGCGCGCCATCGCCCGGTCGAGCGTTTCGAGCACGAGCACCGCGGCTCCTTCGCCCAGGTTCAGCCCCTTGCGATTCTGATCAAACGGCCGGCAAGGATCTGGGTCCAACGCCTGCAGAGAACTGAACCCGCTCAGCGTGAACGGACACAGCGCGTCGCTGCCCCCCGCCAACATCATGGGTGCCATCCCGTCGAGCAGCAAATTGGCGGCAAGCGCGATCGCCATGGCGCTCGAAGCACAAGCCGCCGAAACAGCACATCGTGGTCCGCAAACCTCTAAATCCTCACCCACGGCATCGGCAACGTGCGCTGGCGGATAGGTCGCGGCCCGCGCGAGACCGCCATTCCGATACCACGCAGCTGGATCCTCAGCGATCCCAGGATCGATCTCGCTCAACCCCGCAACCGTGCTTGCCATCATGACGCCGCTCTCGCGGAAGGCCGCGCTCTCGCAATCGAGATTCGCAACCGCGTCTCGTCCTGCCACCATCGCAAGTCGATCGCTCCGAGAATATCGGGGAGTGTTGTCTCTCTCCGGAAGCAGCAGCTCAGAGACCGGGGCAGTGCTTCCGACGAAGCCAGGGTACAGGTCCTTCGTCGGCGACAAACAGCACTTGCCCGACAACATGCCTTCCCGCAGGCAGTCCATCTCGATGCCATAGGGGCTGACCACGCCAATACCGGTAACGACAATGGTTTTGCGGGGATCAATCATGCAGGGTCACTCATGCGAAGATCAGTCACGGGAGGCAACCGGCCAAAAGTCAAAAAAATTCATCCACTGATCGTAATGGGTGGTCAACGTTTTTTCCAGGAACTGGACAGCATGGCTCAAAGCTTCCTGCAGGTCGCCATCGCGCTCGTCGGAT
>Ga0210402_10001348_pt1 | contig 25406 bp, 22 predicted proteins | sample IncBWC7MmetaG_FD_161055 | JGI IMG/M metagenome (GOLD analysis project Ga0210402, IMG submission 161055) | Forest soil microbial communities from Barre Woods Harvard Forest LTER site, Petersham, Massachusetts, United States - Inc-BW-C-7-M | ecosystem: Environmental > Terrestrial > Soil >... | reverse complement strand
GGGGGGGGGGTGGGGGGGGTGGCCTCGGCGCTACTCCGCCGCCATCCGTCCTTCGGCCGCGCGCTCCTTGATCGACGTGCGCCAGTGGATGCGGTCCTCGTGCGGCGGATAGTCACCGGCGGCGCGGTGATATGAACAGCGGTTGTCCCAGATAACGATATCGCCGACCCGCCATTTGTGCCGGTACTCACCATCCGGCTGGATCATGTAGCCCGTCAGTTCGTCGATGACCGCGTCGCTCCCCTGCGCGTCCATACCCTCGATGCGCAGGATCTTGCCGGGATCGAAGTAAAGCGACTTCCGCCCGGTTTCCGGGTGGGTGCGGATGATCGGATGGAACACCGGCTTCCAGTCGCGATCCTCCTCGTTCAGCAGTTCCTGTTTCTTCCTGCGCCCGCCATAGGTGAACGCGCCGATCCGTCCGTCGAGGAGCTGTTTCAGCCGCTCCGGCAACGCCGCATAGGCCGCATAGCCATTGGCAAACAGCGTGTCGCCGCCAGTGCTGGGGATCGCCAGCGCATAAAGCTGAGTCGCCTTGAACGGCTCGGCGTCATACGCGCCGTCGGTGTGCCAGCCTTCGGCGCCACGCCGGTAGATGGCCTGGTTCAGCGTGCCGTCAGAATCGAACTTGTTGATGCCGAGCAGCGTGATCTCGGGAACCTCGGGATGCCGCGTGCTCTTGGCCGGATGCGGAACGACCGAACCGAAGCGGCGGCTGTAGTGAAGAAACTCTTCGAGCGTCAGCTCCTGGTCGCGCACCACCATGACATTGTGGTCGAGCCACGCCCGATAAATCGGCGCGAACCCCGCGTCGTCCAGCGTTTTCACGTCAACGCCAGTCACCTCGACGCCGATCTGCGGTCCCATGCGGCGAATTTGCAGCATCGATGCTTCCTCCCGTCCCGAACACGGTAGTGACCGGGCTAAAGCGGGTCAAATTGGCAGCGTCGCGCACTGTGCCCTATACTGCGGCCAGGCCAGCATCGGAGCAGTTCATGCATCTCTTCAAGCAGCATGCGGTCAAGGACTTCGCGCAAGCCGCGGAGAAGATCCCCGTGATCGACTACGGTCCGTATTTCGCTGGCGAGCCGGGCGCGCTCGAGCATCTGGCGGAGGACGTGCGTTATACGTGCGAGAACATCGGCTTTTTCTACGCGCTGAACCACGGTGTGCCGCGGGCTGTCATCGACCGGGGCTTCGCAGCGTCGCGGCGGTTCCATGCGCTACCGCTGGCGACGAAGCTGACGCTGCGGCTCAACGAGAACAACATCGGCTACATGCCGATGAACGCCTCTGTGCAGGGTGCATCGCAGGTGCACAAGGCAACCAAGCCCAACCAGAACGAGAGCTTCTTCGTCAGCCACGACCGCGGTCCGGATCATCCGGACGTGCGCGCCGGGATTCCACTGCGCGGGCGCAATCAGTGGCCAGACGGGCTGCCGGGTCTACGCAAGGACATGATGGGGTATTTCCAGGCGCTGCGCGCGATGTGCGACCGCATGCTGCCGGCATTTGCCGTGGCGCTCGACATGCCAGCGGATTTCTTCGCGCCGTATTTCGCCAATGAAGGCCACGCCAATCTGCGCTTCCTGCATTATCCGCCGCAGGAGGACATGAGCGAGAACACGTTCGGCACCGCGCCGCATACCGACAACAGCTTCATGACCGCACTCGCGCGCACCGATGTGCCGGGACTGGCAATACGTCTGCCGAGCGGCGAATGGTTCCCGCCGCCGATAATCCCCGCCACGTTCCTGATCAACCTCGGCAACATCATGCGACGCTGGTCGAACGACCGGTTCCTTTCCACGCCGCACGGCGTGATCAACGAGTCGGGCGCCGACCGCTATTCGATTGCGTATTTCCACAGCCCCAATCCGGCGGTGGCGATCGAGTGTCTGCCAAGTTGTGTGTCCGCTGACCATCCGCCGCGGTACCCGAAGGCGGTGTACCGCGATCTCGTGCTGGAGTTCTATCGCGCAAACTACTTCCACCAGAAGGGCCACAGGTCGCAGGCTGCGGCACTGGCTGGCGCCGCCGACTGACCAAGGGGAAAACGACACGATGAAAGCCTACGAAGCGATTGCGCAGTCCCTCATCGCCGAGGGCGTCACAGACTTCTTCGGCCTGATGGGCGACGGCAACATGTGGCTGTGGGCTGCGCTGTGCCGCAATCCCTCGGTCAAGCCCTACAATGCGCGTCACGAGTCCATGGCCGTATCGATGGCCGACGGATACACCCGGACCACCGGCAAGATCGGCGTCGCAATGGTCACCTGCGGACCTGGCCTGACGCAATGCGGCACATCGCTGATCGCGGCCTATCGCGGCAAGACGCCGCTCGTGCTGATCGCCGGCGAAATCGAGGCCGGGTCAAAGAACAGCACCCAGACGATGGACCAACGCCGCTTCGCCGAAGCAAGCAGCTCGCGCTTCTTCACGCTCACCAGCCTCGACAACATGGCCGAGGAAATTGCCGAGGCGTTCTACGCGGCGCGCACGGGTCGGGGACCGGTCGTGCTGAACTTGCCGATGGGACTGCAGGAAGAATCCTTCGACTGGGACTACGAATATCGCCCATCCACCCAATTCCTGCCGCCCCGTGTGGAAACGCCAAGCCCCGACCTGTTGGCGCCGGTCATCGAAAAGCTGGTCGCGGCGGAGCGCCCGGTCATCATCGCCGGCCGCGGGGCAAGGGCATCGGGTGCCAAGGACGAGATCATCAAGCTGGCCGACCGCGTCGGCGCTTTGCTTGCAACTTCGCTGCAGGGCAAGGGGTACTTCGCCGGCCATAAGTGGGACATCGGCATTGCAGGCGCCTTCGCATCGGCGCCGTCGGAGCAATTGCTGGCCGACGCCGATTTTGTGCTGGGTGTGGGCGCGGAGCTTGGCTATTACACCACGGAAGGCGGACTGCTGTTCCCGTCGGCCGAAGTTGCGCGCATCGACATCAAGCCGATGCCCGAGGAAATCGGCGTCATCCCCGGCTTGTATGTGCAAGGTGATGGACGCAAGGCGGTGACCGCCATCAATGAGGCGCTGGAAGCACGTCAGGTTCGCAAGGAGGGCCTGCGAACTGCCGCGACCAGAGCGGTGCTCGATGCGCCGCCGCACCGGTTCGAGGCGCCTGCCGATGGTCTCGATCCCCGCGCTCTTGCGTGGAACCTTGGGGCAGCGCTGCCCAAGGGAGCGCTGTTCACCTGCGGCGCGGGACATTTCTTCACCTGGGTCGCGATGTACTCGCCACTGCCGGAAGGCGCGGAGATCCAGTACTCCTACGGCTTCGGCGCCGTGGGTCAGGGGATCGGCGTGGCGATTGGCACCGGCGCCGGCAATCCCGGACGGCCGCATATCGTGGTCGAGGGCGACGGCAGCCTGTTGTTCAACATCCAGGAGCTGGAAACGATCGTCCGCCATAAGATGCAAATGGTGCTGGTGGTGTGGAACGACGCCGGCTACGGCGCCGAAGTGCACAAGCTGGTGGCCAAGGGCTTCGATGAAAAGCTGGCGCAGTGGGAGTCGCCGAACTTCGTAGCTCTGGCCAAGGCTTTCGGCGGTGACGGCGTGCTGCTGAAGGACCCGTCGGAGCTCGGTGGTGCGATTGCCGCGGGATTGCGCAAGGGTGGGCTTTATCTGATCGATGCGCGCGTATCGCCGACCACACCGACCGAACCGTATGCAAAGGTGCATTTCGGCCGTGAGAGCCATGCACCGTTGCTGCGCCCGGTTGCATAGCCGATGCACTTCGAGGGCGAGTTCCGCGTCCGGGGCAAGGCGGACGATGTGATCCATCGCTTCGCCGACGTGCCGCGCATGGCGCGCTGCATGCCGGGCGCGGTGCTCGAGCAACAGACCGAGGACGGTGCCTGGCCTGGCGCGATGGTGGTCGCGTTCGGACCGAAGAGGATCAACTTCAAGGGCCGGGTCACCTGCGAGTTTGATTTCGCGGCGAAGACCGGATCGCTGCACGGCCGCGGGACCGCGGACATGCGGGCGGCGCGGATTGGGGTGAAGGTGGCCTTCGCGGTGCGCGAGGATCCGACCGCGGCAACGCCAACAAGTATCGTTGCAATCACGTCGGATGCGGAACTGGGAGGCGTGCTGGCGGACTTTGCCCGAACCGGCGGCGTGGCCGTGGCGAACGTCATCATGCAGGATTTCGCCCGCCGCGCGGCGGAGGAATTCGCCAGCGACACGCCGGCGCCGTTTCCGACAGAACAAGCCGCGCCGGCACCGCTCGCCGTGCATGATCTGCTGTGGCAGGTCATCAAGGCGAAGCTGGCTCAGTTCGCGCGCTGGCTCGGCATCGCGACGGCGTGACGATGGACGCGGATTATGTGGTGATCGGCGCCGGCTCGGCCGGTTGCGTCATAGCCAGCCGGCTCAGCGAAACTGGTGCGCGTGTAACGCTGCTGGAAGCGGGGCCGCGCGACTGGCATCCGATGATCCACATCCCGGCCGGCGTGCTGAAGCTGCTGCATCACCCGGTGATCAACTGGAACTACAGCGCGGACCCCGGGCCCGGAACCGCAGACCGTTCGATCCACTGGCCGCGCGGCAAGGTCCTCGGTGGATCGAGTTCGATCAACGGAATGTTGTACGTCCGCGGCAACCCTGCAGACTTCGACGGCTGGGCGCAAATGGGCTGTCGCGGTTGGTCCTTTGACGACGTGCTGCCGTATTTCCGCAAGTCCGAAGACTACGTTCCGGGCGATGCAGAGTATCGCGGCAAGGGCGGCCCGCTGCGCGTCGAGGACTACCGCACGGTACTACCGCTCACGCATCGCTTCGTGGAAGCCGCGCAGCAGGCGGGCTTCGCGTTCAGTCCCGATCTGAACGGCAAGACGCAGGAAGGCGTCGGCTACTCGCAGATGACGCGCAACGGACGCTTCCGCGGCTCGACGGCGCAGACCTTTCTGGCGCAGGCAAAGCGTCGACCCAATCTGCGGATCGAGACCGACGCGATGGCGACGCGCCTGTTGCTGGAAGGCAACCGCTGTGCCGGCGTCGCCTTCCGGCAGCGTGGGCAGGATCGCGAAGCCCGTGCGGCGCGCGAGGTGATCCTGTGCGGCGGGGCGGTAAATTCACCCCACCTGCTGCAGATTTCCGGCATCGGGCCAGCTGAACATCTGCAATCGATCGGCGTTCCGGTGTTGCACGACCTTCCGGGGGTCGGTGCCAATCTCCAGGACCACTACGTCGCGCGCATTTCGCACCGAGCGAAGAACGCGGTCTCAATCAACCAGCTTGCGCACGGCATCCGCCTTGCGGGCGAGGCGGTGCGTTACACGGTGACGGGCCGAGGCGCGCTGACGTTCGGCGTCACCAGCGCGCAGGTGTTCTGCCGTTCGCGCGAAGGACTGGCGAGCCCGGATCTGCAGCTACTGTTCACGCCCGCCAGTTACGACGCCGCACGATTTGGCAAACTGGAACGCGCGCCTGGGATGACCGTCGCAGTGTGTCCGGTGCGGCCGGGCAGCCGCGGCACGATCATGGCGCGTTCGGCCGATCCGTTCGCCGCGCCGGTCATCACGCCGAACTATCTGTCGGACCCGAACGATCAGCGCGTACTGAACGCGGGCCTGCGGTTCACGCGACAGATCTTTGCCGCGCCGGCGATTGCGCAGCACAGCGTCGAGGAAATTCTACCTGGTCCGGCTGTCGCCTCCGACGAAGCCTTCGCGGATTACGCGCGCCGTTACGGCACGACGATCTTTCATCCGGTCGGCACCTGCCGAATGGGCGAAGGCCCCGGTGCGGTTGTCGATTCGCGTCTGCGCGCGCACGGGATGGACGGGCTGCGCGTGATCGATGCATCGGTGATGCCGACCCTGACGACCGGCAATACAAATGCACCGACGATCATGATCGCCGAGAAGGGTGCGGCGATGATCCGCGAGGATGCATCGGCCTAGGCTGCGACCGGCCAGTCCCGCTGCTGGTAAGCGCCATCCCAGAACAGCCACTCGTATTGCGTGGACCGGACGAACGCCGTCATCATGCGCACCCGCACCGATTCAGTCGTCGCGGACGCCGCGCGGTCGGTGATGCCGATAACCATGCGCACCGCCTCGCCGAACCCCTCGTCCGCATAGGTATCGATCCACGCACGATACGGATTGTCCGGCGCAGCGCGTTTGGCAATCCGGCTTCCCACATCCCAATAAATCCAAAAGCACGGAAGCAACGCAGCGACCGATACTTCCCACGGATCATGATACGCGGTCGCAAGTAGGAAGCTGGTATAGCCGTGGCAATCGGGCGATGGTTCGGCGTCGGCCAGGCGAGCGGGATCGATGCCGAACTCCTGCAGGTACCGCTCGTGCAAAGCCTGCTCGACGGCGACGGCCTCCACCGCGCATCTGCCAAAGGCTTGCAACGTCGCACCATCGGGGCCTTTGACTCCCGCGAGTGCAAGCACCCGCGAATACTGCGCGAGATACAGCGCGTCCTGCACGATGTACCCCTGGAACCGCTCACGGCTCAGCGTGCCGGCAGCCAGTTCGGTGTTGAACGGCAGTGCGTCAATCGCCGCGCGCAGGAGTGCCGTGCGCTGCCAGGCGGAATCGGAGAATTGCGTCATCCTGCGGCATCCTCGGACCTTAGGGCGGGGAAATGATGCACCGGCAGCCGCGGCAACACCTCGGTCGCGAACAGCCGTATGCTCTTCTCGGCCTCGGCGTGCGTCAGGAAACCCGAGCGCCCGATGAAGATAAGATGGCCGAAACCGCCCAGTTCATTGTAGCACTCCATGATCTGCCGATACACGGTCTCCGGACTGCCGGCGAACATCAGCCTGCTTGCGATCGCCTGTTCCGCGGTCATGCCGACCAGCGCATCGGCGGGCCGCGCGCCCGCCTGAGGCCCGGTGCGATAGATCCGCGGCGCCAGTTCAGGCGGCGTGCGGCCCGGCAGGAATTTCGAATACTGCGGTGCCTGCTTCAAACTGGTGTTGAGGAACCACAAAAGCTTGCCGCCGACGCGCACGCCTTCTTCGTCGGTGTCACCAACATAAACGAATGCCGTATAGGCGAAGCGATCGAGACCCGGCGCAGGCAGACCGGTTTGCTCGCGCGCCTCCCGATACGCCGCCCACGCGCGTTTGGTACCGTCCATGCCGCGCAGCACCAGTGCGTTGACCATCCCGCGCCGGCCCAGTTCGCGCGACGTTTCAGGATCGCCGGTCGCGGCCCACAGCGGCGGGTGCGGGCGTTGAAAACAGGGCGGCCAGATGTTCACATGGCGATGCGTGAAGTGCCTGCCCTCCCAACTGAACGGACCCTCGTGGTTGGTCAGCGTCTTCACGATCAGGTCGATTGCCTCCCAGAAACGCTCAACGATGCCGACGGGATTGGCATTGCCCGACGCCATCTCGCTGTCGCCCGACTTTACAAACCCTATCTCCAACCGGCCGCGCGAGATCACGTCGGCCATGGCATACTCCTCGGCCACGCGCACGGGATCGCGCCGCACGGTGACCAGCGTGCCTTGGCTGAGGATCCGTACCTTGCGCGTCTGCCGGGCGATGATGCCGAGGATCAGCGGACTTGCACCGTAAAGACTGTTGATTCCCGCATGATGTTCGATCGAGACGATGTTCACGCCAAGGTCGTCGCACAGCAGGTGTTCGTCCAGGCATTCGTGGAAGAGGTCGGCAGCGATCGTCGGATCGCAGTATTTGTTGGGCAGGCTGCCGCGCACGGAATCGGCGCGATCGAGCACTTCCTGCGGGACGAACGGGTAGGTGTTCTCGCAATGATACCAGGCCTGCATTTGGATCCCCTCCGGCTAATGCGAAGCCGCGTGGATCGCACGCCAGACACGCTCCGGCGTCGCCGGCATTTCGATATGCGTCACGCCAAAATCCGCCAGCGCATCGACGATGGCATTGACCACCGCACCCAGCGCCGGCGTCGTGCCGCCTTCGCCGGCTGGGCGGATGCCAAGCGGGTGCGTCGGCGACGGCACTTCGCTGAGTTCCAAATCGAAGAACGGCACGTCGGCTGCGCGGGCGATCGCATAATCCATGAACGAACCTGACAGAAGCTGGCCGGACTGCGGATCGTAGCAGCATTGTTCCAACAGCGCCTGGCCGATGCCGTGCGTAATGCCGCCTTGCACCTGGCCATGCACGATCATCGGATTGACCGCGCGCCCGACATCGTCCACGGCCGAATAGCGCACGATGCGGACAACGCCCGTGTCCGCATCGACTTCTGCTTCGCAGACATGGCAGCCGTAGGGAAACGCGGCCAGCGGCATGGTCTCGTCACCGACCGCAGCAAGTTCGCCGCGCAGATCATCCGGTAGGTCGTTGCGCTGCGACGCAGCCGCGGCAACTTCGAAAATGCCGATGGAGCGGTCGGTTCCCTTCACAATGAAGCGGCCACCGGTGAATTCCAGATCGGCCGCAGCAACCTCCAGCACGTGACTGGCAATTCGCATTCCCTTGGCGATGATCTGATTCGACGCGCTGAGCATGACGATGCTGCCGAGCCGCAGGGCGCGCCCTGAATGCGAGCCGCCGCCGACCGAGACGCGCGCGGTATCGCCGGTGATCAGCGACACGCATTCGATCGGCACGCCAAGCCATTCGCCGACAAGTTGGGCAAAACTGGTTTCGTGCCCCTGGCCACTGGAGACCGTGCCGATGACGACCTCCACAGCACCTTCCGGGCGCACCGTGACTTCGGCACGCTCGCGCGGCACGCCGGTCGCGGTATCGACATAGTTGGCGACCCCGACGCCGCGATACAGGCCGCGTGTCCGCGCCTCCGCGCGCCGTGCCACAAATCCGGACCACTCGCCCAGGCCGAGCACGCGTTCCATCACCTGATGGTAGGCACCGCTGTCGTAGATCATGCCAAACGGGTTGCGATACGGCATCGCTGATTCGGGCACGAGATTGCGCCGCCGCAGTTCGATGCGATCGAAGCCTCCTTGCAGCGCCGCGAGATCGATCAGCCGCTCCATGACGAACATCGCCTCCGGCCGCCCAGAACTGCGATAGGGGCGTGTTGACGCGGTGTTGGTCAGCACGCCACGCGCTCGGAAATGCACGGACGGGACATGATAGATGCTGGTCATGATCTCGACGCCCTTCTGCAAAGGGCCGAAGGCGATCGGATAGGCGCCATTGTTGACGATGTTGGAGCCGCGCAGCGCCAGGAATTTTCCCCCCACATCCAGCGCCAGTTCCGCATCGCAGGTCAGATCGCGCGCCTGGTAGTCGCAGAGAAACGCTTCGCCGCGTTCGCAGGTCCACTTCACCGGGCGGCCGACGCGTCGCGCCGCCCACAGGACCAGCGCGAATTCGGGGTTCGACGCTCCGCGTGTACCAAAATTCCCGCCGACATCGTGCATTACCATCCGCACCCGGTCGTCCGGAACGCCCAGCACCACCGCCATGTCATGGCGCGGACGCACCGCGCCACCAGCGCCCGCATGCAGCGTGTACTGTCCCGCCGCCTCGTCGTAGGCGCCGACCGCCGCGCGCGGTTCCATGGTGACGCCGGCGATGCGCTGCACCGAAGTGCTGAAGGAAACCACGTGCGCGGCATTGGCGAATGCCGCCTCGGTCGCGCGTGGGTCGCCCACTTCGGCATCCAGGCAGACATTCGTTTTTGCATCGTTCCGCGCGAGCGCAGCGTTCGGTGCAACCGCGCTGCGTGACCGCGTGACCGCGGGCAACGGCGCATAATCCACCGCCACGAGTTCCGCGGCATCCTTCGCCGCGGAGACGCTCGTAGCGACGACCATGGCGACGATTTCGCCGACATGCCGCGCCTCGTCCGTTGCCATCGGGAAGTGCGGCGGAATGAATGGCTCCGAGCCGTCCATATTCTCAAGCTGGATGTCCGCGGGAGACCCCATGCGAACCGCATGCGGGATCGGATGCAACCCGTCAGCCAGCAGATCGCGCCCGGTCAGCACGGCCAGCACACCTGGCGCCGCCACGGCCGCGCGCGTGTCGATTGCACGGATTTGCGCGTGCGCATGCGACGACCGAACCATCATGGCATAGGTCTGACGCGGGACATTGACGTCGTCGCTGTAGCGCCCCTGACCGGTCAACAGGCGCAGGTCTTCCCGGCGGCGTACCGGCTGACCGATCCCGGTGCTCGTGGGGTGCATGGACATCGTCGGCTCCCGAAGCAAAGCGCTTTTCCCGTCATGGCGGGCGCGACCCGGCCATCCAATGCGCCACCGTGCCGGACGGGATGGCCGCGTCAAGCCCGGCCATGACGGGGGGAGGACGTTCGTCTCAACCCAGAAACGTATCCGCGCGCCTTATCTTATAACACGAGCGCGCGCCGCTACTCCCCGCAGAGCCCACTCATGATGTCGCCATGCAGCGCGCCAAGCTCGCGCTGCAACGTGTCGAGGAAAGGCGACAGTCCGCGGGCAAGAATCTCATCGATCGTCTGGCTCGCCAGCATGGCGCGCAGGTCGTCCAGCCGTTCCAGCGCCGGCGCACAGCCCCGCAGATGGTACTGGCTGCGCAACTGGTTCAAATGCCAGTCCAGCTGCGCCAGGTTCAGCCCGGCCGAACGCGGGAAAGCGCCGTTCAGCAACAGGAAGCCGGCCACCTCGCGTGGCACATAGCCATGCGGATATTCGCGGCGATACGCATGATAGCCGGCCGCGGCGCGCAACAGCGCGTTCCATTCGCCGGCGTCGATCGCGGCATCGGTGGCGGCAAGCGGCAGCAGCGCATTGAACTTGGTGTCGATCAGCCGCGTGATCTGGTCGGTGCGTTCCAGGTGACGCCCCAGCATGTAGAAGTGCCAGCACTGGTCCCGATAGAACGTCCCCTCGGTGATGCCGCCATGCGCCTGCACGCCCTCCTTCAGCATGGCGCACACCGCGGACAGACTCTCCTGCGCCACGTCCGGTTCACCCAGCGCGCGGATGCGCGTGTGGAACACGTTGATCTGCAGCCACATCTCGGTGGAGATCAGCGCGCGCAACGTGCGGGCATTCTCCCGCGCATAGGCGATCGCCGTCTGCACCGAGGCCGGGGTCGTCGCATCCAGCAGGTAGAACCGCGCGACGCTGATCGCATCGGCGTGGTCATGCCTGGCGAAGAACTCGGCGCCGTCGCCGTTGATCCGCAGCAGCGAGAGCCAGTTGCGCCCAGCCTCCCCTTCGCTGGCGAACGTCTTGGTCACGTCGAGCAGCCGCGCCAGGTTCTCGATCCGCTCCATGTAGCGGGCAAACCACAGCGCGCTGCCGGCGTGGCGCGCGATCAGGTGGTGCGTGCCAATGACGGATTCGCTCATGCCAGCACCCAGGTGTCCTTGGAGCCACCGCCCTGCGAGGAATTGACCACCAGCGAGCCCGCCCGCAGCGCCACCCGCGTCAGCCCGCCCGGCAGCACCCAGGTATCGCGACCGGTCACCGCGAAGGGACGCAGATCGATGTGCCGCGCATTGACGCCGTCGTCGCCCAGCGTCGGGCTGACCGAAAGCCGCACCATCGGCTGGCTGATATAGTTCGTCGGGTTGGCCTTGAGCCGGGCGCGGAACTCCTCCAGTTCCAGCTTGGTGGCGTGCGGGCCGATCAGCAGCCCATAGCCGCCGGACTCCGCCACCGGCTTCACCACCAGTTCGTGCAGATGATCGAGTGTATACGACAGTCCGTCCGGCTCCGCGCATATACGCGTGTCCACATTTGGCAGGATCGCATCCTCGGCCAGGTAGTAGCGGATGATGCGCGGCATGTAGGCGTACACCGCCTTGTCATCGGCGACGCCCGTGCCGACCGCATTGGCGATCGCCACCGCGCCGCGACGCCAGGCGTCCATCAGCCCACGGACGCCCAACTTGCTGTCCGGCCGGAACGCGTCGGGATCGAGAAAATCGTCGTTCAGCCGGCGGTAGATCGTGTGCACCGGCGCGAGCCCCGCCGTGGTGCGCATCCAGACTGAGCCGCCTTCGACCAGCAGGTCCTGCCCCTCGACCAGCGGAACGCCCATCTCGCGCGCCAGGAACACGTGCTCGAAATAGGCCGAATTGAAGATGCCGGGCGACAGCAGCACCACCTGAGGATGCATCACGCCAGGCGGTGCGATCTCGGTCATCGCGCGGTGCAGCCGCAGGCCGTATTCGTCCACCCCGCGCACATTCAGCCCGGCCATCAGGTCCGACAGCACGCGCAGCGTCATGTGCCGGTTCTCGACCACGTAGGCGACGCCGGAGGGCGTGCGGGCATTGTCCTCCAGCACCAGGAAGCGCCCGGCGTCGTCGCGGATGATGTCGGTGCCGCAGACGTGCACGTAGGTGCCGAATGGCGGTTCGAACCCGACCATCGCCTGCGAGTAGCCGGCGTTGCGCAGCACAAGCGCGCGCGGCACGACGCCATCGGCGAGAATTTTCTGGTCGTGGTAAACGTCGTATAGGAACAGGTTCAGCGCACGCACGCGCTGGATCACGCCGGCTTCCAATGTGCGCCATTCCTCGGCCGTGATCACGCGCGGGATCAGGTCGAACGGCAGGATACGGTCGATCGCTGTCGCGTCCGAGTAGACGGTGAAGGTGATGCCCCGCTCCAGCAGATCGCGTTCGGCATCGGCGGCACGCCGGCGCAACGCGTCGATCGGCATTTGCCGGAGGCGTTCCAGCAGCAGCGACAAGGCGAGGTGGGGTTCCTGTCCGGGCCGCAGCATCTCGCAGAACAGGCTGCCCGGATCGTATCCCGCCAGAAGGCCGCCCTGTCGCATCCGTCACCCCCGATCGGGTCGCCCTGCTCGCGGCCTATCTTGCACTTTTCGTGCCGGCTTGCCACGCAATTGCAACGTGCGGGTGATTGCCGAAATACGCATCCGGGCTGCTCATTCCGCGGACTGGGGTTGCCTGTTCAACGGGCACCAGACCGGCCTTGCGATGGTCCTGATCCGACGGTACACGCCGCACATGGCAAAGACCGGAGCCGAACGGACCCGACGGAGCCGCGCCAAGCTGCACGACACCGGCCTTCGCCCGAAGCGGATCTGGGTATCGGACGGCCGTCCGCCGACATTTCTGCGGGAAGCGCGGCAGCAATCGAAACTTATGGCGCGGAGCGGTGCCAGCATCGACGCGATGGAATTCATGGAATCGATCGCCGCGCTCGACGATGACGAGGGGTGACGGCGTCATCGTCGCCGACCGCCGCATGTCGTTTTCATCAGCCCCGGCATGCTCGTCATCGCTGCCACTCTCGTCATCCCCGTCGCTCTCGTCATCCCCGTCGCTCTCGTCATCCCCGCGAAAGCGGGGACCCATGTCGCAACTGGGTCCCCGCTTTCGCGGGGATGACGAGAGTGATCGCGGGGATGACGAGAGGGTCGTAAGAGACGAGCGGTGACCAATCGTTGACCGCTTCGCATGTGCATGTCGTCGGCGCCGGCCTGGCCGGCCTGTCCGCCGCGGTTGCGCTGAGCCAGGCAGGGCGGACGGTCACGGTCCTCGAGTCCGGGCCGGCTGCCGGTGGGCGGTGCCGGTCGTATTTCGACCGTGAGCTCGGTCTGCGCATCGACAACGGCAACCACCTCCTGCTGTCGGGCAATCGCGCGGCCTTCGCCTATATCGATGGGATTGGGGCGCGAGAGACGCTGGCCATGCTGGACGAGCCGTCATTTCCCTTCATGGACCTCGGGAACGGCCAGACCTGGATACTGCGGCCGAACCTTGGCCGCGTCCCCTGGTGGGTCCTCTCCCGAGAGCGCCGCGTACCGGGCACGCTCCCGGCCGACTATCTCGCCCTGCGCCGGCTCATGAGTCCGACGAGCGATGCAACAGTCGCAGCCTCGCTGCGGCACGACACGCTGTACCATCGGCTGGTCGAACCGCTCGCGATAGCGGCGCTGAACACGCCGCCGGACGCGGGCTTGGCGCGGCTGCTTGGCGCGGTCGTGCGCGAGACACTGTTCCGCGGCGGCAGCGCCTGCATTCCGGCCTTTCCGCGCGAGGGTCTGTCAGAGAGCCTGGTTGATCCAGCCGTCGCGTGGCTCCAGGCGCGCGGCAACGACGTGCTGTTCGGGCAGCGGGTCGTCGCGCTGCATGTTGCCGATGCTCGCCTAAACGCCCTGCATACGACAGACGGCCCCATGCCGGCCGAGGCCGTGGTAGTCGCGGTTCCGCCCTGGGTGGCCGCCGACTTGCTGCCCGGCATTCCGGTGCCAGGCGAGTTCCAGGCGATCTTGAACATCCATTTCCGGGTAGAAGCGGATCCCGGTCCGGCCGGCTTCGTTGGCCTGATCGGCGGCACCGCCGAGTGGGTGTTCGTCAAGCGCGGCCATGTTTCGGTGACCATCAGCGCGGCCAACCGCATGGTGGACCAGAGCGCCGATGCGATTGCCGCCGCCGTCTGGCCCGACGTGCAGGCAGCCCTCGACCTGAAGGGTCCGCTTCCGCCATGGCGCGTGGTGAAGGAGCGCCGCGCCACGTTCGCGGCGACCGCCACGCAGGAACGGCTGCGACCGGCAGCGCGCACAAATGTGGCAAACCTCGTGCTGGCCGGCGACTGGACCGCGACCGGGTTGCCGGCCACCATCGAAGGTGCCATCAGGTCCGGCCGAACGGCGGCGGAGGTCCTCCTCGCCGCGTGAGCACGAGACCATGCCCAGCGAGACACTGCCACCCGAAACCGCGCTCGATCATCGCCTGTCCGAGGCTGTGGCGCGTGCCGGCGCCGCCCTGATACGGCAGCGGCAGGACGACGGCCATTGGCTGTTCGAATTGGAAGCCGACGCGACGATCCCGGCCGAATACGTGCTGCTGGAGCACTACCTCGATCGCATCGATCCGGCGCTGGAAGCGAAGATCGGCGTCTATCTGCGCGAAATCCAGGGTGCGCATGGGGGTTGGCCGTTGTTCCACGACGGTGCGTTCAATCTGTCGGCGAGCGTGAAGGCCTATTTCGCATTGAAGGCGATCGGCGACGATCCTGATGCGCCGCATTTGGCCCGCGCCCGGCAGGCCATTCTGACCGCGGGCGGTGCCGAACGCAGCAACGTGTTCACCCGCGCGCAGCTTGCACTGTTCGGGCAGGTGCCATGGCGGGCCGTGCCGGTGATGCCGCTCGAGATCATGCATCTGCCGCTGTGGTTCCCGTTCCACCTGTCGAAGGTTTCCTACTGGTCGCGCACGGTGATCGTGCCGCTGCTCGTGCTGATGGCGCTGCGCCCTGTCGCGCGAAACCCGCGCGATGTCGCGATCCAGGAACTGTTCCGCATGCCGCCCGCGTCGGTGCGCGACTGGATTACGCCGCCTGTTCGCTCGGCGTGGGGGCGGATCTTCAAGGGGCTCGACACGGTGCTGCGCGTGCTGCAGCCGGCGTTTCCGCAACGCAGCCGCCGCAGCGCGATCGCCAAGGTGGTACGCTTCGTCACCGAACGGCTGAACGACGATGACGGTCTCGGCGGCATTTATCCGGCGATTGCCAACAGCGTGATGATGTTCGACGCGCTGGGGTATCCAGCGGATCACCCGGATGCGGCCATCGCATGGCGCGCGATGCGCAAGCTGCTGGTGGTCGAGCCCGAACGTGCCTACTGCCAGCCCTGCCTGTCGCCGATCTGGGATACCGGACTTGCCGGCCATGCCGTGGCCGAAGCTGGGGACAATACGGATGCGGCCTGCACGTGGTTGCATGCGCGGCAGATCCTCGATGTGGTCGGCGACTGGGCGGTGCGCCGGCCAGGCCTGCGCCCGGGCGGCTGGGCATTCCAGTACGCCAACCCGCATTACCCGGACGTCGACGACACGGCCGTCGTCGGCATGCTGCTGCACCGCAACGGCGATCCGGCCTTCGCCGCGTCGATCGAGCGTGCCCGCGAGTGGATCATCGGCATGCAGTCATCGGACGGCGGCTGGGGCGCGTTCGAGCCGGAGAACACGCATCTGTACTTGAACAACATCCCGTTCGCCGATCATGGCGCGCTGCTCGATCCGCCGACCGCCGATGTGACCGCGCGCTGCGTGTCGTTCCTCGCACAGATCGGCATGGCGGCGGACGATCCTGTGATGGTCCGGGCGCTATCGTATCTGCGTCGCGAGCAGGAGGACGACGGCAGCTGGTTCGGCCGCTGGGGCACCAACTATATCTACGGCACCTGGTCGGCGCTGTGTGCCTTAAACGCGGCCGGCATCGGCTGTGACGATCCCGCGGTGCGGCGGGCGGTGGAATGGCTTGTCTCCGTGCAGCGCGACGATGGCGGCTGGGGCGAAGACGAAGAAACCTACCGGGATGCGCCGCGTGGCCGTTACAAGGAGAGCACGCCGAGCCAGACGGCATGGGCCCTGCTTGGCCTGATGGCCGCGGAGCAGGTCGAAAATCCGGCGGTAACGCGCGGCATCGAATACCTGATGGCAACCCAGTGCGGGACCGGGGAATGGCGTGAACTGCCATACAATGCCGTTGGCTTTCCGCGCGTGTTCTACCTGCGCTACCACGGCTATTGCTGGTATTTCCCGCTGCTGGCACTGGCGCGCTATCGCAATTTGCGGCGCGGCAACACGCACCGGGTGGCCGTTGGATTCTGAGACTGCATGTCCCGTCATGGCCGGGCTCGACCCGGCCATCCTGGCATCCCCGATGGTGCGAGGATGGCCGGGTCGAGCCCGGCCATAACGACGATTACACGTGCGGCGATTACATCTGCGCGGACTACACGTGCGCCGACCACAAGTGCGCATTGGTGTCGTCGTCGGGATGGCGGCCGAGGCTCGTATTGCGCGGCGTCTTGCTTGGCCAGTCGCTATTGGCGGTGGGACGGCGGCAGGCGCGGAAGCAGCGGCAAACGCCCTCGTCAAACAGGGCTGCATCGGACTGATCAGCTTCGGGCTGGCAGGTGGACTGGATCCGACGCTGAGGCCCGGCGCACTCATTGTGCCATCCGCGGTGACCGCAGGCGGCAGGTGCTACACGGCCGATCCGACCCTCTCGCGCATGCTCGGCGGCGCGACGCCGCATCTGCTGCTCGGCGCCGATGCGATCGTGGCGAGTGTCGAGGACAAGTGCCGGCAGCGCGAGCAGACCGGCGCCGCGGCGGTCGATCTGGAAAGCGGCGCAGTGGCACGCGCCGCGTGTATGCACAACATTCCGTTCGCTGTGTTGCGCGCGATCTGCGACGCCGCGGACAGCTCGCTGCCCCACGCCGCACGGGTCGCACTGGACGCGCATGGTGGCATCAGGGCGTGGCGCGTGCTCGCCTCGATCGCCGCACGCCCCACTCAACTGCCTGCCTTGCTGGCGCTAGGAGCCGATGCTGCCGCAGCAAGGCGGTCGCTCATCGAACGCGTCAAGCGGGTAACGCAGCCTCCATCCTAGGCGTTCCCGGCACCACGGTTGTCTCGACAACACGTTCGGGAGGGAACTTGGCCCGGACCGTCGTGCCCTGACCGGGAACGCTCTCTATGGTGAACGTTGCGCCGTGCAACGCGAGCAGCTTCTGACTGATCGCGAGCCCAAGACCGCTGCCGCCGAATTTCCGGCTGATCGAGGCATCCGCCTGGTGGAAGGGTTCGCACAGCGACTGCAAGGCATCGGCATCGATGCCGATGCCGGTATCGGTCACGACCAAGGTGACGCCCGCCTCTGCATGCTCGATTCGCAGTGACACAACGCCGCCGTTGGGAGTGAACTTCACCGCATTGGACAGCAGATTGAGCACAATCTGCTTCAACGCGCGACCGTCTCCCCGCAGCGCGACGCGCATCCCGTTCGCGGCGTTGTCGATCCTTACGCCTCCATCATTCGCGCGCAGCTTCAACATGCCGATGCAGCACCGCACCACCATGCCAAGCTCCACGATCTCGCTCGCAAGCTCGTAGCGGTCTGCCTCGATCTTCGAGAGGTCGAGCACATCGTTGATCATGTCGAGCAGATGATGGCCGGCTGCGTTGATGTCCGTCGCGAATTCGACGTAGTCCGCGCCGATACTCCCCAACGTCTGATCCCGGATAAGCTCGGAGAAGCCGATGATGGCATTCAGCGGCGTGCGCAGTTCGTGGCTCATGTTGGCGAGGAATTCCGACTTGGCGTGGCTCGCTGCTTCGGCGCGCTCCTTCGCCTGTTGCAGTTCCTGCGCCGCCTCGACTCCGGCCGTGATATCGCGCCCGGTGCCTCGGTAGCCGACGAAACTGCCGGTCGCATCGAAGACCGGGTTGCCATTGACGCTGACGTGGTGAAGCCGCCCATCCCGGGTGAGTTCCTGGCGGTGGAAATCGCGAAACGGACGCCGCGCATCAAGGTCGGCGCGGTGTTCGGACCAATGCGGGTCGGTTGGGCTCGCACCAACCGCATTCCATAACGTCACGCCCTTGCGGTGCGGAATGCCCATCAGGCGGGACGCCTCGCTGTCCGATACCCACTTCAAGCGGAGGTCCGCATCCAGTTCCCACAGCCAGTCCGACGACATCTCGGCGAAATCCCGAATGCGCGCCTCGCTGGCGCGCAATGCCTGCGCTGTCTCCGTCAGCTTGGCGTTCTGCTCCGCCTGGCGGTGGAACTGCCGTCCGATGACTGCGAACAACACGGCGAACCCAGTTGCGGCGCCGAGGCCACCCAGTGCAATGACAGTCGCCTGAAGTCGCCACTTCGCAAGCGCCACCGGCTCCAGGACGGATACGTCGATGGCAAGTGGCCAGGAGGGCAACGGACGCACCGACACCACTGCCGGTATGGCACTAAGAAAACCGGGGGAGCGGTAATTACCGCCTCCCATGGCGACCAGGCTGTACCATGGCGAGGCGGCTGGCATCAGCTTTCCTACCTGATCCGTGGTGTCCGGGTAGCGTACCAGAACCAGCCCGTCGTGGCGGAGCAGAGTCACAGTCTGGCCGGGCGGCAGTGCGATGGCCCGATAGAAGTCCGCGAAATATTGCAGATCGATTGCACCGACGGCGATACCAAGGAGGTTGTGGCTCGGACCGTTGAGCCTGCGAGCGATGTAGACAGTGGGCGTACCGGTCACGCGGCTTTGGACCGGAGCGCTGATGAACGGACCTGGGTCATCATGCGCGACGAGATACCGGTGATAATCGCGGTCCGACATATTGAGATCGGGCGGCCATTGCGATCGGGTGGTGAGGAACATCTGGCCATCGGGCTTGAACAGGGAAAAGGAGTTCGCCTGTGGTAGGTTCTTCAATCTGCCGCGTAGAAAGTCGCGTGTAGCCTCGGTGCCGGCAGAAGTCACGAGCTCGTCAGGCGTGTTGATGCCGAGATTGGCGACACGCGACTGCACTTCCGCAAGAGCAAGATCGACCACCTGCACGTAGCGCGAAGTCTGCTCGGCGAGCACGACGCTAAGGTTTGTGACCGAGATACGGTTCTGTTCGATGGTCTGGCGATGCAGATCCCATATCGTCGCGCCGCAACCGAGCAGGGTGATGACGCAGAGGGCTATGCCGATTGCCCAAAGGTACCGGCTCGAGCGGAAAGTGTCGGTCCCGGACGCTGCCATGATGGCACTCCACGCCCGCGCACGTGCAGGCAATCGATTCACTATGCGATCGGTCTGGCTAAGATTGGCATAATGCCACCGGGCACGACGAAGCAGGACAGTGACGCGATTTGCCATTTGAGCGTCTCACGGACCGCCGCCGTACACCTCCGCCTGAGCCTCGATCTTCGCCGGATCGAGGGCCATTCCCAGTCCGGGCAATGTCGGCAACGCGAATTGCCCGCCCTGTGGCATCACGGGATTGGCGAGGAAGTGCTGGTTGATCGCGTTCCACTTCACCAGGTACTCCTGGATCGGCGTCAGCAGCGGCGACTGAGCGAGCGAGAAGTGCAGCCCCACTGGCGTGGAATGGCCATGCGGGATCACCATCAGGTCGTGCACCGAGGCATATGCGGCGATCTTGAGCACTTCGGACAGTCCGCCCGCCCAGTAGATATCGGGTTGCAGCACATCCAGCGCCTCGGCATCGATGAATCGCCGGAATCCCCAGCGCGTATATTCATGTTCGGCGCCCGACAGCGGAATCTGCGTCCGCTCCTTCACGCGGCGATAGCTGTCGATGCGGTCCGGCATCACGCATTCCTCCAGCCAGCGCGGCCGGAATTCGGCGATGCGTTCGGCGAGCTCCACCGCATAGATTGGGTCGAACGACTGCCAGCAGTCCAGCATGATGTCGTAGTCCTCGCCGAGCGTGTCGCGCAGCGTGCGCACCAGCTCGACATTCTTCCGCATGCCATCGTGTCCGCTCATCGGGCCATGGCGGAAGAACCATTTCTGCGCGGGGTAGCCGAGCGTCTTGTATTCCGCGGCACGCTCGCGCACGCGCCCCATGTCGAGCACCGCGAAGCCGAGCATCGACGCATACGCCGGCATGCTGTCGCGTGTCGGACCGCCGATCAGGCGGTACACCGGCTGGCCGAGCCAGCGCCCCTTGAGGTCCCAAAGCGCGCAATCCACCGCGCTGATCGCCAGCATGGCGTCGCCCTGGCGGCCGTGCACCATAATCCGGTGCATCTGGTCCCAGACCTTTTCGTGGGCGATCGGGTCCTGGCCGAGGATGATTGGGCGCAGGCGCTTCGCCACGAAGGCGGCGACCATGTCGGGCAACGGGCCGGCAATGCCGATGGGCCCATCGTCTGTCTCGATCCGGATGAAATGCTGTTCGAGGCGAAAATGATCGGGATCGGCCTGCTTGCCGCCCTCGAAGTCGTTGCGGACGCGGTATTCAGGATAGACGTCGATCGGCCGGACCAGACGCTCCTCCCACAGCGGGCCTTCAGTGCGCATGGTGCCGGAGAGACGCAGGACGCGAACTGCGGTGATCTTCATGCCAAGCCTCCGGAACAGCCCCTGGACGATAACGCCCGGACCGGAGACTGGCGAGCCGACCGATCAGTGTTGGGGTGCGAGTGCCTCGGCTGGCCGCAACTGTGCCTCGTTGACGACCCGTTCGTGGCTGTCCTGCGTGTGCTTTACCCGGTAGTAGAGGTCGCGGCCTTCGACGGGGAGCAGTCGCTGGACCGTGTAGAGCCCGGCGGGGACATGCCTTTCCAGCCGGTTCGGGATGAGGTGGACTGTCTGACCGACCTTGAACTTGTGCTGCGCCATGGCGGTTCTCAAGCTGTCCGGCGCCGCCCGGAGAACGGCGCCGGGAACTGGATTCAAGCGGTCTTCAGGTTCTCCGCCGACAGCTTCCCCTGCTGCCCGCGTTGCACTTCGTAGCTGAGCTTCTGACCCTCGTTCAGGCTGCCAATTCCTGCCCGCTCGACGGCCGAGATGTGTACGAACACATCCTTCGAGCCATCATCGGGCTGGATGAAGCCATAGCCCTTTTGACTGTTGAACCACTTGACGGTGCCTGTCGACATCGTGTCACTCCAAAGTACCGGCGACCCGCACGCCGCGGGCCGGATTACTCTTCCTATTGGGGAGCGTCGAGGCGGCAGAACCGCGCAAAGGCACGAGGCAGCCCGGAACGGAAAGCGCCGATGCCGTGGCATGTTGGGTTGGCGGTTGCAATTTACAAGGAAAGGGCGGCGGATGAGCGAGATACCGGTGGAGGTTGCCCGCCATTACGGACGCGGCGGGTTGCTGGAGCGTCTGCTCGGCGCTCTGACCGAGGCCGGGAAGGATGTCGAGCACCTCACGATCGACGATCTGGCCCCGCTGGATGAGTTCCACTCCCGCCGGCGTGTGGCGACCGTGGAACTGGCGCGGCTGCTGGCGCCGATGGCGACGGATCACGTGATCGACATCGGTTCCGGGATCGGCGGACCGGCACGCTATCTGGCGGCGACCTGTGCGTGCCGGGTAAGCGGGGTGGACCTGACCGCCGAGTTCGTTGCCGCGGCCGTGGAGCTGACACGGCGGGTTGGCCTGGCGGAGCGGGTCGCTTTCCGCCAGGGCTCGGCGCTGGACCTGCCGTTCGGGAATGCGGCTTTCGATCTGGCGTGGACCCAGAACGTCGCGATGAACATCGCGGACCGGCCGCGGTTCTATGCCGAGATCCGCCGGGTGTTGAAGCCCGGAGGACGGCTGGCGATCCAGGATGTGGTGCAGGGTCCGGGCGGCGCGCTGTACTTCCCGGTGAACTGGGCGGACACGCCGGAAATCAGCTTCCTGCGCACGGCGGAGGAGACGCGGGAGATGCTGGAGGCGGCGGGGTTCACGGTGCAGGTCTGGGAGGACAACAGCGAGGTCGCGATCGCCGAAGCGGAGGCCGAACGCGAACGTGCGTCGGCGCGGGACGGGGGGCGGCCGGTATTGGGGGTGCATGTGGTCGTGGGCGAAAGCTTCCGCGAGAAGATGCGGAATTCGCGGCGCAACATGCTGGAGAACCGCACGCGGTTGATCAACGCGGTGCTGGTAAGGGGGTAGTGGGACAGCGCCGCATTCACCCATCGCAAACTCCCTCTCCGCCCCTGGGGGCGGAGAGGGTCGGGGAGAGGTGGGGGCCGATGCCGCCGCGACAACGGACCATCCCCGCACGCCGTCTGCACCGCGAGCCCGCCGCTGCCGAACAGCGACTCTGGCATGCGCTGTGCGCCATGTGCCGCCCCGGAACAACGAGGTGACCGAAAATATCGACGGAGCCCTGCGGGTGGTGCTGCGGGTGCTGGACGAGTCCCCCACCTCACCCTGACCCTCTCCGCCCTTGGGGGCGGAGAGGGCCGGGGAGAGGTGGGGGCTGCTGCCGCCGCGACAACGGACCATCACGTCAAGCGTCTGCGCCGTGATGCCGCCGCCGCCGAACAGCAACTTTGGCATGCGCTGCGGAACAAGTGCAGGCTTGCAGCAACGAGCGTGACCGAAATTATCAACGGAGCCCTGTGGGTGGTGCCGTGGGCGCTGGAGCAGGTCGCCCGCCTCACCCTGACCCTCTCCGCCCCCGAGGGCGGAGAGGGAAAGCACCGCATTCACCCATCTCAACGAGTGCTGGCGTAAACTCCCTCTCCGCCCTTGGGGGCGGAGAGGGCCGGGGAGAGGTGGGGGCTGATGCCGCCGCGACAACGGACCATCACGTCAAGCGTCTGCGCCGTGATGCCGCCGCCGCCGAACAGCAACTTTGGCATGCGCTGCGGAACAAGTGCAGGCCTGAAGCAACGAGCGTGACCGAAAATATCGACGGAGCCCTGCGGGTGGTGCTGCGGGCGCTGGAAGATTCCCCCACCTCACCCTGACCCTCTCCGCCCCCAAGGGCGGAGAGGGAAACGTGTGGGGCTTACCCTAGCGGTTTCAATGGCGGCGTCTCACCCGCTGGCAGCGGCACGCCATCGACATTCAACACCATCGATACCAGGCTGTAATATCCCACCGCGCCGATCAGATCGATAACGCCGCGCTCGCCGAACCGGTCGGCGATCCGCTTGTAGTTGGCGTCCGACACCTGCCCGGTGCCGAGCAGCTCCGTGCAGAAATCGTAGGCCGCGGCTTCGTCGTTCTGCATCGCCGTTGGCCGTGTCCCGGCGGCGATCGCGTCGCAGATCTCGGCCTTCAGCCCAGCCTGGATGGCGAGCTTGCGGTGCGCATAGAACTCATACTGCGCCGTCCACTTCCGTCCGGCCATGATGATTGCCATCTCGTTCAACTGCGCCGGGATGGACGTCGAGTATCGCACATAGGCGCCAACCCGCTGCACCAGATCGCACAGCTCGGGACTGCGCAGCAGCGCATTGAACGGCCCGCGCAGGCCGGCGCCGCGCGGGCCGGACTGGATCGCGTCCGCCACCTTCTTCTGTTCCGCCGTCATGGTCGCCGGCGTCAGTTCCTTGAAGCGTCGTTCGCTCATCTCTTCTCTCCCCTTCCGTTACGGCGAAGCCAGGATCAGGCCGCCATCGACGATGATCTCCGTTCCAGTGATGTAGTTCGCCTCGTCGGACACCAGGAACAGCGCAGCGTGCGCGACATCCCAGGCCGTGCCCATCCGCCCCATCGGCGTGCGCGCATTGCGGCTGGCGATCAGCGCCGCCGCATCGTTGCCGGCGACCGTGCGCGCCAGCCGGTATTCCACCAGCGGCGTGTGCATCAGCCCCGGCACCACGGTGTTGCAGCGGATGCCCTTCTTCACATAGGCGCCGGCGGTCGAGCGGGTGAACTGGATCACGCCGGCCTTGGTCGCGCTGTAGCCGACATGCACGCGCCCGCCATGGCCGTCGTTACGCAGCCCCGCGACCGACGACAGGTTGACGATGGCGCCCTTGCCCTGCGCCTCCATCACCGGAAGGACATATTTGCAGCCGAGAAACACCGTCTTCAGGTTGAGGTCGATCTGGCTGTCCCAGACCTCCTCGGACATCGACACCGGATCGCCGGGCGCCGACCCGCCGACGTTGTTCACCAGGATGTCAATGCATTTGAACCGGCTCAGGCAGGCCTGCACCATCTCCTGCACATCGGCTGCAACCGTCATGTCGCAGCGATGCATCGCGCAGGTGTTGCCTTCACCCTCGATGATCTGCCGCGTCTCGTTCACCGCCGCTTCGTTGATATCCACCAGGAAGACCGACGCGCCCTGGCGCGCGAAAAGCGTGGCCGTGGCCTTGCCGTTGCCCCACCCAGGGCCGACCGACCCCGCTCCGGTGACAAGCGCCACCTTCCCCGTCAGATCCAGCATCCGGACATCCTCCTGGCTTGCGCGCCGAGCCTACGGCGGCAGCGCCGCGCGCGCTACATCGCCCCGCGCGTCGTCACGAGCGTCTTGTCGCGCGTCTTCCACCACTCCTCGATGTGCTGCATCACCACGAAGAATGACGGCACGAACAGCACTGCGAGCAAGGTGGACGCGAGCATGCCGCTGACCACCGCAAGGCCGAGAGAGGCGCGCGCGCTGGCTCCCGCGCCGGTCGCCGTCACCAGCGGCACGACGCCGAGGATGAACGCGAACGAGGTCATCACGATCGGGCGGAAGCGCGCACGCGCCGCATCCACCGCCGCCTGAACCACCGTCGCGCCGTGCAGCTTGCGCCGTTCGCGCGCCACTTCGACGATCAGGATGGCGTTCTTCGCCGACAATGCGATCAGCAGGACGAGCCCGATCTGCGTGTAAAGATTGTTGGCCACCCCGAGACCGGTCAACGCGATCGCCGGTCCTATCAGCGACAACGGCACCGCCAAAATGACGGAGATCGGCGCAAGCCAACTTTCGTACTGCCCGGCCAGACACAGATAAACCAGCAGCATGCCGAGACCGAAGACGTAGACGATCTGCCCGCCGACGAGCTTCTCCTGATAGGACATCGCAGTCCATTCGAAGCCGGCGCCGCGCGGCACGGTCTTGTCGGCGATCTGTTCCATCAGATTGATCGCCTCGCCCGAGCTGAAGCCCTGCGCCGCGAAGCCAATGATCGTGGCCGTCGGATATAGATTGTAGAGCCCGACCAGCGCGGGTCCGACCATCGGACGGATCTGCACCAGCGCCCCGAGCGGCACCATCTTGTTGTCCTGCGTGCGCACGTAC
>Ga0210402_10001347_pt1 | contig 25407 bp, 29 predicted proteins | sample IncBWC7MmetaG_FD_161055 | JGI IMG/M metagenome (GOLD analysis project Ga0210402, IMG submission 161055) | Forest soil microbial communities from Barre Woods Harvard Forest LTER site, Petersham, Massachusetts, United States - Inc-BW-C-7-M | ecosystem: Environmental > Terrestrial > Soil >... | reverse complement strand
AAATTTTGGTGGCAAAGCCATAGTCGTGCGAAGTCAAAGCGGAAACAAAGCCACTATCATTGACGGAATAGGTCTTGTCGGGCCAGTGGTCACGTTCGGCAGCGGAGAAACCAGGAGTTCCGTGTTGCAGGGCTTCACGATACAGAACGGAAGCCTGAATTCTTCTACGTTCGAAGGTGGTGGAATTGCTGTCATCGTCGCTTCGCCATCTATCATCGGCAACATTATCCGTAATAACGTTGGTTCAAGTGGTGGCGGCGGGATCAATATCTACCAAGGGTCGCCTTTGGTGAAGGGCAATACCATCACGGGCAATACGGTCGCGTTCACGGGTGGAACAGAGGGCGGCGGCATTGATGTGCTCACTGCATCTTCGGCCCAAATCGTTGACAACAGTATCCAGAATAACTTCGGTGTTGGTTTCGGGGGCGGGATCGGGCTTAACAACGCTGGAAATGTAGTCATCCTCAATAACACGATCAGCAACAATGCAGCCGAGAGTGAGGGCGGCGGCATTTGGATTGTCAACGAATCAGACGAAATCATTGTCCAAAACCTGATCACTAGGAATTCGGCTCCTGAAGGAGCGGGAATTTACAGTTTGATTCCACAAAGCACAACTGGTTATCGACTTGTGAACAATACGATTGCCAGCAACAGTGCCAGCAACGCAGCGGTCGTCGCCGACGGTTTCAATCAGAACGCAGAGATCATCAACAACCTGATCATCGCACCTGCTGGCCAATCCGCATTGCTATGTAACCCGTTATACAAGGATGGCCCACCGCTCGTTCAGTTCAACGACGCGTTTACGCCGCAAGGAAATTCCTATGATGGTATGTGTGCTGGTTTCTCGGGGATCCACGGCAACATCTCGGTGAATCCCGAATTCGTCGGCACAAACAATTTTCGCTTGAAAGACGGTTCCCCTGCCATCGATGCAGGTAATAATTCTGCTCCTGATCTGCCTAGCAACGACTTCGCAAGTAATCCGCGAATCATCAATGGCCACGGCGGCACGACTGCAATCGTGGACATGGGGGCGTACGAGTTCGTTCCAGTAGTCCTCGCCCCAAAAAGCCTCGCCTTCGGCTTGCAAGCCATTGGCAGCAGCACAAGCAAGATGGTAAAGCTGACGAATGCTCAAAATAAAGTTCTCAACATTTCGGCCTTTTCGGTTTCGACGGACTATTCCGTGAGTGGTTGCGCGAGTAGCGTTGCAGCGTTCACAAGTTGCAATTTGACCGTGACATTCCATCCGCTGACAAGCGGGTCGTTCAAAGGAACGCTAAGTGTCAAGGACGATGCTGGAAACAGCCCGCAAACGGTTGGTCTTTCCGGCAGTGCTAATTGACGCATCTCAGTTCCAGTTGCATGTAAAAGGTTCCAACTGGACAGCCGATTTGAACAAATAATCCGGTCTTTGGCGCGAGCGCGGCTAAATCAAAACGATTCGGAAAGTAGATGTCATAATCAGGCCGTCCCACATTAGACTGGTAGCCATGTCCCTGCCAGCATGTCGAGTTATTTCGCGATCGCGTTCGCTGTGGTTGTGAAGGTGATCGCTGTCTCGGCGTGGATCACAGCCTCTTCTTTACCCGTTGCCGCTGCAACCCCGGTCCCCGCCCCCGCGCCTACAGCCGTACCGATCAAAGCCCCTTTACCACCGCCGGCCAATCCGCCGATGAGCGCACCCGCCGCGGCACCACCACCTATTTTGGTTACATTGCTCTTGGTATGGCTTTTTCCTTTAGCACGAAAGCCGCTGGTTGAGACTGGCAGAGTCTTACCGTTCGCCTGTTGAATCGATGTGAGGCGGATAGTGAGCTGACCTGGTTCGTGCAGCCGTCCACTTGACTTGGCATACGTGACTTTCGCCTTCGCTGGCGCGCCAGCCTTGGCAATGGTCTTGCCATCGACAACTAGGTCCTTCACAAGATTGGCATGAAACGACTGTCCCACATGCGCACTTGCGGAATTAATTTGCGAGTCGGTTCGCACAGTGATGCGAGTTCCGGCCGGCACGCCTTGCGCCAACGCCAACATTCCGAGGGTGAGTAGAGAAACCAGGCACTTCCCGAATTTGCTCAGCATTAGCTCTCCTTATTTAATGAGAACGGTGAGTGTTGTGAGATCAATTGTATGAACACTCGTGCAGACCGCAGTTAACATTCGTGTTCTCGGCAGTTACGTTGGACCGAGCACTGTCGTGTTAACGAATGTAGACGGATATTGAGCAATACGACGTATGTCCGGGGCTGGCCACACGCGCCAGCGAGGCCATCTTCAGACGAAAATGGATCATGCTTACCGTCTCTTCTAGCGAAGGTGGATTTCGGACGGGGTTTTGTTGCCGATGCGTAACGATCCTCCGACTTCAATTCCGATTTCGCAATCTGTGTGTTTGATGGGTCCCATACTCCATGCCGATTTCGCAAAACCGAGAAGGCGAAACCTCTAGACGGTCCCGTAGTTTGTTACTTGCTGATCACCAACGTGCCATTTGCAACTCGGTTCTTCTGCACTAGAATCGACTGAGCATCAAGAGCGGTCGGAAATCCGATCCGGCAACCTGCGCGGAGATCGCAAGGTGCCTTGAGCCAGCAACTGGCTCGATGTGACGAGGAAACTCGTAACGGAATCTCCAACGACATTGCCGCCGATGCTGGCGGCTTTTCTTTTGCTCGTTCTCTTGATGCGTGTCAAACGAAAGGGACGCGCATCCATGAACAGTTCTTCACCTGTCGTCAAGTACGGGATCACTGACGGTGAGCAGGTTGGCTGGTTCGCCGAGGCTGACACGCTGAAACGAGCCGCCGCCTTGATCCGAAACGCCAAGGAGTTCGTGATCGCCATCGAGAACGGCACACCACGAGAACTCACTGCCGAAGAGAGCGCCGAGTTTGAGAGCTATAGGAGGCGGAGAGGTTTTTGACTGCCTAATGTCAGCGGTGTTTCACCCTTTGTTCTCGATCTCTAAATCACCAACGTGCCATTGGCACCGCGACGGCCCAAGGATTAGTTATGAAAAAAGGAAACAGAGTTGCAATTTACGGGCGAGTATCCACTGGAGAGCAGAGCGTGGACATGCAGGTGTCGGAACTCACGGATTACGCTCAGAATTGTGGTTGGATCATCGTGGACCGATACCTCGATTGTGGAGTTTCTGGTAGTAAAGAATCTCGCCCCGCACTCAATCGCCTCATGAACGATGCTCGGCAGCGAAAGTTCGACGTCCTGCTCGTGTGGAAGATCGACCGCTAGAAATGCCTTGGTTGGGATCGGAGCACCTCGCCTGAGACTCGTGAGTGCTTCCCTCCATTGGCTGCTCAAGCACTCTGCGCTTTTTCGATGGCATCTTCACGCGAAAGCCACGAGCGGATCACAACAACATTCGGTTATTTGCCTTGACTTCTGTAGCCATCAGACTATGGTGGAAATAGAAGACCTCTACCTACCAAACACCGGTAAGCCCTCCACACTTTCTCGATTGGAGTTAGTCATGACCCCGGCAGTTCCCCCATACCTGAATCTTTGGAAGACTCTGTACAGAGCCGCCATTCTGGAAACCAACAAAAGGGTTCTACCACAGCGAGTCTCGGAAGCTGAAGAAGCCGTGAGAGCACGCGGACGAGAAATTTTCTACAGCAGCGGAAGCCCCGAAGAAAAAGAGGCCCTGGAAGACGCACTGTACGCCCTGCGTGCGCTGAAAACCGCTTGGCAGCACACCGAAGCTGCATGATTCCGGCGATGCCTCACTAGTCTGAAGGAGACCTCTGTGGTGAAAAAGAACTCTGGCTCAATCTCTGTTTCTCCCTCCCAATTCGCGGAACGCATTTTGGAAGTTTTGTCGGCATTGCCGCCGCCCCTTCATTGCGAGAATTGCGGCTCCGCAGTGATACATCGAAACGCAACGCTTTCACACCATGGCAAGGTCGTAATAATTCAATTACCAGTCTGTCCGAAGTGCAACCAAAAAGACGAGCAAGTGAACACTCCGGCGAATCGGAAAGTCGCCTAGAGAAAATCATCCACCTGCTGGTTCCTGGCCGTCCTTTTAGCCGTCGCTCCTACGTTGCTGCGATAAAGGCACCCCAACTGGCGCGAAATTCGCGATTACGCCAGTAACCCGTCCAATCGTCGATCGAGGTCAAAGCATCGGCCCTAGGATCCCGTTTAGAGTGCCTCGGTCGAGATCGGAGAAGACGCCGAGCACGGCAGCAGAGGAGGCAATCAGGCGGGAGATTGGTTACGTCGTTCTGCTCCTCGAAAGGCGATTCAACGAGTCTTCGTTTCTTCGATGGCATCTTCACGCGAACGCCACGAGCGGGATTAATCATCACGCCGGGGCTGGCCATCTTCAGCATGAACCTCCAGCATCCTCGCAGAATCGAGAGTTCAATGTTGACCGTTGTCGCGCTAGCGCCTTCCTTCAGTCGAGCCTTCTTGTAATCCTCAAAATCAGCCCTAAGAAAATCGTAAGTGAATCGTTTTTGTGGGAAGTGGCTAATGAACTTCGAGAGGCAGCGGCTATAACGCTCGTAGGTTGCTGCGGGGGATGTCTGGAAAAGGTGGCCTTCGTATTTGCCGCACCAGTATGCGATCTTGAATTGGTCGCTCGACTGGCTGGATCAGTCGGTTTTATCCTTAACGGCACGCACGTGGGCCCTGCAAAACTGCATGTCACTCATTCCAAAGACGAAAAAAGGCCCTGAGAGTGGGCTCAGAATTCTAAGCAACTTCTTTATTTTGAATAACTTGGCGGAGAGAGTGGGATTCGAACCCACGTTACCCTTTCGAGTAAACACGCTTTCCAAGCGTGCGCCTTCAGCCACTCGGCCATCTCTCCGGCGAATCAAGGACATACGTTGGATGCACTCCGAAAGTGAATACACGCTTTGGAGGACGCCACGTATGGGCTTCAATGATTTTATCCGAGAACGGCGCTACTTGAACAATGTTTCCCCGGCCACAATCTCCTGGTACACACACGCCTTCAGATGGCTGCCTTGTGAATCGCCAACACAAGACCAATTGAAAGACACGGTATTGCGGATGCGAGAGAAGGGACTGAAGGAAACCGGATGCAACGCCGCAATCCGCGCTATTAACGCCTATTTGCATTGGAGCAGTGGCTCCGAGCGCAAATGCGGTGCAGGCTGCACACATCCACGAATCCGCCAATTGAAAGAACCACAGAACGTATTGCCCACGCTCACAGAGGCCCAGGTCAAATTGCTTGTGAGCTGGAAACCGAAAACCAAAAGATTCTATGAACGCCGCCTGCATCTGCTCACGCTTCTGCTGCTCGACGCTGGATGTCGAATCACAGAGGCTCTGACCTTGCGCGTTGCTGACGTAGACATGGAAAACATGCTCATCACGTTCGACGGGAAAGGCCGCAAACAGCGCATTGTTCCGTTTTCATTCACGTTGCGAAAGGCTCTGCATCGTTTCATTGCAGACTTTAACCGGAAGTCCGATTCTCTGCTTTTCGCTACGCTGGAGGACACGCGAGTCCGGCGGATGACTGCACTACGCGGGGTGAAGCTGCTTTGTGAACGGCTAGGCTTCAATCCTCCAGCACGAACGTTACACGCCTTCAGGCACACATTCGCCGTGAATTATCTAAGGCGCGGCGGGTCCGTGTTTCACCTGCAAAAGTGTCTTGGGCACAGCTCGCTTGAGATGACGCGACGATACGCGAACCTGATGACGGAGGATTTGCAGGCGGTGCATCAGAAAATCAGCCTACTCGCACCGTGAGCGGTATGACTGTATGGACGGTTAGTTAACCAGAGTTGATGTTTTCGTTTCGAATTAGCTAATTTAATTGACAAACCATCGTGGGAAACGTATAGGTTGGTCAGTTTTGGCTGTTGAGGGGGCAGCCCTGACCACTTGGGAGAAGTCATGACGTGCCAGTCGTGTCTGTCGTCGCAGCGTTGCGAGTTCTCAGCAGAAATAAATATCCATTTTCCAGGTGTGGAGGGATGGACCAAACCGACTGTGTGGGTCTTTCCTTCACTGCGTGTCTGTTTGCAGTGCGGCTCAGCTGAGTTCGATATTCCTGCCGACCAATTGCGTGCGTTAGCCGACGGGATGAAGGAAACGAGAGACCAGAGCGCCTAATGCCCCTGCGCGAGCGTCCGGCTTCTGAATCGGCGGCACTCCCTGACGGTGTCCACGCCCTTTAGTAGCTCCGCCTTTCCGTCAGACTTAACGACGTACCCATCTCCACCAGCGGCAAATGCCGCCTCCGCTAAGTCCAGTGCTCGGTTTGCGCTCACAAAGAGAATTTTGGCGTCCGGGCATTTCTCTCGGATTTGTTTTGCCGCTTCTATTCCGTTTAGCTTGGGAATCCCGATGTCCAACGTGATGAGGTTGGGCTGGAGGTCCACTGCAAACCGCACAGCCTCCGAGCCGTCACCGGCTTCGCAGATGATGCACGATTCTATGTGTTCCCTCAGTGCCGAGATAACGAAATTCCGCCAGGGCGCGTAATCGTCAACCACAAAGGATGCGAAATGGTGTGTTCATCTGGCACACCGAAATGCAACTGAAGTAATTTCTCGGGAAATAAGAGGCCCCGACCTCTTCTCTCTCACGGAATGCTCGGGGCCGGTTGGGGGAGGCCTAATCTCCAGCCTCTTCTTACCGAGAGCAATATCTGCTATAGGCGATAGTTTGTCAAAGCTTCCATGTACTACTGTGTTTTCTGCCTCTCTTGCTCGGTCAGAGGGCCCTTTATGGCGGTGTGTTGGCACCCTGGTGGGCACGCGATGGCACCCCGATGACCGTCTCCACGGCGTCACCTAGGTCCCCTCGGCTCTTACAAGCGGGCTTGCATTCTCTCAATTTCGGCGTAGATTGGCGCACGTTGCTCGGACATTAACGACACTTGAACATCTCTGGGCTGCCTCAACCTCACAGTTGGGGCGTTTTTGCGTTTTGGTCCGGATGCCTGCCCGCACCCCCACTTTAGTGCTACAGGTTTTTCCCTATACAACGTTAAGGCTACGCCCCATTACGATTAAGGTGTGACACCCTACGAACGCATCGGGCGTATCAAAGCGCTGACCTCTCAGCTCGGAAGAGCCGAAAACCCGGAAGTCATCGCAACGGTTGCGGCTCAACTCCAAATCGCTATTGACGAGTACGTACGCGAGACAGAGCAGCGGGTCGTAACACTCAGCATGACGCCGCTGGCCGTTGCATCACAGGCTTAACCCCCCGGCCTGCAAAAATCTTGACGGTAACTCTCGAAAAGAGCGCCGCAACTCTCAAGTTTACGTAGAGTTTAATTTTCTCATTTTAAGATTCTGGCGTAGGGAAAGGATTAAGCACGGCGGGAGGGTCATGCGGTCCGAAGTGTAGATTGGCCGCTCGCAATCGGAGCGGGCTTGCCAGATTTGGGCTGCTTATCTTGGCGAGTCTCAGAAGTAGTTGCTCAACCTTACGCTGCTCGTTCGGGCGGGCAACCTTAGTGACTTTCATGCCCGGCAGTATCCCACGTGAGCCAAGGTGAGGCAATCGGGCCTTTATCTGTGTGAGGGAGGCATCCGGAGTTTCCCCTAAACACGCTTTCCAAGCGTGCGCCTTCAGCCACTCGGCCATCTCTCCGGCGTGAATCGATTGGGAAGGAACGACTTTCAATGAAGTCGCGACATCCGCGAAACAGCTGCGAATTCGATGATTCTTTTCAATTCTAATGGGTGAAGTTGCGATTGCTGCAACTCGAAAGGAAGAAGCCAGCGCGAAACTTAGGATGATTTCTCGGGAGAATTCCCCGGGACGGATGGAACACTCACCACCGAACTGCTCCCCGCAGACGCTCCGGCCGCAGCCGCGTTCGCTGCACCATTGCTCGGTGCAGCACTCTGGGCGGCACTGGGCAGCGGCGGCACTTTTGCATTGTCGACCACATGATGATTCAAACAATATAGTGCCAGTTCCAGGCGATCGGCCACACCCAGTTTGTCGTACACCTTGCGCAGATAATTCTTTACAACTTGTTCCGTCGTCCCGACGCGCAGGGCAATTTCCTTGTTTTTCATGCCTTGCGTTACGCAGGAAACGATCAGAGTCTCTTTGGGCGTGAGTTGCACCTTCGGACGCGCTCCTGAGGCCCGGCTATTCTGGTTGCGATACGCCGCCATCACCCAATGAATGGCCTGGCTATCGAGCCAGGTCTCGCCCGCCACGACTTTGCGCAGGCAATCCACCATTAACTCCGGCTCCACTTCGCGTGAAACGATTCCGTGCGCGCCCCGGCGGAAGAGGTCGAGGGTCAACTCTTCATCCGGTCCAGGCGTCACGACCACAACTTTCAACTTCGGATTCTGCCGCAGCAACTCGACAACCGACTCCACTGGATTCGGTGCCAGCGCCGACTCGAAGATCAACACGTCGCTGGAAAACTTCGCGACCGCCGATTGCGTTTGCGCCAGGGTCTCGGCCTGCCCCACCACCCGAATGTCGTCCTCCAGCGCGAAGATTTTCCGCAAACCGGCGCGGAAAATGGCCTGAGTATCGGCCACAATCACGCGGACGAACTGGCCCTGCCCAGCGTCCTCGCCTGCCCCGAAATTTTCTTCTACGCCAACCGGATTCGTAGCCATGAGTCCCTTGGTTTACGCCCGCTCAAAGTGATATTCGTCGATCACAACGCCGACGCCGCGCCGTCCGCGGTCATCGAAGCTGCGCACTACCCGGCCTCGGCAATCGATCTGCACGTTCTGCCGTGCACCCACGACATCGGCCGGCAGCAGAATCGTGAAATCCACAATCGACCCGACCGGCACATCCCGGTCCATCGCGAAAAGCACGCCATTCGCCGAGATGTTTTCCGTCAGAGCGTGGTACGCGGCACCTTCCGTCTTCACTGAAGCAGAAAGGTGAAGCGGAAATCGCGGAGCGCTCTGCAAATCTTCATAGCCTGCTGAATTCATCTGCGCGTCCATCATCGGGGCTGTGCCTTCGGCTGCCATCTTCAACTCAAGGGCAGCGTACACCCCGCCTTAGGCGAATCAAAGTTACCGAAGTCATGGAACAACCGGAGCTAACTGCTTTTCTTTGAAGGGATTAGACGAGAATCAGAGGTGCAGATGAGCCTGAAACAGCCTCATAAAAGCGGCCATTTACGGGTGAAAACAGGAAGTATTCCGGGAACTCGCGGGCACGATGAATTGATCCAGAAATGCGGCAACACAGGGCGATAAACCCGTCCTCACGTAAGCGAAAACAACTAGGGCTAGAGCTCGACCCCGTGCATGGCCTCGCCTTCGCGAACCAGCCCGTCGCCGCCGAAGACCATGAACTCAACACAGCGCATCCGCCTTGCGTCAATCTCGGCGATATAGACGATACCGATGCGGTCTCCATCGCTGATCACATAATCAAGAGTGAAGTGGATCGTTTGAATCCGATCGATGGCTTTGGTCCAGTACTCCCGCAGACTGGACTTTCCTTCAATCCTCGATGAACCGACAAGCGCTTTCGCGCGAGGCGACGTGAAAACCACGCTTTCGCTGAATTGGGACAGCACCGCTTCCACGCCTTTGCGATTCCACTCGGAAATCCACCGATCGGCGAAAGTCCGGGCATCAATTCTCGCCTCACGATCGTCCTCCTTCAGAACTTCGTCACTTCCGTGAAATTGAATTCCTTCACTTTCATCGCCGGTACAACCATGTCGAACGATTCCTCGCCGCACGACCGCACCGGCACACTCATCGCTTCGACATTCGAGAGCATATGAATCAAGCTCTCATTAAACCGAAAGTTGCGCACTCCGCTTTGCAAGCGTCCGTTCTCCACAAGAAACGTACCATCGCGAGTCATCCCGGTGAGCACCTTTTCAAACGGCTCGACCTCGCGGATGTACCACAGCCTCGTGACCAGGATCCCCCGCTCCGTCGACGCAATCATCTGCTCGATCGTCCGCGGATCCCCTGCCGATGCGAACACGATATTCAGCGGCATCTCTCCCATCTCGTTTGGCAGTGGGAAACCGTGGCCGGTCGCCTCAATCAGCCCCACTTTTTCGCGATACTCGGACTTCTTCATTCCTTCTGCGGTCGCGCGAGCGTACACGACGCGCTTGATGATCCCATTCTCCACCAACGGGATTGTTTTCCGGGTCATGCCTTCCCCGTCGAAGGGAGACCCAGACTGCATGGGATGAGCTACGTCATCGATGATCGTGATGTTGTCTCCAAACAGCTTCGTTCCAATTCGCCCCGTCAGAAACGACCTCTGATCAAGAATCGCCATTCCTGAATAGTCCCAGAACATGAATCCCACGATATCGAGCACGGCCGCGGGTTCCAGGATCACCGTGTACCTCCCCACCGGAATCTCCCTTGGATGCGCGGTCTCAACGGCCTTCTGCGCGGCAGTCTCGGCCAGTCTCAGCGGCTCGAGATGCCCCACATCCGGCGAATTCGCCTTCTGCCACCCAGAGGAATCCCCCGCCAGCATGGAGATCGAAACTTCCGCCGAAGTCTGCGTGTGCCAACGGCTCAAGCTACGCGAGTTGAAGATCCCCTCAAACCATTCGCCGCTAGAGAAGACCCCAGCCGTAGTGAGCTTGTGCCGATCCGCAACTCCGACAATTTTGCTGACACCGTCGGCCCGCAACTCAGGAGTAATCCCGGCAGTCTGTTCAAAATGTCGCGACGGCACGACCCGCGTCACGACCCGCGTAGAGACAGGCGACTCGCCTGTCAGTCCAGGGCGAAGCCCGGCCGCTTCATTTTCGGAAGGCATCGGCAGCAGATCCGGATCTGAATGCTGAACCTTGGCCAGATTTTCCGAGGATCGCACCACCTGCCGTAGACTCTCATCATCAAACTTGTTCGTAGTCGCCCGCGCCGTCCTTCCACCAAACACCGTCCGCACCGATACCACATGATTCTCTTCCGCCACATTCTGATGAATGGTGTTATTCGCGAACCGAGTCAACGCAAACCGCCCACCGGAGAAGAGAACTTCCAACTCGTCCGCGTTCGAAAACTTCCGGATGCGGTCGAAGACGTCGCCGGCTTGCTCCTTAGTCAGCATGCAAACTTGAGTAAATCTCGTGCCTGTGTGACTCCCGTGGTCAGTCTAATTCCCCTTGAATGCGCTCCCCACTTGAATCCCTCGAAATCTCGCCGGCGCCGCCCCATGCCCCGTTCCCATCACCTGCTGCGGCTGTCCCTTGCCACAATTCGGCGTGCCCCAAAGCGTCCACTCGTCGCGCGAGCAAACTGCGTCCAGCGCATTCCAGAACTCCGTCGTGATCCCCGAATACGACGGATTCTTCACCATCCGCGCTCGCTTTCCACTTTTGATCTCCCACCCAATCTCGCACCCGAACTGAAAGTTGTAGCGCTTGTCGTCAATCGACCACGACCGGTTCGTCTGCATCAGAATCCCGTGATCCGTCGCCGCAATCAGTTGCTCCAGGCTCAGCGGCGTCTTCCCCGGCAGCAGGCTGATGTTCGTCATGCGGATCATCGGCAGCCGATTCCATCCTTCCGCGCGCATCGTCCCGCCGGAACGAGCCTCGCCGATCGTATGCGCGGTCTCGCGCGAACTCAGGTATCCCGTGAACAGTCCGTTTGTGATGATCGGAGTGCACTGCGCCGCCACGCCTTCATCATCGAAACCAAATGTTCCCAGCCCTGGACCATGCTGCTGCCGCGCATCGGCAACCACGTTCACCAGATCGCTGCCGTAGCGCAGCCTGCGCAACTTATCCAGCGTCAAAAAAGACGTCCCGGCGAAGTTCGCTTCCATACCCAGCACACGATCCAGTTCAATCGGATGCCCCACCGATTCATGAATCTGCAACCCAAGCTGCGAGCTATCGAGAATGATGTCGAACTCTCCCTCCGGACATTGATCCGCTTTATGCAGCGCGACCGCCTCCTCCGCAATGCGCCTCGCGTTCTCCACCAGTTTCAATTCTTCGATCAGCTCATACCCTTTGTTCTGCCACTGCCCGCCAAACGAATTCGGATAGGACCGCTTCTGAATCTCGCTTCCCGCAAACGAAAGGGCTGCATACCCCGCGCCGGTAGAAAGTTTCGTTTGATGAATGTCGGCCCCTTCGGACGAGGCAAACCACTGCTCTTCTCGATTGAAGTTCAGATTCGTCTCGGCCAGTGTAATCCCCGCCACCGACCTCAATTCCCCATCGATTCTCAACAACAGTTCGATGTTTTGTTCCACCGAGATCGTAAACGGATCGATCTTGTAAGGCGTGCTCCACTCCGCGACCGCAGGCTTCTCCGGCGATAGCTGAACGTCTTCCTTCTTCACCCGTGCCGATGCTTTGGCGATCTCGACTGCCCGTGCCGCGGTTGCTTCCACTGCCCCCCGCCCCAACTCCGCCGACGCTGCAAATCCCCAGGAACCATCAACAATGACGCGCACGTTCATGCCCACCGATTCCGAATCCGATGCGCTTCCAACCTTCCCGTTCTTGGTGCTCAGCGCCCGGCTGCGCTGCGCGATGACCCGAACGTCGGCGTACATCGCCCCCCGCGACCCCGCGGCATTCAAAGCCCAATTGGCAACATGTTTCATGCGAAGAATTTCAATCTAACACATGCCCGGGATAGCCCCACTTGCGACCTGGGATCAAACCGGTCGACAACAGGTGTCACCCCACACACACTCCGCTGTGATCATAAGCACGGTCTGCAAGTCCCCGCCGCCGTCCAATAGAGCCGGTCACAACTTCGGGCTGCGGTGTGCCCGCCGCTCGGACAACCAAGGAGTAGCGCACCTATGAGTCTTTTCATCTTCGATGAGAGTCACAGCAATTCGAGCGTCACTGATGTTGATAATACTTCCGCCGTCTCAGAGTCTCCCGCGGACCCTCAGGCCGGTAAAAAGGCCGACCTGGCGGGCCCCGGCGTCGGTGACTATGCGGAACTGGAGAAGATCCTGCCGCAGAACTATCACCCTCTTCTAACTCCGAAAGAAACGCAAAAAGCACTTTTCCACTTGCGTCGTTATATCGAAGACAATCTATGTAAAGAGCTCGGTCTGATGATGGTCCAGGTCCCGCTGATCGTCGACGCTTAAAGCGGCGTCAATGACATGCTCGACCGCGACGGCTCTCGTACACCCATTCAGTTCCACATCTCGAACGACCGGGACAGGAATCCCACATTGAGTCCCAGGTTGTTCAGGCCGCCACCAAGTGGAAGCGCGTCGCCCTCAAGCAGTTCAACTGCCGCCCCGGCGAAGGCCTCTGCACCGACATGCGCGCTGTCCGCAAAGACTACTTCCTCGATCACGATCATTCCGCCTATGTCGATCAGTGGGATTGGGAGCGAACTATCACCGCTGAGCAGCGCAATCTGGAGTTTCTGAAGTCGATCGTGCGCAAAATCTGGAAAGTCCTCGTCGGCGCCGAAAAATTCGCACAGGAAATGTTCTCCGAACTCCGCAATCCTCGCTACCCCAATCTGCCAGAAGAGCTTACGTTCCTGCACGCCGAAGAGCTGCTCGCCATGTATCCCGACCTGCCGCGCAAACGCCGGGAAACTGTGGTTCTCCAGAAACACCCGGCCGTCTTCATCATCGGTATCGGCTGGCCACTCAAAGACGGCTACCCGCATGAGATGCGCGCCGCCGACTACGACGACTGGATTACCGACACTAGCAATCAAACCAACCGCGATACCCACGGTCTCAACGGCGACATTCTGGTCTGGAACCACATCACCCAGCGCCGCCACGAGCTGAGTTCCATGGGCATCCGCGTCAACGCCGAAACTCTGCGCAAGCAACTCGAGATGTCCAACCTGCTCGACCATCTCAAATTCCCCTACCACCAGGGAATCATCAACAACGTGCTCCCGCTCTCCATCGGCGGCGGCATCGGCCAATCCCGCACCCTGATGCTTCTCCTGCGCAAAGCACACTTAGGAGAAGTCAGCGTCACCGTGTGGCCAAAATATTGAAGGAGATGTGCGCCAAAAAGAATATCGTCGTGCTGGAGTAGCTTAGGCAGGTTTTGATTTCCAAAGCGGGCCTTGAATCTTGAAAACCCGCGGGAGGTGCTTCATGCCCCTTCGTTCGAAGTTTGTCATCTGTCTTGCTTTGCTGAGCTCGCTGGCAATCGTCCCTTTTTTGTCATGTGGTTACAACGGCTGCGCCGACATTCCCGTTCTTGACTCGATTTCCCCCACGAGCGCATCTGCGGGAGGACCGGCTTTTACCATGACCTTGACCGGCAGGCACTTTCACACCGACACAGTTTTCTTCTTTGGAGGAACCGAGCTTGCCAGCACGACCGTTAATGCCGCGACAATGACGGCGAACATAGACAGCACTTACATTTTGACGCCCGGTACGCTCGACGTTTGGGTGACCGGCATCCCTGGAGGAACCAACCTAAACGGTCCCTGCGGCGGCGGTTTATCCGCCAAACTACCGTTCACAATCCACTGATCGAGGATCGGCGCTTAGTTCCATGCTCTCAGTGCGGCGAGGTCAATGGTCGGAATCTACGATCCACAGCGTTCAAGGAGCTGTGTGGGCAAGTTGCAGCGCTTTCTTCACCGCCAGCAATTCCTTCAAGACTCCCCGCAGCTTGGTCGACTCCAGCGCATTCGCCCCATCCGACTTCGCTTCCTTCGGATTGTCGTGTACTTCCATGAACACGCCATCCACTCCCGCCGCCACCGCCGCCCTAGCCAGCACCGGGATAAACTCCGGCTGTCCCCCGCTCACCGCCGGCCCCTCATCGTCCGCCTGCGAAGACGGCAACTGCACTGAGTGTGTCGCATCGAAGACGACGGGCGCAAACTTCCGCATAATCGGCAGCGATCGCATATCAACCACCAGGTTGTTATAGCCAAAGCTCGCCCCGCGCTCGGTCAAGAACACTTGCGCATTCCCGGCCTCGCGGCATTTCTCGACCGCATGCCGCATATCCCATGGAGCCACGAACTGTCCCTTCTTGATATTCACCACTCGCCCGCTCAACGCCGCTGCCACAACAAGATCCGTCTGCCGACTGAGGAATGCGGGAATCTGCAGCACATCCACCACTTCCGCGACCTTCGCGACGTCTGCCGTCTCATGCACATCGGTCAACACAGGCAGGTTCAGCTCGTTCTTGATCTTCTTCAGAATCCGCAGACCTTCTTTCAGCCCGGGCCCCCGATAGCTGCGAATCGACGTGCGGTTCGCCTTGTCGTAACTCGCCTTGAAGATGAATGGAAAATCGAGCGATTTCGTCACTCCCTTGATGATCTCCGCCATCCGGATCGCGTGCTCTTCGCTCTCGATCACGCACGGTCCAGCGACCAGAAACAGATCACCCGCCCCAATGTGGATATCGCCGACTGTGAAGGAAGTTGTCATTCCCAAAAATCAAGGACACGCAACAACACGAAGCTTGTACTGCCTTCGTGTAACTTCGTGTCCTTCGTGGTTATTCTATCGCCCCGCCACTCGCTCCGGCCGATGGAACATCTCTACTTCGACCGTTTCTTTCTCAGCTTTCCGCTTCTGCCTACATTCGTAAGCCGCTCCCACAAATGTCTTAAATAAAGGATGCGGCTCCAGCGGCTTCGACTTGAATTCCGGATGGAACTGGCACCCGATAAAGTGTGGATGATCCGGCAACTCGATCATCTCCACGTACGTCCCGTCCGGCGTCGACCCAGAAATGCGCAACCCGGCAGCCACCAATGGCTCTTCGTACTCGCGGTTGAATTCGTAACGATGCCGGTGCCGTTCGCTGATTTCGAGCGTCCCGTAAATCTTGTGCGCCAGCGTATTCGGCTCAATCTTGCAAGTCCAGGCCCCCAGTCGCATGGTCCCGCCCAACTCCTCGACGCCGCGTAACTCGCGCAACTTGTAAATCACCCGGTGCGGCGTCGCCGGATCGAACTCGCTCGAGTTCGCCTCTTCCAGCCCCACGACATTCCGCGCGAACTCGATGCACGCCGTCTGCATCCCCAGGCAAATCCCGAAATACGGAACTTTCTTTTCGCGCGCATACCGGATCGCAGTCAGCATCCCTTCGATCCCGCGCTTCCCAAATCCACCCGGCACCAAAAGCCCGTCATATCCCTCGAGTTGCGCTTCGTAGCTCTTGTCGCCGGTCTCCAGTCCCTCCGCCTCAATCCAGTTGAGTTGCAGCTTCAGGTTGTGCGCGAGCGCGCCATGCACCAGCGCCTCTTTCAGTGACTTGTACGAGTCTTCGTACTCCACATACTTGCCCACGATCCCGATCGTCACCGTGTCCTTCGGGTTGTACACGCGGTGGACAATATCCTCCCACTTCGCGAGATCGCGCTCCTTCGCTTCCATGTGCAGATGTTTCAGCACCAGTGTGTCCACATTCTCATTCGCGAACACCAGCGGCACCTCGTACACCGACGCCACATCCTTCGCAGTGATCACCGCCTCTTCCGGAACGTTGCAGAACAGCGCGATCTTTGACTTCATCTCCTTCGCCAGAAAACGGTCTGTGCGGCAAAGCAAAATGTCGGGCTGAATTCCGATGCTCAGCAATTCCTTCACCGAGTGCTGCGTCGGCTTGGTTTTCAACTCCTGCGCCGCCGCGATAAACGGCACCAGCGTCACGTGCACAAACAACGTATGCTCGCGGCCCAACTCCTGCCGCATCTGCCGGATCGCTTCCATAAACGGCAACGACTCGATGTCGCCCACCGTCCCGCCAATCTCCACGATCGCAATATCCACTTCCTGAGCCACCTTCTTCATGGCCGCCTTGATCTCGTTCGTGACGTGCGGAATCACCTGCACCGTCTTCCCCAGATAATCTCCGCGCCGCTCCTTGGTGATGATCTGCTCGTAAATCCGCCCCGTCGTCCAGTTGTTGTCGCGAGAAAGTTTGGAGTGCGTAAAGCGCTCGTAGTGCCCCAGATCCAGATCCGTCTCCGCCCCGTCATCAGTCACGAACACTTCCCCGTGCTGAAACGGCGACATCGTCCCCGGATCTACGTTTAGATAAGGATCGAACTTCATCAAGTTAACTTTGATCCCGCGACTCTCCAGCAGGCATCCGATCGAAGCCGCGGCAAGTCCCTTGCCGAGTGAAGACACAACTCCCCCAGTCACAAAGATGTACTTCGCTGGCATCTCTTCCTCGCTTTAAATTGTTTTTGGAAAATTGTGCAGGTGGCGTGCACAATCAATTATGGCAGAAAACCCCTGTGGAAGAAACGAAAGAAATCGTCCTTCGCAAGATTTTCCTTCGTACCTCGTCGTTCCCTTGATGGTTATGTAGGATTTTTGTGGGGACAGCCGCCCTCGGCTGTCCGGTCGAGCGAAGCCCGACGGTTGCTGCACTGGACCTTGCAAAAGTTTCGGTCTCACACCTCCCCGCGTTGACTATCTCTCCCTAAACAGCGAGAATAATTGAGGTCACCAGCACGAAGACAGTAGTGTCCCCAAAAAGTGGGCCTGTGGCGCAGCTGGGAGCGCGCTTCCATGGCATGGAAGAGGTCGTCGGTTCGATCCCGACCAGGTCCACCATATTTTCAATTACTTGCAGACATCCCACTTTTCAGTTTGGTAGCATTTGGTAGCAAAACGCTCGTCCCGCGTGTGACCTCTTCCAAATTAGGAAGGAGTCGAAGCTCGGCACTGATGGCGTCGACCGTCTTCTGCACGCTCTCCGGAATCTCCTGCATGTAAACGTCAGTTGTCGTTGCGATGCGGGAGTGCCTGAGCACGCCTTGAATGTCCTTCACTGTCCCCTTCTTTTGCGCCAGCGTCGCAATCGTGCGCCGGATCACTTGGAAGGTCAGCTTGGGCAACTCAAGTTCCTGCGCCAATCCGTGCAGAACCCGATTCCGGTAGTTGTTGCTGTCCATGAACCCGCCTTTTTTGTTCGGGAAGATGAACGCATCCGGAGACGGGTCGGGGCAGCGCTGCTTCCAGAGCCAGAGATCGTCGGCCAGTTCTTTCGGAACGTGCACGGATCCCAAGCTCTTTCGAGTCTTACCCCAGGGTCGGATTTTGCCTTTGTATACGGTTTCCACGAGCCGCATGGTGCATTCGGTGTGGCTGAAACACTGCCAGCGGAGCGCGAACAGTTCGCCGGGACGGAGTGCATTCGTCATGTCAAGTTCCAAGAGAACGCGGTCTCTCAGATCTAGCTTTGAGAGCGCACGTCGCAACTGCAACCAGGTCAAGGTCGTCCGATCAGTGTCGCGCAGCTGAGTCGGGACCGTGACCTTTCGAGCTGGGTCCTTGACGAGAAAGTCCTGATCCACGGCCTCCGCGAAGATGTCGCGGAGGTAAGCCCTGATCTGGAGCACTCTGTCCTTGGAGTTGGTTTTCGCCAGATTGTTAAGGTGCACTTGCAGGGTGAATTTGTCCAAATTCTCCAGAGGAGTCTTGTCGAACGGATCGATGAGATCCCTTTGGATGAGGAGTTTTTTCACCTTTGCTGTTTCTTCCTTCCAGTGCGCCTCTTTGAGAGGGAAAAAGCGGTTTCGAACAAACCATCCGAACCTGACAGAGCTATCGTTCATCACTCTGCCGGCGTTTGCTCCGGACTGTCCGGTTTGCTTGGTTATTTCACGTTCGAGTACTTCGCGCGCTTCAGACGCTTTCATGTGCGACTTTAGCCCGAGAACTACGGAGATGACATCACCTTTCTGCTGATTCGTAGTCGGATCGAATACCGTCTTACGAAAGTACCCATACCACTTCTTTCCACGGGAAACGACCCAACCCCTTTGATACGACTTACCCATTTATTCCTCAGTTTCTGCGGGAGAACAAGTGGGCCTGCACCCATTTTACGCGCGCTTGCGGCGGATTTGAGTCAGGCGCTCACGTTCGTCGATGAACTCTTCAATTCGGCTCGCCCGATAGCGGAGAGTCCCATCACCCATGCGAATAACCGGAAGGTACGGGGCCTTACGTGACGAGTGGTCCCACACCCAGTCTTTCGTCACATTTAGACGTTGAGCGATATCCTCCGCTGTGAGCAGAGGATCCCCGTCTTGGCCGTACCCAGAGCGCAGAACTCTCTTTGGGTGTTCAGGCTGAGCGTTGGAGACAGCGCCCCGTTCGGTGGCCGGCATCGATGCAGTTTCAGTGGATGAGCTTGGGAACGGAATCGTGGAGTTGGCTGGCATAGATCGCACCTCAATTTAGCCAACTTGACCCAGTCCCGCGGTCCTGTCCAATGACTTTTCGGAACAACGTTATTCCCGTCAGGAATAACCCATAGCAAGGAGCTGATTCTCACCTTAAATTCTCGGTGAACTCGCAAATTTGCGGAGCAATCGCCCTCAGAGCATGTAACTTACGTGGATGCCCATGATTTAAGAAAAAGTAACGAGACCTTGATGCACCACTCGCGCGACTCTTTGTCGTGGCCATGTCCTACCGATTCGGACGACGCCGCGAGTCGTTCCGACGCTGTGTGCGTAATCGAAACCTTAGCGAAACGATGGCTGTGATGTCTCTTGCCGAGAGATGGATGAAGATTTCTGCTGCGAGTCGCGACAACAAGGCTGCAGACCGAATCACTCTGACTTAATTGTGTTATTCCTCGCAGGAATAGCAGACTGCCAAGAATTCATTGCACAGCGTAATCGAGTGCGATTAGCTTTGCGCCACAAATGGCCGTCTTAGGCTGCTCTGCCCAGAGGTGCACACGTTCATCACGCGGGCTCCAATTTAGCATAGCGAAAGCAACACCTACGTTGCTGCCAATCCGCTACGCACTGGCAATCGCAACCGCACCAAAGAGAGCATTGACACGGTGCGTCGTCGGCACCTTGATTTCGATATCGGGGAGGCCGGCCTCAATTCGCTCGCGGCCTCCGGTACAGTTCCCACGTCAACCGCGATCCTCTCGACATCGCTCGGCAAATATCCGATCCTCTGGCGCCTCGTCCGCTTTACCTTCACACACCAGGAAAGCACGTTTAAACTGCGCACCATCGTCTTAGGCAGCTATCTCGATTGCACCGGCTGCAACCGGATTCTCCGCCTGCAAAGATTGCCGGATCGCGAGTACGATCTGCCGCATCCATTTACCGTCGAACACCATTGCGATTCCAATCGGAATCCCGATAGCCATCGGTTGGATATTCCAGCGACGAACGCCATGCTTTCGTCTCGAGCAATCACATGGCGAAAGCGTCTCGGCGAGTACAGGAATTCAGAACACGATTGGGGCGTGGATTCTGCACGCCCTTGCCCATGTAAATGGTGCGTCGGAGTGGTGGCCGAGGGAGCCTATAGCCGGGGTGGAGTCCGCGGGTTCTACGCAGGTATTGAAGGCGTGATCCCGCATTCAATTTCGTGCCGGAGCAAGAACGGTGCTTCGCACCGGGAGAATTTTGACACTCCACCCCTTCGAGGATGCTGCAGAGCGCGGCCGGGAACTTATTAGCTACTTATTGAAAACATGTGGCTCGCGGGGCGGCGGGGAGATAATGAGCTCCCGTCGGACGCGGTGCCGTAACTTGCTGACTTTGCTAGGAACTCGGTTTCGGGCGCGTGTGTCCAAACGCGGAAGGAGATAAAACCGCCATGCCCGGTTTACGCACGCGATCGGCAGGAGCGAAAGTCACCGAAGAAGAATACGCGCCGATCGAAAAACAGGCCGAGGCGATGGGCCAAAACGTCGGGGAATGGTGCCGGAAAGTGATCCTGCCGGAGGTAACCGCAGAAGGGATCATCTCCGGGATCGGGTGAGATATTTGGCAGAGCAGAGGTGGGAACAAGGTCCACCTCCTCTCGCAACAGATTGACTATTTTCCCGATGAGTGGACGCCGCACGCCCAGCCTTCCCAAGATCCGTTTGTATTCCAGAAGAATCTCACCGCTCACCAGCCAGACAAATGTATCCCCTTCGATCCAGTCCCGCAGCAAATTGGCGCTTGGATTCTTGGGGGCGATCTCCGTTGACTTGAATCCCGCGATTCCTGCCACTAGGACGGACGTATCGACCACGCCTCTAGGCCGTTTTCTTTTTTGTGCGGGCAACGACGGTGATCTCCGGCAGCTTCTTTCGCCCTGAGCGGTGTTCACGAACGGCTTTCAGGATCTCTTCCTCTGAGATGTCGCCCAGATCGGCGGCTGCCTTTTGGACGCTTCGCAAGAAATCCTTCTTCCACCCAGCCCTCTTTCGACCCTTGGGAAGGTCCTTGTAAGCCGAGGCCCGAGGAATCTGGTCTTCCAATTGCTGTGCCAAGGACCGAACCGGAATCTTGATTTCTACGGCATCTGTGCTGTTGACCGGACGAGAGCGAAGGCAGATGTCTCTCAACTCGCCTAGGCTTGCCTTGCCAAAATTCTTCGAAAACGCCTCTGTGAATTTGGCCAGGAGATCACTCGAACTGCCGAGGGTTTCCTTGAGATAAAAAGCCACTTTCGCTTCCAACAGGAGATTCGTGTCAAACCAGCACACACTGTTGCGGCGTGCAGGACGGATGACCCCCAGCTGTACCAGGTTTTGAAGGTCCTTTGGGGGCACTCCGAGTACGGCGCTGGCCTGCTTGAGTTTGAGTGTAAGGCTTTGCATTGTGAGTAACCATCTAAAGTTTAGATGGTTATTTGATGGAAATCAAGGTCTTTCCGCGACCTCCGCCTGACGTGTACACGGCTTTGCCACACCGCGGGAGGCGAACTGGAGCAGATCCAGTTTCTACTCGGTCACATTTCCATTCAGACAACCGAACGATATCTTGGTTGCAAACAGCGCATTCAGGGTGTCGTAAACGACAAAATCGGAATAGAGCCGTCGGGCTGAGAGGTCCGCTTTGCCGACCAACCGTCCAGAATCTCGAACAGGCTATAATTGCGCACGCATGACGCTAACCTCTGGCGCAAAGGTCGGCCCCTACGAAATCGTCTCGCCGCTGGGCGCCGGCGGCATGGGCGAAGTGTATCGGGCACGCGACACAAGGCTCGACCGCGAGGTTGCGATCAAAGTCCTTCCTTCTCACCTCAGTGAGAACCAGGAGTTCCGTGCCCGTTTCGAGCGCGAGGCCAAGACCATCTCTGGCCTGCAACACCCCAACATCTGTGTGCTCTATGATGTCGGCTGCCAGGATGGCGTCGATTTTCTGGTCATGGAGTACCTGGATGGCGAGACCCTGGCCACGCGCCTCGCACGCAAGCCGCTGCCGCCGGGAGAGACTCTGCGCATCGGAATTGAGGTCGCTGACGCGCTCGACAAAGCACACCGCAGCGGCATCGTGCACCGCGACCTGAAGCCTGGCAACCTGATGTTGACCAAAGGCGGGACAACGAAGTTGCTGGACTTCGGACTGGCCAAGCTGAACTCGTTCGCGTCCGGCGCGCAGTCTGCCGCACCCGCGTTCTCCGCGGTGGCCACTGTTGCCAGTATGGCCTCCCCCGTCACCATGGTGGGAACTGTCGTGGGCACAATGCAGTACATGAGTCCGGAACAGATTCAGGGAAAAGAAGCAGATGCGCGTAGCGACATCTTTGCCTTTGGCGCCATGTTGTACGAGATGCTGACTGGTACGCGGGCCTTCCAAGGCAAGAGCCAGCTCTCGGTGGCGAGTGCAGTCCTGGAGAAGGACCCGGAGCCGATCTCGGCGATCCAGCCACTCACGCCTCCCGCCCTGGAGCACCTGGTGCGGACGTGCCTGGCGAAGGACCCGGACCAGCGTTTTCAGAATGCACACGACCTGAAACTGCAATTGCAGTGGATGACAGTTGGAGGCAGTCAGGTGGGGGCCCCGGCCGTGGTGGTCGCGCAGAAAAAGAACCGGCAGAAGATCTTGGCTGCCGCGATGGCACTGGGTTGGCTCTTGGCCGGGGCCGCTGCGGTGACGACGGCGATTTATGAGAAGAGGCTGGGCTCGGCTGAGCAACTGGTGCGAGTACAGATCGAGCCGCCGGCGGGCCTTGATTTCGACCTGGTAATGAGCGGAGCGCCGGCATTATCGCCGGACGGGCAACAGCTCGCCTTCGTCGGGTTGAAGGATGGGAAGGGCATCATCTTTGTGCAACGGCTCAGTAGCGTGAAGGCGGAGCCGCTGGCGGGCACGGAGACAGGTATCTTCCCCTTCTGGTCTCCAGACGGACGGTACTTGGGATTTTTCTCCAATGGCAAGCTGAGAAAAATCGAGGCCGCTGGAGGACCAGTGCAAGCGCTGTGTGACGCATCGGACGGACGCGGAGGCACTTGGAACGAGCAGGGCACCATCCTCTTCGCGCCCAAAATTACGGTCCGCTGCAACGGGTATCCGATGGGGGCGGCACGCCCGAGGAAGCAACTCCAGGAAATAAAGACGATAGCCAATTTACCAACCGCAACCCGTACTTTCTCCCGGATGGAAAACACTTTCTTTTCATACAGCGGACTGGCAAGGACGCGGCGGGAAGTGTGTATGCCGGATCGTTGGACGGGGGGGAAACCAGACAGATTCTCCCGGTTGGATCGAACGTTGCGTACGCCAACGGCTACCTCTTTTACGTAAAGGACAGTACCTTAACAGGGCAACGGTTTGATGCTGCCGCGATCCGCTTCCAGGGCAAGCCTATCCCGATCGCGGAATCAATCGATTATTACAACCCGCGCAACCTTGCATACTTTTCCGTTTCTCAAAATGTGATGGTGTATCGCCAGGCCGCAGTGGAGAATCGTGAGTTGGTGTGGTTGGATGCGACGGGCAAAGAATTGGAGCATTGGGGCGAACCGGCTCCTTACGATGGAGGAACATTCACCCCCGCTAGTCGCATGGCCATTCTGTCTCGCGAAAACCTCGATGGGCGTGGGAACAGTCTGTGGCTGGCGGACACCGAGCGCAAGACGATCACGCGGGTAACTCCAGATTCAGATCTCGACCAGAAAGGCGTAGTGTCCGCCGACGGGAAGAGTGTATTGAATACGTCCACGACTGGCTACCACAGCGTTGTAGTGGAGCGTCCCCTCATCTCCTCCGGCAAGGAGGAAAGGCTTGCCGAGCTCGGGGATTATGTCTTCGCGGCGAGCGAGTCAAGGGATGGGCGATATGCGTTTTTCTCCATTCAGGATTCCAAGACTAGCTTCGACATTTATTTCATGGACCTGGCGGGCGATCGCAAGCTGCTGCCGGTGCTCAACACTCCATACGCCGAGCGCGACCCGAAGCTGTCCCCCGACAACAAGTGGCTGGCCTATACCTCAGATGAAAATGGGGCTTTGGAGCTCTACGTGACGCCTTTTCCCGGTGGCGGTTCCAAGTGGCAAGTGTCTAGTGGCGGGGTTCTCAAAACCGACGCCAATGCGAATGCGGAGGACTGGGCGCCCGACGGCAAGAGCTTGTACTATCGCTACGGAGACAAGGTTTACATTGTTGAAGTCCGTACCGATGGGAGCAAACCGGAGTTCTCGGCGCCCAAGGAATTGATGACTGTTCCCCAGGGTCTGGATCTTATTTCCATTCTGCCCGACGGAAAGCGTATCCTCGCGATCCGGTCGGTTGGGCAGCGCAGCGCATCCCCGCAGAATCTGGTCCTCAACTGGCAGCACTTGGTACGATGAGCGCCGCTGACTGTGCGTCGGACCGGGAGAGACCCGAGCGGTCACGAGAGTTCTTGACTCGTGACCACGCATAGACTTTGATGTTGTAAAAAGACTTTCCACTTGGCGGGTGACGAGCAACTGGGAAGTTGGCAACTCTTTGCAATCCCCGTACCCTTAACCAACGAGATTGCAGAGTCGGTCAGCGACGAGGGTTCTGCAAATCGCTCAAGGTGCGATGCCTACAGAGGCGTTCTGCTCACGTGCCGAGGCAAGTTCTCCATACACCAACTCCAGAAGACCACTCAGCAAGTGTACTGCTCGGCGCGCTTCGCCCAGAACTGCGAACACGTTGACTGGCCTCGACCCCGTCCTTAAGATGAATGCTCCGGCGACAAGCGTCTCCCATGATCGGCCAAACCATCTTGCACTATCGCATCATCGAGAAGCTGGGCGCCGGCGGGATGGGCGTAGTATTCAAAGCCGAGGACACCAAACTCGATCGCTTTGTTGCGTTGAAGTTTTTGCCCGACGAAGTGGCCAAAGATGCTCAAGTCTTGGGCCGCTTTCGCCGTGAAGCGAAGGCCGCTTCTGCTCTGAACCATCCCAACATTTGCACAATTCATGAAATCAACGAGCAGGATGGGCAGACGTTCATCGTGATGGAGTTTCTGGATGGCGTCACACTCAGGCACCGCATCGCGGGACGACCATTAGAGACTGAGACGCTGCTGGAGGTAGCCATCGAGGTGGCGGATGCGCTGGATGCCGCGCACACCGGAGGTATTGTTCATCGCGATATTAAGCCCGCTAATATCTTTATCACCAAACGGGGGCACGCCAAGATCCTGGACTTTGGGCTGGCCAAAGTTGCCCTGCTGCCGAAAGCGCAGTCGGTGGGGCCCACAGCGGACACC
>Ga0210402_10001346_pt1 | contig 25415 bp, 18 predicted proteins | sample IncBWC7MmetaG_FD_161055 | JGI IMG/M metagenome (GOLD analysis project Ga0210402, IMG submission 161055) | Forest soil microbial communities from Barre Woods Harvard Forest LTER site, Petersham, Massachusetts, United States - Inc-BW-C-7-M | ecosystem: Environmental > Terrestrial > Soil >... | reverse complement strand
CGGGATCCTGCGTTCGTCGAGCTTCGTGCTGGCGGTTCAGGCCGATGTGCCGACCGAAACATTGCGGCGACTGTTCCCCTCGCAGGTCAAGATCGGCGCGGTCGAGCATATCCGCGAGCTGGTCAACGTGGCGTTGCCCGGAATCGCCGTGCGGCCGTTGCCGGTCGCTCCGCGGCAGCTGCCGTTCTACGCGGGCGCAACCTACTTCGAGCTCGACCGCAATTCGACTCATTGGAAAGAGCTCCAATCCTCCGGCGGCTTCGCAGTGCATGTCTCCGGCGATTTCCCAAGCCTCAATATCGAACTGTGGGCGATTCGCGGCTAACGTCAGAGATGTGAGGCGATATGAGCGATAATCCCTTCGCCGAACCCGAAGACGACAACCGGACGGTCATTCGGCCGACGCCCGGCAGGCGCCGCTCACAACCGGCCGCACCGCCGGCCCAAGCGGGCGGCGAACAGCCGCCGCGGCAGGATCCGCCGGCAGCGCGGCCCGTGGCGATGGCCGAGGGGACGGAGAATACCGCGATCGGCGAGGATGCGCTCGCCGCCGCCGCCGCGCCGCTTCTCCAGCTCATGGCGCGGCTGCGCAACACGGCAAATCCGCCCGATTCCGGCGACTTGCGCGAGCGAACCGTGCGGCAGGTCAGGATCTTCGAGCAGGAAGCGCGCGACAAGGAAGTACCGCTGGAGCAGCTTCGCCCTGCCCATTATGCGTTGTGCGCCAGCCTGGACGACGTGGTGCTGAACACGCCGTGGGGCAGCGGCAGTGGAACCTGGAGCGAGCGGTCGCTGGTCTCGACCTTCCACCAGGAGGTGCGCAGCGGCGAGCGCTTCTTCGACGTGTTGAAGCAGATGTGCGCCAATCCCGGCAAGTACCTGCCGGTCATCAAGCTGATGTACCTCTGCATGTCGCTGGGCTTCATCGGCCAGTACCGCCTGTCGCGCCGCGGCGTCGGCGACATCAACCGAATTCGTGAAGAGACCTACGCCGTCATCGTCCGCCAGCAGAAGGCGGCGGAGCCGGATCTTGCGCCGCACACCAGGGGTATCGACGCACCCTACCGACCGGCGCGCTTTCGCCTGCCGCTGTGGGTGGCCGCAAGCGCCGGCCTGGGAATCGTCGCTGGCCTGTTTCTCTGGTTCTCGATCGGCCTCAACGCCACGTCGGACGACCTCTACGCGAGTCTGCAGGCCGCGCCGCCGTCGCACATGCCGACCATCACGCGCACCCCGGTCGTCGAGCCAAAACCGGAGCCGACGCCGCCCTTGCCGCCGGAACCGACGGTGCTCGACCGGCTGCGGAAATTCCTGCAGCCGGAGATCGACCAGGGTCTTGTCGAGGTGACCGGCACGGTCGGCCAGCCACTCGTGCGCATAACCGGCCGCGGCATGTTTCCGTCGGGCAGCGCCACGGTAAACCCCACTTTCAAACCCCTGCTCGATCGCATCGGCCTGGCGTTGAAAGAGGAGCCCGGGACGGTCCGCGTGATCGGTTATACCGATGATCAGCCGATCCGCACGATCGCCTTCCCGTCGAATTTCCAGCTCTCGACGGCGCGTGCGAAGGAAGCCAGCGCCATCATCGGCGCCAGCGTCGGCGATCCCTCCCGGCTGACCGCGGAGGGCCGCGCGGATGCCGACCCGATCGCGACCAACGCCACGCCGGAGGGTCGCGAACGCAACAGGCGCATCGAAGTCCTGCTCAATCGGCAAGGCGTGTAGTCATGAAAGCCCTGCGATTCCTGCTCTCCCGTTGGGTGCTGAGTTTTGTCGGCATCGCCATTCTGGCGGCGCTGGTCTGGCTGTTCGGGCCCCTGATCCCCGCGTTCGAAAGCTGGGTACCGCGACTGGCCGTCGTGGTCGGACTGCTGCTCGTCTGGGCGACGTCGAACCTGTTGCTTGATTTGCTTCACCGGCGCCGCGAGCAAAAGCTGGAAAGCGGTGTCGCCGAGAAGACCCCCGAGAAGGCCGATGACGGCGCGGGCGAAGAAGCGGCCGCCCTCAGGGAACGGATGTCCACGGCCCTGGCGCTCCTGAAGAAAGCGCGGGGCACGCGCGGCTACCTCTACGAGCAGCCGTGGTACGCCATCATCGGGCCGCCAGGCGCCGGCAAGACCACTGCCTTGCTGAACAGCGGGTTGAAATTCCCGCTGGCCGCCGCGATGGGCCAGGGCGCGGTGGCGGGGGTCGGCGGCACCAGGCTCTGCGACTGGTGGTTCACCGAGAACGCCGTGCTGATCGATACGGCTGGCCGCTATACCACCCAGGATTCCAACGCAGCCGTCGATCGCGCGGGTTGGGATTCATTCCTCGACCTGCTGCGCCGGACCCGGCCGCGCCAGCCCCTGAACGGCGTCATTGTCGCAATCGCGCTCAGCGACATCGCCGACGCGCCGCCGGCCGAACGGGCGGCCCATGCCGGGGCGATCCGGCGACGCATCAAGGAGCTCGAAACTCGCCTGGGCATTCGCATTCCGGTCTATGCGCTGTTCACCAAGTCGGATCTCATCGCGGGCTTCACCGAGTTCTTCGATGACCTCGATCGCGAGCGGCGCAACCAGGTATGGGGCGTCACGTTCCCCTTGGTGAAGGCCGACGCCGGTCCCGTGGGACAGTTCCCGGAAGAGCTGCAACTCCTGGTCGACAGCCTCAACGATCGCCTGTTCGATCGCCTGCAGGCCGAGCAAAGCCCGGAGCGCCGCGTCCTGATCGCCGGGTTCCCGACGCAGATCGCCACCCTCGCGCAACCCCTGCAAAGCTTCCTCACCGAGGCCTTCGGCGGCTCCCGCCTCGACCCGGCTCCCCTGTTGCGCGGCGTCTATTTCACCTCGGGCACGCAGGAGGGCACCCCGATCGATCGCCTGACCGGGGTCATGGCGCGCGCCTTCGGCCTCGACCAGCGGCGCGCGGCCGCTCTGCGGCCGCAGCAGGGCCGCAGCTATTTCCTCGGGCGACTCGTCTCCCAGGTGATCCTGGGCGAGGCCATGCTGGTGAGCGAACCGCCCGCCGCTCGGGCGCGACGCATCGCACTCCGGGCCGCCTCCTATGCTGTCGTGGGCTTGCTCACGTTGGGTGCCGCGGGCTGGCTCGTCGCCGGCCACTCGGCCGGTCAGCGCGAGATCGCCGACATGTCGTCGGCGCTGGCCGCCTATCAGGCGATCGCCAAGGAGACGACCTTCGACCCGGTCAACGATTCCGATCTTCCTCGCCTGCTGCCGTTGCTGGACGCCGCCCGGAACCTCGGGCAGGCCGCAGGATCGAGCGGCGGGATCCTGGCAGGCTTCGACCTCTCGCAAGCCGCCAAGCTGCGCGCCGGCGCGGACGCGGTCTATCGCCATGCCTTGGGCTATGCGCTGCTGCCGCGCCTGATCTGGCGGCTGGAAGCCCAGATGCGCGGCTACTTCACCCAGCCCGACTTTCTCTACGAGGCGACGCGCGTCTATCTGATGCTGGGCGGCCAGGGACCGCTCGATGCGGCTTTGGTCAAGGAATGGATGACGTACGATTGGCAGACGCAATATTCCGGCGCCGCCAACCTGGCGGTGGTTGCCGCCTTGCAAGGCCATCTGGATGCGCTCCTGGCGCAACCCTTGCCGCCGGTGCCGCTCGACGATGCGCTGGTCGCGCAGGCACGCACCACGTTCAGCCGCGTCTCATTGGCATCGCGCGCCTACTCCCGCATCAAGCCATCCGCGGCCGCGCAGAGCCTGCCGCCCTGGAAGCCGAGCGACGTGCTGGGGCCGGCCGGCGTGCGCGTTTTCACCAGGGCCTCGGGCAAGAAGCTGAGCGACGGCGTACCGGGCTTCTTTACCGTCGATGGGTTTCACAAGGTGCTGCTGCCGGCATTGCCGGCGGTGACGCGCGAGGTCGCCTCGGAAAGCTGGGTGATGGGGCAAAAAGTGCCCGTCAGCCTCGACAACGCGCAGCAAACCGAACTCCAAAACAACGTGGTCAAGCTGTATCTGGACGACTACGCCAAGGCGTGGGACGGCCTGCTGCAGGACCTGGAGATCGTCGCGCTGCGCAGCCTGCCGCAGGCCGCCCAGGATCTGTACGTCCTGGCTTCGCCGCAATCGCCGCTGAAGGACCTGCTGACGGCGATCGCTCGCCAGGTCACGCTATCGGAACCGCCGAAGCCCTCCGCCGCGGAGGCGGCGGCGGAAGCGGCGGCAAAGAAGGCGGCGGCGGCCGCCGCGCCGTCGGCGGCGAGAGGAGCCGCCGCGCTTTCCTCGATACTTGCAGGCCAGCCTGGCGCGGCGCCCGTGCTGCCGCCCGGCCATGAGATCGACGACCGCTACAAGCAACTGCGCGACCTGGTCGCCACCAGCGGCGGCGCACCGATCGACCAGGTGCTGAAACTGCTGAACGACCTGCAGCAGCAGCTGGCGAAGCTGAACGCCGCCGGCGTCGGCGCGCCCGTCGCACCGATCGGCAACGATCCTTCGCTCGCGCTCAGGGCAGAGTCCCAGCGGCAGCCTCAGCCGCTCGGCCGCTGGCTGGCCGCCATGGCCGAATCAAGCACCGCATTGCGCGGCGGCGGCGCCCGCCAGCAGGTGATCGCGGCCTATAACGGTTCGGGCGGGCCGGCGGCGCTTTGTCCGCTCGCCGTGAACGGACGCTTTCCGTTCGTGCCGGGCAGTTCACTCGAAACGCCGCTGGACGACTTTGCCAAGCTGTTTGCTCCGGGCGGCCTGATCGACGGCTTTTTCAACACCCAGCTGCGGCCCTATGTCGACACGACGGGGAAGGTCTGGAAACCACAGTCCGTCGATGGCGTGGCGGCACCGGTCTCGCAGGCAGACATCGCCCAGTTCCAGCGCGCGGCCGTCATTCGCGACCTGTTCTTTGCTCCCGGTTCCACGACGATCGCCGTCCGCTTCGACATCATGCCCGTCGACCTCGACCCGGGGGCTTCAAAGGTCAGCTTCGAATTCGACGGCACGTCGGTCACCTACGCGCACGGGCCGTCGCGGTCGACGCAGATCACCTGGCCGGGGCCGAACCATATGACGAACGTCCGGCTGGTGTTCGATCCGCCGCCGCCCGGCGGCACCGGCGTGCTGGCGGAGACCGGACCGTGGGCGATGTTCCGTCTCTTCGGACAGGGAACGCTCCAGCAAGCCGGCTCGCCCGAACGCTATACGCTGTCCTTCTCGCCCGGCGGCCGGAGTGCGACCTTCGAACTTCGCGCGGGTTCGGTCATGAATCCCTTCGCCCCGGGCGTTTTGCAGGACTTCCGCTGCCCGTCGGTGCGTGACTAGGCAGGCCGATGCCAGCGCTTCCCCCCGACGCGCGCGCGGGCCTGTTCGGCAAGTTGCCGGCACGCGGCGACTTCGTACGCGAAAACCTGCCGCGCGACTTCACCGATAGCTGGGATGCCTGGTGGCAGCGTGGCTTGGGCGAAACTCAGCGTCTGCCTCGGCATGAGTGGATCGCCGCCTGGCTGGAGGCTCCGGTCTGGCGCTTCATGCTGCCGCCCGGACTGTGCGGCAGAAATGGCGTGCTGGGAATATGGCTGCCCAGCGTCGACAAGGCCGGGCGCTATTCGCCGCTGACGATCGCCGCCACGGCGCCCGGCGATTGGGCGCCGTCGGTGGGCGCGATGACATCGTTCCTGACGGCGGCGGAACAGGCCGGGCGCGATGCGCTCGAACATGATCTCGCACCTGCCGACCTGTTGCAGCGCATCCAGGATGCCCTGATCGCCATCGACGCGCCGGCTGCTGCGCCCGACCTCGTCCCGGGTCGGGCTGCCTGGTGGACCGAGGGCGGCCCGCGGGTCGCGCCGCGCCTGGAGACCGGAACCGCCCTGCCGGAGGGAAGCCGCTTTGCCGCGCTGATCGACGATGACTGGGGCAGGGTCGATCCGCCGGCCGAGTTGGCGATTGTCCGCACGGATCCTTCGTGATGTCCGACAGCGGCATCGATCAGAACACCGCGTGCTTCGGCAGCTTCCGCTCCGGCGCGGCAACCCATGCCGGCGCGGCGAACAGGCTCAACGAGGACGCCTACGTCAATCGGCCCGATCTCGGTCTTTGGGCGGTGGCCGACGGCGCCGGTGGCCACGAGTCCGGTGAAGTCGCGTCAGCCGAGGTCGCGGGTCTCCTGCAGACCATCGACGCGGGCCTCTCCGCCGCCGAGATGCTCGTCGAGGTAAGGTCCCGCCTCGAGGCAGCGCATGCGCGCCTGCACGCCGAGGCATCACGGCACGGCGCCGGGGCGACGGTGGCGACCACGGTGGTCGTCCTGTTGGCGCGCGACGATCATTTCGCCTGCCTATGGGCCGGAGATTCCTGCGCCTATCTGCTGCGCGATCACACCCTCACCAAGATCACGCGCGACCACAGCCTGGTTCAGGCCCTGGTCGAAAACGGCACCATCAGCGAAGCCGAAGCGATCGGCCATCCGCAAGCCAATGTCATAACGCGCGCCGTGGGCGCCGACAGCGACATCCTCGAGCTGGAGAAGCGAACCGGACAACTCATGGCGGGCGATCGGCTGTTGCTGTGCAGCGACGGCCTGAGCAAGACGCTTCCCGAAGAGCGGCTTGCGGAATTGCTGTCCGGTGACGACGCCGGCGGCGCTGCGCGCCTCGTCCTGGCCGCCCTCACGGCCCGGGCGGCCGACAACGTCACGGCCGTAACCATCGATTTCAGCGCAGGCGACGGATCGGCCGCTGTGGAAGCAAAGTCGGCTGCAGCGCCTGCCTCGACGCCGCCGGAGCCCCCTGCACAATCCCGCCTATCAACCGATTAGGACTGTGGGGCAGCCCATGACGATGGCGCCGCCATGGGCGCACATGTCGCCCAGTCGAGCCGCCGGCAGGCCACCGATCAGCACGGTAAAAGAGCCCAGCGCGATCACATCAGGCGGTCCCACGCAGACCGCCATGTCACTGACGCGGGCCGCTGGCAGGCCGCCGATCAGCACGGTCGGACAGCCGGGACCGGCAATCGGGCCACCGACATGCGGCACCAGCACAGTGACCATCGGGCACACATGCATGTCGGTCAGGCGTGCGGCGGGCATGCCCATCAGTCCGTCTCCGGCTCGATGCGTCCAACGCCGCCGGCGGCAATGTCCTTGGCCGAGACCAGGAAGCCGCGAAGTCTTGCCGCGCGCCGCGATGCCGGCCCGCGGGCAGCGGCCAGGGCGACGGAGCCCGCTACCGCGAGCCCCGTGAAGTGCGGCTGCGGCGGCACTTTCGGGGCCTCCGGCGGGGCCATCGAATCGCCGCTCCAGAATGCGGCGACGACGGCCCAAGCTTCGGGGCTGCCGAACCCGGCGGTCTCCGCCTGCTTCATCGCCGCCCGGCGATGTTCGTCGGTCGGCCGGCGCACCCACTCCTCTGCCGCGTCACGGAGTTTCGTCTCGACCGCCGGATTCACGCCGGACGGGGCGGTGTGACGCGAGCACGCGCAGGCCCACCATACCGCTTCGCGCGCGGGCAGGGCGTGGGCAACCAGTCGCGTCGCCTCGATCAGGAGTCCGGCCTGCTCCAGCCGATCCAGCGCCTCGACGGAATCGTCGCAGCCGGCGAGTGCCGGCGCGGCTTGGACATCAAGCTGCAGGTGCGGCAGCACGCGCGAGAGCTCGCCGCTCAGTTTGCTCGGACTCTTGCCGGAGGTTGGGGGAGCCATGGTTGAAGGCCTCATCCGATCATGATGATGCCGCCGCTGAGCTGTAGCATCGCATCACCTGTGACCTGCGTCATCGTGCCCTTCACCGAAGTCTGAACCTGCCCGGTGATCGAGATCATCAAACCGTTTATGGTAACGCCCGTCTGGTCGATCTTGACCGAATTCTCACCGACCGTGAGCGTGATCGACTGCATCGCCTCAACGGTGATGGCACCCGCATCGGCCTTGACCGAGATGTTGCCGAGCTGCACATCCGTGGTCTGATTGCCCTGCTCTATCGTCACCGTCTCGTTGCCTTTGATGGTGACGGTGCGATCGTTGTCGACCTTGAGTTTCTGGTCGTGTTCGACTTCGGTCGTCATGTCCTTCTGCGCATGCAGAAAGACCGCCTCGCTGCCCTTCTTGTCGTCGAACGAAAATTCGTTGAAGTCGTCCGTGCCGCCCTTGGTCACGGATCGCGAGCGAAAGCCCAGCTTGGTCTTTTCGCCCACCGGGAAGATCGGCTTGTCGTTACCGTTGTAGAATCCGCCGATGACGATAGGGCGATCAGGGTCGCCATCCATGAAGGCGACGGCGACCTCCGTGTCGACACGCGGGATGAACTGACCGCCCCACTGGTTGCCGGCCCACGGTTGCACCACGCGCACCCAGTCGCTGCTGTCGGCCGTCGCGTCTTCGCGCCAATCCCAGAAGAAGCGGATCTTGATGCGGCCCTGGTCGTCGGTATAGATCTCCTCACCCGATGGACCCAGGACAATGGCTGTGTGCAGGCCTTCCATGCGGGGCCGCGCGGTGGTCATCGGTTGCCGCCAGGGCACGGTGTTGGCAAAGGCCATGAAACTGTTGGAGTAGGTGCTGGTGCTTTCGCCGCGCCGGGAGCCGCTGTCGTCCTCGGCGAAATGCGTGATCTCCCGGATCACATGGAGCGTTTCCGCGCCCGCCTTGTCGCGCAACTTGAACTTGCCGCCGGCGACCAGGCTCGCCATATCGCCGCCCGCGCCGACCAGGGACACCGCCGCTTCGGCCGCTTCCATCCGCCATTTCGCGCGATCCTTGGCCTGCGAGGTCTCGCGGGTCAGCGCCGGCCAGTGGAACACCGCGCGGTTGGCCGTTCCGCCATGCTTTAGGATCGTATTCTGGTCGACCTTGAGGTTCTTGCTGGGCACGTCGTGGTCGTAGTCGCGCAGGCTGACCTTGCCGGGCGCAAAAGCCTCGGTCTTGCGGAATTCGGTCAACTGGTCTGCTACATAGCCGACGCCGAGATGAACCGTGGCTCCGGGGATGGTGGTGAAGCCGTTGTTGTCGTTGGTTACCACCAGAGTATGGCCGTCGGAAGCATGTTCGAAGAAGTAGAACCATCCTTCTTCTTCCATCAGCCGGGTTACGAAATGCAGAGATGTCTCATTGTACTGTGCCGTGGCCTTGCGCGGCGCAGGCTGCGAATAAAGACGAAATGCGATCTTGGTTACACCTGCATCGTTGAAGATCGTCTTGAGAATATCCTCGGCGGTCTTGTTGAAGAACAGCCGGCAATCGCTGCGAATATTGGCTTGAGCCAGTTGCGGCACGAGGACCATGCGATAGAGCGTGTCCACCACGCCGCTTGTTTCGATAGGGCCGAACTCGGCGACGATGCCGTGGAAATACCGCGTCGCCTTGTCGCCATGATTGACGGCGAGGCAGGCGGGCTTGTTGAGCATGGCCCGTGCGTCGATCGTGCCGGTTGCCACTGCCTCGATATCGAATCGGAACAGTTCGCTGATCGTCTCGCGCGCCACCAGCCGTATCGCGTCCAGCTCGTGCTCGGCGGTGCTGGTGAGCGCCAACAACGATTTCTTGTCACTGGGCATGAGGTGCCGCGCAGCGTTCGGTGTGATGCCCCAGAAGCCAAATCACCATCGGTTCTCCTGCGGATCTTTACAGTAACCCAGCTTGCCGTCCGTTTGTATGTCCGTTAGACGGCAAAATTGAGAAGGGTGTAATTTGCGAGAACTGCTCTATTATAGGTAGAACGCTGCCTCAGTCAGGTACAATCTGCAACTGGCGCAAGACCGGCACCCGCTGCTCGATAGCGGCGTGCACGGCCGATCGCACGGTATCACGTTTTTCCGGCAAGATGTCTGCGCTCAGGGTTTCTATCCAGGCCTCGGCGTTGTCTTCGCGCTCGCCGCTGAGAAGGCGGTTGGCCACGAACTGAATGAGAGGCGGCGCCGAGAGCCCGGTGCCGAGCCGCCCGGAAGCGAGGCCGCCGGAGGCCTTGAGCTCGGCGATAGATCGTACGCGGGCACCGAGTACGCGGTTGAGACGGTTGGCGGCGTCGGGTTGCTTGTAGCCCGGCCGCATCGCGATCTGACACTGGTGGGAACCCACCAGCACACTGGCCAGCTCTGCCGGGTTGCTTTTCTCCTGTTCGAGGGCCAGCAGGCCGCCGATCGTTGCCGGCCCGCGCATGGCAGATGCCATCATGTTCTTCAAGGGGTCGCCGACTTCCGCCAGGCCGGCCGGCACGCGTATCTGTGTCCGCAGTTCGCCGGGACTGATGATCGGGACCACGGTAAGGCGCGCGATCGCCTCGTCGCGCTCGTCATTGCGCACGCGCCTTGCGCCTCGAACGAAGACATCGTGGCGCAACTGGCGCTGTAGACACGTGTCCTTGATCAATTCGCGCATGGTCGGATCCTTGTAGCGATCCATCAACACGCGCTGCTCCGGTTTGAGCATCAATTCGGAAAAGTTCTCCAACGGATTGGCAGACGCTACCCAGTCCAGCTTGGCCTGCGCCATCGCCGCGGCGACATCGGCATGGAAAGCGGGCGCCCAATGCACGTTCATGTATTCGTGCGACAGGTATTGCGCCGACATGTCAGTGGTGGTGTCGACGAGCTCGCTGGCCAGGGGATCCGTGAGGTATTTGCCCTCGGCCGCCTTGATTTCACGCGCCAGAGCGAGTCCCGCCTGGGCTTGCAGATCGCTGCGGCCCGCGGACCGGATGCCGGCCTCGTAGATGATACGTTGCAGTGCAATTGCGCCTTGCCAGGCTGGCAGGGCGTTGTAGCTCACATGCACCACGCCGCCGGGGCGGGTTTTGGCGGCCAGCAGCCGGATGATGCCAGCCCTGACGTCGTTGCTGACCCAGGACCAGACGCCGTGCAGGCTGACGAAATCCGCCGCTGGAATCGCGTCTGCCTCCGCACTTGTCGCAAGTCGCGAGAGGTCCGCTTCCAGAAAGCGGATATTGTCGATGCCCGCCGTTCGGGCGAGCCGCGTGCCAATAGCAATATGGGCAGGGTTGTAGTCGATTGCCGTTACCCGCCATCCCGGGTTGGACGCGGCGGTCAGGAGGGCGCCGATGCCACAACCGCAACCCAGTTCGAGATAACACGCGGCGTCGTCCGGCTCCGGCAGATCGACCGCGACATTGCCGCTCAGGCAGGCGAGAACCATGCGTGCCGGCGACTGCTGGACGTAGAAACCTTCGATATAGGCGATGTCGGCGACGTAGCCGCTGGTCCACGACTGACTCATGCACGTCCTTCAACAATTTCCGCCTCGAAGAGCGCGTCGCCGGCGTCCGTTCGTCGGGGCGCGACCGCGGATGTCGGCAGCCAGGTGTTCCAGCCCAACAGAGGTCCCGCCCCCGCCGCGCCCAGCTCGCCCGGAGGCGACATGCCGAGCGGCGGGACAGCGTCGCGGGCGAGCACCGGATTGACGGCAAAGCCTACTTCGAAGCCGACAAAAGCCCGCACCAGCGAGACCAACTCGCGCAACAGCGGTCGGTCCGGCAGCAGCCGTTCGAAATAAGGAAGGTCGAGCGGCCCGATCCGGAGCACGATTCGCGCCTGCTGGTCCCAGGCGCGCACGCCGGCCGCGGCATCGAGGCCCAGCTGGCCAAATGCCCCGGGAGACACGCCCACCGGCAGGCGCGTCCGCTGGTCGAACGGCAGAGCCAGCCAGGCGCCGGCAAATTGCTCGACTTTTACCGGTCGCCCCAGCCAGTCGGAGGCCAATGCTTCCAGGCGATCCGCCGAACGCGGATGGGCCGAGAAAAGACCGGCGTAGTGGCGCAACGGCGCCGCGCCGGCGCGCAGGCGCTCGGCAAGGCCCGGGATCGCGTAGCCGGTCAAGGCCAGCAGAACCTCGGCCACGGGGTCGCTACGCTGCCGGATGGCTGTCAGCGATCCGGCATCGGCGGCGCGATGAGGCCGGTATTTTGCGCCGGCAGCCGCGAAGGCGGCGATCATGCGATGCGAAATCAGATCGAGGAAATCGGTAAGCGAGAACGAGCGCGTCCGCTGATCGGCTACGACCGCGTCGGAATAGCGCCGCGGCAACACGCCGACCGGCCCTGTCAGGCCGATGAGGCCGACCGTCACACGCGGCGGTGGCGTGTCGGCGGCAGCCTGCACTTCCGTGACCTCCGCGCCGGGATATGAAGATCCAGCGACGGTCGTGAAGCGCGCGGCGCCCGCCGGGTCGGCCCGGCGGTGATGAAAAGTCAGGAGCCGCACCGCCGCATCAAAGGTAAACCGCCGAGGCTCTGCCGCCAGCCGGGCCATCGGGGTGCCACGGCGCCGATCGGAGGGGCGGACCTTGCTCACAGCAACACCTGGCTGCCGGCCCGCGCGGGCCAACTGGCGGCGGCTTCGGTGCGGCCCCGCAAGACCACCCGGGTGCGCACAAACGAATTCACGGTGGCATGCAAGGCCAGGAAGCGATCGAGCACCGACGCCAGAACGTACAGGCCGCCCGTCGTCCAGACCTGCTCGTCGAAAGTCAAGGTTACATCGAGCCCGCGACAGAACCCGCCGGTGCGGGCGCCCGGACCGCGCAAGCCCGGAATGCGCGCGGTGCCCGGGCGGGACGTAACACCAAGCAGCGCGCGTATCGCAGCGCGCGATTCGGAGGTCTCGCGGCAGTCATAGAGGCGCAGCACCTCGCGCAAGGCTTCGGCCGCCGTCTCGCCGCCCACGACGCTCAGGTGTCCGAGCGACAGATGCGAGATGAGTCGCCAGAATCCGCGCTCCTGCAAAGGCATGCGCAGCGTCGGTGTCGGCGCGGTCAGGCAGGTGAGACCAGTGACGGCAGCGGCGCCTTCCACCAGCCGAAGCACCGGCCGGCCGCCGCCGAACGGCAGCGCGGCCGGCAGATCGCGGTTGCAGCACAGCGCGTCGATCGACAGGACGCCGCTGCTCTCCCGATCGGGATCGAAGCCCGCATCATGCGGCAGCAGAAAGACCTCGGTGCCGCGAAGACCCCCGGTGGTCTCGCGGCGGGCGGTGCCGTAGAAACCGCCGATCGGCCCTTCCACCGTGTCGCCCACGTGACTGCGGGTCAAGCGGTGGAACGGCTCCCAGGTCCGGAACTCGCCGCCCGGCAGGCTTTCGCGCACCCGTTCGACGGACCAGACCTCCAGGCTAGCCGGACGGCGTACGTCTGGCTCGATACGATATTCAATGCTCGTGTGATCCAGCGGGATCGGCTCGCAATGCTGCTCGAAGAGGTTGACGATGGGCGTGCAACCGAGGGTCAGGCTGTTGACCTGGACGGAACGTTCAAGTTCGGGCATCGCACGGTCAAGGTAGACGAAGATGTCCATGCGATTGCCGGCCGAGACGAGCGTCTTGGCATCGAGGCGGCAGATGTCGATGAACAGGAATTTCTCGCGTGCCGAGAAATATTCGCTGAGCAGGCGAAAGCCAGAGAACGAACGGGCCGGCCAGGGGAAAAGCGCCTCCTCGGGGGCAAAGCCAACCGCCTGCAGCGTGTCCGGCGGCAGGATCACCGGGCGCGCGTCTGTCTGATCGTCGGCAAGGGCGATCGAGATGGTATGGGCCAGCAACAGCTCCAACAGCGCCGAGCCCCGTTCGCCGCCAAGGAAGAGGCGTAGCCGGTCCAAGCCGAGCTGGGTGAACGTCATGGCGGGATTGGCGCAACGCAAGCTGATGCGCAGGCAGGAGACCGCGCCCGCGGCGGCCGGATTCGGAGGCGCCGGCAGCGGCATGCCGGAAAGCCGGACCGCGTCGACCTCCACCGGCCAGAGCGTCAACGGATAGGCGGTACGAAACAGGCAGGCCTCGCCGCCGACCGGTTCCGTTTCCACCGCAAGACCGGCTGGCAGATGGGCGGGACCCGGCATTTCCGGGTCGGCCGCAAACCGGGTAATCGCCACCGAGGGCATGGGGGCGAGATAGTGCGGGTAGAGCACCGAGAGCAGGCCATCGGTCAGCTCGGGGAACTCGTCATCGAGCCGGTGCTGCACGCGGGCGCCGAGAAAGGCAACGCCCTCGAGCAGGCGGCCGACATGCGGATCGTCGACGGTATCCTTCGTCAGCCGCAGGCGGCCGGCGATCTTGGGATGGCGTTCCGCGAATTCGCCGGCCAGCCCGCGCAATGCTTCGAGTTCGCGATTGAAATAGGCGAGCAGGGAGTCGGACACCGGCTACGTTTCCTTTTCGAGGACCGTCACGTTCTTGGTGACGAGATCGACGACGGTGTCGAAGGCGATCGGTTCGGGCGCGGGCTCCGCGCGAAGCAACGCGTCGACCCGCAGCCTAAGCGTGCCGCTCACCTTGTCAGTGGCCTCGATCAGCGTGACCTTGAGGTTGGCGATGCGCGGTTCGAAGCGATGGATACAGGCCTCGATGAGCAGACGCAGCTCCTCGCGCCGACGCGGATCGTTGAAGGCGCCCGAGGCGAAATCCGGCAGGCCAAAGCCAACGAGGGAGCGATCGAGCTCCGCCAGATGCGGATCCCAGGAGCGCCATCGCCGCCGGGTGTTCAGCAATTCCTCGAGGTCGCTGCAGATGCTGACCCGCAGCGCATCCATCGCGGCCGCCGCGGAGAGAGGGCGATCGGATTGTTCCGAAGGGTCGGCATCCATCAGCCGATCGAGCAGCGGAAGCTGTGCCCGCCCGGCCCGCGTGAGGCCCGTGCTCTCCGGCGCGGCGCGGCTTCGGCTGTCGCTCATGCCGCGACCTGGAAACTGACCTTGTCCATCTCGGCCCAGGTCAGGGTCTCCTCGCCGACCAGGAGGGTCACGGCGCCCAGGCCGCGCATCGGGCCGCCTTCGCCGGCTTGGCTCCAGTCGGTGGCGCGGCCCAGCCGCAAGGCGTCCGTCAGCGCCTCGGCCGCGCTCGCCCCTGGTTGGACGTTGACGGGCGGATAGATCATCGGCAGATAGACGTCGCCGTCGGGCCCATCGGCGACCTGCATCGACGCACGACGCCAATAGAGGTCGCGCGGCCGCTTCATGGGATGAAATTCGAGCAGCACCACGCGCTGCGGCGGGATCCAGAAGTACTTGCCGGTCGTGGTGATGACCTCGAAGCACGACGCCAGCAAATCGTCGCCGTCGCGCATATCGTCGAATGTTTCGCCGCGCACGCTGCCACTGGGATGACCTCGCGCCTCCTCGGCTTGGGCGGCGAGCTTGCCGGCTTCCTGCGTGTTGCCGCCGCGCAATGCCACCACGGCAGCCAGCGACAGGCGATGGGCGGCGGTGGGTTCGCCGATGAATTCCGGCAGCCGCCCCTCGCTGAACAATTGCCGCCTTGCCGTCTCGCCGCGCAGGAGCTGGCGGAACTCCGCCACCACGAGAGCAGCCGTCGGGTCGAGGTCGGCGCAGGCATCGAGAACGACGTCGGCACGTTCGATGTTGCCGGCGAAAACCAGCAGTTCGGCAAGGAGAACCCGTGCGCCGATATCGGTCGGCGTCTTGCGCACCGCGGCATTGGCCGCCGTGAGGGCGTCGGCCAGGTTGCCTTCCCGGAACAGGCGGCCAGCGTCGCCAGGGCTTGGGGACGAAGGTGACATCGATCCTCCTCTGTCAGCCGCCGGGCGCCGCGAGCTCGGTAACGACGTGGAAGGCGGCAGCGACGTCGTCGAGCTGGTAGTGCGGCCGCAGGTGAATGGTGCAGCCGAATGAGCCCGGCTTGCCCGGCCGCTCGCGGACCTGCACGTTGCCCTCGACCAGAGGGAAACGTGCCCGTGATTCGCTCGTGCTCTTGATGTTGGTATTGACGTAGTCCTGGAGCCATCGGTTGAGCTGTCGCTCGATCTCGTCGGCGGTGCGGAAGGATCCCACCATGTCCCGGCCCATCACCTTCAGGAGATGCGCGAAACGGGCGGCACAAAGCATCGAGTTGAGTTGCGCGGAAAGCCGGGCATTCGCCTCGGCCGCGGCGGCCGAGGCGCCCGAATAGCTGGCCGGCGCCTGCATGCTGCGCGAAGCGCCGAACACCATGTCGGGTCCGAACGGCAGGGCGCCAACCGGCATCATGCCGACCTCGACCAGCGCGTGTTCCTGGCGATGGCTGAACTGGTATTCGACGGCGCGGCGCGGCCAGACATGGGCGGGTCCGCTGGCAAAAGGCTCGGCGGCAAGGTTGTTGATGAGCCCGCCGCCGACCCTGTCGATCTCCACGCCGCGCACATCGGCCGGCCAATTGTGTTCGGCGAACGCGCGGACAGCGCAGGCGGCAAACGCGTAGGCCGCGCTCATCCACACACGGCTGCCCGCGTCGGGGGCATATTCGCGATAGCGAAAGCCGTCGACGCGGCTGGGATCATCCGCCCAGGGATGGCGCGCCAGCAGGCGCGGCAGGGTGACCGCCACGAAGCGCATGTCGGCACGGCCGGCGAGGCCGCGCCAGCGCACATGCTCGGGGCCGCGCAGCGGCGCGGTGACGTCGCGCACGCCTTCAAGGTCGGAGAATTCGTCGACTTCCAGGGCCCTTGGATCGAGCGACAGCACGACCGGCATGAAGGCGGCGGCGGCGACGGCGGAGAGCTGCATCAGGGCGCCCACGTCGTCGGTCGTAGCCCCTGGTGCGGCGCGATGGCGGACGGCGCGGTCGATCACCATCAGCCCGTACGGCTCGCCGCCAGGCATACCGAACTCTTCTTCGTAGATCCGCCGGAAGGTTAGGCTCTGGTCGAACTCGAGAGCCCGTTCGAGATCGCGGCAAAGCTCGACCCAAGAGATTGGCAGAAGTCGTACCTTGATGCGGCGGCCGGGCTCGATGCCGGAGATCAGCCAGGCAAGGCCCCGCCACCGCCCCTCCAGGTTGAGAAATCGCGGCGCATGAAGCACGGCGTCGAGTTGCTCGCCTATGGCGGCATCGATATCGGAGATGTCGCGGTCAAGGGCTGCCCGCAACGTTCCCGCGGCGAGGAGACCCACGAGGGCCTCGCCGAACCACGCCCGCAGCGCGTTCGCGACGTCGAGGCCGCCATGCAGAAACGCCGCCAACTCGGCGGCTGCGCCGGCGTGCCGTTCACCGAAGAACTGGCCGGCCAGAACCGCATTCCGGAGGGACCAACTCGGTTGGGATGCCTTCGCGCTCTGTTCGACTGCTGTCGCGGAAGGGCCTGCTATCGTCGCTTCGTTATCCATGGAGTCGCCGGTCCCGCCCTGTAACGGCGAGTACAAGCCAAGTGGTCTGCGCGCTCAGGCCATCTTGGGTATGTTCGCCACCATCCGCAGACTCGTGGTCAGCTCCTCCATCTGCAGCCAGGGCCGCAGATAGGCAACGGCGTTGTAGGAACCCGGCTTGCCCGGGATTTCCTTCACTTCGACCTTCGCCTCGCGCAACGGGAAGCGGGCCTTCATCTCCTGCCCAGCATTCACGTTGGGATTGACGTAATTCTGGATCCAGCGATTCAGCCACGTTTCGACATTGCTCGCTTCCATGAAGCTGCCGATCTTGTCGCGCGCCATCACTTTCAGGTAATGGGCGAAACGGCTGGTCGCCATTATGTAGGGAAGCCGTGCCGAAATGGCGGCGTTGGCCGTGGCTTCGGGGCGATCGTACTTTTTCGGCTTCTGCGCCGTCTGGCCGCCGAAGAACACCGCGTAATCTGTGTTCTTGTAGTGGCACAGCGGCAGGAAGCCCTGATTCGACAATTCGAACTCGCGCCGATCGGTGATGCCGATCTCGGTCGGGCACTTGGTGTCGAGGTCGCCATCGTCCGAGGTGAAGGTATGGGCAGGCAGGTTCTCGACCTTGCCGCCAGCCTCGGCGCCGCGGATGGCGGTGCAAAAGCCGGTCTTGGCGAAGGCATCGGTCAGCCGCGCTCCCATCACGTAGGCGGCATTGGACCAGCAGTATGAATCGTGATCCATCGCCCGCGCCTTGCCGTCGGGGCCTGACGGCGCTTCTTCATAGGCGAACTCGTCGATCGGCTTGGTTGCCTTGCCGTAGGGCAGGCGCGCGATGACGCGCGGCATGACGAGGTTGACGAAGCGCGAGTCCTCGCTGTCGCGGAAGCTGCGCCACTTCGCGAACTCGACCGTATCGAAGATCTTGGCGAGGTCGCGCGGCTTGGACAATTCCGTCCAAGAATCGAAGCCGAACATGCCGGCCGCCGCCGCGGTGATGAAGGGTGCGAAGGCGCCGGCGGAGATATTGGACATCAGGCGCAGCGTCTCGAGGTCGTCCGGATGGTTTGTCCATTCGTAGTCGCCGATCAACGCTCCGTAGGGCTCGCCGCCCGGCGTGCCGAATTCGTTCTCATAGATCTTCTTGAAGAGCTGGCTCTGGTCGAACTCGATGGCCCTGCTGAGGTCGCGGTTCAGTTCGCGCTTGGCGATGTTCAGGACGCGGAGCTTGAGCGAGGTGCCGGTCTCGGAATTCTGCACCAGGTAGTGCAGGCCCCGCCAACTGCCCTCCAGCTTGAGGAATTTGGGATCATGCATGATGGCGTTGAGCTGCGCCGACATCTTGGCGTCGATCGCCGCGACCGCCTTGTCGAAAGTGCGCGTCAGATTGCGGTCGAAAGTGACCGTGCCGGCCAACGCCTGCTCGACAAGGTTCTTGACGAGCTCCTGGGCGCGATCGGGCTGCGTCTGCTTGGTGTTGGTGATGATCTGTTCAAGCAGACCGGGCGCCGCCTCAGTCGATGTGGCGGCACCTGACTGGCGGGCGCTCTCGGCCATCTGTTAGCCCTCCGTCTTTTTGCTACCGAGCTCGCCGGACAGCGACTTGAGATCGTCCTGCGAACGCAACACCTGCTCCAGCAGGTTTTCAAGCTCCTGGGAGCGGTCTGCCTTGCTCATGAGATCGCGGAGCTTCTCGCGGGTCTCCAGCAATGCGGCCAGGGCGGGAACCTGGGCGACGACACGCGCCGGCTCGAAGTCGTCGATCGAGCCGAATTTGAGGTCGACTGCCATCTGGGTGCCATCGTCGGCAAGCTTGTTGTCGACCTTGAGCTTCAGGCCGGGGGCCATATTGGCCATCACGTCGTTGAAGTTGTCGCGGTCGATTTGGGTGAATTTGCGGTCCGCCAGGGGCTTCAGGGGCGTCGTCGGATCGCCCGAGAAGTCGCCCATGACGCCCACCACAAACGGCAGCTCGCGCTCGATCTGAGCACCTTCGGTCTCGACGTCGTAAGTGATGTGCACCCGGGGCTTGCGCACGCGATTCAGCTTATCGTGGATACTGGCACTCATCGCACGGACCCTCCTTCAAATAGACTACTCTGGACGGCAGGGGCAGTCCATGGGCCGGCCCCGCAACCTGCAGCTGCTTGGCCGCCTGCTTATCCAAGTTGCGCCAGAAGGAGCCGGCGTCTCTGTGCGGAACCGCACATCCCGTCGGCTATCTCCAGCGATTGCCCCGTCCGTGCTTTCGTGGCGACGGCATGAATTGTATCATAACCGACCAGTCCGCGGGTGGCTTCACAATGATTCCGGAACTCGAGACGGCCGACTTTGAGGCAATTCTGGCACCGTTGGCCGGGGACCAGCCGACCGGGGTCGATCTGCGAGAAGACTACGCGCCAACCTCGATCTACTTTCGTCTTCGGGATGCCCGCGCCGGCGCGCGCGACGCCGAGCGGCTGGCCGAGAGCGACGGCGGCGAGGAGGGTCTGCCGGCACTTTGGCGACCGGTTGCCGCCCTGGCAATCGGCGCCCTGAAGTCGAATTCCAAGGATCTCGAGGTCGCGACCTGGCTGACGGAAGCGCTGGTGCGCATCGCCGGGCTGCGCGGCCTGATGGCGGGAGCCTCGGTTATCGGCGGGCTGGTCGACCGATACTGGGACGGCCTGTTTCCGATGCCCGACGATCATGGCATGGAGACGCGGGTTGCCGCCGTGGCCGGGCTCTCGGGCCAAGGTTCGGACGGCACGTTGATACAACCCTTGCGGAAATCCGTCGTGTTCCGCCGGCCAGACGGTTCGCCGTTCAGTCTTTGGCAGTACCAGGCAGCGCTCGAACTGTCTGGCATTTCCGATCCCGACCGACGCACCCAGCGGATCGACGCGGGCGTCGTGCCTTTCGAAGACGTCGAGAAGGAAGCGCGTCTGGCGGGCGGCCCCCACTGGTCGGCGCAACGCAATTCGCTCGTCGAGGTCATTGCGGCCTGGAAGGAGATGGAGCGCGTGCTCGACGAAAAGGCGGGCCCGGCAAGCCCCTCGGGCAATCGCGTGCGGGAGGTGCTGGAACTCATGTTGGAAATCAGCAGGCGGTTCGCACCGCAAGAGACGATAGCCGAGGGCGATCCTTCCGCCGGCAGCGACCCTGCTGCCGGCGACGCTTCGTCGGTTGCGGCGCCGCCAGGCGTCGTAACCGGGCGCGAGCAGGCGTTGCGCCAACTCGCCGAGGTCGCTGCCTGGTTCAAGCGCAACGAACCTAACTCCCCCATCGGCTTTACCCTGGACGAGGCGGCGCGGCGGGCGCGGCTGGCCTGGCCGGACCTCGTCGCGGAACTGGTCTCCGACGAGACTGCCCGTCAGACACTGCTGACCAGCGCAGGCATGAAGCGCCCCGTCGCCGAGCAGTAAGTGCACACGAGCAGCCCATCGTATTGGGCGCCAGCGGTCGACGCCTACTTCGTCTTCAAGGCCAGCAAATCATAGCCGACGACGTCACCCTTCTGGGTATTGCCCTTGTTGTCGAGCGGCGTGGGTGTGTAGACGATCTTGGTGAAATTCAGCGACAGGCTTTCACTCGGAGCGTCGCCTCCTGAGCTGATCGAATAGCCGCTGATGCCGCAATCCGTCAGCTCGATCTTGAGGTAGGTTTCAGTCCCTTTTTTCGTCGTCTGGGTCATCTCGATCGTGACCGCCGTATCGAAGGCCCCCGCCAACGAGTCCTCGTAGAGCTTAGGAGACGAGGCGTCGTTCACTTTGGTTACGACGATCTCGCTGATGCTTGGCGCCGTGCTTTCGCGCGTTTGGCCGCCGGCGCCACTGCTGACCGCTCGACCAACTCCGAACTGAAACGAGTTCAGCTCGATCCAGCCCTTGTGTTTGTCTTCCGTAACTTGGCCCTTAACGTCGCCGAATAACATGTAGATTGCCACAGTCGACCTCCATCATCACGAGCCTCGGGAAAGTAACAACACTTTAAGGTTTGTTAATGGCAAAGAAAAACAACCCGTCCGATTTGATGCCAGCGTGCACGCTCTGGATCGTCTCGCCATCGGCCAATCGCGCCAGCACCTCGCCAGACAACTCGGGCAACAGGGTGCGCGTCAGGATGTTCTCGACGTTGCGCGCGCCTGAACTGCTTTCCGTGCAGCGCGCGGCGATCTTGTCGACCAATTCCGGTGCCCAATCGAACGTCGCGCGATAGCTCTCGCGCACGCGGCCGCGGATGCGCTCAAGCTGCATGACGACGATCTGGCGGATAATTGCATCGGGAAGGGGAAAATACGGCACCAAGGTTACGCGGCCGAGGAAGGCCGGCTTGAAATATTTCGCCAGTTCCGGTCGCAACGCTTCCGCGAGTCCCGCGGCATCCGGTGCGGTCTCGGGATCGGCGAACAGCTTGGTGATCAGATCGGTACCCGCGTTGCTCGTCATGATGATGACGGTGTTCTTGAAATCGATGTCGCGGCCTTCGCCGTCCTTCATGTTTCCTTTGTCGAACACCGAGAAGAATACGTCCTGAACGCCGGGATGGGCCTTTTCCATTTCGTCCAGGAGCACCACGCTGTACGGCCGCCGGCGGACGGCCTCGGTCAGGACGCCGCCCTCGCCGTAACCGACATAGCCGGGCGGGCTGCCCATCAGCAGGCTGACTTTGTGCTCCTCCTTGAACTCCGACATGTTGATCGTCGTGACGTTCTGCTCGCCGCCATAGAGCAGCTGAGCGAGGCTGAGGGCTGTTTCCGTCTTGCCGACGCCTGATGTGCCGACCAGCAGGAAGACGCCGATCGGCCGGCGTGGATCGGTCAGGCCGGCGCGGCTGGTGCGGATGGCCTGCGCGACGGCTTCCAGCGCATGGCTCTGGCCGATGACACGGCGTTCCATGGACTCGCGCAGATTGAGCACGGTGCGGATCTCGTCGGACTGCATGCGGCGGGCTGGAATGCCGGTCCAGCCCTCGACGATCTCGGCAATTGCCTGGCCATCGACCACGGGAAAGATGAGCGGCTGTTCGCCCTGCAGCGCCCGCAGGCGCGCGGAAAGGTCCGCCAGCTTGGCGCGATCGACCTGGCCGTCGTTGCCTGCGGCGCCGTTTCCGGGCCCGTCTCCCGCGCCCGCCTTGGCGAGCATGGCGGCATCGATGCTGCCGCGCACCGCGTCGATCTCGGTCACAAGGGCGCGTTCGGCCTCCCAACGTTTCTGCAGGCCGGCCAGCTCGTCGCTCGTGCGAAGCCGCTCGGCGGTCAACTCGTCGCGCCGGGCGGCATGGTCGGCGCCCGCGGCCATCTCGCGTTCGACGATCTTGAGCTCGGTGTCGATCAGGCCGATGCGCCGTTGGCGATCGTCGATCGGCGGCGGGATCGCATTCTGGCTCATCGCCACGCGGGCACAGGCGGTATCGATCAGGCTGACGGCCTTGTCCGGCAACTGGCGGGCGGGAATATAACGGGCCGACAGGCGCACGGCTTCGCTCACCGCTTCGTCGAGGATACGCACCTTGTGATGCAGCTCGAGGATGGAGACGAGGCCGCGAATCATGGCGGTCGCCACTTTTTCGCTCGGCTCCTCGACCTTCACCGTCTGGAAGCGACGGGTGAGCGCCGCATCCTTCTCGAAATACTTCTTGTATTCGGCCCATGTCGTCGCCGCGATCGTGCGCAGCTCGCCACGGGCCAGTGCCGGCTTCAGCAAATTGGCCGCATCGTTTTGTCCCGCCGCGCCGCCGGCACCGATCAGCGTGTGGGCTTCATCGATGAACAGGATGATCGGCTTGGGGCTGGCCTTGGTCTCCTCGATTACCGATTTGAGACGGTTCTCGAATTCTCCCTTCACGCCGGCGCCGGCCTGCAGCAGACCGAGATCGAGCGTGCGCAACGTCACGTCGCGCAGCGCCGGCGGCACGTCGCCCGCCGCGATGCGCAGCGCCAGGCCCTCGACGACGGCGGTCTTGCCGACGCCTGCCTCGCCGGTGAGGATCGGATTGTTCTGTCGACGACGCGTGAGGATGTCGACCATCTGCCGGATCTCGAAGTCACGGCCGAGAATCGGATCGATCTTGCCGGCCTTGGCCTGCGCCGTCAGGTCGATCGTGAACTGATCGAGAGCGGCGGATCCACCCGGCCGAGCGTCGCCCGACCCGGTGCCCGCCGCTTCGGAGCCGACCGCCTGGCTTGTCGCCTGCGCCGCCTCGGCGGTGTTGCCGCAGATCGCGAGGTAGTCGCTCTTGAGTGTGTCCGGTGGGATCTGGGCGAACTGGGCCGAGATCTCGCGCGCATGCCGCGCCAGCATTTCGTCGGCGATCAACGCCCACAGCAGATGGCCCGACCGCACGCGGCTTGCGCCCTGTTCGACCGAGGCCAGCAGCCAGGCCTGCTTGACCATCTCGACGATATCGGGCGACAGCGCAGGGGCGCGCGCGTTGCCGGTCTTCATCCGGTCGAGCGACCGGTTGAGATCGGCCAGCAGGCGGGCCGGCTCGACGTCCCACTTGCGCAGGATCGCGGCGAAGTCCGTATCGGAGCGATCGAGCAAGCCGATCAGCAGGTGTTCGATCTCGACATTGTAGTGGGTGCGCAGAGCCGTAACGCCAGCCGCCGCCTCGAGGGCGCGGCGGCAGACATCGTTCAGACGTCCGATCAGTGGTTTCAGCTCTATCGCGCGCACCTGTTCCTCGTTTCCTCCAAGGACATCGTTCCCGGCGGACGGGCGGCGCACCGACTATCGTGCACCGTCCCTCCATTGGACAAGAGAATATTCACGCGGCGACGACGGTCAGTGCGTTTCGTCACCTTTGGAACGCTTGCAATCGCTGTACACGGAGCGTGGCTGGGTAACCGGCGGTGGCTTTATAGGTGTTTGTACCTAGGGTAGCCTGCGGCCGCGGTCGGACGGCCCAATCTTGACGCTTTATGAAGCGGCAACATAAGGTAGAGTCGCCGACGGCGTAACCTCGATGTCCGAGGACAGTGTATGGCGGTCGGTACCAAGGCAGACGCCAAGCCGAACGAACTCCGCGGCACGCTTCCGGCGGGAACGCGGCTGCGGAACTATGAGCTGATTTCCGTGCTGGGCCACGGTGGCTTTGGCATCACCTACTACGCACGCGACACGACGCTCGGCCGGGAAGTCGCCGTAAAGGAATATCTGCCGACGTCTTTGGCGTTGCGGGAGAACGGCACGACGGTCGTGCCCCGATCGACCCAGCTTGCCGAAGATTTCATCTGGGGACGCGAGCGCTTTCTCGAAGAGGCGCGCATTCTGGCGACGCTCGAAGGCGTTCCATCGATCGTCCGCGTTTACGATTTCCTCGAAGCCAACGGAACGGCGTACATGGTGATGGGGTTGGCGCGTGGCGAAACCCTTGATCAGCGCTTGAAACGCGACAAGCAGTTGCCGCCCGCCGTCGTCGAACGCATGATCGAGCGTCTGCTTGGTGGACTTGAGGAGGTGCACAAGGCGGGCTTCCTGCATCGCGACGTCAAACCGGCCAACATCATTCTCGATGCCAAGGACAATCCCACGCTGATCGACTTCGGCGCATCGCGGGCGGCCATGGCCGATCGCACGGCGGCGATGACGGCGATCTTCACGCCGCGCTATGCCGCCGCCGAACAGCTCACATCGGACAAGCAAGGACCGTGGACGGACATCTACAGCGTCTCGGCAACGCTTTATCACTCGATCAGGGGGCACGCGCCGCCCAGTTCCTTGGAACGCGCGCTGAACGATACCTATGAACCTCTGGCCGGTCTTTCGCTGGCGGGCTTTTCATCGGGCACGCTGCAAGGGATAGATGCCGGCTTGGCCTTGCGGGCGAAAGACCGCCCGCAGTCGATCGCGGTCTGGCGCGACGTTTTTTCGTCGACGGACGCATCGGATGGCGACGCGACCGTGGTCGCCAGGCGCGCGAAGCCCAGCCCGGCGCCCAAGACGCCCGCACCTCCACAGAAGACGCCCGGCCCTGCGCCGAAGACAACAGCCCCTCCGACGCCGCCGTCGGCCCCGCGCGAACCGTCCCGGCTGGCGGTGGCTGCCGGATCTGCCCGAACGTCGTTGGCTTCGGCGCTCGGGGTCGCCATTGCCCGCAACAACCGCGTCAAGCTGTATGCCGGAGTGATGGCGGCGATCCTCGTCCTGGCAGCGGGTGGGTATTTGGTGTTCTCGACAAAACCGGCCCCGTCGCCGGCGCAGGCCGAGCAGCAACGGGTCGAAGAGCAAGCGGCCAAGCAAAAAGCGGAAACCGAGGCGCGCCAGAAGGCAGCGGCCGAAGCACAACAGAAGGCTACCGCCGAGGCCCAGCAGAAAGCCGCCGCCGAAGCCCAGCAGAAGGCCGCCGCCGAGGCCCAGCGGAAAGCCGCCGCCGAAGCCCAGCAGAAGGCCGCCGCCGAGACACAGCGGAAC